>SXGT01130607.1_pt1 | contig 10769 bp, 7 predicted proteins | sample 3176221 | NCBI WGS metagenome assembly SXGT01 (sample SAMN11356862, study PRJNA531348) | freshwater metagenome | isolation source: freshwater sample F1-120 | place: China: Fuxian Lake, Yuxi | collected 2017-12-25
CTAGTCCGAACGCCGACAGCTGCGTCGCGGGGAACAAATGCCCGAAGCAGAAGTTCTGCGAACGGAGGTCCTGCGTGTGAAGCAGCCCAATCTGGTCAACGTTGTAGCCGACGTCGCCATACCCGGGCAGCGTCTCGGCGTGCACGAGTGGACAGTGGTAGCACTCGATGAAGTTCTCCACAACGGCTTTCCAATTTGCGGCAAGATCGTGCTCCATGCGGCAACGAAAGCGCAAGTCGGCGATGTTCATTTTCGCGATGTCCTTGACCATCTCGGCAAACGGTGCAAGGTGGTGTTGGAGTGGCTCGCTGTCGAGGTCGCCGCTCGCAAAGAGCAGTGGGCCAAACTCGGCCACGGCAATCGGCATGAGTCTCGTGCTTGCATCAACCTCCATGCCTGGCGTCCGGTGCACCGTGCCATCGAGCCTGTAGGTCCAGCCGTGGTACATACACTGCAGTGTCTTGCGGCGACCGCAGCCGTCCGCCACGAGTGCTCCTCGATGGCGACAGACATTCGCAAATCCACGAAGTACGCCTTCGCCGTCGCGTGTGATGACGATTGGTAGCCCAGCCAGGTCGGCTGTCATGTACGTGCCGGGATCGGTAACCTCACCGCCAGAACCGACGTAGTGCCAACCCGGGCGCAGGACGCGACTGAGCTCCGCTGTAAGCACGGCAGGATCGCTGTACCACGACATAGGAATGGTTTCGACCGTCGACATAGAGCGAGCCTACCATTGCTGCTGCAGGGGCGATAGACGCCTCCCACTATCGAGGCGGAGTCTGCAGGTGCTAGCGGGCGTCAGCGCGGGCGACAAAAAGAGGGGGTCGCCGTTGCCGCCACGGCAGCGTCGCCTCGAGTTCGGCGGCCACTTCCAGCAGGACGTGCTCTCGTGCCGAGCCGGCACCCAACTGGATTCCGATCGGAAGTCCACTTGTGTGCATGGCCAGTGGCAGGGAGATCGCAGGTAGTCCGGCCGCGTTGTAGGGGACCAGAAACTGGGCAACCGTCTGCTCGTGCCGCAAGAAGTCGAGTGGTGGCAGGTCGAGATCCATCGTGAACACTCCGCGTGGCTGAGCGACCTGAGCGTTCGTGGGCGAGAGCCAGATGTCGTGGGCAGCGAAGAAGGGTCCCATCGCACGAGCGGTGCGGTTGAGTTCGGCGAGGCCCTCGAGATAGCGCTCGAAGGGGACCGTGCGAGCAAAGTTGACAAAACGCAGCGTGCCGGCCTCGAGCGTATCCGGTCCGAGTTCGCGCCCGCAGGTCCGCCCGAGGTCTTCAAGCCACTGATCGAACTGGAAGTACCAGAGGTCGAGGCAGGCCTGGTCGAGTGCAGTGAGATCGATCGTCGGTGCGCCCTTCACGACCTCGTGACCGAGGTCCGCTAGCGTTTTGGCAACCTGCTCGACGGCAGCGGCGATCTCAGGGTCGACGGGGGCGTCCATCAGTGGGGTTACCGACCAGCCGATGCGATAGCGCTGACGGCTGCCTTCGGCATGCTCGGCGTAGGAGAGGGGAGCCTGCTGGATGACGAAGGGGTCACCTGGTTGGGGCGCGCTGACGCAGTCGAGGAAGACTGCGGTGTCTCGCACGCTGCGGCTGACACACAGAGACTGCGCCATACCGTCACCACTCTCGGCGACGCGTGGTCCGGCGCTAACGCGGCCACGGGAGGGCTGCAGTCCAACGGTGCCGCACCAGGCTGCTGGTCCCCGAGTCGATCCCCCCATGTCAGATGCGTGCGCGATCGGTACCATGCCGGACGCCACGGCGGCTGCAGCGCCGCCTGAGGAGCCATTCGTGGAGTAATTTTTGCGCCACGGGTTGTGGCATGGCCCATGGAGGAGACTGTCGCCACAGGTGGCGAGCGAGTATTCGGGCGCTGCCGAGCGACCAATCAGTTGCACACCCGACTGCTTGACGAGCCGGCCAAAGTTGCTGTCGACGTCGGCGGTCAGCCCAACGCAGAGACGGCTTCCCCACTCGTATTTGAGACCCTCGAAATGTGGCCCGAGGTCCTTGACGAGCACTGGCGCACCATGCAGTGGGCCTGGCAGCGGCAGGCCTGACAGGGCCGGGTCTGTCGCCGCGAACGTTTCGACGACTGCGCCGAGATCGGGGTTGAGAGCGGCGATCGCGGCACGTGCCGTCTCGGCGATTTCCGTGACCGTCGTCTCGCCAGCGCCGATCGCCGTGGCGATTCCAACCGCGTCGAGCTCGGCATACTCGTCAAGTCGCATGTCAGGGCGCAGTTGTTTCGTTGGAGCAGCGTTCTGGTGGCGCTTCAACGCTGGGCACAGCAGCAGTATAGGCCTGCGCGATGGTCTCGGCCAGCAACGTTGCTTCGGGGTCAGTTCCCCGAGCAAACTCGGCAGGTCGGGGCGGCCTTGGGAGCACTATCGAACGTTGCGTAGAGGTCTGGTTCCAGCGGAACGTTTATCGCATTTTTGCTTCTAGGTATAGAATTCTGTCGTGAGAGAGGGTGGAAAAACTCGCTTCGAATCCGAGAGCGTTCGTATGCTGCAGCGAAATGCGCGGGTGTGTCCAGCAGAGCTGGTGGACGAAGGCCGGATCACGGTCGAGCGTGGGCACACCATTGCCTATCGCAGCTATGGAAAGGGCACCCGCACGCTCGTTGGACTGCACGGTGGCCCCGGCCCGAGCAGCGCCTACATCGAGCGCCTCAACGAGGTGCTTGGCAAGGACATGCGCCTCGTCCTCTACGACCAGCTTGGCAGTGGTGATTCGGACTGGCCCGATGATCCGAGTCTGTGGCAGGTGCAGCGTTTCATCGACGAGGTCGAGACGGTCCGTACGAAACTCGACCTTGGTGTCGTAAGCCTCTACGGGCAGTCGTGGGGGGGTATGCTGGCGTTGGCGTACACGCTGCAGTTTCCAGCCAATGTCGAGGCACTTGTGCTGTCGAACACCTATGCCAATGGCACGGCATACCTACTAGACATCTCTGATCATCGGGTGTCGTTGGGTGCGGAGCGGCATGCAGCGATGCTCCGTCACGAAGGGGCCGGAACGCTCGATGACCCCGAGTACCTCGATGCCGTGGCCGAGCTCTACGCACGCCATGTCTATCGCACGAGCCCGTACGATGCCGCCGCCTCGCGCCGTGAACTCGAGCAGATCAACCAGCAGTACTTCCCCGCGATGGGGCCCGCGTACGCACTCTGGGGTCCACACGAGTTTATGGGCACGGGACCGCAGGCCCACTACGACATCACGGACCGGTTACCTGAGATCGGCGTGCCGGCACTCATCGTCTGTGGCTGGTTTGACGAGTTGACACCCGAGCGGTGCAGTCGGCCGCTGGCGGAAGGCATTCCCGACAACGAGTACGTGGTGTTTGGCAACTCCAGCCATCTGACGATCCTCGAGAAAGAGGCCGAGGCATACCTCGCGGTGATCCGCGATTTCCTTCAGCGGCGGCTCGGCGTATGACTCTTCGAGGAGCTTGGTAACAATGGCGAATCTCGAAGTTGCCTATCTCTCGGCAACGGAGCAACTACGGCTCTTTGCGACGCGCGACCTTTCTCCGGTCGACGTCCTTGAGGCACAGATTGCGCAGGCCGAGATCGCGGAGCCTGTGATCAATGCTTTTTCTGAGACGCTCTACGACGACGCCCGCAAAGCAGCGGTTGTCGCAGCGCGGCGCTACCGAGACGGGCGAGCGCGTCGGCTGGAGGGCTTGACTCTCGGCGTCAAAGAGACGATGGCGGTACGAGGTACGACGACGACGCACGGATCGTTGGTCCACCGTGACGACCCTCCGGCGACGCGGTCGCACCCCTGGGTTGAGCGCTTGCTGCGTGCGGGTGCGATCGTCCACGCACGCACGACATCGCCTGAGTTTGCGTGTGCGTGGATTACGACGTCGAGACTGAACGGCGTGACACGTAATCCGTGGGACTCGACGCTGACGTGTGGTGCGTCTTCAGGTGGATCAGGCGCGGCGCTGGCAGCGGGGACGACGACGCTCGCGACCGGTACAGATATTGGTGGATCAATTCGGTACCCCGCAGCCCAGTGTGGTGTCGTCGGCTACATGCCGCCCCATGGACGCAATCCCGAGGTGACACCCGACAATCTCGATCCGTATGAGCACGTTGGCCCACTGGCGCGTACCGTTGCGGATTGCGCGCTGATGCAGAACGTCGGGGCTGGCCCACACCCAGAAGATGCGGCAACGCTGCGCCAGCGCGTGCGCATCCCTGCAGCGCCCGCTGGTATTGAGGGCTGGCGCATAGCGTGGACGACGGACTGTGGCAATGGTGTTGTCGACCCGGCAGTGGCGGCAGGGTTACAGACCGCGTTGGGTCAACTCGAGGCCGCAGGGGCCTCAATCGAAGAGGTTGAGTTGGGCTGGGGCGAGGAGGTGACCGAGGCTGCTCGCGCATATCTTGATCACCTCTTTGGTCGGGGGTTTGCTCGCGTCTGGGAGGAACATCCGGAGCTCGTCTGTGATTACACAGCGTGGTATGCGGAACGAGCGGGGACCTGCGGTCAGGAGCGATTTCTCTGGACGTATGAGGTCGCTGCGGATATGTATCGCACGTTGGGGCCGTTACTCGCGCGGTACCACGCGCTCGTCTGTCCCGCCTTTGTGACCCAAGAGATTCGTGCGGATGCGATGCCCTGGGAGACGATCGAGGTGGCTGGCCGGACCTTCGATTGCGATTATCAGCCGTCGCTCCTGCATGCGTTCAACATGATTGCGCGCCTACCGATCATGGCCATGCCGTGTGGGCTCGGGACCAATGGCCTACCGATTGCAGTCCAGATCGTGACGCGCACGTACGACGATGCTCGCGCCTTTCGGATCGCCGCCGCAATGGAACAGCAACGCCCGTGGTTCGATAGTGCAGAGCGCCGGCCACGCAGCGATGGGCTGCGGCACGCGGTCTAGTAGCCGAGCGACCAGCCGTGGAGGTGATCGATCTCGACGCGGGCGATGTCTCGTAGGTGCGCCCACTTCTCGATGTAGGTGGCTGCGAGATCGGGGTGGATGTAGCGAGCCACGATCTGTGCGACCTCCTGGTCGACATCGATCTCTCCGTCGGTCAACAAGGCGGCCTTGCCTCGGCCGGTGACGGCACGGTAGGGGTGCGTCTCTTCGGCAACGCTAAATGAGGCATGCCCAGTGCGCAGGAGGTTTTTGACCCAGCCGCGTTCTCGTGTCGTCCAGATCAGTAGCGCCTCGTTGTCAAGGCGATACCAGAGCGGGAGTGTCATCGTGGTGCCGTCGCGACGTGCCACGCTGAGGGAGACCAGACGACTCGGCCAAGCGGTCAGAAATTCAAGGCATTCGTCATGCTCCATGGTTGGCAGTCTAGAGCAGGATACGAGGGACAGACTCGACCCACTGTCGCGTGTGGTGTTGGAGACCGTTGACCTGCAGCTCGAGGTTGATCGTGACATGGAAGTGCGTCGCGGCAGCCTCAATTAGGACGGACGAGATGGCGGTGGTCTCGGCACCCGGCCGACGGATGATCGTGGAGTGGCGGCCGTAGGCCGTGGCGTGGGCTGGATCGTCGGCATCGACGGTGGTTGTCAGGTCGAAGTCGCGGTAGACGACTGTTGTGGCGTTGATGCGCCCTTCTTCCTCCTCGTGGAGTCGCACAGTTGCCCGTCGCGTCAGGGCGTCGTTGATGATCTCCCACGTTGGCGGTTGGGCACGCAGGGCGTGCCGCTCTCGCTGGATGGGCGATGGGAAAAACGTGGGTGGCGTGGCGCTGCCCGCGGTTGGCACGACCGGAAGTGAGATGCGCGAACCCGCACTTCCTCGGTGGAGCTCTGACGTGGCTGGCTCGGGTGTCGGCCAGACATTCGGCCAATCGGCATTCGCGACCGCGATCCGAATGCGGTGACCCGCCTCAAAACGCCATGCCGCACAGTCGACCTCGACCTGCAGGGAGGTGCGCTCGCCGGGAACAAGCGGTTCGGGCGTAGTGAGCGAGGCGCGACGTGTGCCGTTGAGCATGCCTTTGGCTACGAGGTGCGAGGAGCCGTCGGGGGCCACATCCGAGACCGAGACGCAGAAACCAAGCACGCTCGCCGTCGTCGTGAACTCGAGGTCAGCGACGATGCGGCCAAGGATTGTCAGCGATTTGTCAAGTGGTGTTGAGGTGTATACGGCAGAGAGCGCCTCGTCGGGTCGCTGATCGCTGGGCTGACCGAATTGCAGACCACCCGACCAGAGGCCGGCCATGACGCCAACGCGGGCGTCGTATTCGAGCAGGTCGTCGCCGTCCGACCCAGGTTGCTCAGAGAGCTGACCGTGTTCGTCGAGGAACAGAGTCGTCGTGGTCGCATCGGGCAACGGCCACGTCGTTTCTGCTCGCCACTCGCCAGCGGCATCGAGTCGGTCGGCATCGGGACGCTCGTGCGTCTGCATGAAGACGACGACGGGCGGTTCGTCCATGACGCCATTTTCGACACCCTTGCACCAATGATCGAGCCAACGCACGACCTCATGAAGGTGGTCAATCCGCGGTCCAGGCACCGCAACATCTGGCACCGCGTGGTTCCAGGGACCAACGAGCACCTTGCGTGGAACGGTCAGTGCTTCGTAGAGTCGTAGCGGCGGGTTGGGGTATCCATCGCGCCAGCCACCGATCATAAAGACGGGGCAGGTGACGCGATCGGCGATGTCGCGCACAGAGCCATGCCGCCAGTACGGACCATCCGTCTGATGCGCGAGCCACGTCAGCATGTAGGGCTCGTTGTTGGCGAGGTGCTCAGCCCAGATCTCGGCCCAGTTCGGAGACCACTCGGGGTAGGGTGGCAGCGCGTTATAGGCAATCATGAAGTTGCCATAAAACGAGACGTCGTAGTACTGGCGGAGATGGCCGCCGCGATTGTGGCAGTCGTCCGTGTAGCGATCGTCCGTGAAGTACATCGGAATGATCGAGGTGAGGTGTGGTGGCTGGTGCGTCGCAACCTGCAGCGACGTGAACCCACCGTACGAGATGCCCATCATGTTGACGTGGCCGTCACACCAGGGCTGTGCGGCGAGCCACTCGATCGCGTCATACCCGTCGAGCTGTTCCTGCTCGACGTACTCGTCGATCACGATCCCCTCAGAGGCGCCGGTGCCGCGAATGTCTGTGCGCACCACGACGTAGCCATGGCGCGGCAGTTCGCCATAGAAACGGTCGCCCGGAGGAACCTCGTCTTTGCGATATGGGATGTACTCCAAGACGACGGGCAGCGGCCCACAGTTAGGGTCGGTCGGGAGGTAGACGTCAGCGCCGAGCTGCGTCCCATCGCGCATCGGAATCTGCACGTTCTTGACGAGGCGGGCGTGCGGTCCGTAGGGGGTGCACTGAGCGATCGACATGCGTACTCCGGGGCTTTCAGTGGGGTTCGAAATAGTGTTTACTACTTCGTGAGAGATGGTAGACGTTCAGCAGATCCCGCACACGTGGATTCCGATGTCGGATGGTGTGCGGCTGGCTGCTCGGATTTGGCTGCCCGAGTCTGATGCGGTTGGTCCTGTGCCGGCGATCTTGGAGTACATCCCGTACCGCAAGAACGATGCGACGATGGAGCGAGACGCACAGATCCATCCGTATTTTGCTGCGCATGAATACGCGTCGGTTCGTGTCGATTTGCGTGGGAGCGGCGACTCTGATGGGCTGATGCTGGATGAGTATCTGCCACAGGAGCAGGACGATGCCCTCGAGGTTCTGCAGTGGCTCGCTGCGCAACCTTGGTGCAATGGCAAGGTCGGCATGATCGGTAAATCATGGGGTGGTTTCAACGGGCTGCAGGTTGCCGCGCGTCAGCCACAAGAGCTCCAGGCAGTGATTAGCGTCTGCTCGACGGACGATCGATACGCCGACGATGTCCACTACATCGGCGGCTGTGTGCTGGCCTCCGACATGCTCTCGTGGGCCTCGACGATGTTGGCAGCAAATGCTCGGCCGCCGGACCCGATGATCGTCGGTGATACATGGCGAGAGATGTGGCTCGATCGACTCGAAAACACGCCGGTGTATGCCGAGGAATGGCTCAGCCACCAACGCAGAGATGCCTTCTGGCAGCACGGCTCCGTCTGTGAGGATTTCGATGCGATGCAGTGCCCGATTTACATGGTTGGGGGCTGGAATGATGGCTACCCAAATGCGATTCCACGCCTGCTCGAGGGCTATTCGGGTCCACGCAAGGCGCTGATCGGCCCATGGGCACATCTCTATCCGCAGGATGCCCTGCCTGGACCATCGATCGGATTCCTACAGGAATGTCTCCGCTGGTGGGACTTTTGGCTGAAGGGCGTCGACACAGGGATCATGGACGAGCCGATGTTGCGCGTCTGGATGCAAGAGCCCGTTGCGCCACAGCCGTACTACGCTGAGCGTGCAGGACGGTGGGTTGCCGAGCCTGTTTGGCCGCCAGTTGAGCCACAGCCATGGCGTCTGCTGCTCAATGGTGCTGGACTCAGTGAGGCTGCGGGCGAGACAGTGACGCGGACCGTCGTCAGTGACGAGCGGTCGGGAATCGACGCCGGCAACTGGATTGGTTGGGGACGCGATACCGACTGGCCAACGGACCAACGTGGCGATGACGCGCTCGCGTTGACGATCGATTCGGAGCCACTGACCGAAGACGTTGAGGTGCTCGGCTTCGTTGACGCGCGCGTGCGGGTTGCGGCCAATCAGGCCAATGCTTTTGTCTGCGTTCGGCTCTGTGAGGTCGATGAGCTGGGCCAGTCCACCTTGATCACGCGGGGCTTCTTGAATTTAACCCATCGCGATTCGCACGCCGAGCCAACGCCGTTGACGCCGGGTGCGTTCGTGGACGCGGATCTTCGTCTGAAGGTGATTGGTCACCGCTTCGGTAAGGGGCATCGGCTGCGTGTCGCACTTACACCCGCCTATTGGCCATGGATCTGGCCGTCGCCGACACCCGTTGAGTTGACGGTCGAGCTAGGCGCGAACAGTTGGATCGAGTTCCCTGTGCGCGCGGCACGCGCCGAGGATGCAGCGTTGGCACCATTTCAAGAGCCTGCGGTTGCGCCACCACCGAAGGTCAAGCGTCTACCGCATGCCGCTCCTGTGCGCACCGTGACGACCGATGTCGGCTCTGGCCGTACGACGATCACCAATGACTTCGATTTCTTTGGCTGTCGACGCCTACCCGATGGACTCGAGTACACCGAGACCGCACAGGATTGCTTCTCAATTACCCGTGGTGATCCCCTCTCGGCAGAGGTCACGTGCGTCTGGGAGATGAACGTGGGACGTGGGGAGTGGAAGACTCGGATCGCGACGCGGAGCACGATGACTGCGACGAAGCAGAGCTTCCTCCTGACGAACACCGTTGACGCCTACGAAGGCACCAAGCGCATCTTTTCGAAGACCAGCACGAAGGAAATCCCGCGCGACTTGGTCTAGCCCTGCCCGAGGTTTAGGGGATGCTCGTATCGCTGTGCGGAAGGGATGATGCCCACTCGGGATCCTGCTGGATGCCAGGCCAACGACGACAGGCGATCGAGTGGTGCGGAGCGATTTCACTCAGGACGGGCGCAGTCTGACAACTATCGGCTCGCACGTGAACGCAGCGGGTACGGAATCGGCAGCCCGACGGAGGATTACGTGGGCTCGGGATTTCGCCCTTGAGCAATTCGGTCTGTGCTGTCTGAAGGCCATCAGGGTCGATATCGGGGACGGCTGCCAAGAGTGCCCGGGTATAGGGATGAGACGGCTGGGCGAGCACATCACGTGTGACGCCAGTCTCAATCAGTTTTCCGAGATACATCACGGCGAGGCGGTCAGAAAGGTACGAGAGCGTATTGACGTTATGGGTGATCACGAGAAAGGTCAGGTTGAACTCGCGGCGCAGGTCCTGGAGCAGGTTCAAGATGGCAGCCGCAGCCGAAACATCTAGACCAGAGGTAGGCTCGTCGGCAACGATACACTCGGGACGAAGCGCAAGCGTGCGCGCAATCCCGATGCGGCGCGCCTGTCCGCCAGACAGCTCGTGCGGATACTTGTCGGCCTGCTCTGATGAGAGATTGACCATCTCCAATAGATCGGCGACGGAGTATCGCTCGCTCGCCGGCGTGCTGTGGATGCGATAGGGCTCTGTCAATTGTGCTGACACGCGCATGCGAGGTGAAAGGCTCGCGTAGGGGTCTTGGAAGATCATCTGCATGCGTCGCCGCAGAGCGCTCCATTGGCCACGCGAAGGATGGGTGATGTCGGTGCCGTCGAAGGTGACAGTGCCGGTGGTGGCCTGCGTGAGTCCGAGGATGGTGCGCCCGAGCGTTGTCTTCCCCGAGCCAGACTCGCCGACAAGGCCAACAATCTCGTTGCGAGCAATACTCAAGCTGACGTCATCGACCGCACGTACACCACCAGCAGCACGACGCGCTGCGCGATCGCGCAGCGTTCGGGGGTCAGAAAAAACGGTGGAGAGTCCCGCGATACGGATCAATTCGGACTGCGAACTCATTGTGCGGCCTCGAGTGCATGCTCAGCAGGATCCTGCTGGTAGGACGACGTGCCATCCTCAGCGAAGCAGCGCAGCTTGCGCTCATTCACCACACGAACCTCAGGAACGCTGACGCGACAGGTTGCGCGAGATTGCGTGCACCGGTCGACAAACGCACAGCCGGCCGGAAGGTTTGACAGGCTCGGCACGCTGCCGAGGATCGTCGTGAGGCGATCGACATGTTGGTGACGGGTTGGCACAGCACCGATCAACGCGAGCGTGTACGGATGGCGCGGTTCACGGAACACCTTCTGGACGGAACC
>SXGT01170284.1_pt1 | contig 10769 bp, 11 predicted proteins | sample 3176221 | NCBI WGS metagenome assembly SXGT01 (sample SAMN11356862, study PRJNA531348) | freshwater metagenome | isolation source: freshwater sample F1-120 | place: China: Fuxian Lake, Yuxi | collected 2017-12-25
TACACTCGACTGGACGCAGAGTCCCGGCTCGGGGTCGGGCCGATGTCGAGCGGGAAGAAGAGTGAGATCGATGCGATCGAATCTCCGCGAGAGTTTGCGCCGGTGGTTTGGGCGGCGCTCGTTGCGGCGGGAAAACTTAAGCGCGAGGGCGCTGGTTTCTACTCACTCGCGGTGGACGACTTGCAAGACGACTGATGGTTTAGACGGGAGTTAGTGCGCTGCTTTTGCTGCAGCCGTGAGGGATGCCGCAAGCGCTGCGATTTCATCGTTGGAGAGCATCGCCTTCGACTGTCGAAGCATGGCGACAAACCATGCGATTTCCTCTGCCTGTGCAGGGAATCCGATGTTGCCTTGTGGACCGTTTGAATTGACGAGCGCTTTGCCTTCAGCGTCGAGGAACTCGCTCCATGGGATGCCGCCGCTCTTGCCGTCCGCGTGCGCCTTCAGGAGTGCTTCGCCACCAGTCATGCGAGCGGTGTCAATCTTCACATCAACAAATGCCTTGGACAAGATCGCGGAGACCTCAGGCTTCGCCATCCACTCTTCCAAGCGGTGGCACCATCCGCACCACGGGGCGCCAAAGTGAACGAACACCAGTTTGCCCTCCAACTTCGCCTTCGTGATCGCATCGGAGAGTGCGAGTGCCGCGTCGACCCGCGGCGCTTCGTGCTGCTTGAGAAACGCGAGCACCTTGGCGCCGTCGTGCCCCTTTGGTTCGGTTCCGACGGGGTTTTCTAGCGAGGAGGTTTCTTGATTCGTGACGACGCTGCCTGACTCATCGAGCACCGTGATGTAGGGGATGCCCTCTTGCTTCGCGTTCGCGTGAAACTTCGTCAAGAGATCGAGATGCTTGTCGAACTGCCCGACATCGACGAGCACTACTTCGTACTCGCTCCGCAATGCACTCGCGATTGCTCTATCGGTTTGGCACTTCTCATGGAGCCACTTGCACCAGCCACACCAGTTCGCGCCCCACTGCACGAAGACGCGCGTGTGATTGCGTTGGGCGCGCGCGAGTGCGGCGGCGATGTCCGCGTTGGCGTCGGCCGACTCGTTGTAGACAGCCTTGCGCGCGGTCTCCGAAGGAAGGGGCTTCGCGGCGACGGGTGGTTCACCGCAAACAAGCGAGGGAGTGAAAACACACGCGATGAGCGCGATGGTGAGCGTGAGTGTGCGCATGTTCATGGTGCGGCCTCTGCATAGATCGTAGCGGGGACACTGACGCGGGCGGCGGTTACAAGGGTGGGGTATGATCAGGGTGAAGTGATTCACGCGATGGTGCACCTGCAATGGTCACGCTGATCTTTCTCCTCATTCTCGCCACGCTGCTCGCCATGATCAAGGGTCGGCGGCGACTGGCGTGCTGGCTCTTCGTTGCATCGTTCCTTGCGACCGCACTGCTCTTCTGGCACCACGCCACCGAAACATTGGAGATCTCACTCTGATGCCAATGTTGTTCAGCCTGCTCGCGCAGTTCTGCATCGTGGCGGTGTGCGCAGTGCTCTTGGGGGCATTCGGGATGCAGTTCCTTGCGTCTGAATTGCCATGCCCATTGTGCATTCTCCAACGCATGGGCATGATGCTGTGCGCGGCGGGCCCTGCGTGGCTGCTCTGTCGCGCGCGCAAGGGCGCCGTCGATGCGCGCGATTACGCGCAGTGCTACGGCGCCAGCATTCTCTCGGCGGTTCTCGGCGGAGGCATCGCGCTTCGGCAGATCTGCCTGCATATCGCACCGGGAGATCCTGGGTACGGGGAACCGATGTTCGGGTTCCATCTCTACACATGGGCGTTCATCATTTTCGTCACGGTCATTGCGGTGAGCGGAGTGCATCTGTGTTTCCTTCCGCGCTCGCCTGAGAGGATGCCAACTGGTTGGAGCGCGCGAGCGTCGGTTGGATTACTCGTGCTTGTGGTAGCCGCGAACGCCGTCGCAGTGTTGTTCGAAGAGGGCTTTCATCTCTACCTCCCTGACAACCCATCGGGATACCGATTGATCGATGACGCTACCCGAGAACAAAAGTCGAGTACTTCGGACGAGGTGCCATGACATCGAACCCAATCAATACCAAGAAGGCCGCACGCCGCGCGCTCTCATTCTCTTGCACGAAGTGCGTGCGCGAGGAACTCGCGCGCGTAGAGGCGGCGTATGCATCGGGGGCGCTTACGCACACCGGCAATTGGACAGAAGGGGAGATTCTTGACCATGTCGCGAAAATGTGGACGATGGCGTTCGATGGATTTCCCGAACACGCACGACCGCCCCTGATCATCAAGCTGATCGCGCGACTCATGAAGGGAAAGTTCACGAGCGGTAAGACACTCCCTGCGGGATTCAAACTTCCGAAGCAGGCGAGTTTTATGTTGCCTGATGCGGGGACGACCTTCGAAGTCGGGATGCAGAGGATGCTTCGAGTCCTCGATCGCGTCGACGCCGGCGAACGGATGACGATTGAGAGCCCTGCGTTCGGCAAGTTGTCACACGACGAATGGATACGACTGCATCTCAGTCACGCGCAACTGCACTTCGGTTTCCTTGCGATCCGGGCGAATTGATTCAGCGAGGGGGTTCGCCTCGCCAGCCGCGCGGAACTCGGTTGGTGGTAAAACTCTGTGATGTCGAAACTCATCCTGATCTTTCTTGGATCGGGCATCGGCGGCGTTGCGCGTTACAGCCTCTCTGGTTGGGTGCAGCACTGCTCAACGCCACTGTTTCCAACTGGAACGCTGGTGGTGAATGTCATCGGATGCCTCCTGATTGGATTTCTCGGAGCACTCTTTGCTTCGGCTTCGGGAAGTTCGATCAAGGAGGAGTACCGCGTTGCGATTGTGATCGGAATCCTTGGGGGCTTCACGACATTCTCTGCGTTTGGCAAGGAGACCGTCGCGCTCGCGGCGGATCGGCACCTCGCTCAGGCGAGCCTGAATGTCGTGCTGAGCGTTGTCCTTGGACTTGGAGCTGTCTGGTTGGGCGCACGCATCGCGAAGGGCGCGTACGGCGCGTGATGCGCACAGCCTTCCGCGGAATGGGGTTGGGCGCAATTGTCGAAGCACTCTCGCGGAGTCGAAGCGAGTTCCTATCGGCGGTCAATTCCGCCGCGGTTGTGCCGCGCTCGGATTTTGACTGAGCGCCATGTGTCGTCCTTCTCGCCTCGTCTGCCCGTGCTCGCCACATGTTCCCACTTGGTAGAGCAACCGCTCAGTGGTGCTTGTAACGGCCAATTCACACGATGCGAGTAAGCCTGCGCGACTGTTCGAAGCCGCCAGCACGACGCGGTCATCGACGCGACTGGTGCAAAGAATCGCGCCGCCACTTGCTTCAAGCCGCGCAGGTGTTTCCTCCGAGCAATCAGGCGCACCAGGAACCGCTGCCGCGCGGTCTAGTGGCGTGCCGCCCAAGGAACGCACAGTGATTCGTTGGAGTCCGTCGGCGCCTTAGCTCCAACTCGAGAGCATTTGGGCGAGGCCGGCGCCATCCACCGCGCCATCGTTGTTGATGTCAGCGAACGACGATTCGGCGGTGCCCCAATCGCTCAGGAGCACCGCGAGGTCCATGCCATCGACGCTGCCATCACCATTGATGTCGGCTGGTGAAACAACCGTCCATCCTCCCGCCATGAAGTTTGCCTTGGTTGGCAGCAGTCGGATGTAACTCGCCGCAGTGACACCAGGCGGCAGCAATGAGGGCGGTACCGGAAAGGTGTACTCCGACATCGTGATGTTTCGGAGTTGTGCGCGGTTGGGGCCGGGGACGATTGTTCCGGAGACCGTGATTGGAATCGTTCCGGTGAGGTCCTGGGAACCCGTGATGACACCCGCACTCGAGTTCACAAAGCGAACGGAAAGCACCGAGGTAAAGGTGAATGACAGGCTGGTTAGGTCAATATGGACAGGCGCGAGCAGTGTGTGCGTGGCGAGCTCAGACTGCCTGTCAACATGCTGGCAACCAAGGAAACTACAGAAGAAGTTGAACGAGTAGTTCCCTCCCAACGCCGTGATGACCATCGAGGTGATGTCAATGGAATGGAAGGGCGCCACGGATGGCGAGAGGCGCGCACTGAGGGACCCGTGGAATGGCGGAGGAGCCTGATCTTGATCAGTGGCGGCTCTTCTACAACCCTCGGCGGATCCAGCGGGCGCTGGGCAGGTTGCCCCCGGCGGCAATTGCGGCGGCATGCCTGGCGCGGCCTCCGCTCCGGCTCGCTCCGCTCGATTGCGCTGGCGTACCGCCAGGCATGCAGGGGGCAGCTACGATCCAATAACTCGCATTAGGGGTGGACGGATGAGAGCGACCCTGTCACTCGCGCCGCTCAAGGGTTCTTGGGGGCATTGTTCCTCATTCCGAGTTGGCGCCTGGCGTGCGCGACTCGCGGAGATTTGGTAACACTCCCACTGGGTCAGAGTTTGTTCGTGCGAAAGTTGGATCCGGTCGGGCTCGATCTGAATGCGCATTCTCAGTCTGGGACGAGGCTTTGAAGGATTTCAGTGATCGCCATGCGTCCATTGGGCGTGGCGGTTGGCTTCGGCAAGCAATCTGAGGAGAACAACGGCAATGTCTGGTCGCTCCTACGAGATCAAACACGAGTCTGGGCGAATCAGCTCCGGACTGTCGAGCACTGAAGTGCGCGAACAGGTCGCGATGGGATTGATCGAACGATCGGCGCGCATTCGAATACGTGGGCACGATCGATGGCACGACCTCGCGGAAGTTGCGGATCTTGTCTACCCAACGGCGCAGACAACATCGAGTGCGCGCGCGGATTCGCCGGCGACACCTTCAGTTCGCGCCGAGCAAGTCCCTTCGTCAGAACCCGACATTACTCTGGTGGCCGACGAAGTCGCCGCCGCGCCCGACGCGACGCGGGCCGAAGGACTTTCCGGCGAACATGCGTTGACGGATGAGATTTCCGAAAGCGAAGCGACTCAGGCTGTCGGCGATTCAATGACGCGCGAGCAGCTAGTCGATGCGATCGAATCCGATTGCGCGATTCGAGAGACTGTTTCGCACCAGCCCAATCTAGCGCCGGTCCCGAAGGATCGGCATGACCTCGTTTCTTCATCAGTTCCAACCAACACAGGAGATTCAATGAGTACCAAGTTCATGGCCATCGCCCGAAAGAGCCTCGCGATTCTGATCGGCGGTTATGTCGCAAAGCACGCACTCGTTTTCGCATCCACCATGGCGGCTCCAGGAAGCAAGGCCACCCAAGCGCTCGGGGCGTTGCCTGCGCCATTGGCGGCGGTCGTCGCTGCATGGGCGGGATATCTGCTGGTTTGCGGAGCACTCGATGAGTACGGTGACGGAGACGCCGAGGGATTTGCGCGATCGCTGCGAGCACTCGCGATATCCGCCGGCATCTTCATCGTCTTGACATGTCTGATCGGCCTCGCCGGCAGCGTTATGACGAGTTGATTCGCAGGCGATTGAGTCGAGAGTGCGAGGCACTGCGCATGACGCCCCTCCTGATTCAATTCAGGGGGGCTTTCACGTTCAGGCGTACCCAAACCTGCGCAGCTCATTACAAGTGCATCGGATGCGCGAAGCATCCCAGGATCGCCGCGCCAAGGACAACGAGCGGTTCGGGAACTTTCCACCGCCACAAGACCAGCAAACTTCCGACTGCGATGCTCGCCGTCGTGCCATCTGTGATTGATCGTTGGCCGAGGACCACGACGGCGCCTGCGATGGCGCCGATGGCCGCGGCCGTCACGCCATCGACAATCGCGACCACGCTTCGCGCCCTGCCATGCTTTTTGAAGAACGGAGCGAAGAAAATCGTGATGAGGTAGCAGGGGAGGAACACGCCGAGTGCAGCAACGCATGCGCCGGGAACTTCCGCGATGAGGTACCCGATGAATCCCACGGTGATGACGACCGGTCCTGGTGTGATCATTGCAACCGCCACCGCATCGACGAATTGCTGATCAGTGAGCCAACCGTACTCCTTCACCACACCGCCGTAGAGGAAAGGCACGATCGCGAGTCCGCTACCGAAGACGAATGACCCCGCGAGCGTGAAGTACACCGCGACTTGCCCAAGCAATGGCAATCCCAAGAATGCAGCCGCGGGCGCGGCGAGAAGCGACATCGGGATTCCAGTCCACGCAGCGCCGCGCATCGCATTCGGTGGAGGTGCGCGCAACCACTTCGGTGGCGTGCGTACGGCGTAGACGAGAAATCCAGCCGCGAAGAACAGCCAAACGATTTCCGATTCCGTGATGATGGTGACCGCCGCGCTCACGCCGAATATGGCCCAAAGTAGGCGATCCGTGCCGACCGCGCGCGTCGTGAGTTTGTAGGCGCTCGAGGCGATGATACCGATGACGGCGGCGCCCACGCCATAGAACACGGACTGCATCCAAGGCAGTCCCCCGAATCGGACATACGCCCAGCCGATCGCGAGGACCATGAGGAAGGAGGGGAGGACAAACGCGATGCCGACGAGCGTTGCTCCCGCGAGGCGGTAGTGGACGAAGCCAAGGTAAATCGCCAGTTGCGTCGCGAGCGGTCCTGGCGCGAGTTGCGACAGCGTCATGCCTTCTTTGTAATCCGACTCGCTGATCCACCCGCGCTGTTCGACGAGATCACGGTGCATGTAGCCAACCAACGCGACGGGTCCGCCAAATCCAATCGTCCCAAGTCGCACCATGTACGCGACTAACTGCCAGAGCGTGTATTGCGGCATGGAGGGCGCTGCAGTCTTTACGATCGCGTGACTCACGCTTGCAATCGTAGGGTGTTGCCGCGCCGTGGTTTGACTGGTCGGGTCGCGGAAAGGGGGCGATTGTCGCATCAGCCTGAATCGCGACTCAGTTTCAGCAGCGGCGCGTCTCCGGGACTGGCTGCGGGCAACCTATGAACGCGGCCATCTGCAACCCGTTGGTCCGCCGCTCCGAGGTTGGGAGAGGGGAACTCGATGGGAACGATAGAAGCCAGGCGCAGCGCTCGCGTTGTCTAGCGACCGAGCAGTCCGTAGCTCAACACATTGATCGGCATGTTGATCTGCACGCCGATCAGGTGATCGGGAACACCGTTGGTTTCTTGATACGCATAGCCAAACTGAAGCTGCGTTTGCGGCGAGAAGAACGTGTACGACAGCGTGGTGCTCAAGAGCACCGCGTCGGCCAGCGCGGTGCCGTCGTCGCCGTTGGTCCATGTGGCGGCGAAATCCATCTCCCAATCGCCGTAGTTGAAGCTGAGGCCTGGCGTGTAGTAGTCAGCACTCGCGCCGTCAACACCTTGCCAATCAGCGAAGTGCACATACTCAAAGCTCGGCGTCACGCTGAAAAAGCGCGCGTCCACGGTGCTGTCTGTGTCGCCGTCAAGCGGAAGCGTCCACTCAAAGCTCGCAGAGATCGCGTTCTCGCGAGGTCCATCGCTCGTCGCCGCTGACTGTGAAATGAACCCGACTTGGTAGCCGAAACTCGGTGCAATCAGCGAAAGCTCACTGGCCGCGTACGTGACAACCCAACTCGCGCCGCCGTCGCCGCCAACGACATCGTCTGTCTCTGCCGGTCCCGAGCCCGTCATCACCGTCTTCGAAAGGAACGAGCCATCAATCGTGAAGATCCCCGCTTGTAGTTCGTGCACTCCGCCTCCGGTGTTTCCAGTAGAGAGCGATGCAATGCCGCCCACGCGACCATCGAACTGATAGTCGCTCACGAGCGTGGTGTCGAACACGCCGGGAAGAGTGTTCCACGCAGTGCCGAAGGGAACCGTGAAGATGCCTCCTTGAAGACCGACACGCTGATCGCTCCACAAGAAATACATATCGTCGAGGCCAAGGCCTTCACCGTTGAAGATCAGTGTTTCGTCGCGCGCGGGGTCAGAGACTTGATCGATCGAGAGATCAATGATCGTGGTGAGTGTGGGCGTGATCCAGGTGTAACTCGACATCGCGAGCGAACCCGTCACCACATTCGCGTTCTCGCCGGTGTCGCGCGTCCATGAGATCTGCGGCGCGATGCCCAAGTTCGTCACGGGTCCATGCCAATCATCGAAATCGGCGAACATGTCGGAAATGCGATTGAACGCGCGAAAATCAGCTTTCGCGCGCGTGTTCGATTGGGCGTCGGCCATGCTGGCGCAGCAGGCAGCGATGATCGAGGCGGTGACGCGGGTGAAGAGTTGCCAGCGAATCAACGCGCACCTCCTTCGGTCGTGGAAGATGTTTGCACTGCGATACGAGTTGTTGCATGCGGAACGCGCACCGCAAATCGTCGAAGTGCATCAGCGATGACCTTCGGTTCCGTCGTAAGGGCGAAGCGTTCGAAGATTCGCCCTCCTGGGCCGACGAGATAGATGTCGGTTGAGTGGCGAACGGTGTACGAGCCGTCGCTGGCGGGCGGCTGGGGTTCATACGCCGCGCCAAACACCCGCGCGGTTGCCGCGGTGGCTTCGGGTGAGCCGCGCATGGCCACAAGTTTCACCGGCGACTTCTGCTCGTACTCGGCGAGGCGTGCATCGTTCTCGCGACTCGCATCAACCGATATGAACGCGAACTCTGGCATCGGTTCCGTGCCAATCTCGGCGGCAACCGCGGCAAATGTCGCGAGAATGCGCGGGCACGCGCCGCGGCAACGCGTGTAGCCAAAGGTGAGCAGGGAGAGTCCGTCGAAGTCGCCTTCGCTGCGCGGTTGACCGTCTGAACCGATCAACGCGAAGGCGCCGCCTGTTGCAGTGGGGTGAGCTGCCCGCACTACTTCGTGCTCGTCGCTGCGCGCGCTGTTTGCTTCACTCGCATGCGCGCTCTCGCTCTTCGGGTCGTACACCTCAATCGTGGCCATCAGGCCGCCGTCTTCATGCTCGAGGATGTGGCAGTGAGAGACGAACTGTCCGAGCACGCACGGCTCAGTGAACGCAAGCATGATCTCGACGGAGCCATAGATTGGCACGGTCACGGTGTCGAGGTGACCCGTGAACTCTTGCTCCTTGCCGTTGATTGCAACGACTTGGAAGTCCGTTTGATGGATGTGGAACGCGTGCAATTCCGCGGTCGCGTTCACGATCTTCCAGCGCTCCACGGTTCCGAAGGCAACGCGCGTGTCGATGCGCGAGCCGACGAACACAGCGTTGTTCACGCGGAAATCGTTGTCGGTTTCGTCGAAGACAATCGTGCGCTCGTTGTCAGTCTTGAGCGTGCGCATGTCGAGCGGTTGATTGGGACCAGTGCGCTTTGCCGGCAGCGCGAGCGGCTGGATCGCTTCGCCGGCAGAAACAAGCGTGGCCAGGCGAACTGCGGGATATCCATCACCGGCGGGACCTGTGCGAATCTGCCGCGTTGTGAGCGCCAGCTCGCCCTCACTCGGCCCTTGCACCAGAATCTCGACTCGTCCTGCCGGAGCGAGCAGAAAGCGCTTCGCCTCCGACATGACTGGTACTGGATTGCCATCAGTCGCCACAACAAAGAACGGATGTCCGCCGAGTTCAAGGTTGAAGTAACGGTCGCTCGCTTGATTCACGATCCGCCAGAGCTGCGTCTCTCCCGGGCGAATGTCGATCAACGGATCGCTTTGACCATTCACGGTGCTCACTTGCGGCATCGAAGTCTGCACGCCCCACGTGAGATCGCCATTCCAGGCTGGTTGAATCGTGCGCAACGCAAGCGTGCGTTCGCGCAAGTTGGCAGCGGCGAGTTCAGGCCAACCTTCGAGCACGCCTTCAACAATGACGCTGCCGGCGAGCCCGGACATCACCAGTCGCTCACTCGCCTGATGCGCGTGCGAATGGTGCCAGTACAGCCCGGGCTCGTGATAGAGCGGAACAGCAATCGAGTAGGTGTACTCGTGGCCAGGCGGAACCATCGTCCAAATGTTGTCGCCGTAGTCAAGTGGCGAAATCTGCATCCCGTGATAGTGGATGTTGGTGTTTTCGTCGGCGTTGTTGATGAGCGTGAGCTCGATGCGCTCGCCGCGCGACACACGAATCGTCGGCGGAATGGAACTGTCGTTGTAGACGACGCTGCGTACCGTGCTGTCGCCAATGGCGACGGTGGAAGTCTTCGCGGTGAGGGTGAGTTGCACCACGCCATCGACCGCGCGCACTTCAGCGATTTCCCGCAGCAGTGGGCGAGTGCTCGCGTTCCTTTCGCTTTGGGGTGCGCACAGGGCACAGAGGGACGCAGTAGCCGTCACGCAGATTGTGGACATAGGACCTCCAAGATGCGCGGACTGTAACTCCAATGCGTCGCCGCGCCTCGATACGATCCGCGCGTTCATGCACGACTACCAGCGCGGCTTCATTGATTTCATGGTGGAAGCGGGGGTGCTCACCTTCGGCGACTTCACGACCAAGAGCGGTCGCAAGACTCCGTACTTCGTCAACACTGGCAAGTACCGTTCGGGCGGGCAACTTGCGAAGCTCGGACGCGCGTATGCCGATGCGATTGAGCGCTCGTTTCCCGATGGATTCGATTGCCTCTTTGGTCCTGCCTACAAAGGCATTCCGTTGGTGGTCGCGATCTCGATGGCGTTTGCTGAACGCGGCCGCGAGGTGGAGTTCTGCTTCAATCGCAAAGAAGCGAAGGATCACGGCGAGGGTGGGCTGCTCGTCGGCCGCAAGCTCCAGAACGGTGATCGCGTGCTGATTGTTGAGGATGTGACAACCGCGGGCACTTCGATTCGCGAAACGGTTCCGATCTTGCGTGCGGCGGCGGACATCGCGCTCGCGGGCCTTGTCGTGAGCGTCGATCGCCAAGAGCGCGCGGGGGACGCATCCACACGCACGGCGCTGGCGGAAGTCGGTGCGGAGTTTGCGATGCCGACGGCTGCGA
>SXGT01863554.1_pt1 | contig 10769 bp, 12 predicted proteins | sample 3176221 | NCBI WGS metagenome assembly SXGT01 (sample SAMN11356862, study PRJNA531348) | freshwater metagenome | isolation source: freshwater sample F1-120 | place: China: Fuxian Lake, Yuxi | collected 2017-12-25
AGAAGGCCGTGAATACGAGGCGCGCGCCGCTCAGCGCGCGGAGGCATACTTGACGGTATGGTGAGCACGGTGAGCAAGCGCAACGAAGTAGACACGGCCTTATCGCGCGATTCGTCCGAACCCCTGTGAGAAGTGCGGGCTGGTGGCAGGCCGCCACCGTGCGGCATTCCGGCCGTAGCGGAGAGGTATACTGAAGGCGGAGGCGACCTTAGGTGAAACCCCAAGCAAAATTCGGCATTCTCATCGCTGTGATCATCGGAACTTTGGGCTGGCTCGCCGTCAGCGGCGTCGGCGCCAACAGCAGCTACTACAAGACCGTACAGGAAGTCCAGAAGATGGGCGGAGACGTCCAGGACAGAAAAATCCGGCTCGCCGGTCACGTGACTCCGGGCTCGATTCAAAGGGACGGCCGCAAGGTGACCTTCTCCTTGAAGGAAGAAGCGCAGAACATCACGGTGGTTTACGAAGGCATCGAGCCTCTGCCCGACACCTTCCGCGACGAAGCGGAAGCCGTGGCGGAAGGCAAGATGGGCCCCAATGGCGTCTTCCACGCCACCAAGATCCAGGCCAAATGCGCGTCCAAGTACGAAAAGAAGTACGAGGATCGCGTCAAGGCCAACAAAGCTTCGCTGTAGTCTGAACTCCCGCTCCAAAGAGGTCCCTGGATGGAAAACGTAGGCGCGTTGTCGCTGATCCTCGCGTTGTGTCTGGCGGTGTATTCCGTTCTGGCGTCGATCGCCGGTAAGCTCCGGAAGAACCAATTTCTGATTCTGAGCGGCGAACGCGCCGTGTACGCGGTTTGGTTGCTGGTGACGTTCGCTTCCGGGATGATGGTGACCGCGTTATTGAGCGACGATTTCCGGTACGCCTACGTCGCCAACCACTCGAGCAAGACCATGGACTCGATCTACAAGTTCGCCGCCTGGTGGGGCGGACAGGAAGGGTCGCTGCTGCTGTGGACGTGGATTCTGGCGACATATTCCGCCGTCGTCGTCTGGCAGAACCGGAAGAAGTTCCGCGAAATGATGCCCTACGTCACGGCGACGCTGATGATCACGCAGGCGTTTTTCACGCTGCTGATCACGGTTCCATTGACGCCGTTCGAAGTGCTGGCGGTGGGCAAGGAAGTCCTTTCCGTGCCGGACGGCTGGGGATTGAATCCGCTGCTGCAGTACTGGACCATGGCGATCCATCCGCCGACGCTCTCTCTCGGCTATGTCGGCTTCGTGGTGCCGTTCGCCTTCGCGATGGCGTCGCTGATCACCCGGCAGCCGGGCGATTCGTGGATCCACACCACGCGGCGTTGGACGCTGGTCACCTGGTTGTTCCAAAGCGCGGGCATCATTCTGGGTGCTGGATGGGCGTATTCGGTGCTCGGCTGGGGCGGCTACTGGGGCTGGGATCCGGTGGAAAACGCCTCGCTGCTCCCGTGGATCACCGCCACCGCCTTCCTGCATTCGGTCATGATGCAGGAGAAGAAGGGGATGATGAAGGTGTGGAACATGGTGCTGGTCTCGTCCACCTACCTGCTCTGCATCTTCGGCACGTTCCTCACGCGAAGCGGCGTGGTGAGTTCGGTTCACTCGTTCGCCCAGTCGCCGATCGGCCGCTACTTCATCGTCTTCATGACGCTCGAACTGGCGGTGGTGGTTTATCTGATTCTGGCGCGGCTCGACTTCCTGAAGAGCGAAACGCAGCTCGAGAGTGTGGTATCGCGCGAGTCCAGCTTCCTGTTCAACAATCTGATCCTGTTGGCGAGTTGCTTCTCCATCCTGTGGGGCACGCTGTTCCCGGTGATTTCGGAAGCGGTGACAGGGGAAAAGATCTCGGTGGACGCGCCGTTCTTCAATCGCGTGAACATCCCGATCGGCCTCTTCCTGCTGTTCCTCACGGGCGTCGGGCCGTTGATTGCGTGGCGGCGTAGTTCGCTCGAAAGCCTCAAGAAGGCGTTCCTGGGACCGCTGGCAGCCGGCGTGATGGCGGTGGTAATCCTCGCGGCGCTGGGCATCCACCACATCTACGCGCTGATGTCGTTCGGCCTGTGCGTGTTCGTGACCACCACCATCCTCTCGGAATTCTACAAGGGCTCGGCCGCGATCGCGGCCAAGTCCGGCAAGAACTTCCTTTCGGCGATGGTGGAACTGACGCACCGCAACACGCGGCGCTACGGCGGCTATATCGTGCACGTGGCGATCGTGATCATGTTCATCGGATTCACCGGCGCGGCGTTCAACCTGGACGCCACGGTGGAACGCAAAGCCGGTGAGACCTTCAACTTGGGCCGCTACGAGATGAAGGTGATCAAGATCAATTCGGACAAGAACGATCACTACCGTTTCGTCAACGCCGACATCGACGTGTTCGTGGACGGCAAGAAGATCCACACACTGCACCCGGAGCAGCGCCGCTACACCACGGGTGATGGCGCCTCGGTCGTCGACATCCGGCGGCGGTTGAACGAGGATCTCTACCTGAACTTCGCCGGCATGAGCAACGACGGCGACAAGGCCGTGATCCAGGCCTACGTATTCCCGCTGGTGTCGTGGATCTGGGTGGGCTTTTGGGCGCTGCTCGCCGGAACCATCGTCTGTCTGATCCCGAGCAAGGTGAAGTACTCGTACGCCAAGACCCAGGTGATGGGACAGGTGGTGAAGGAGCCATCCGTTGCGAAGCCTTAGGCCGTTCCTGCTTTCGCTGCTGGCGGCGCTGTCGCTGGCGCAGGTATCGAGCGAACTGGTCACGCCGGATATCCGGCGCGTCGGCTCGCGATTGGCCTGCTTGTGCGGAAGCTGCAAGAATTCGGTGGGCGATTGCGCGATGCTCGGGTGCCACTATTCGCAGCCCGCGCGCGAGAAGATCCGCGACGAACAGCTACTCGGCAAGAGCGACGATGCCATCGTCGCGGGCTTCGTCAAGGAGCGCGGACGCGTCGCGCTGGTCACTCCGCCGGCGGATGGATTCGCCGGTTTGGCTTGGTGGATGCCACCGCTGATGACGGGATTCGGCCTGGCTCTCGTATACTGGTTCATTCGAAGAATGAGCAAACCCTCCACGATGCCACAGGTCGAGCAGAAGGTATTGGACCGTTACAAGGAATCCATCGAGAAGGATCTGGCGAAGCTCGAGGAATGACGCTCTTCGTGGCCGCGGTTTTGATCGGAGTGGTTCTTCTCCTGATCCTGGGTATTCGCGACAAGGACCTGCCGGAGCCGGAGCCCGTCTCGCCCGTGCAGCATCTCGAGGAGAAGAAGGCGCGGATCTACGAAAATCTGCGCGATCTCAATTTCGAGTTCCGGGTGGGCAAGCTCTCCGACGCCGACTACCAGCGCACCAAAATCGAACTGCAGAAGGAACTGGCGGGCACGTTGGCCGAGATCGACCGAATCCTGCCCGGCGCCAAGACCGCCGCCCCGGCCGCCAGAAAGGCCACTCCCGCCGCCATCGTCTGCCCGCACTGCGGCGCGAAGTTCGAAAAAGCGATGAAGTTCTGCGGCCAGTGCGGCAAGCCGATGGAGGCCGCGTGAGACTCGGCGTTGTGCTCGCCATGGCGGCGTCCGCCGCGTTCGCCGAAGTGTCGGGCGTCGTGGTCAACCAGACCACCGGCAAGCCGCAGGCCGGCGCCACGGTCACGCTCTACAAGCTGGACCAGAACGGGATGGACTCGCGCAACACGGTGAAGTCGGAGGCGGACGGCAAGTTCTCGATGCCCGAGACTCCCACCGGTCCGCATCTGGTGCAGACCGCGTTCGACGGCGTTACCTACAACCACATGCTGCCGCCGGGGCGGCCCTCCACCGGGTTGTCGCTCCAGGTTTACAACGCGTCGGTCAAGCCGGGAGACGCCAAGGTCGGCACGCACATGATTCTGTTCGAATCGAACGGCATGGAGCTGACGGTCAACGAAAGCGCCTTGTGGGTGAACGAGGGGAAGACGTCGTTCAACGATCCGGCGAACGGTTCCTTTCAGTTCTACATGCCGCCCGGAGCGGGCAAGCCCAAGGTAATGTGCACCGCGCCGCAGGGAATGCCCATCGAGCGCGCGCCCCGCAAGACGGCGGCCGAAAACGTGTACGCGGTGGACTTTCCGGTCAAACCCGGCGAGACGCGCTTCGACGTGATCTATACCCTGCCGATGACCGGCCCCGCCGAGTTCACCGGCAAGCTGATGCACGAGGGCGGAACCAAGCGCTTGGTCTCGCCGCAAGGCCTGACGCTGACCACCGAGGATGCGACGTTGCTCGGGCAGGAGCCGCAAACGCAGGCGTCGATCTACGAGTTGAAGAAGACCGCCTTCAAGGTCAAGCTCGAGGGAACGGGATCGTTGCGCGGACCGGGGGGCGAAGCGCCGTCCGAAGACGAAGGAGCCGGGATCAAGCAGATCTGGCCCCGGTTGTACGACCGGTTCGGTGCGGTCCTCGGGTTGGCGGCGCTGATCATGGTGCTGGGCTTGGCGATGCTGAGCCGCCGCAAGGCGCCCGAGAAGCGCTAGCCCGTGGCTTCGCGATCGAACCCGGCCGTTTCCGTCGCCAAGGTCTGCAAATACTTCGGCGATTTCCCGGCCTTGCACGGGCTCGAATTCGACGTGGCGGCGGGGTCGTGCCTGGCGCTACTGGGGCGCAACGGCGCCGGAAAGACCACGCTATTGCGCATCCTGGCCGGTCTCTCCGAACCCACCGAAGGCAAGGTGACGCTGCTCGGGTTCGGCGCGCGCGACCACGAGGCTCGCAAGCGAACCGGCTTGATCGGCCACGGCATCGCAATCTACGACGAACTCTCCGCCGCCGAGAACCTGCGCCTGTTCGCGCGGATCTATGGCGTGGAGTCCGCGGAGAAGTCCGTCCAGGAATGGCTCGAGCGGACCTGGCTGCATCGCGTCCAGAACAGCCCCGTGCGCGAGTTCTCGCGCGGCATGCGGCAGCGGCTGGCGGTGGCGCGCGCGTTTCTCCACCGCCCGGAACTGCTGCTGCTCGACGAGCCGTTCACCTCGCTCGACGACAAGGCGATCGCGCTGTTGCAGAGCCTGCTGCGCGACGCGCTCGCGCGGGGAACCACCGTCGTCATGTCCACCCATCAGCTTCGCGAGGCGATGGAACTGGCGACGCACGTGGCGTTGTTGCATCGCGGCAAGCTGGCGCATTCCGGCGAGCGGCCTCCGGAAATGCTCACCGACCCCGGCTTTCTGTATCGAACCTACGGGGAAGCCTGAGATGCGGCTGATCCAACAGGCGTGGACCGTGGCGGCCAAGGATCTGCGGTCCGAACTGCGGACCAAGGAGTCGCTCAACGCGGCGGGCGGATTCGCGCTGGTGATCCTGGTGTTGTTCAGCTTCGTTACCGATCCCGGGGAGACCGAGACGCTGTATGCGCTTTCCGGGGGACTGTTGTGGTTGGTGTTCGCGTTCGCCGGCGTGCTGATCCTCAACCGGTCCTTCGCGCGCGAGCAGGCCAACGATTGCCTGGACGCGCTGATCGCGTCGCCGCTCTCGCCGGCCGCGCTGATCCTCGGCAAATCGGCGGCGAGCTTCGTGCTGCTGTTGATCGTCGAACTGCCGTGTCTTCCCATCTTCGGAGGGCTGTACGGGCTATCGCAATGGAGTTCTCACTGGCTCGGTCTGGTGGGTGTGGTACTGCTGGGAACGTGGGGCATGACGGTGATCGGCGCCGTGTTCAGCGCGCTCACCGTGAACCTGCGTTTACGCGAATTGATGCTGCCGATGCTGGTGTATCCGTTGCTCATCCCGGTGCTGATGTCGGCGATGCGGTTGAGCACGGTGTTCATCTCCGGCAAGGATCTGGAGGCGGACGACGCCATCTGGCTTCGCCTCATGATCGCCTTTGATATCATCTTTACCGCGCTGGCGCTGGCGCTGGCCGAGGACGTTCTCGTCTCCTGACACATATGCGCGACAAGCTACTCTACGCCGCGGGCGCCGCGGCCACCGTGATCCTCATCGCGAACCTGCACAAGATTCTTCTCGGCATACCGGACGAGATGGATCAGGGCGCCATCTACCGGATCCTTTATTTCCACGTGCCGAGCTGGTTCACCTGCTTCGCCGCGTTCTTCGTCGCCGGCCTGGCGAGCGTCATGTACTCGGTGAAGCGCGACCTGCGCTACGACGTGCTGGCGGTGTCGGCGGTGGAAGTCGGCGTGGCGTTTACGCTGGTCGGCCTGGCCACCGGCAGCATCTGGGCCCGCATCATCTGGGGGATCTGGTGGACCTGGGATCCACGCCTCACCTGGGCGCTGATCACTTGCGTGCTCTACGCGGGATACCTGATGATGCGCCAGATGATCGACGATGCCTCGGCGCGCGCCCGTTTCGCGGCCGTGCTCGGGACGTTCTCGTTCGCGTCGGTGGCGATCACCTACAAGGCGATCGACTGGTGGCGCACCCAGCACCCGGGACCGGTGCTTCCCATCCGCGCGGGCGGCGGCAAGATGGATCCGGAGATGTGGCATGCCATCCTGTGGAACTGGACCGCGTTCATGCTGCTGGCGTCGGTGATGGTGGCCGTCCGGATCTCGCAGGAAACGCGCCTGCGCGAGGTAGAGGCCCTACGCCGCCGGGCGCACGCGATCTAAAGGACCATTCCCAATGGACGAACGTAATTTTACCTTCATGTTTTATGGCCTCGCCGCGGCCTGGGCGATTCTTGCGATCTACGTGCTCACGCTGGTGAGCCGGGAGCGCCGCCTCGCCCGCCAAGTGGAGGATGTGAAACGAATTCTCGAGGACCGGGAGAAAAAGTGAACCGTCGAAACCTGATGAAACTCATCGGGAGCGGCTCCGTCGCCGCCGCCCTTTCCAAGAAGGAAGCCAATGCCCAGGAGACCGTCGCCAAGGCGGCGCGGGGCATGCCATCGCCCAAGATCCAGGACATCCAGGTGATCGCCACCGCGCCCGCCGGGCTTCGCCTGGTAGTGGTGAAGGTGATCACCGATCAGCCCGGCCTCTACGGCTACGGCTGCGGAACGTTCACCCAGCGCGCCGATCTGGTGGTGCCCGCGGTGGAGAAGTATCTGAAGCCGCTGCTCATCGGCCGTCCCGCGGACCGCATCGACGATACCTGGCAGATGTGCTACAACTCGTCCTACTGGCGCAACGGTCCGGTGCTCAACAACGCGATCTCCGGAGTCGACCAGGCGCTGTGGGACATCAAGGGACGCCAGTGCGGCGTGCCGGTGTATCAACTGCTGGGTGGCAAGGTGCGGGAAGCGGCCGACTGCTACGGTCACGCCTCCGGCTCAGAGATTCCGGAAGTGATCGAGAGCGCCCGCGCCTACATGGCGAAGGGGTTCCGTCACGTGCGCGTGCAGATCGGCGTGAGCGGCATGGCCGGCTATGGTTCGCGCGGCGCCGCGGCCAAGGTGGAGGCCCTCCACAACGACCCCGTCTACGAGCCAGCCGTGTACATACGAAAAGCGCTGAAAATGTTCGAGGCCTGCCGGACCCAACTGGGCGAGGAGATCGAACTCTGCCACGACGTGCACGAGCGCGTCACCACCACGCAGGCCCTCCAGTTCTGCAAGGACGTGGAAAAGTTCAAGCTGTTCTTCTTCGAGGATCCGCTATCGCCCGAAGACATTCAGTGGTTCCGCCTGATCCGCCAACAGTGCACCACTCCGATCGCGATGGGCGAACTGTTCAACTCCCCGCACGAGTGGAATCCATTGATCGCCGAGCGGCTGATCGACTACATCCGCGTCCACGTGTCGCAGGCAGGCGGTCTCACGCCGTGCCGCAAGATGGCGATCCTCGGCGAGTTGTTTGGCGTGCGCACCGCGTGGCACGGGCCAGGCGACGTGTCGCCGGTGGGCCATGCCGCCAACGTCGCGCTGGATCTGGTGTCGTACAACTTCGGCGTGCAGGAGTATTCGGAGTTCAACGCCGCGTCCCAGGAGGTTTTCCAGGGCTGCCCGGTGATGAAGAACGGCTTCCTCTTCGCCAACGAGGCGCCGGGCTGGGGCATCGAAGTGAACGAGACGCTGGCCGAGAAATACCCGTTCACTGGCGGAGTGAATCCGCGCAGCCAGAACAGCGAGCGCAACAACCTGAACGGAGGCTGGGGCGTGATCCGTCGCCGCGACGGCGCGGTGATCAAGCAGTAGGTCAGTAGTCCGGCGAAATCAGCCGGTCCAGTGCGTCCAGGTCCAACTCGGGCGCGCGGCACAGAGCCAACATCGGCCGTTCGGAATCGTCGATCTTCCGGGCGGCCGCCGCCGTTTCAGCGGCGATCTCCGCCGGGATGACCACCGCCCCGTGCTTGTCGGCGTGGATCAGGTCGCCGGGATGGACCGTCATTCCGAAAACCCGGACGGGCCGGTCGAAGTCCTCGAGATGCGCCCAGCCGTGCGATACCTGAACGCCCGAGGCGAAGAAGTGGAAGCCGAGCGCGCGCACTTCGTCCAGATCGCGCACCGTGCCATTGGTGAGCACGCCGATGGCGCCCAGCTTCTTATGGATGCTCGAATTGACCTCGCCCCAATAGGCTCCACCGGGCGTATCGCCCAGATCCTGCGCCACCACGATCAGCGGACCCGGCTGCGCGCGCATGTTCTCCCAGTACTCGCGACGGTTGACGCGGCGTCTGGGCGGCGCGGGCTGGTTCGAAAGGATCGCGAGCGTGGAGGCGTAACCCACCATCGCGCCGAGTTCGGGGAACAGGCAGCGGATCGACGCATCGGTGCAGCCTTCCAGCCGGGGACGGACATGGAACGTCTCCACCGCGTTGGCGATCGTCGGCGAAGGAATGCGCCCGAGTTCGGCGAGTTGTAGTTCGGTGAGCGGCGCCATCAATCGCCCTCCCGCACCCAGCCATACGCAGCATTCTCGCGCTGTCCGCCGCCGTCGAGATACGCGGTCTTCAGGCGCGACAACGCATCCGCCGGCAGCGCCTTCCGCTTCTCCTTCACGTCGATCCCGTAGAGCCTCGCCGCGTTCAACCCGAAGATCTTCGCCTTGTCCTTCTTCGACAGCTTCTTGTAGCCGAATTTCTCGCAATACTCGTCCGAGATCTGGAACCGTTTGAACGCGTCGATCACCCAGGCCGGCGATCCGTACCAGATGCAGTCGGTGCCCCAGATCACGTGATCCACGCCGTAGTGCTTCACGTTCTTGCCGATCCCGTGCATCGCCAGCCCGGGATGCGCCAGCGACAACAGACTGAAGAAGCTGCCGATCTCCGGGTACACGTTGTTCATCTTCGGATTCCGCTTCTTGATGTCCATCAGCACGTTGTGCCAGGCCATGTCGCCGGTGACCGGATCCACCTTGGCCGGGTCCTTGAACTCAGGCTCCATCGGCGCGTGCTGCAGCGCCGAATGGTAGATCACGAAATTGATATCCGGGTGATCCAACGCCGCACGCTCCACGTCCTTGGGATTGCACAGATGCCCCAGCGTGCGCGACTGCGCGGCAAACCCTTTGTGCACGCTGAACAGCCGCATCCCGCGCTTCTTCGATTCCTCGTAGAACCAGTACGCGTTCTTGTCGTCGAGCTGGAACCCGCCGCCGCTGCGGCCCGGATCGAAGTGGCAGTACCATTTCCACGAATCGATGCCATACTCCTTCAACTCGCGCTCCATCTGTTCGAGCGTCGCGGCTTTGTCCATGCTATTGGTCGCGCGATCCCAATAGTGGTTCGGCGCGAGATTGCCCTGCGCCAGCGCGCGGCGCGATCCCGCCAGTTCGTTGATCTCTTTCTTGGAGCGCGACATCAGCCAGCTCGGCAGGATGCCGCCGCCGCGCGCGCGTCCCTCGAGCTGCTTGCCTTGCGCGTCTTTGTTCTGCTCGCGTCCGGGCACGCCGGAGATCACGATCATCTCCGTTTCCGAGTCGAAGAAGAACTCCTTGACGAAGTTCCGGAAACCGTACGACTCGGCGTCGTTGGTCAGCTTGAAGCCCATGCCTTTCAGGAACGGGTCCGCGCGGAAGTTCAGCGCGAATCCGTTGGTGAAGTGGGCCTGCACGTCGACGATGAAGTACTCGCCCTTGGGGAACTTCTCGGCGGTGGCATCGGGCTCGAAGGCCTCTTCGGGCGCGACATCCCAGTACTCGCCGTGGACGCGATTGCTCGCAAGGAAGCAGGTGGCGAGTCCCATCGACGTGCGCATGTAGTCGCGCCGCGACATCCCCAGCCGCTTCGCCGACTCCTCCGACATCGCGGCGGTCAGGCTCTCCACGCTCCGTTGCGCTTCGTTCTGCGGGCGCGGCACGAACTCCTCGTTGGAGACGAACTGCGTGGGGACGGGCGAGTCGACGCCCTTGCGGCGATCGCGTTCTGCTTTGCGAATCCACATTGTGGATCTACGTTAGCATCGAAGGGTGAGAAGCGTCATGCATTGGATCGGCGGCGAATTGACCGCCGGAAAGTCCGGCCGCGCCGGAACCGTTTGGGATCCGGCCGCGGGCGAGCCGAGCGCCGAAGTCCCCTTTGCATCGGTGGAGGAAGTGGATCGCGCGGTGGCCGTCGCAAGCGAGGCGTTCCCGGCGTGGCGCGCCACACCGTTGTCGCGCCGCGCGGAGGTGATGTTCAAGCTGCGCGAACTGGTGGACGCCAACCGGCGCCAACTCGCGGAGATCGTATCGGCGGAGCATGGCAAGGTCGTCTCCGACGCGATGGGCGAGGTGGCGCGCGGACTCGAAAACATCGAGTTCGCCTGCGGGATCCCGCAACTGCTCAAAGGCGGATTCTCCGAGCAGGCAAGCCGCGGCATCGACGTGTATCAGATCCGGCAGCCGCTGGGAGTCGTGGCCGGCATCACG
>SXGT01899499.1_pt1 | contig 10768 bp, 12 predicted proteins | sample 3176221 | NCBI WGS metagenome assembly SXGT01 (sample SAMN11356862, study PRJNA531348) | freshwater metagenome | isolation source: freshwater sample F1-120 | place: China: Fuxian Lake, Yuxi | collected 2017-12-25
GCCCCACAAACTTCATTCGCTCGTCCATGACACACGTCTCCTTCCAAGGCATAGCTCTCCCCCTGTTTGAGAATTGTTATGCCTTAAAGTGTAAACCATGTGCCCGGAATGAAATGTAAAGGGGGTGCCCGGAATATACCGTAATGGCGGAGAGGAGAGGATACGAACCTCCGATACAGTTTTACCCGTCTAACGGTTTAGCAAACCGCCGCCTTCGGCCTCTCGGCCACCTCTCCGCAAAAAAACAGGTCTTTATACGGTAGGAAGTTTCTATCATTGAAAGTTCAAACCTTCAAATCCGAAACTTGACAGGGGGATCATAAATAAAAATGCATCATTAACCAGAAAAAATCGTTGTAATCAGGGGCGATTCTTACATCTCGTTGTTTTTGATAGGATCCCAGAACTTCGAAGTGGGGTCTAGGAAAGAACTGGAGCCCGCCCCCCCAACTTTGGCTTAAGGATTCCCCATCCTTAAAGTCAGTTTTAATGAGGTCTTGAGCGAAATAGATATGAAATCCTTGAAGGATTTCATAGTCTAACTTGCTGTAATTGGCCCAACCCCATTTTGAGGAAAGTGCATGGGGTCGGTTATTTTGAAGATCCACTTCAGCTAAAAGGAAAAGATCCTTTCTAAAACCGAGAATAGCGTAGGGGCCAAATAGGTGTCGATTACTAGATCTATTTTCTCCATAAAAATAACTTAATCCGACTTTGTGGGTTCCCTCTACGTTGTGGCCACCTCGAAAAGCAACCCCCTTTTCCTGGTTAAGATCTGCTTTATCAGGTCTACCTAATATCCCAGTGATAAAAAGATCCTTTTTGTTATCGATCCAAGAGGCTTCAATATTGTAAGTTTCAGTCCCGTAATTCCATCCGAGCCCCTTTTTTGTACTTACAATATGATCAGGTAGATTGATCCCAAAGGCCTTTTGAAATCTTCCAGCTCTTATATAAAGCTCTTCTTTGGGGTGATAGATCACGAAATGTCTTCGACTCATGAAGAAGTCAATAAACTTGGGGGGCTCAGAATCATGACTTTTTCCCATGGTGGCTAAAACGGTGAAGTCTCCTACGGTTACAGCAGCCTCTATATCCGCTTGCATAACAATCCATTTTCCAGAGCGGAATGTAGGTGTGTCTAACCAAGTTTGAACAACTCTAAAATCTCCTCCGATATTGAGGGCTTCAGGAAGGGGAATAGCGGCTCCTAAAAACAGAGATTCATTTTCTTTTGCCCAGGTGTTTAGAACCTCTTGAGATAAAGCTCGGCCATAGGTTGTAATAAGTCCCCCACCGTTTGGACTCACATGACAAGTAATGCAGTTCGGAGATCCGTAACGAATCATTTCTGGAAAGCCTAGGGCTCGGATTCCCAAAGTAAGAAAAAGAATCAATAAAATATTATAGGATAGAAAATTCACTGTAAGATACCTTCAATTAATACTAGAATTTCAACCTCCTCCTTCATTGTGACGCTCATGTATTTAGGGAGGGTAATTGCAAAGTCGCTGATTTTAATCTTAAATTGATGTTCGAGAATAAGTTTCGAGTCCTTTTTTTCCGATTTAACGATGCCAGTCACCGGCTTTTCGATTCCGTGAAGTTTAAGAACTCCTTCAAAAGGAATTTTATCCCCTTTGAAATCTTGAGGGAGCACCAGCTTTTTATAAATAAAGGTGCTTTCAGCAAACTTTGGAACTTCGAGATACTTTTCTTTCATATGTCTATCTCTAAGGCCTATTCCGGTCGATAGGGCCTCTAGCTGAAATGAGGAGTGTCCTGAGACCTGGTTATTCTCAATTTTGATCTCTGTTTTTAAGGCCTTGGGATCTGTCTGTTTTCCTGAAATAGTGAAGGATCCTGGAGAAACAAGAGCCATAAATGACAGATGACTTTCGGTCACTTGAAAAACTGAGCCAAAAAGACTTGTGCTAATTAAAAATAGAATCGTTAAGCTTAGAAACTTCATTTGAATTCTCCTTAAATTTTTGGGGATGAAATAGACCTGCCAAGATTTCACAAGAGTCCGTGATTCTAGGCCCTGGCCGATTAAAAAATTGATTTCCATCACAGATAAAAACCTTTTCCTCTTTAAAAGCTCTAAAAGTGGATAGTTTTTTTAATTCAGTAGAACTCTTAATTTCATCTAAAGTTTTAGAAATAGGATAACCGCATGGAAAAATCACAACGATATCGGGATTACTATTCTCAATTTCACTCCATAAGACTTCACGAAATTTTTCGGGTTTTGAAATAATAAGCGGAACTCCGCCTGCGAGTTTCACAATTTCCGGAATCCATCCCCCTGCGACCATTAAGGGTTCAAGCCATTCCAAACATAAAACCTTGGGATGGGTGGAAAGTTCAGTCCCTACTTTAGAGTTAATACTGTTTAATTTGATCCAAAATTCAGTAATTAGATCTTGGGCAGCTTGTTCTCGGTTTGTAACCACGCCAATTTTTAAAAAATCCCGATGAATATCATCAAGGGTGTGAGGAGTGAGAGTACAAATTTGGGGTTTAACTTTTGTGAGATGGCTAAGAGACCTCTCTAAATCTTCTTTAGATACCGCACAGACATGACATTGATCTTGGGTCACAATGAGGTTGGGGGCTAAACTTTCCAAAAGATCTAGATCAACGTCATAAATGCTTAGCCCTTCTCTGATTAGGGCTTTTAAATCTTCGTGAATTTTCTTGCCTCGTTGATTAGGGTCCAATTTGGGTCTTGTGACTTTGGGGAGATGGCTCAAATTTAAAGGAAAATCACACTCGTGAGAAATACCCACAATGTTTTTTTCAAGCCCTAACCGACATAAAATTTCAGTGGCACTGGGAAGTAAGGATAAAATTCTAAGCTTTTCTGATCCCGCCATAATCATCTCTGGGGTATACAGGAGTTAGGTAGGGGTGGCAATTTTCAATGAACTGGAGTAAAAGACCGTTATGATTTCAGCTCAAAAAATTCAAAGCTTAGTCGAAGCAGCTCTTCCTGGATCTCAAGTTCAAGCAGAAGACACAACTGGGACCCATGATCATTTCCAGATGATTGTAGTTTCCCCTGCCTTTGAGGGTAAGGGTATGGTTGAGCGTCATCGTATGATTTATGCTATTTTGGGGGCTGCAGTGGGGGGAGCTATTCACGCTCTATCATTGAAAACTTTGACTCCCAGTGAAGCTGAGAAAAGATCTTAATTTAAGGAGAAAAAAATGAATCCAGAAGTTCAAAAAAAAATTACCGAAGATGTTAAGAGCCACAAGATTATTATGTACATAAAGGGCAATAAGGGAATGCCTATGTGCGGCTTCTCAAAGCGAGTCATGGATATTTTTGAAGATCTAGGTGCTAATTTTGAAACTCGTGATGTTCTATCTGATCCGGAAATTCGAGAAGGGGTTAAGGAGTTTACACAGTGGCCAACGATTCCTCAGATCTTTATCAATGGTGAGTTCATTGGGGGTTGCGATATTGTAACCGATCTCTATACCAGCGGTGAGCTCAAAAAAATGGTGGATGCGGTTAAGTAAGATTTTTCAGTCCAATCTTACAAAGCTTGAACCTTATCGGTTCCTTAGATACTCTTAAGGGATGAAAAAATTTCTATTTCTTTTTTTGGGCGTCTCTTCCATCTTTGCGACAAAACCAGAAGCCCCTAAGTTTTTAACTATTGAGTCGGCGAGAGCTATTTCGCTGAAAGCGGGTACGAGTGTGGTGACAACGGTCACAGTGAAAATTGATCCTGTATTTCATATTCAAGCCAACCCCGTCATTCAGCCCAACCTAATTCCGACAACGATCGATTTTCCTGAACAAGAAGGAATTGTTCTTGAGGGAGTTACCTACCCCGAAGGAAAAATTTTTCGTTTAGAGAACTCTGACAAAGATTTAATGGTTTATGGCGGGGAGGCAAATTTTAAAGTGAAGTTTTTTGCCAAAAGTGCGAAACCAGGAAAGGTTGAAATGGCTGGAACTTTTAAATTTCAGCCCTGCAATGACAAGATCTGCTTCTTTCCCACGCGCTATGCTCTCAAAATTCCCATTCAAGTTGTAAAGTAGGTTGTTAAATGGCTAAACCCGTAAGTAATTTCGAGCATCTTTTTCCAGAGGTTATTTTCGAAGCAACGGAAACTTTAGGGGGTAGGTGCACAGGCAGATATATTCCACTTAATGCCATGGAAAATCGTGTTTACGATATTTCAATGGAGGACGAAGATAATCGAATTATAAAATTCTATCGACCTGGCCGTTGGAGTCAGGAGACTATCAAAGCTGAACACCTGTTTCTTAAAAAAGCCTTTGCAGCTGAAATTCCAGTTGTCTGTCCCATTGAAAAAGATGGGAATACTCTATTTGAAAAAAACGGAATTTTATTTGCGATATTTCCAAAGCGCCCAGGAAGATTGGAGCCCGAATTAAATGATGAGCAACTAAAGCGTTTGGGCCGTTATCTAGCGAGACTTCACAATGTAGGTGCGGAATTAAAAACGCTTCCCCGAATTGAGCTTAATCCTAAGACCTATGGCAGAAACTGCGTGAAGGGGTTAATTGAGATGAAACAATTACCTCAGGGTAATTTAGGATCTATTTATCAGCAGTTAATTTCTGAGATTTGTGATCGGAGTGAACCTTTCTTTGAGGGGGTTGAAAAGGTTTTGATTCATGGGGATTGTCATGCGGGAAATATCTTGTGGAAAGGTAACGAACCTTACTTTATCGATTTCGATGACATGCTTTATGCTCCGCCTGTTCAAGATTTTTGGATGTTGATAGGCGGGGATGATGAGTATGCGATGAAAAATCGTGACAAGATCATAGATGCCTATCTGGAGATTCGAGAATTTGATGAGAAAACATTAAAATTGGTTGAACCCCTAAGAGCTCTAAGACTCATCTATTTTAGTTCTTGGATTGGGCAGAGGTGGGAAGATGGGGCCTTTAAGCAGGCCTTTCCGCATTTTGGAACTGAAAAGTATTGGCAACAGCAGCTGGAACACCTGTCTTTACAACTAGAGAGAATTAAGGCTTTGGAAGACTATTGAGTTCAGTGAAAATCTTTGGATTTTTCCACGGGGATAGGTTATTTCCTTCAAGAGATTAAGAGGTAAATCAATCGATGGAATCTAAGATAGTTAAACCGTTACGAGGCGCCGTTATTGGTTATGGTTTTATTTCTAGCCATGGGCATATACCTGCCTACCTGCAGAGAGCTCAAGAGCAGGGTGATGTTCAGATTGTGGCCATTGCAGATACCTGCGAGGCTCGTCGACAATTGGCCTGTGAAAAATTACCAGAGGTTCGAGTTTATACAGATTATGAGATCTTATTAGAGCAGGAGGCTGAAAATTTAGATTTTATTGATATCTCTACCCCTCCAGTTTTTCATGCCCCAATTGCTTTAGCAGGGTTTAAACATGGGCTTCATGTGTTGTGTGAAAAGCCTTTGACGGTGTCGATAGAAGAGGCCCAAGCCTTATTGAAAGCGGCCCAAGAGGCCAAGAGAGTTCTTTTCCCCTGTCATAACTACAAACATGCACCTGTGGTTAAAGCGATACGCGAAATTATTGAGAGTGGAAAAATCGGAAAAGTTCGTTCAGTAACTCTAAATACATTTAGAAACACTCATGCAAAAGGGATCCCTGATTGGAGAACTCATTGGAGAAGAGAGAAGCGGTTCAGTGGGGGCGGGATTGCTATGGATCATGGAAGCCACACTTTCTATCTCACTTTTGATTGGATGAAGGGCTATCCTACGAGTGTCACTGCTAAGATGGGTATTTTGGAACCAGAACGCTATGATACCGAGGACAATTTTTCAGCGGTCTTAACCTTTCCAACGGGCCTTGCCCATGTTCATCTATCTTGGACTGCGGGGGTTAGAAAAGTTATCTACACAGTTCAGGGAGAAAAAGGGGCTATTACCGTAGATGATGATGAAATTCAAATTGCCACTCAACAGAGAACTGAAGGGGCTGATGTGGCTCAAGGGGCTATCACTTGGCATGTGGAGAGACAAAATATTTCATCAGATTGGATGGATGCTAGCCATGTGACCTGGTTTAACTCCCTCTTTGATCAGTTCAAAACTGCAATTGAAAATGGAGATTTTGTCGGCAAAGAGGCCCAAGAGGCCTATCTTTGTGTGCAGTTGATAGAGACCGCTTACCGATCCGCTGCTGAGGGGAGTCGAGAACTTCCATTGGCAACAAATGTGCTAATATAACAAGACCCTGTAGGGTAGTTGTGGAATCCTTTTAAAGATTTTGTTAAAAGGAGACCCTGTTTTTAGCGGAGTGCCTATGTTAGCTTATGATTTTATAAATACTATCGCGCTGTTAGCTATTCTAGCCCTGGTGATGGTGGCCTATAGTGTAAAGCTCATTCTTAAAGGCAGAACTCAATATGATCGGATCAACCGTCAGGGGGGGAGCGTTCTAATGGGTCGTGGAATGATGGAGGTGGGTTATTGGGCGTTACAACCCATTGCAAAACTCCTCGTTTTCTTACATGTAACCCCCAATCAAATCTCTTGGGCCTCCTTAGTTTTTGGGGGGATTTCCGGAACAGCCCTAGCTTATGGATATTTTGGATTTGCGGCCCTTTTTGCCTGTTATTCCGCATTTATGGATTGCTTAGATGGCATGGTGGCTCGAATGACTGAAGTGGCCTCGGATGCGGGTGAGGTTTTAGATGCGGCAGTGGATCGTTATGTGGAGTTTTTCTTTCTAGCTGGACTGATTATTTACTATCGAGAAGAGCCCGTTTTTCAAACCCTCGCTCTTTTTGCTTTGGCGGGTTCTTTTATGGTTAGCTATTCAACGGCTAAAGCTGAAGCTCTTCATATTCCTCCCCCTCCTGGAATCATGAGACGACCTGAAAGAGCTTTTTATTTAACCTTAGGAGCGGCTTTATCAACCTTCCCGATTCCCTGGCTTGATAAGTATTTCAGTTTCTCTAAACCGGTGGGCTATCCTCTTCTTTTAGCGACTTTGCTCATCGCTGTTCTTTCTAATATTTCTGCTATCGAAAGACTCTGGACCATTGGACGGGCCATGAGAGAACGAGAGGCCGCAGTTCAACTCCAGGAGTTGGAAGAGGTTGCTCTTGAAGGGAGTGAAGTGGTTTTAGCCTCTTCAGAGAACGAAGATTTAGCCCTTTCCCGTAGAGATTAGCTAGCAATTCTCGGAGACCAGCCTTCCTATTTGATCCCTAGAAAAGTTGAGGTATAAGGGTCGCCTATGAACCCAAATCCTATTTCTCAACCTCAAAATCAAAAACCCAATATTAAAACCGCAATTCCAGGGCCTAAAAGTCAGGCCTTGAGATCCCGTGAGGACAAAGGCTTAGCGCCAGGTCTTCAGGGATTTGCTTTGATGGCAGGAATCGTTGCCGATTCGGCACAGGGAAATGCGGTGACCGATGTCGACGGAAATACTTTTCTAGATATCATTGGTGGAATTGGTGTGAATGGATTGGGCCATAGCCATCCTAAATTTGTGAATGGAATCAAAGAGCAGGTCGAAAAAATTTCAGTTGGGAGTTTTACTTCTGAAGCTCGTGTTGAACTTTTTGAGCGAATTTATGAAAAGGCTCCAGCTCCAGGAGTAAATCGTGCTCAACTTTATTCAGGGGGATCAGAAGCGGTTGAATCTGCTTTAAGACTCGCCAAGTGTTATACAGGAAAATATGAGTTTGTGAGTTTCTGGGGGGGATTTCATGGGAAAACCATGGGAACCCTTTCTCTGATGGGCTCCGATTTTAAAGACAAACTAGGCCCTATGGTTCCGGGAAGCCATCAAGTTCCTTATGCCAACTGCTATCGGTGCCCTTTTAAAATGGAATATCCCTCTTGCTCAATGGCCTGTGTTGAGTTTGTGAGAAAACAACTCAAAGTAACTACAGCAGGAGAGGTTGCCGCCATTATCGCAGAGCCGATGCAGGGAACGGCGGGAAATATTATTCCGCCCAAAGAGTTTATGCCTGCAGTAAAAGAGATCGCAAAAGAGCTTGGAGCTCTTTTAATTGTCGATGAGATGATTACTGGCTTTGGACGAACAGGAAATTATTGGGGGGCTCAACATTCGGGTGTTGTGCCCGATATCGTGACCTTAGGAAAGCAGTTCGGGGGGGGATATCCAATGTCGGCTCTGATCTCTCGAGATGAAATTGTGAATACAAAGCCTTGGTCCAATGCTTCGGGCTCTTCTTCGAGCTACGGGGGAAATCCACTCGGTGCAAAAGCTGCTGCAACGGCCTTAAGAATTATTGATGAAGAGGGATTGGTAGAAAACTCTCGAAAGGTAGGGGGCTACTTTTTAAAGCTCTTAAAACCCTTTGAAGAGAAATATTCTTTTGTAGGCGAAGTTCGTGGGGCTGGACTTTTTATGGGCATTGAAATGGTTAAGGATAAAAAGACCAAAGAACCTATCGCTAAGGCGGTCTGTAATCGAATTTTCCAAGAACATTTAAAGCGCGGACTTCTCACCATGTCCTACGCTCCAAGCTTCAGAATCCAGCCCCCAATGACAATCGACGAGCAAACGGTAGACAATGTGGTGGGAATTATGAAAGAGGTTTTTGATCTCGTCGAAAAAGAGAAGCTCTGGCTTCACAATGGGGGTTAGAGTTAAAAGCCGGGTTTTAGAGAAGAGGGTGATGGGTTGTCGTCATCGGGATCAACCCCAGGGACAATGATTCCTGCTTTTTTCAAATTGTGATTCCAAAGCATATCGGTGCAGAAAGCAATTACGATTGCGTAGATCGAACCCCAAATAATGTCTAAAATATAATGGTGGTTTAAGTAGACTGCTGAAAAACAAATTAAGAGATAGAATGCGACCGTAAACTTTTTCAAAGCTCCAAATCTAAAGGCATAATAAACAGCCATGAGTGGATAGGCGATATGAAGAGAGGGAATGGCTCCGTGAACATCAGCCGAGTTTCCATACCAATTCATAAAAATAGGAAGTCCCACCAAAGTATCAAAACGGGCACAACCTGCGACATTTGCAAGAACATCGATTCTAGCCGGTCCTAAACCGTATAGAGCCACATACCAAGGAGGAGACGCTGCATACCAGTAGTAAGTGGAATAACCGATCATGTTGAGCCAGAAAAATCCCCACATCATTTGGGGAGATCTTAAAAGAATACTACGAGGATGTCTTAAGTAGGTTCCGGTTCGACTAGCAAAAAAACGGAAATAGGCCGCACATCCTACATAAATGGGAATAAAAATAATGTAAGCCAAGCCGCAAATAAAATCTAAAAATGGGTGAGTGTGAGTTTGAAGCCATTCATTGGGGGTTAGTTTTCCTAGGGCGGTAATAATTCCGAAAAATCGTTTATCAAACTCGTAGGGCTCTCGAACGTGAATAGGACCTCTGATGTAATCTGAATAGTAACGTTGGCTGTCGTAAATAATACTAGTTAGAAACAGAGGAAGTGAGAACTGAAAGAGGGGGTAGAATCGAGGGCCAAGATAGTACAAGAGGGTCGGAATTAAGCTACTAATGATAAGATTATTTCTAAGTCCGTTGAGATTATTTAAAGTTTTCCAGTATATTAATAGGAGAATAAGAGGGGCTATTTTTTTGAATAGGGGCAGAGGACTCCACCAATTCCCCCATTCTTTTTTAAAACTTTTGGTAGAAATACCCATAAAATTTATTCAGGTTTTTTATTAGAGTCCAAACTAAAAGTTAAGGCCTATTCCCACTCTTATTTCTTTAGTTTGATTGTCTTTGGCGAAAAGATAGGAGTAATTGAAATAGAGTCGGTCGATGACTTCGCCAATTCGTATCATGAGTCCAGCTGATGCCACAGGAGATATTCCCCCCTGGCCATGCCAGTTTTGCATTCCCCCCCCAGCTTCGACAGTTATTAATGGAAGGATTGGAAGCATGAGGTAGGCTTCATAATTGGTGATCATGAATTTGCTGTCTGGATTTCGTTTGGCCGAAAAAATACTGAGATCTCCCCTTAAGGCTACGACCTTCAGGTCTAGAATGGGGCTCCAACCTATTTCAATGGAGTTGCTGTTAGTAAAAGCTTTTGGGGTGGTGTTTGAAAAACCTACTTTGAAGTTGGTTAATTTTAAGGGGCTAATCCCAGCGTGTAACGCACCGCAAAGCAACAGGCCGATACTAATGAGAGTTATAGAATTACAAGCTCTAGATTTCATAAAAGCTCCTTTTAGCTCTTTTAATTATAAGACAAGAATTAGATTGTCGGGGTCTAAAAACTAAACTATTTATTCTAATGTATATTATGGCTCGGCCCTGTGCGACGGACTTTTGCAAACCCCGTCAGGTCCGGAAGGAAGCAGCGGTAGCAGAAAGATTTGTGCGACGCAGGTCACCCGAGCCTTCTTTTCTTTCTATGGCCTATTTAGCAATAGCACGAAAGTGGCGTCCTCATTGTTTTGAAGATCTGGTGGGGCAAAGCCATGTAGTTCAAACGCTTACTAACGCTATCCGTTTGAATAGAGTTTCTCACGCCTATCTTTTTAGTGGCGCGCGAGGCATTGGAAAAACCTCAGTCGCTAGAATTTTTGCTAAAGCCCTTAGGTGCCCTAACGTCAAAGAGGCTATTGCTTGTAATGTTTGTAGTGAGTGTGTGGCGATTGCAGAAAGTCGTTCTGTTGATGTAGTTGAAATTGATGGCGCTTCGAATAACGGGGTTGAGGCGGTAAGAGGTATTAGGGATAACGTAGCTTATGGGGCAGCTACTGGAACTTATAAAATCTATATAATCGACGAAGTTCAC
>SXGT01361782.1_pt1 | contig 10767 bp, 5 predicted proteins | sample 3176221 | NCBI WGS metagenome assembly SXGT01 (sample SAMN11356862, study PRJNA531348) | freshwater metagenome | isolation source: freshwater sample F1-120 | place: China: Fuxian Lake, Yuxi | collected 2017-12-25
CCCGGCGATCCTTTCGGACAGCTCGCAGGCGAGGCGGTACCCCATGAACCCTCCGTTGGAGTGGCCGACGATGAAGACACGCTTCTTGTCGACCTTGTGGTTGGCCTGCACCTCGTCCAGCAAGGCGCGGAGGAAGGCCACGTCGTCCGTCCCCACTCGCCCGAAATCGCAGCACTCGGGGGTGGCGTTCCAGTAGCGCCGCCCGTCGGCGTCGACCTTGCCGTCGGGCAAGACCAGGATAAACCCTCTCTTTCTGGCGAGCTGGCTGGTTCCGAAGTAGATGTCCTGGAGCTGCCCGCTCGCCGCGTAGCCGTGGAGCAGGAGCACGAGGGGGAGCTCCTTCCCCGAGGGAGCGTCGGGCGTCGTGACCGTGTAGGTGCGGTCTTTTGGGATGAGGGAGACCGAGGCGTCAAGGCTGGCCTCGGCGAGGACCGAGCCGTCGGTGGCGGCGTCGGTGGGGGTGGCGGTGGTGGAGCTACAGGCCAGGAGCGGGACGAGCAGGAGGGCGGGGCGCATCGGAAGGTTTGTCTACCATTCGCCAGAGGAAAAACCACGGGCTCTGAAAAGGGCTGTTCGAACTCCGAGGAGCCGTCTTTTCCGTCTGGAGAGGGCTGTTCCAGCTCCGAGGAGGTCGTCTCTCCCGTCTGGAGACGATGGCTCGACGTCCGAGGAGGCGGCCATGGCCTCCAGAGAGGGCCGTTCGAGCTTCGAGGGGGTCGTCTCTCCCGTCCAGGATCGCCGCGGGCAGCCTGGACGAGCTCCCAGGGCTATTTCGAAACGGTGGACTCACCTGGTGGTGAGGCGAGGGATACGTCCGCAAACGGTTCAGGAGGTCGAGGGAGGTCGAGACCCGTTTGAGCCCCTGGTTCTCCCTGTAATTTACGGGGACAAAGCAGGCCAAGGTGACCACCGCGAGGAGCGTGGCGCGAAGCGGCCCTCGTGGCCTCGGGACGATGAACACGGACGGTCAGCGCCAGCCAAGTGAAGAGCGCCATCCCGGTGGCATCCGCGACGAGGTCGAAGAAGTCGCAGTGCCGCCACGGGATCCACGCCTGCGAGAGCTCCTCGAGCGCCGTCAGCGCGAACACGACCGCCACGGACAGCGGCACATGGCCGGAGGTGCCCGGCAGGCGCGGGCCCGGGAACACCCGGACCACGAAGAAAGTGAGCAGTCCGAACGCCATGAAATGACCGACTTTGTCGCCGAAGGGCACCGCAGTGATGATCCGGACAGGCTCCTTCAACCCACCTGAGTCGTCGAGGGCCACGGCGCAGAGGACCCCCGAGGTCATCGCGGCGAGCCCCAGGCGAGAGCGGAGCGAAGCGCCCTGTGCGGGAGCGGCGTGCGTGGCGGGGGCTGTGGCTTTCATGGGCCTCAGTGTGCTCGCCCCAGACCCCCCGGCGACTCGCCGCCGAGTGAGCGGTCGAAAGCCGCGAGCGAGCGGCGTACGAGCGGCCACTTCACCGAATCGTCGCGCTTCATCACGGCCGGCAACACCGGATAGAGTCGCCGGCGATGAATCCCGTGAAGCTCTTCGCCCTCTCGCTGTTCGCTCTCGCCGCATGCTCTGACGACACGCCCGGCGCTGCGGGGATCGACGGCGGTCCGTCCGCACGGGACGCGGCCACCGCCGACTCGGCGGGCGTCGACCCGACCCCGGGCGTCGAGGCAGGCGCGGTCGACGCCCAGGCCGACGGCGGACAGACGCCGGCGATCCTCGACGAGCTGGTCAAGCGCATGCTGGCCGCGCACGCGACGAGCCCCTCGCTCCGCTTCACGCTCACGCTGGCCGTGCTCGCGGCCAACGACGGCTCGCCCACGGCCCGCTCGCTCGGCGCCGGCGCGCCCGAAACGTTCAACGTGCACGGCGCAAACGCGATGGCGTCGGTGAAGAAGATCCTGAATTTTACGGGCGCGCCTTCGACCTGGCCCTCCTACCTGCAACAGCATGGGCAACGGGTACGCGGGCGCGCACGGCTACCTCGCGCGCTTCGCCAGCCACGGCCTGCGCTGAGGGCCCCTCCGCGAAGGGCTCGAACCTCGGCGAGGACCGCCTCTTGGCCTTCGTCGCCCCCTATTCGATGAACGACTCGCCGCCGCAGGGCACGTCCACCGTGTAAGAGCGCCCGTTGCATTTCACCACGTGACGCCCGCACGTCACGTGGAAAGGCGTCGCCGAGTCGCCGACGAAGACGTCATCGATCCACACCCGATGCCCGCCCTTGGCCTGGGAGAACCTCACCAGCCCCATGGTCGCCGGGGGGGGCGGAGGAGCCGAGGGAAGGCTCTCCACCGGCACCGTGGTGGTGATCGAGCCCGATGTGGCTGGGGCCAGCGGCCCGACGGACCTGGGCTCGAACGCGACGGACGACTTCGAAATGATCGAAGAGCGGGTCACCGCCACCGACGAGGCAGGCGAGGCCGTGGGCATGGTGACCGTCTGCACGGTCCCGGACGACCCTGCGGGGAAGAGCCAAACCGCGGCCACTCCCCCGGCAACCCCTGAAAAGACCAGGATCGACAGGGAGGCGAGGACCTTGGCGAACAGGCCCGAGAAGGCCCCCTCCGGAGGGGGAGGGGGAGGCTGCCGATAGGGGGCGGGCAGGAGCTCGAGCAGCGTGGGCGCAAGCTCGGGTCCTGGGGGGAGCTCGGGCCCCTGCCCGGAGGCCTTCTCCTGCTCTACGGCCGGCGGGTGGGCCGGGTAAACAGGAGAAGGCATGGGCGTCGGGACGAGAAGGGACTGGCTCGAGCGGGAATAGACATCGATCACGTCCTCCATGTCCACCTCGACTGTGGCATTGGGATCCAGCGACCGAGCGCGATCGAGCCTGGTGAGCATGCGGCTCGCCTCGGCGTCGGACATCGAGTTCTTCGCCACCGTCACGGCGACGTCGGACGGCTCCTCCGGAGGCTCCATTTCCGGGCGCGAGTTTGGTTGGGAGCGGGGAGCGACCTCGAGGAGGAAGGGTCGGTGCTGCTCCGGGGCATCGTCGTCGTCGTGCTCGAACGACGGCAGCGGCCGTGAATCCTCGGGGTTGGGGAAGCGTTGGCTCATGGAGCTAGAGGCGCGCCAGATGCGCCGCCCTTCACCCTAGCGCAAGATGGGGACCCAAGCCCTCTCGGGTTTCGATGCCAACCTGGTAGAGTCCGTCTGCCGCACCACCCTAGCGGCCACGAAAGGTCACCCCCGGGAGATGCGCTCGCTTCACCTCGCCGCCCTCGCAACGCTCGCCTGCCTGGCGGCCTCCGCCCCTCCGAGTCACGCCGCTCCTCCTCGCATCCTGAGGGCGGCCTCGAGCGAGCTCTCTGCCGCGCGCTACACCGCGCGTAACCCGGATGCCATGTGCGAGCTCCAGAAGGCGAGGGCTCTGGGCGTCGACGAGACGGCCGCGCTCGCCGCGCTCGCGACCCTGGAGCACCTGGCCGACACCACGAGCGCGGGGCTCGTCGAGCGGGCCTTTGCCCAGGTCCATCGGGAGGGCAAGAGCGCCGAGGTGCGGGCCGAGGCTGGCTTTGCAGCCCGCAGGCTCTCGGCAGAGGAGGGCACGCCCGCGTCGGTCGCCAAGGCGGAGGCCCTGGGCATCGTCAACAACCTCGTCCTGGTGGGCCCCTTCCGCGACACCGGAGGAGGCCTCGAGGCTCAGGAGGGCCCCGAGAAGGAGCCGGGCTTCGGCTTCCCCGACGGCCGCTATGCGTGGGGCGTCTACGAGGTGGGCTTTCGCCCGGTCCTCGCCACCCACACCGACGCCCGAGGCGTCCCGCTCCAGCTCTATATCCACCCCCGAAGGGAGAGCTGCTCTTACGTCGCGAGCAAGGTCACCCTGACTCGTGACCAGACCGTCGTCCTCCGAGCAGCCTCCTCGGGCCAGATCCGCCTCGTCTTCGACGGCGTGGAGGTCGGCAAGAGCGACGACGTCCACGAGAGCGCCCTCTATGACCGGCTGGCAGCGCGCATCGAGGCCAGAACGGGCCCTCACCTGGTCGCCGCGAAGGTCTGCACGGGCGCCCTCGACGACGACGGGCGGGTCCGCCTCCGGCTGACGGACGACAGGGGCGAGCCCATCGTCCTCCGCTCCGAGAGGGATCTCCGGGGCATCCCCGACGGCCCCGGAACTGCCTCGGCGAGCGCCTCGGCGAACAGCGCGAAGAAGCTCTCCTTCCGCCAGGAGGAGACCCTGCTGGCTCGCAGCACCAGGGCGACCGCGAGGTCCTCGCCCGACGCGCTCCTCGCGACCATCGTCATCCGCGCCCTCGGCGGCGCGGACGACAAGAAGAGCCCACGCGTCCCCGGTCTCCTCGACGCCCTGGTCCAGAAGGACATCCCGGCCGACGCGCTGGCGATCGCCGCATGGGTCTCGCCCTTCGGGGCCAACCGCAGCGGCTGGCTCGAGAAGGCCCGGCGGAGGGCTGACAAGGGAGACCCCGAGACCCTCGGCTTCGTGCAGCGGCGCCTGGTCGCCGAGAGGCTACAGCACGGCCAAGGGGACTGGGCCATGGCCGCTGTCCGAGCGGCACGGCTCGAAGGAGAGACCGACGACGAGGCCCTGCTCCTCCGCGCCGAGACCAGGCGAGTCCTCGGCACCGAGGCCCTCACCGCCGAGGCTCTCCACGAGATGGCCAGGGCAATAAAGGCTCGCCCGAACGCCGTACCCAACCTGCTGCTCCAGCGGGCGTCGACGCTGGCCCAGACCCATGATCGTGCACTCTACATTCAAATTCGGGACGAGCTCCGCAGGCGGGGAGAGCGGGAGAGCGAGACGGTCCGGGCCGCGGCGCTCGTGGGCCGCGAAGCGCTCGAACGCGCGGCCCAGGAGGCCCTGGACGGAGGGGTCACCGACGACGACTCGGCCCTCGACGTGGCAAACCAGCTGCTCCGCTCAGGCGCCGCCGAGAGCGCCCTCTCGGCCTACAAGAAGCTCGTCGTCTTCGCGCCCAACCGCGCCGAGACCTTCTCCGGGCTCTCCGGGGCCCTGGCGCAGACCGGCAAGGCGAGCCCTGCCGAGATCGCCCAGGTCCTGGCGAGGGCCCGAATGCTGGCCCCCGGAGAGTCGCGCTACCGCGCCGAGCTCGAGCTCCGGACCGTACGCGAAAGCCAGAAGGGGCGAGAGGACGAGCAGTACCTGGTGAACCCGGACGTGATCCTGGCGCGCCGCAAGGGCGTGGCCAAGGAGGGCGTCTCGGACGTGGCCGATCGCGAGCTCCACTGGCTGCGCGCCGTCATCATGCACCCCGATCGCCGCGTTTCCCAGCTCATTCACTACGCGCGCGAGATCGTGATCGCCCCTCGCACCCAGGACGAGCTCTTCGAGGACATCCCCCAGGAGGGGGAGGCCATCGAGATCCTGCGCGCCCGCGTCCACCGCAAGGACGGCCGGATCGCGCTCCCCACCGAGGAGCACAACGAGGGCACCAGGCCTCGCATCCGCTGGCCCGAGCTCTACCCGGGCGACTCCGTCGAGGTCGCCGTGCGCACCTGGACCGGCGGCCCTGTGGGCGGCCGGGGCGACGCGCCTTATTACTTCATCGATTACGCGGGCGCCGCCTCGACGCACCCCCTGCTCTACAACGAGGTGATCATCGACTCGGCCAAGGACACCCCCATCTTCGTGGACGTGCTCAGGGGTGGAGAGCACGAGCGCTCGGAGAAGGACGTGAACGGCCGACACTTGGTGCGCCTCGTCTGGAAGAAGCCGATCATCGTACCCGAGGAGCCGCTGTCGCCGTCGATGAGCGAGGTGCTGCCGGTCATCGTGGGGTCCACGTTCAAGACCTGGGACGACTTCCGCAAGTGGTACCACGAGGCCGTGAAGGGCTTCACCGAGCCTGACGACCAGGTGCGGCGCCTCGCCGCCGAGCTCACGAAAGGCAAGACCACGCGGGAGGACAAGCTGCGCGCGATCTTCAATTTCGTGGCCGACGACATCCGCTACGTGAACTACGTGAGCGGCGAGTGGTGGCTCCCCAACCGGCCTCAGCAGCTGCTCGCTCGCCGGGAGGGCGACTGCGATGACAAGGCCATCCTGCTCATCACCCTCCTCAAGGCCATCGGCATCGAGGCCCAGGAGGTCATGGTGCAGACCCGGATGACCGGCCAGCCGTCCATCCTCTCCACGAAGAACGCGGCGGTCCCCCTGTTCGATCACGGGATCGCCTTCCTCCCTGGCCCCAACGGAGGGACCTACCTGGACGCGACCAGCCCCGAGTCAAGGCTTGGACCCTTGCCCTCGATGGATGCCCGGGCCTCCGCGCTCCAGCTCGACGGCTCGGGAGGCATCGTCACGCTCCCCTCGAGCTCCCCGGACGACCATGGCTCCGACGTCACCTGGACCCTGAAGATCGCGGAGAGCGGCGCGGCCGAGCTCGAGGGCGAGGAGCGGCACACGGGCGATGGGGGTTTCTGGCTACGAACCCACCTCACCCAGAAGGACGCCCGGGCTCAGTACGTGGAAGATACCCTCGTCGGCCCTTGGCTCTCCCAGGTGCAGGTCGACAAGGCCATCGATTTCAAGGGCGATCTCCGGAACGGACAGGCCTGGGTCCGCTACAAGGCCAAGTCGCTCGCCTACGCTCGCCGGGAGCAGGGCGAGCTGGTCGTCCCCCTGGCCCAGAGCATCCCCATGGCCTCGCAGATCGCGTCCCTCGTCACCCGCACCCTCCCGGTGAGCCTTCCCCCCACGATGGCGCCCAGCCACCAGAGCCGCACGGTGCGCCTCGTGCCTCCCCCTGGCTTCCATTTCGCGCCTCCTCCTCCAGGAGGTCGAGAGAACGGAGGCGAGTTCGGGCGGGCAGAGCTCTCCTTTGTCAAGGATCCCAAGGACCCCAGGGCGCTCGTCGTCAAGCGCACTGTGGTGCTCGATCAGAACCTGATCCCACCGGAGAAGTACGCCGCCTGGCGGGGCTTCATCCAGCGGATCGACGCGCTCATGCACAAGAGCGTCCGCCTGGAGCGAGGTCCGCGATGATGCGTCGCGGCCTCCTCTGCATCGCAGGAATACTCCTCGCCGCGGCCTGCGGTGGTCCTCCCGCCAGCGCCCCCAAGATCGAGGGGGGGCTCGAGAGCTCGGTCGCCCGGGCCTTCCAGGAAGAAGCCACGGGCGATCCTGCGCGCGCCGAGGCGCTGTGGCTGGACGCGCTCGACGCCGCCTCACGCAGCGAGGGCGATCCGTGGCACGTGTCCGTGGCCGAAGCTTCGCTGGACGCGCTGGTATACCGGAGCGTCTACGCTCTCTCCGGAGCCCGCTCGGCCCTCGCTCACCGGGTCAAGGACTCGGCCACCGAGGCTCGCCTCGAGGCCATCGCCGCGCGCGCCGGGGGCGCCGTGGTGCCAGGGCTGGTCGCGAGGGCTCGCACTTCGCTGGCCGAGCAGAGGGGCGATCCCAGGGCCGCCGAGTCCCTTCGCGCCTCGAGCGGCTGCGTCAGGGAGGCCACCGTGCTCGGCCCCGAGAGCTTCACCCGCCTGGGAGCGCTCCGCGCCTCCTCGGCCCTCGACCGCTTCGACGCCCCGCTCCCCGCGGGCACGAGGAGCCCGGGACCGTTCGGGCGCGAGAGCGCCGCGCAAACCCTCCGCGCCAACGGCTGTCGCCTCGAGCTGGGGAGCGTGGGCTCCCAGACCGGGGTCCGCGAGGTGGTCGTCGACCTGATCGTCCCTCGCCCCCAGAAGATCGGCCTGCTCCTGGCCACGAGGAGCCCCGCCCTGCTCCGCGTGGGAGGGAGACCCGTCCTCGAGCGCAGCTTCGACCTGGGCGGAAGCGTGACCACACGCCTGGCACGCGTCGACGTCCCGGCGGGGACAGTGAGGCTGGTCGCGAGGGTGGGTCAGGGTGGGCCCCAGGACTCCCTGGAGCTCGCCGCGTGGGACGAGCGAGGCGCGCCGCTCTCGAGCCACGCCCCGAAGCCTGGCGATCACGCTTCGGCGGACGCCAGGGGCTCGGTCACGCTGCTGGCGCCGTCCCCCAAGGATGCGAAGGCCGAGCTCACCGCGGCGCTCGCCGAGCTCGCGACCGGCGACGATCGCGCCGCCGAGTCTCGCTTGCAGGGCGCGATGATCCGGAGCCCCAAGGATCCTGCTCTGGCCCTCGCCTACGGGCGCGCCGTCCGCAAGGCGCAGGACCTCGACCCCGTGCACGTCACGGAGCGGGCCCGCTCGAGCTTCGATCAGGTCCTGGCCACGTGGCCTGGCGCCTGGGAGGCCGTGCTCGAGCAGGCCTCGCTCGCGGCGAGCCGGCGGGGGGAGGGAGAGGCTCGCGTCGAGGGGCTCAAGGAGCTCGACAAGCGCCGGGGCGCCGTCCTGGGCCCTTCGGCAGCTTTCCTCGACGCCTTCGAGGCCATCGAGGCAGGCCGAGGAGAGCTCTTCGATCGGGCCAAGGCCGCTCACGATCGGGCCAGGCGAGCTCTCGCCGGGACCGCCTTGTTACGGGAGGTCGACCGCTCGGCAATCCCTCGCCAGGGCAAGGACGCCCTCGCTTTCGAGTGCGACACGGGCAAGGGCGCCGACCGGACGGCCCTCGCCTGCTATGCCCAGAAGCGCAACGTCGGCGACATGGCCGGCGCCGAGGCCGAGGTCGCCCGGATAAGAACCTTGCTGGGCGCCCCCAAGTTCTTCCTGGCCGGCTCCCTGCGCGACGCCCTCGGCCGAGGAGCGCTCGAGGAGGCCGCCCGCTACTACGAGGCGCTCCCGGAGGGAGAGCGCACCCTCGCCTTCCTCCACGCGGTCCGTCCCAACGAGCCCTTCGCCAGCTACGGGCGCCTCGCCCTGGTGGCGCGGGACGCCCCCGCTGCGCTCCCTGCTCTCTTCACCGCCAAGGGCAAGCAGTCGCTCGCGGAGTTCGAAGGCGTGGCCGAGCGCGTCACCCAGGCCGATCGCAAGGCGCCGCTGCTCCCCAGCGCCGCCACGGCGATCCTCGTCCACGAGGAGCGCTACGCCATCAGCCCGGAGGGGCTCCTCTCGTTCGTGCTCTTCGACGTGCGACGCATCACCGGCACAGCGGACGTCGAGTCCAACGCCCAGGTCAACCCGCCTAGCCTCGGGGGGCGAGCCACGGTCCGGGTGCTCCGCAGGCGCGTCTACAAGCGCGACGGTCGGATCCTCTCCCCGGATCCCACGCCCCGCGCGGCGCAGAGCCACGCCGATCTCTCCCAGCTCGAGGCTGGCGACGCTGTGGAGGCAGTCTACGCGGGCTATGCCCTGCCCAACGAGCGCGGGGATCTGGCCTTCGACACCCCCGATCTCCTCCCGGAGCGTACCGGCGTCGCCAGCGGCCACGTCGAGCTGCGCCTGCCGGAGGGCAAGTCTGGCGCCCTGTGGAGCCACCCGGCCCTGGGCAAGCCCGAGGAGTCGCGCGAAGGCTCCTCGCGCGTGCTCACCTGGAAGCTCGAGAACCGGGCGAGCCGCCGCCTCGAGGACGGCACCCCGAAGATGGATCGCTCCTGCAACGTCAGCTTCTCCACCGCGCGCTGGGCGGATCTGGGCGTCGGGCTAAGAGAGAGCCTGATCGCCCTGGACGATCGCTCGCCGGAGGTGTCCTCGTGGATACGTGAGGCCGCCACCAAGGACGGCAGGAGGCTCGAGGGGCGAGCGCTGGTCGAGGCCGTCGTGGCCGCCACCGGCGAGACGCTCAAGGTCTCCTCTCCCGGCGTGCTGAGCGACTACGAGCTGGGGCGCGTGGACTTCACCCAGTCCCAGACGGCGCGCACCATGCTCACCGGACACCAGGGCAGCCGCACCTGGATCGTCGTCCGCGCCCTCAGGGAGCTCGGCGTCCAGGCCGAGGTGCTGGTCGCGGAGGACGGTCCCTTCAGCGCCGACCCCAATTTCCCGCCTCATCTGGGCCGCTTCACTCACCCCCTCGCCCTGGTGCACACCGAGGAGCCAGGCCCGGGCGGAAAGCCCAGGGGAGTGGATATCCTGGTCGACGCGGACGTCCAGGGTCCGCCGCTCCCGGCGGGCCGCATCTCCCCCGAGCTCAGGGGCCGGAGCGCCCTCCACGAGGACGGCACCATCGGCGTCCTGCCCAAGCTCGACGGCCCGGTCGAGCGCGACGAGGTCGATCTTCGCCTGGTGCTCGACGAGAAGGGCAACGCCAGGGGCGTGCTCACCGTCCTCCTCCGTGGGCGCGCGGCCCAGCAGCTCGCCGAGGCCTTTGTCCGCGTGGTGGGCAACGAGCGCCAGCGGGCCCTCCAGAGCGTGGCCCTCGCCTGGCTCCCCTTCGCCAGCGTCGACAAGGTGGAGCTCTCCTCGCGCGAGGGGAGCTGGGAGGTCGCGATCCGGGCCGAGGTCTCGGTGGGCAGCTACGCTCAGGTCGAGTCGAGCGGCACCTGGGTGCTCCCGGGCATCGATCCGGTCCACATCGTGTACCCTCGCCCCTACGTGTCCACGCTCGGCAACCTGTACGCCACCCAGAGCGGCCGGGAGGGCGCGTTCGCCGTGGACCGGGCGGTCCAGTACCACGCGCGCCGGCGGGTCGAGCTCCCCAAGGGCGCCCGCGTGGTGCGCCAGCCTGGCGCCTTCGAGGTCCGGACCGCGGCGCTCGAGTCGTCCAGGAGCCTCTCGGTGAGCGGCGCTCTCGTCGAGGAGGACTTCGTCCTGGGCCTCCCGACCGGCACCATCCCAAGGGACCGCTACGACGCCTTCGTCGAGGACACCCGCAAGACCGACGAGGCCTTCCTCGCCAGCCTGCGCGTGGCCCCGTGACGTAAAAGGGCAGTTGGGCTAGCTTGCCCGTCCCCCCGAAACCGAAACAAGGAACTTTGCCATGAGCGGCCACTCG
>SXGT01384604.1_pt1 | contig 10767 bp, 6 predicted proteins | sample 3176221 | NCBI WGS metagenome assembly SXGT01 (sample SAMN11356862, study PRJNA531348) | freshwater metagenome | isolation source: freshwater sample F1-120 | place: China: Fuxian Lake, Yuxi | collected 2017-12-25
AGGCCGTCTCGCGGCGCGGGCCGCGCGGTGCGATGCGTGCCACCCGGTCGACGAGCCGGCCTTCGCGGCGTTGCCGGAGCCTGCCGCTGCCAAACCATTCGCTGCGCTCACCGATGCGCCCTGCCCGGCGGCGCCGGCCGGACAGGCCTTGGCGTCTGCCGCGCGATCGACCGCCGACCAGGCGATGTCGCCAGCGATGCACCTGGCGGTGGGCCTGCAGCGCGACGGCTGCACGGTGTGCCACGCCCGCGACGGCCGCGGTGGCCTGCCGCCGGTGGTGCGCGCCGAACTGGCCGAAGTCGAGGATCTCGGCGACGAAGGCCGGCTGCCGCCGGACCTGACCGCCGTGGGGCGACGCCTGCAGCCCGCGTGGCTCGAGAAGGTGCTCACGGACGGCCACTCGGTGCGTCCGTACCTGCGGGTGCGCATGCCGGCGCTCGGCGCCGAACGGGCGCGCGAGTACGCGAAGTGGTTCGCCGCGGTCGACGGGGCGCGCGACGAAACGGAGCCGGCGTTCACGGTTGCCGTGGCCGCGACCGGGCGCGCGCTGGCCGGCCTCGGTGGCCGCAATTGCATCACCTGCCACTCGTTCCAGGGCATGCCGTCGACCGGCGTGCAGGGCATGGATCTCGGCGTGCAGTTCGAACGCGTGCGGCCGGGTTGGTTTCGCGAGTGGCTGCTGCATCCGACCGAGTTGCGCCCCGGCACGCGCATGCCGGCGCTGTGGTTGCGCGACGACGCGGCGGCGCGCGCCGAGGCCGATGCGATCCGCGTCTGGTTGTCGCTCGGCGCCGCCGCGCCGTTGCCGTCCGGCCTGAAGTCAGCGCCAGGTTCCTCGATGCTGGTGGCGAGCGATCGCCCGAAGTTGCACGGTGCCTTCCTCGAAGGCGTCTCGGCGCGTTGCATGGCGGTCGGCACGCCGGAGCGCACGCACTTCGCCTTCGACCTGGAGCGACCGCGGTTGGCGTGGGCCTGGCGCGGTGCGTTCGTCGACGCGAGTGGCACTTGGGACGGACGCGCCGGCAAGCTGGTGCGCCCGGCCGGCAGTGACTGGTGCGTCATCACGGACTTCACGCTCGCCAGTGGCGAGCAGCGCACCCTGCGCGGCCAACGGCGCACCGCCGATGGGTATCCGGTGCTGCTGGTCGGTGCACCGGCGGTCGACTACGAAGACGAAGTGCGCGCGCGGCTGGCTGCCACCGGCAGCGAATTGGTGCGCACGCTGCGCGTCACCCGCGGCGAGGCGACGTTCGTGTTCGGGGCGCCGGCGGCGGGCATGACCGCCACGGTCGCAGGCAGCCCGGCGGCAAGCCACCGGCTCGCTGCTGGCCAGACGCTGGAGGTCGTCTACCAATGGTGATCGCATTCGTGTGTTCGTTGGTGTTGTTGCCCCAGGAACCGGCTTCGCCCGGGCCGGTGACCAAGCCGCCGCATGCGAACGAAGCGGAGTTCGTCGCGATCCACGACGTGCCGTTGCCGAAGGACGTCGTGCTCGAAGCCGGCGGGCTCGCGCTGCGCGGCAACACGATGTTCGTCGCCACGCGGCGCGGCGAGATCTGGCGCATCGACGACGTCGCCGGTGCGGCGCCACGCGCCTCGCTGTGGGCGGAAGGCCTGCAGGAGCCGCTCGGCCTGCTCGACCACGAGGGTTGGTTGTACTGCGTGCAGCGCGGCGAACTGTCGCGCCTGCGCGATCGGTCGGGCAGCGGCCGCATGGACGAACTGGAGACGGTGGCGTCGGGTTGGCCGCTGTCGGGCAACTACCACGAGTACGCGTTCGGGCCGACGCTGGCCGGCGACGGCTCGCTGTGGGTCACCATGAACAAGCCGTTCGGTGACGAGCCGTTCGGCCGCGCCGACTGGCGCGGTTGGGCGTTTCGCATTCCGGCCGGCGGTGGTGCGTTCGAGCCGCTGGTCGCCGGGCTGCGCTCGCCGGCGGGGGTCGGCACGGCTCCCGACGGTTCGGTCTGGTACACCGACAACCAGGGCGAGTGGTGCGCGACGAGCAAGTTCGCGCTGCTGCAGCCGGGCGAGTTCCACGGCCATCCGTGGGGCACCCCTTCGTGCAAGCTGCCGGCGAGTCGCGTCGAGCATCCCGGCGAAGTGAAGAGCGGCCTGCGCATGGCCGAGGCCGCGCGCACGATCCCACGCTTCACGTTGCCGGCGGTGTGGATCCCGTACGACCTGTGCGGTCGTTCGCCCGGTGGTTTCGTGTGGGACACCGACGGCCACTTCGGCCCGTTCCGCGGCCAGGTGTTCTGCGGCGACCAGTACTCGTCCGAAGTGTTCCGCATGTCGCTCGAACGCGTCGGCGATCGCCTGCAAGGCGCGTGCTATCCGTTCCGGCACGGCCTGAAGTGCGGCGTGCTCCGCGTGCTGTGGGGCGAACGAGGCACGCTGTGGTGCGGACTCACCAACCGCGGTTGGGGCTCGCTCGGCCAGGCCGAACACGGCTTGCAGCGGTTGCAGTGGCGCGGCGAGACGCCGTTCGAGTTGCTCGAAGTGAAGGCGACCGCGGCGGGTTTCGAACTCGCGTTCACGCGTCCGCTCGATGCCGCGACGGCGGTGGCGGCGAGCTTCACGGTGCGCAGCTGGACCTACGACCACCACGAAGGCTACGGCTGTCCGCCGCGCGACACGCGATCGCACACGGTCAAGGCGGTCGCGCTCGCCAACGATCGCGTCACGCTCGAACTCGACGACACGACGACATGCCGGGTCTACGAGGTGAAGTGCGCCGGCGTGCGCGACGGCAGCGGGAAGGCGCCGTGGCACGGCGTCGCGTGGTACACGCGCAACCTGGCGCCCTGATCCCCGCAGCTCAGCTGCGGCGGGCGAGCGCCGCCACGGCAGCGGCGAACAGCGCGACGCCGAAGCCGGTGCCGCGGTCGCCGCGGAACGCGGGGAAGGCGAGGTCGACGTGGCCCCAGCGCACCGAGGTGCCGTCGAGGTGCCAGTGCACGAATTCGGCGGCGCAGCTCGACTGCGCATTGCTGCGGTTCTTCACCGAGTTGCGCATGTCGGCGATCGGGCTCGCGAACTCCGAGCGGTAGAACTCCGGCGCGAACGGCAGCGGCCAGCACAGGTCGCCGGTGGTGCGGCCGGCGTCGAGCAGCGTCTGTTCGATGCCCGCGTCGTTGCTCACGACCGCCGCGTGCAGGTCGCCGGTCGCGACCCCCTGGGCGCCAGTCAGCGTCGCCGCGTCGAGCACGATCGCAGCACCGAGTTCGCGCGCGGCGTAGCTGCAGCCGTCGGCGAGCAGCAGGCGGCCCTCGGCGTCGGTGTTGTTGATCTCGACCGTCTTGCCGGAGTGCAGCGTCAGCACGTCGTCGGGCTTGTAGGCGGCGGGGCCGATCGCGTTCTCCGCCAGGCACAGCACCAGCGACAGCCGATGCGCCGGCTTCTGCCGCGCCAGCACGAGGAACGCGCCGAGCATCGCCGCCGCACCGCCCATGTCGCTCTTCATCGTCTCCATCGCGCCGCGCGCCTTGAGGTGCAGGCCGCCGGTGTCGTAGGTGACGCCCTTGCCGACCAGGGCCACGTGCGTGCCCCGCTTCGGGCCGGCTTCGGCGAGCAGCAATCGCGGCGCCGAACGGGCGCACCGACCGACGGCGTGGATGCCGCCGAGCTTCGCGCGCAGCAGCGCATCGCCGGCGATCTCGCGCACGCGCACGCCGCGCACCGAGCGCAGCGCCCGTTTGGCCTGGGCCGCGAACGCCGCCGGATCGAGATCGGTCGGTGGCGTGTCGACCAGGGCCGCGGCGAAGCGGGCCTGCGCGACGATGTCGCGTTCGTGCGGTGTCGCCGTCACCGGCGTACCGTTCGCCAGGCAGCAGGCGATCGCCAGCGTGCCCGGCGCCTTCGCCGTACTCTTCCTGGTGAACAAAGGCAGGCCGCGGCCGATGGCGTTGTGCGCCGCGAGCGCGTGGTCCTTGTCGTCGAGCAGCAGCAGCACCGCTGCCGTGCCGCTGCCGAAGCCGACGCCGGCGACGAGCTTGCGGATGCCTTCGGCACCCGAAGGTGCGGCGTGGCGCGAACGTTCGTCGGCGAGCACACCGACCGTCAGCCGGTTGCCCGGCGCGGTGCGCGACGTCGCGGCGCCGGCGAGCAGGCCGGGTTGCGCTTCTTCGCCGAGCTTCTGCGCGAGCGCCGCCAGCTCCGGCGGCAGCCAGCGCGCGAGTGCCCCGGCGCCACGCGCACGTGGGCCGAACGCGGACTTGCTGGCGACGACGAGCAGATGGTCGGCGGAGGCGAGCCGTTCCGGCGTCGCGGCGAAATCGAGCTTCATCGCCGGATGCTACGGATCGTGACGCCGCGAAGGAACGCGGCGGATTGCGCGAAGTCAGCGCGGCGCCGGGAAGCTCGTGCGCAGCCGCACCGTGCGGGCCAGCCCATCGCGTGACTGCAGCAGCTTCTGGCGGATGTCGATCGGCAACGTCGGCCGGCGCAGGAACTCATCGACGACCGCGAGCGCCTCGGCCGATGCGTGCGCGTTGACGAAGCCGTCGAGCCACGCCGGCATGAAGAAGATGCGCCGGTTCGCCTTCACCCACTCGACCTGTTCGAGTGCCTTCGGCAGGAACGGCAGCGTCAGTTCGCCTTGCCGCGGCCAGTGGAACCACGCCAGGCTGTCCTGGGTCCATTGCTCCGGCGGCGTGCCGAGTTCGAGGTACTGCTGCCAGTAGGCCTGCTTGTTGGCGGCGCTTGGCACGGCGGCGCGGGCGAGGAACGTCTCCTTGCCGACGTCTTCGCTGGCGTAGCGCGTGGCCAGCGAGGCGAGGGCTGCGTCCGCGTCGGTCGCTCCTGCTGCCAGCAAGGCCGCCGCCGCCAGGAACGCATCCTGCTTGCCCGCCACGAGCCCCGCCGGCAGCCCGTCGCCGCGCACGACGGCGCGGCACAGGTCGAGCACACGGGTCTCGGTGCTGGCGCGCGCCAGGAAGCGGAACGTGTTGAGCTCGCGGCCGCTGCCCGCTTCGTCGCGCAGTTGCTGCAGCAGCAGTTCGGTCGCCTGGGCCGCCAGCGCCCGGCCGCGTTCGGGCGCGAGCCACCGCAGCACTGTCGGACCGAGCGCTTCGAGCAGGAAGCCATGCGTGTCGGCATCGCGTTCGCGGAAGAGTTGCCGCAGCAGGAACGCGCCGAACTCGGCCGGATCCAGCTCGGCTTCGCGCACCGCTTCGAGCAGCGCCCCGGTCGCCGCCGCGCGCACTTCGGGATCCGGCTCGTCGACGGCGTTCGCCGCGAGCCAGGCGCGGCTTTGCGGGTCGGGCACGAACTGGCCGTAGGCGACGTCGTGCGGATTGGCCAGGATCGCCGCCGGAGCCGCGCGGCCTACCAACTCGCCGATCGTGGTCGATGCGGCATCGGCGCGCACGCGCAGCGTGCGGCGACCGCCAGCGAGATCGAACACCAGCAGCTCGACATCGAGCGGCCAGGAACCCTCACCGCCGATCGCGCGCTGCCGCAACTCGGCAGTGGCGACGACACCGTTGCCGTCCAGCGTCCACGCCACGCGCACCTGGGGCATCGATGGCGCCAGCAGCCAGCGTTCCGACCAGCGGCCGAGGTCGGCCCGGGCAGCGCCTTCGAGTGCGACGGCGAGGTCGCGCCACTCGGCGTTGCCGAACGCGTGACGCTGCAAGAACTGCTTCAGACCGGCGCGGAACGTGTCGGCGCCGAGCCCTTCGTGCAGAGCGCGCAACACCGCGGGTGCCTTGTTGTAGACGATCGCGCCGTACGCTGACTTCGCATCGGCGAGGTTCTGCAGTTCCTGGAACACCGGCGTGGTGCCTGCGGTCGCGTCGATTTCGTAGGCGCGCGGCTTCACCCGCTGCGCGAAGCGCAACCACGACCGCTGCGCCGGTTCGAGTTCCGCCATGGCCTGGTAGCCGAGGAAGGTGGCGAAGCCTTCCTTCAACCAGAGGTCGTCGAACCACTTCATCGTGACCAGGTTGCCGAACCACTGGTGGCTGAGTTCGTGGTAGATCAGCGTGCTTCGACGCACCAGCTCGGCCGCGGTGGGCGGATGGTCGAAGACCAGCGCCTGCTCGCGATAGAAGATGGCGCCGGCGTGCTCCATGCCGCCGTAGGGGAACCCCGGCAGCAACGCGATGTCGAGCTTGTCGAACGGGTACGGCACGTCGAAGCGGTCGGCGAGCCAGCGCAGGCCTTCGTGGTGCAAACGCACCAGTGCGTCGCGGTCCGCGTGCGGCAGTTGCGAAGCGCGCAGCAGGATGCGCATGGGCTCGGTCGAGGTGATGCCCGCGGCTTTCGGTTGCGGCGCTTCAAGGGTCGCGAACGGACCGCAGGCGAAGGCGGCGAGGTAGGTCGAGATCGGCTTGCTCGGTTGGAAGCGCCACAGGGTGCCCTGCACGTCGCGCGGCGGCATCGTCACCGCTTCGCGGGCGGTGTTGGCGATGGCGGTCCAATCCGCCGGCAGGTCGAGTTCGAAGCGGAAGCGCGCTTTCACGTCCGGCTGGTCGAAGCACGGGTAGAGCCGGTGGGCGTCGGCGGGCACGACGAGTGTGTACCAGTACTCCCGGCCATCGGTCGTGTCGCGATAGACGGTCAGCGGCGTGCCGGTCGCGGCGACCTTGCTGCGGAACGTCGCGGTGACGACGTTGCCGCCGCGCGCCAGCGACTCCGCCGGCAGCAGCACGTGGTCGTGCACTGCCTGCACCGCGGTCGGGCGCGCGTTCACGTGCACCGCGGCGAGCTGCTCGCCACCGAAGTCGAGGACCAACGGCACGGTCGGCGAGGCATCGTCGGGCAACCGGAACCGGATCGTCGCCGTGCCTTCGACTTCGTTGGCGCGCGGCACGATGCGGAAGCGCAGGTCGTACTCGACGTCGCGCAACAACGCGGCGCGGGAACGCGCGAGTTCGCGGGCGATGCCTGGGGCTGGATCCTGTGGCGGGAGCGACGACATCAGAAGGGTGGCGAGCAGCATGTCAGCAGCGGGGGGCGAACGCGGCGTGCAGACTGCCGCGGGTGATGGCTTCGTGCGACGCCGACCACGTCGCGGCGCCGAGTTCGAACAGGATCGCCTGCGGCGATTCGTGGCGAACGCCGGTGCGCTCGGCGATGCCGCGAGCGACGGCGCGGTCGGCGATCACGTCGACGAACAGGGTCGGCACGTCGGGCAGGTCGGCTTCGAACGCCTGGAACTCGGTCTTGGCGGCCGCGCTGGTCGGGCACACGGGACTGTGCTTGAACAGCATCACCCGCGGGTGCGCGCGCAGCGCGGCGGCGAATGCATCGAGGTCGTGCAGGATCGTCGTCGGCATGGTCAGGAACGGGGCCAGGGCAGGGTTCGGCCAAGCAGGTCTTCGAGCCGTCGCTGGTGCGGTGCGAAGAAGCGGGCGAGGCGCGCGTGCAACGGGTGCTCCTTCTTGTCGTAGCGACCCTCCAGATGCACCGGGTACTTGTCGAGGTGGTGTTCGGGCAGGCCGAGGAACTTGTGGGTCTGCGCCACGAGCGCGGCTGGATTGGTCGCCAGTTCGTCGCTCGGCAGGATCAGCAGCTGCTCGCGCGGAAACACCGTGAGCCAGTGTTCGAGGAATGGGGCGTAGAGGCCGAGCCAGACGTAGCCACGTTCGGTGCGCCAATACTCCGAAGCATTGCGCCACGGTTCGGCCATCCCTTCCAGCAGGTCGAGCTCGCGGCCCAGCGCTTCCTCGAGCGAGCGATGCTCGCAGCCGAGCTTGCGGTCGTGGTGGAAGTGCGAGATCGCCTTCGCGACCGGGTCGCGCACCATCGCCACCAGCCGCACGTTGGGATAGGCCGCGCGCACGCGGCCTGGCACTTCCGACATCGCGAAGTAGCACGTGCTGGCTTCGCCGGTGATCACGCCGCTGCCTTCGGTGATGCGGGGCAGTTGCGCCAGGTACCACGGCAGCCCGCGTTCGGGAAATCGGAAGTACTCGATCTCCTTCCAGATTGCCGGCAGGACCTGCGGATGGACGCACAGATACTCGTACAGCGACGTCGTGCCGCACTTGGTGCCCCCGATGATCAGGAAGTCGGGGCCGCGCGCGGTGGCGTTGCGAAAGCGCGAGGCGAGGTCACGGCGCGTGTCTTCCACCAGCAGGTCGGTGGCGACGCGCAACTGCGTCGCTGCACCGTCGAAGTCGCCCAAGGTGGTGAGCGCATGGCCGAGCCCGAGTCGGGTGTGCTGGCTGCGCCAGCCCAGCTCGAGCGCGCGTTGCCACGCGGCGACCGCGGCGGCGAGGCTGCCGTCGGCGACGAGGCGTTGGGCCAGATCCGGGTTGAGCCAGTAGTCGTGGTGGTGCGTGAGGAAGTGGCCGAGCTGGTCGTGGAACCATGGCCGCTCGGGCCGCCATCGTGTCGCCTCGCGGCACGCGGCGACGGCGCCGGCGTGGTCTCCCGCCGCCTGGCGTTCCGCCGCGAGGCGCAAGCGACGCTTCGCGGCGCGATTGCGGAACGGGGCGGTGAGCAGGCGCAGCATCGGGAGAGATGGTCCCCGGCGGCCCGCGGCGTTTCCAGGGCAGCGACGGGTTGCCCGCTTGCTGCGTCGCCCGGCTGGCGTCAGAGTCAGGGCATGCCGAGCGATGCAAGCCAGGAAGGTGCCCTGCTCGCCGCGATCGAAACGCATGATGTCGACGCATTGCGTCAGTTCGCCGCAGGCGCGTTCGATTTCGCGCGGACCGTGCAGGGCAAGACGCCAGTGCAGTGGTTGTTGGAGATGTACCTGCGCAGCGAGCGCTTCCCGGCCTGCCTGCGTCTGCTGCTCGACCACGGTGGGCGCCTCGACGATCCGTTCCTCACCGCGGTGCTGCTCGACGACGCCGAAGCCGTGCGCGCGCTCACAGCTGGGCAGCCGGCCTTGTTGACGCAGCGCTACGACCTCGTGTCCGCCTTCACGCCGTTGCTTGGAGCCACGGCGTTGCACGTGGCAGCCGAGTACGGCAACGCGGCGGCGGCCAGTGCCCTGTTGCGCGCCGGCGCCTCGACCGAGGCCACGGCCACTGCCGAAGCCGGCGATGGCCACACGCCGTTGTTCCACACCGTGTGCAGCATCCTCGACCACGGCGCACCCGTCCTGCGGCTGCTGCTCGCTGCCGGCGCGCGCACCGACGTGCGGCTGCCGTCGTTGACCTGGGGCCGTGGTTTGCCGTGGGAGACGACGTTGTTCGACGTCACGCCGCTGTCGTACTGCCAGGCTGGCTTGCTGCCGCAGATGCATCGGCGCGAAGCGGACGTGTGGCGCAACGTGCGCACGCTGCTGACCGCCGCCGGACGAAACGTGCCGCCGCTGCCCAACGTTCCGAACCGCTACTTGCAGCCGCGGCGTTCCTGAGCCTCGCCAGAGGCCGATGCCAGGGCGACTTGGCAACCGCGCTGCGAAGGTCGCGACAGCCTCATGCCATCGCCGGCCGGGCGTCGAAGAAGTGCTGCCAGGACCGCACCCGTGACCTTCGCCGACACATTGCAGTATCTCGACCGCTTGCCGGTGCCGAGCCAGGTGGCGTGCCTGTCGCAGGCGCTCGCCGAGAACAGCGAAGTCGTCCAGCGCGGCGCCATCCAGGTGTTGATGGGCCAGGGCATCCGGCGGCCCGATGTGGTCGTCGACCACTGGCCGCAACTGTTGCCCGCGGTGCAGCGCGACCTCGAACGCCTGCGCCCCGAACTGCTCGCGGTCGCTCGCGAGAAGATCGTAGGTGGTCGCGATGCGCGTCGGCTCGCCGCGTTCCGGCTGGTCGATGCTCTCGGTGACGTCGGCGCGGCCGAACTGCTCGCGGTCGGCGTGGGCGATTCGCTCAGCGAAGTCTCCGAGGTCGCGTTGGACGGCATCGTGCGTCGCTTGCAAGCCTACGCGGCGGCACGCCGTGAGGCGCTCGCGCGCAGCGGCGGCGACCAGCTGGCGCGCGATGCGCAGCAGGAAGCCGCGTGGCAGGCGTTCGGCACGGTCTTGCGCCGCTGCCCGGAAAGCCGGCACGCCCAGTTGTGCGCCGTGTTGCTCGAGTTCGGGGCGATGTCGTTGTCATTGTTCCGCAGCGTGCTGTTGGCGCAACGCGAAGCCGGCCTCGGCCGCGCCTTCGCCGCGGCGCTGGCAAGCGGCGAGGGCATCGGTGCGGCGCAGCTCGCCGTGGCGTTGGCGTTCGACCCCGAGGCTTCGCTGCAGAAGATCGGCATGCAGGTGCTCGGCACGCGTCGCGATGCCACGTTCGGTTGTGGTGTCGCCCGAGCCGTCGTCGCACTCACCGACGAACGTGCCGCCGCCGCCGTGCGCACCATGCGCGATCCGCCGTGGTGGGGTGCGGTGCAGCACGTGCACGCGACGCTGCCGACCGGTGAAGCGATCGCCGTCGTGGCCCTGCTCGCCGAAGCGACCGTGGAACCGGGCAAGCGGCAGGAACTGATCGAAGTGTTCTTCGCGCATCCCGAGGGGGCCGTGCAGGCGGCGGCAGTTGCCGCGTTGCGGCGTTCGGGCTGTGTCGCCGGCATGCAGGCCCTCGGCAAGCTGCTCGCCGGCGGCGCCGTCGCCGGGCAGCGCGAAGCAGCGCAGCTGGTGATCGATCTGGCGCCCGCCAATCGGGTGGCGTTGTTGACGCCGTTGCTGGGCTCGACCGACGCTGACCTGCGCCGCTTCGCCGTACGCGAGGTCTCGAAGGTCAGCTTCGCGCGCTATCTCGACCGTTTCGACGGCATGGATGCGAAGGCGCGCGAGATTGCCGCCAAGGCCCTGGCGAAGATCGACAGCCAGATGCTGGACCGGCTCGCCGAAGAGATCGGCGCGCTCGATCCGTC
>SXGT01897788.1_pt1 | contig 10767 bp, 8 predicted proteins | sample 3176221 | NCBI WGS metagenome assembly SXGT01 (sample SAMN11356862, study PRJNA531348) | freshwater metagenome | isolation source: freshwater sample F1-120 | place: China: Fuxian Lake, Yuxi | collected 2017-12-25
CGCTGTTGTTCGGCCTCTGGCACATCGCCAGCTCGTTCGGACTCACCAGCGGCAATGTCGGGTTCTCCCGCATCCTCGGTGGCGGTGTGTTCGGCATGGTCGCCGGCGTTGTCGGTGCGGTGATCGCGACCGCCGCGGCGTAGCCGGCACCCGAGCGCCACTGCTCGCGGCCCAGGCCGAGCTCGGACCAGCCCAGACCCCGCGAGCGCACCAGGATGACCAGACCGACCGCGGCGGCGGGCACGATCACGACATTGGCCCACGGCGTGGTGAAATGCGCCACCAGATTGGTGAGAGCGAGCACCACGACGACGACACCCACATCGACGTAGACCCGGAAATGGTGCAGCGCCGACAGCTGCCCAACCAGCGGATGGGCAGGCATTTCGATCGGTGGAGCCACCGCGCCGGCGTCAGACATCGGTTGTAAGTGTACGTGCCATGGTTGTCTACCTAAGTTAGCGAACTGACACGCTATGGTGTCGAGCGTGCTGAGGATGATGCGGTGACGGCGCAGGGGCCGCTGCTGGGCGGCGTGCGGGTGCTCGATCTCGCGGGCGCCGATGCCGCGGCGATCACCCGGCTACTGGCCGATCTGGGTGCCGATGTGCTCAAGATCGGGCTGCCCGGCGACGACGGCGACCGGCACACCGCGCCGTTGGTGGGGGACACCAGCGTGCCGTTCACCCTGAACAATGCGAATAAGCGCTGCGCGACGCTGGATCCCGCCGACGAGGCGGACCGGAACCGTTTCCACGAACTGGTGGCCGGCGCGGACATCCTCGTCGCCGCAGGCGGTTCGCTGACCGATGCCTTCGGCGCCTCCTGCGCCGAACTCGTCGACCGCCATCCCGATCTGGTGGCGCTGTCGGTCACCGATTTCGGGGCCGACGGCCCCTACCGGTCCTGGCGGGGCACCGATGCGGTGTTCTATGCGATGTCGACCGCGCTGTCGCGTTCCGGCCCGGCGACCGGAACGCCGGTGCTGCCGCCCATCGGTATCGCGTCGGCGACGGCGGCGGCGCAGGCGGCGTGGGCGGTACTGGCCGCCTACTACCACCGGCTGCGCCACGGCGGCGGCGACTACATCGACTTCTCCCGCTTCGAGGCCGTCGTGCAGGCACTCGACCCGCCGTTCGGCTCCCAGGGGCAGGCGGCATCCGGTCTGAAGCGCTCCGGCGGCTGGCGAGGCCGGCCCCGCAACCAGCAGATCTATCCGACATTCCCGTGTCGCGACGGGTACGTCCGCATCTGTCTGCTCTCGGCGCGGCAATGGCGGGGGATGCGGGCCTGGCTCGGTGAACCCGAGGAGTTCAGCGGGCCTGAATTCGATTCGATAGCGGCGCGATTCGCCGCGTCCACCCAGCTGAATGCGGCGATAGCGGCGTTGTTCGCGCCCGAGACCATGGCCGATCTGGTGGCGCAGGGGCAGTCGCGGGGCGTGCCGATCGCCGCGGTGCAGACGCCGGCCGAGGCACTGGCGTCCGAGCATTTCCGTGCCGTCGGTGCCCTGGCGCCGCTGCCGGTGGCCGGCGGCACCGTGGCGGTACCGGTCGGCCCGTTCGTCGTCGACGGCGCGCACCGCGGTATGGCCGCGCCGGCAACCGAAGACGCGGTGCCCGAGTGGTTGGGCCCGACCAACGCTCTCGGACGACCGCGCAAGAACGGGCAGCGGCCGTTCGACGGACTGCGGATCCTGGATCTCGGGGTGATCGTCGCCGGCGGCGAGCTGGGCCGGTTGTTCGCCGATCTGGGAGCCAGGGTCGTGAAGGTGGAAAGCGCCGCCTACCCCGACGGGTTGCGCCAGACCGCGCCGGGGCAGGCGATGAGTTCGTCCTGGGCGTTGACTCACCGCAACGAGCTGAGCTTCGGGGTCGATCTGCGCCGACCGGAAGGCGCGGAGATCTTCGGCAGACTGGTGGGCCGGACCGACGCGGTGTTCGCCAACTTCAAACCGGGAACCCTTGCCGCACTCGGGTTCTCCTTCGAGGCCCTGCGCGCGCTGAACCCCACGGTGGTGCTCGCCGAGAGCAGCGCTTTCGGGGACACCGGACCATGGAGTGACCGGATGGGCTACGGCCCGCTGGTGCGGGCCACCACCGGAGTCACGCGGCTGTGGCGGGGTGGGGGTTCGCGGGCCGATCAGTTCTTCGATGCGACCACGATCTTCCCCGATCACGTGGCGGCCAGGATCACCGCGATCGCCACGCTGGCCGCGCTGATCCGCCGCGAGCGTACCGGAATCGGTGCGCACGTGCATATCTCGCAGGCCGAGGTCGCGGTCAACCAACTTGCCGTGGCATACGTCGCCGAGGCCGCCGCGCAGGCCGGGCTGCCGCTCACCGAGGATCCCGCCGTGCACGCGGTCTGCCCGTGCGCCGGGGAGGACGAATGGTGCGTCATCTCGGTGCGCGACGACCGCGACCGCGCCACCCTCGCGGCCCTCATCGGTATCGACCTGCCCGCCGACGGTGCCGCGCTGACCGCGATCCTCGGGGCCTACACCAGCGGCCGGGACAAGCATGTCCTCACCGAGGAACTGCAGGGCGCCGGCATCCCGGCCGGGCCGATGAACCGGCCGGGCGATGTGCTCGACGATGTGCAGCTGCAATTCCGTTCGCTCTACACCGATCTGGAGCATCCGCTCTTCGACGCGCCGATGCCCAGCGAGACCGGGCCCGCGCCCTACCGCTCGATTCCGCGCGGCGAACTGCGCCCGGCACCGGTGGCCGGCGAGCACACCCGCGATATCGCCCACCGGGCACTCGACTTGGACAACGAAGAGATCGACCGGCTCATCGCCGAGGGTGTCTTGTTCGAAAGCAGCGTGCCATCCGAGAGCACCACCGACCAGAGGAGCACACCGTGAGCACCGCGTCAGTCTTCATCGCCGGACAGTTCCGCACCGCATCCGAGCAGGTCTCGGTCATCGAGGCCGCCACCGAGGAGCGGCTCGGGCTGGGTGCGGCGGCAACAGAATCCGAGATCGACGACGCCGTGTCGGCGGCCCGCACGGCACTGCCGGTCTGGGCGGACACCCCGGCCGGTGAGCGTGCCGGCGTGCTCCGGTTGATGGCCGATGCGCTGCAGAAACGGGCGGCAGCCACCCTGGAACTGTGCTCGCGCGAGAACGGTATGCCGATCCGGCTGTCCAAGGGCGCCAACGGGATGTTCCCGGCGGTCCTGCTGCGCTACTACGCCGACCTGCTGGACAAGACCGAGCAGGAAGAGGTACGCCCGGCGGCGATCGGTCACACCATCGTGCGCCGCGAGCCCATCGGTGTCGTCGCCGCGATCACCCCGTGGAACTACCCGCAGGCGCTGGCCATCATGAAGATCGCGCCGGCCTTGGCCGCGGGGTGCACCATGGTGCTCAAGGCGGCACCCGAAACCGCCTTGGATGCCTTGGTTTTCGCCGAGGCGGCCGAAGAGGCCGGATTGCCGGCCGGGGTACTGAACATCATCGCCGGCGGCGCCCAATCCGGTGCGCACCTGGTGTCACACCCCGGGGTCGACAAGGTGGCCTTCACCGGGTCGACGGTCGCCGGTCGCATCATCGCCGAGGCCTGCGGTCGGCTGCTGCGGCCGGTCACGCTGGAACTCGGTGGTAAATCGGCCGCGATCATCCTCGATGATGCGGATCTGGACGCCACCGTCAAGGGGCTCAAGTCGGCCTCGTTCGTCAACAACGGGCAGACCTGTCACCTGAGTTCGCGGATTCTGGCGCCGCGCTCGCGCTACGCCGAGGTGGTCGATGCGCTCGCGGCACTGGCCGACGGGCTCGTGGTGGGTGACCCGCTGCAGAAGTCCACCGATATCGGGCCGCTGGTCAGCCGACGCCAGCAGGAACGCGTGCTCGAATACATCGATATCGGTAGGTCCGAGGCCAAACTGGTTGCCGGCGGAGGCATCCCGGCCGATCAGCCGCGCGGCTGGTTCGTCTCGCCGACGGTGTTCGCCGATGTCGACAATTCGTCGCGCATCGCCCAGGAAGAGATCTTCGGCCCGGTGCTGACGGTGAGTCCCTACGGCACCGATCAGGAGGCCGTCGACATCGCCAACGACAGCGAGTTCGGGCTGGGCGGCACGGTGTGGTCACCCGATGTGGATCGCGCCACCGATATCGCCCGCGCGGTGCGCACCGGCACCATCGGCGTCAACGAATACCAGTTGGACGTCAACGCTCCGTTCGGCGGCGTCAAGGCCAGCGGGCTGGGCCGCGAACTCGGACCCGAGGGGCTGGCCGCCTATCAGACGCTGAAATCGATCTACCGGGTCGGACCGGCCTGATTCTGCGCGAGCGTGCGTGTCAGCTGCCTGACACGCCGCGCGCGACACCGAGTTTCCGCACGCTCGTGGAGAGGACCACACAGTGACCATCGACCCCAGAACCCCGGTGCTCGTCGGGTACGGCCAGGTCAACCAGCGCGACGAGAGTTCGACGACCGAACCTGTCGATCTGATGGAGGCCGCCGCCCGTGCCGCCGCCGACCCGCGGGTGCTCGCCGTGGTCGACTCGGTGCGCGTGGTCAATCTGCTGTCCTGGCGCTACCGTGATCCCGGCTTGCTGCTCGCGCAACGCATCGATGCCCAGAACGCGGCCACCCGGTACACGCCGATCGGCGGCAACGTGCCACAGTCCTTGGTGAACCAGGCCTGCCTGGACATCCAGCAGGGCCGCAACGATGTGGTGCTCATCAGCGGTGGCGAGACCTGGCGCTCGCGGACCCGACTGCGGGCCCGCGGTGAGAAGCTGGTCGGCACCAAGCAGGACGAGTCGGTGGCGCCGGCGCCCGGTTCCGACGACGAGTTCCAGCTGGCCGGACCCGGTGAGTTGCGCATCCATCTGGACCGGCCGGCGTTCGTGTACCCGATGTTCGAGCAGGCCCTGCGGATCGCGGCGGGCGCCAGCCCGCAGGAACACCAGCAGCGCATCGGTGAATTGTGGTCACGGTTCAGCGCGGTCGCGGCCGGCAATCCGCACGCCTGGAGCCGGGAGGCGCTCAGCGCCGAGGAGATCGCCCAACCCGGGCCGAAGAACCGGATGATCAGCGCCCCGTACACCAAGCTGATGAACTCCAACAACATGGTCGATCAAGGCGCCGCCCTGATCCTGATGTCCGCGGAGAAGGCGACCCATCTGCAGATCCCGCAGGAGCGATGGGTGTTCCCGTACGCGGGCACCGACGCGCACGACACCTACGAGATCAGCCACCGCGCCGAGTTCCACGGATCGCCGGCCATCCGGATCGGCGCCACCCGGGCGCTCGAACTCGCCGGACTGGGCGTCGACGATATCGATCTGGTCGACGTCTACTCGTGCTTCCCGTCCGCCGTGCAGGTCGCGGCCAACGAAATCGGCCTGGCCCTCGAGGATCCCCGGCGCCCACTGACCGTGACCGGCGGACTGACCTTCGCCGGCGGGCCCTGGAACAACTACGTGACCCATTCCATCGCCACCATGGCCGAGCGGTTGACCGCCACCCCCGGAGCGGTCGGCCTGGTCACGGCCAACGGCGGCTACCTCACCAAGCACAGCTTCGGTGTCTACGGCACCCGGCCGCCCGGCGCCGGATTCCGTTGGGAGGACGTACAATCCAGGGTCGATGCTGAACCCACCCGGGCTGCCGAGGTCGAATGGGAAGGTGTGGGGACCGTGGAAACCTGGACCACACCGTTCGATCGCGACGGCGCGCCCGAGAAGGCGTACCTGGCGGTCCGGACACCGGCGGACACCCGGACGCTGGCGGTGCTCAACGATCGCTCCGAGGCCGCGGCCAGCGTCGCCGAGGACATCGCGGGTGCCAAGGTCACCGTGCGGGCCGACGGCACCGCCACGCTGGGCTGACTACAGCAGACCCAGTGCCGCGACGGCATCGCGCTCCGCGCGCAGCTCGTCGACCGACGCGTCGATCCGGGCGCGGGAGAACGCGTTGATGTCAAGGTTCTCCACGATCTCCCAGCGACCCTCGCGCGACCGGCACGGGAACGAACACACCAGGCCCTCCTCGATGCCGTAGACACCGGGGGAGGGCATTGCTACCGAGGTCCAGTCGCCGTCGGGCGTGCCGTGCACCCAGTCATCGATATGGTCGATGGCGCCGTTGGCCGCCGACGCTGCCGAGCTCGCGCCCCGCGCCTCGATGATGGCCGTTCCGCGGCGGGCCACCGTCGGGATGAAATCGTCGGCGAGCCAACGGGTATCGGCGGCGAAATCGGCGCCGGAGCGGCCGCCGACGATCGCGTGGAAGATGTCCGGGTACTGCGTCGGCGAATGGTTGCCCCAGATGCTCATCCGGCTGATGTCGGTGACCGGCGCGCCGGTGTGCCGCGCCAGCGCTGCCACCGCGCGGTTGTGATCCAGGCGGGTCAGTGCGGTGAATCTCTCGCGCGGAATGTCCGGGGCGTGCGCCGAGGCCACCAACGCATTGGTGTTGGCCGGGTTCCCGACGACGAGCACCCGGATGTCGGAGGACGCCCCGGCGTTGAGCGCCGCACCGGCCGCCGCGAAGATCTGTGCGTTGGCGCCGAGCAGGTCGGCGCGCTCCATCCCCTTGGTCCGCGGCCTCGAGCCGATCAGCAGCGCGACGTCGACACCGTCGAAGGCTCGTACGGGGTCGTCGTGGATATCGGCGCCGGCCAGCAGTGGGAAGGCGCCGTCGTTGAGTTCCATCACCACGCCCTCGGCGGCACGGACGGCGTTTGATAGTTCCAGCAGCCGCAGTCGGACCGGGGTGTCGTGGCCGAGCATTGCGCCGGCCGCGATGCGGAACAGTGCGGCGTAGCCGATCTGGCCTGCGGCACCGGTGACGACGACATTGATCGGTGCGGGGGTCGGGGACATGGACCCGACCTTAGTCAACGACTTCTAGACCAGTTCGGACAGTGGGACTTCGGTGTCACTCAGTCGATCGGTGTCGATTGCGGTTCCGGCGCGGATGATCGCCTTGATGTCATCGAGGCCTTCCCAGATGTTCACGTTCATCCCGGCCAGCACCCGCTTCTTCTTGTCCAGCCAGAACACGGTGAACTCGCGTTTGTCGACGTCGCCCCGGAACACCACCGCGTCGTATTTCGGTGCGTGGCCGACGTATTCCATGCCCAGGTCGTACTGGTCGGTGAAGAAATACGGCAGTTCGTCATAGCTGCCCGGGTTCCCGAGCATCCCGCTCACCGCGACGGCGGGCTGCTTGAGCGCGTTGGCCCAGTGCTCGGTGCGGACGCGCTGCCCGTAGAGCGGATGTTGCGCGGCGGCGATGTCACCGACGGCGTACACGTCGTCATCGCTGGTCTTGAGCGACTCGTCGACGGCCACGCCGCCCGCGGCCAGCGCCAGGCCGGCTTTCTCGGCGAGTGCGATGTTGGGTTCCGCGCCGACGGCGATCAGGACCAGATCGGCAGGCACGGTGGACCCATCGCCGAGTCGCAATCCGCTGGCGGTGCCCTCGGCCGTGGTGGTGACGGCGTCGACGGTGGTGTTCAGCCGCAGATCCACACCGTGGTCGGTGTGCAGGGCGGCGAACACCTGCGCGACCTCCGGTCCGAGAGCCCCCAGCAGGGGTAGCTCCGCGCTTTCCACGACAGTGACCTGCGCGCCGCGGGCACGGGCCACCGCGGCAACCTCCAGGCCGATCCATCCCGCGCCGACGATCGCGAGCCTGCTGCGTTCGGTCAGCGCCGACAGCAGCGCGGAGGCATCGTCCACGGTGCGCAGGACGTGCACGCCGTCGGCGTCGGCGCCCAGCAGGTCCAGGCGGCGCGCCCGGGAGCCGGTCGCGAGCAGCAGCTTGTCGTAGTGTTCGTGGCGGCCGTCATCGAAACCGACGCTGTGGCCGCCCGTGTCGATGACCTGCACGCCGTTGCCCAGGCGCAGGTCGATATCGTGCTCGCTGTACCACTCGGCGGGTTGCACGGTGAAATCCGCCAGTGACTTCTCGCCGGCCAGGTAGTCCTTGGACAGGGGCGGCCGCTCGTAGGGGAGTCGGTCTTCGTTCCCGAACACGATGATCTTGCCTTCGAAGCCGTTGTCGCGCAGCCCTTCCGCGGCCTTGGCGCCGGCCAAGCCGGCACCGACGATGACGAATGTGGGCACGGTGTTCTCCTTTGATCAGGATGGCTACGCGGACACCCGTTCGCGTAGCTCGTCGTCGCGAGATACGCGCACCAGCGCGGCGGCGAGTTCGGCGGGCCTGCCCTCGGACAGTGTGAGCAGCCGGCCGGGATCTGTGGGCAATTCCAGGTCGCGGGCCGTCTCCAGTGCGCGCTCGTCGAAATAGGGCTGGGCCCAAGGCCATACGTTCTGCGCTTCGCGCAGGAAGATATCGGCTCCGGTGGGGCCGATACCGTCGAATCCCTGCAGGGCCGCAGCGGCGGCTCGGGTGTCCTGCCCGGCCTCTTCGCCCAGTTTGCGGAGGTCACCGGAGTAGCGGTCCTGCACGGCGGTGGCGAGTTCGGTGAGCCGGGTCGCCGAACTCTCGTCGTAGCGGGCGTACCCTGCGCGGCCGAAGGCGTTGATCATGGTCGGTCGGTTGGTGCGCAGCACGTCCCCGGGCGTGCGGAGCCCGGTACGGAACAGTTCCCGCGCCGCTGCGACCGCGACCGAGGCGGCGATGGGCTTGCTGGCCAGCATCGTCAGGGTCAGGAGCTGGAACAGCGGTTTGGGTGTGTTGCGCAGCGTGATGCCGGCCTCGTCGGCGTACGTGGTACCCGCCTGCTGGAGCAGGCGGCTGATCGTGGTGGTGGAGCCTGCCATGGGGGAGGCATACCCCGGGGGTCCGGGGGCTAACCGGGCTACTTGGGCGGCAGGCTCGAGGCATGCGCGACACCGCGGGCCACCCACGGCTGCAACTGGCGTTTCGTGGTCAGGCCGCCCGCCGCCACGCGGATCCAGCCCCGAGTTTCCCTGCCCGCCATCACCATCGGTTCGACGTGTGCGCGGGTGAGCAGTGCGGCGGTGTCCTCGGCCGGCACCCGCACCATCAGGCCGCCGGCCCAGGAGATGCAGACGGCCATATGGCCGTGCACGAGGAAGGCCAGGCCACCGAACATGCGTCTCTCGTCGACGCCGGCGGTCATCGCCATCAGCTCCCTGACCCGCTCGGCCAGATCCTCGTCGTAGGCCATCGGTCCGGACCTCACACCTGGACCACGACACGCGGCTGGCAGCCGACGTCGAAATTGACCGAGTTGGCGATGAAACAGAGTTCGTGTGCCCGTTCGTGGATACCGGTGAGCGTCTCGGCCTGGTGCGCATCGGTGATATGCACGGTCGGGCGTAGCACGACGTCGGTGAAATACCCTCCGCCGTCGGCGGTCTGGGCCATGGTGCCCGACGGGTGGTCGGTGTAGCCGGTCACCGTGACGTCCGCTTGGGCGCACAACGCCAGCACCCACAGCATGTGGCACTGCGACAGCGAGGCCACCAGGAGTTCCTCGGGGTTCCAGCGCTCGGGTACACCGCGGAACGCCGGGTCGGCGGTGCCGGCGATGGTGGGTTTACCGGGTGCGCTGATGTCGTGGGCGCGTTCGTAGTCGCGGTAGCCGCTGGTGCCGGTGCCGGTGTTGCCGGTCCAGGTGATGTCGAGCTCGTAGTGATGCGTCTTGTCGGCCATCGGGTCACCCTAGCGGCGCGAGCTGGGGGCACCGCCCGCTTGCGGGGGAACACAAATGGCCCACAGATCCGTCGGATCTGGGGCCATTTGCGACTGCTCGCGAGGGCAAGGGTCAGGCAGCCTGGGTGGCCGCCTCGGTCACTGGCTCCAGCGCCAGCGCGACGATCTCGGCGACATCGGTCATCGGCTTGACCTCCAGCGCCTGCAACACCTCGGCCGGGACCTCGTCGAGATCCGGCTCGTTGCGCTGCGGAATGAAGACCGTCTTCAGTCCCGCCCGTTGCGCCGCCAGCAGCTTCTGCTTGACGCCGCCGATCGGCAGCACCCGGCCGTTCAACGTGACCTCACCGGTCATGCCGACGTCACCGCGGACCTGCCGGCCGGTGGCCATCGAGACCAGCGCCGTCACCATGGTGACGCCCGCCGACGGCCCGTCCTTGGGCACCGCGCCGGCGGGCACGTGCACATGGATCTGGCGGTCCAGGGCCTTCGGGTCGACTCCCAGCTGCTCGGCGTGGGCCCGCACGTAGGACAGCGCGATCTGCGCCGACTCCTTCATGACGTCACCCAGCTGTCCGGTCAGCTTCAAGCCCGGTTCGGCATCCACCGCGCCGGCCTCGATGTAAAGCACATCGCCGCCCAGGCCGGTGACGGCCAGCCCGGTCGCCACACCGGGCACCGCGGTGCGCTCGTCGGAGTCCGGCGTGAACCGCGGACGGCCGAGGTACTCAACGAGATCCGGCTCATCGACGATGAGGCTGGTCAATCCTCCCGGCGCCAGCTTCGTGGTGACCTTGCGCAATGCCTTGGCCAGCAACCGCTCGAACTGCCGCACCCCCGGTTCGCGGGTGTAGTCCGCGGCGATCTTGCGCAGCGCCGCGTCGGTGAGTGTGACCTCATCGGAGGTCAGCGCGGCCCGTTCGGCCTGCCGGGGCAGCAGGTAATCCCGCGCGATGGCCACCTTGTCGTCCTCGGTGTAGCCGTCGATCTGGATCAGCTCCATCCGGTCCAGCAGCGCCGACGGGATGTTCTCGATGACGTTGGCCGTCGCCAGGAACACCACATCGCTCAGGTCCAGGTCCAGCTCCAGGTAGTGATCGCGGAACGTGTGGTTCTGCGCCGGATCCAGCACCTCGAGCAGGGCCGACGACGGGTC
>SXGT01470976.1_pt1 | contig 10766 bp, 6 predicted proteins | sample 3176221 | NCBI WGS metagenome assembly SXGT01 (sample SAMN11356862, study PRJNA531348) | freshwater metagenome | isolation source: freshwater sample F1-120 | place: China: Fuxian Lake, Yuxi | collected 2017-12-25
GAGTCGGAGCGGATCCCGGGGTAGCGGAACAGGGCCCAGGTGCCGCCGATGCTGTCCCGGCCCTCGAGGATCGCGTAGGTGCGATCGGGACACGCGGTCTGCAGGTGGTAGCCCGCGGCGATGCCCGAAAGCCCGGCGCCGACGACGAGGACGTCGAGGTGCTCTGCCATGCCCCGAGCCTACGCAACCGCGCCGCCCTTGTCCACTATTGACCATTGTTCAACAGTGTGATCGGGGACGGGGTAGGCTTTTGTAATCGCGAACACTGCTTCTCAACGATTCCGAGAGATTCTGATGGAAAGAGTGCGCCCGCCGGGTAGCCGCGGGTTATATTGCGAGTGTCGTGCGGGGACGCGCCATCCGGTGCCGCCTGTCCGCGCGCCCAGGGATCCCGATGAGCGAGACCAACAACGGCAACGGTTCGCGTGATGTGTTCGATCAGCCCACGGTGGTGATCGGCGGGCCCAACATCGCGGCCGCTGCCGCCGCCGCCGTCGAGGGCGCGCGGTCCAACGCGCAGGAGCGCACCATCATCGCGTCGGGCAGCGTGAACCAGGCCGCCGGCAGCATCGGCGGCGACCGCAAGCCGGCGGCCGACGCCAAGACCGCGATGATCGACCCGTCGGGGATCGCCGTCGGCACGCCGTCGCCAGCGCCGCGCCGCGCCGAAGTGTCGGAGGTGACGTCGGTGTGGGGGCCCGGGCAGATGCCGCGGCCAGGCGCGCAGATCAACCAGTACGAGATCATCCGCGAGATCGGCTCGGGCGGCATGGGCTCGGTGTACCTGGCCCGCGACACCAAGCTCGGCCGCAAGGTCGCCATCAAGGTCCTGCAGTCGAACCACCCCGAGCTGACCCAGCGGTTCATCATCGAGGCCCGCGCCACCGCGCGGTGTAGTCACGAGAACATCGTCATCATCTACGAGGTCGGCGAGATCTCGCAGCAGCCGTACATGGTGCTCGAGTTCCTCTCGGGCACGACGCTCACCGAGCTGGTGACTGGCGGCAAGCGGCTGCCCCCGGCGCGCGTCATCGAGCTGATGGTGCCGGTGGTCAAGGCGCTGGTCGTCGCCCACGAGCAGGGCATCGTCCACCGCGACCTCAAGCCCGACAACCTCTTCGTGACCGAGGCCGGCGGCATCAAGGTGCTCGACTTCGGCATCGCCAAGGTCCGCGATCAGGCCACCGAGAAGGCGCCCAGCGGTACCCCGGCCGCGCCGTCGAACGCCGGCATCCGGCTGCCCACCGCCGCCGAGCTCGGCGACAACACCAACACCAACCTGACGCGCCAGGGCGTGATCATGGGGACGATGAAGTACATGTCCCCGGAGCAGTGGGGCATCGGGGTCGAGATCGACCACCGCACCGACATCTGGGCGATGGGCGTGATCATGTACCGCCTGCTGGCCGGCAAGCACCCGCTGGCGCCGCTGCAGGGCAACCAGCTCGTCGTCACCGCGATGGTCGACAAGCCGATGCCCAAGCTGCGGGAGGCGGTGTCGGACGTGCCGCAGGGCATCTGCGACGTCGTCGATCGCTGCCTGCAGAAGCACAAGGAGTACCGCTACAAGGACGCCCGCGAGCTGCTCAAGGCGCTCGAGCCGTTCCTGCCCGGCCGCTACTCGACGATGCAGCTGCAGCTCGACGAGAGCCCGTACGCCGGCCTGTCGTCGTTCCAGGAGAGCGACGCCGCGCGGTTCTTCGGCCGCTCGCGCGAGATCGCCGCCGCGGTCAACCGCATCCGCGATCGCCCGATCATGGGCGTGGTCGGCCCGTCGGGCGTCGGCAAGTCGTCGTTCGTCCGCGCCGGTCTGGTGCCGGCGCTCAAGGCCTCGGGCGAGCAGTGGGAGACGCTGGTCATCCGCCCCGGCCGCAGCCCGCTGATGGCCATCGCCGCGATGATGTCGCCGATGGTCAGCTCGACCTCGACCACCGTGGTCGACGATCTCAAGGAGCAGGCCGAGCTGGCCCGCCAGCTCGCCGCCGAGCCGGGCCAGATGGGCCAGGTGCTGCGCGCCCGGGCCCGCCGCGCCAACCGCAAGATCCTGCTGTTCGTCGATCAGTTCGAGGAGCTGTACACGCTGGTGCCCGACCACGCCGAGCGCGCGGCGTTCACCGCGTGCCTGGCCGGCGCCGCCGACGACGCCTCGGCGCCGGTCCGCGTCGTCCTGTCCCTGCGCTCGGACTTCCTCGACCGCGTCGGCGAGGACCCGCAGCTGATGAGCGAGGTCATGCAGGGGCTGTTCTTCCTGACGCCCCCGGGCCGCGACGGCCTGCGCGACGCGCTGGTGCAGCCGGCCGAGATGGCCGGCTACCACTTCGAGAACCCGGTGATGGTCGAGGAGATGCTGACGCACCTCGAGACCACGCCGGGCGCGCTGCCGCTCTTGCAGTTCGCCGCGACCAAGCTGTGGGACGCCAAGGACTCGACCCGCAAGCTGCTCACCCAGAACGCCTACAACGCGATGGGCGGCATCGCCGGCGCGCTGGCCAGCCACGCCGACAGCGTGCTGGCCGAGCTGTCGGGGCCGTCGCAGGCGCTGGCCCGCCAGGTGTTCCTGCGGCTGATCACGCCCGAGCGCACCCGCGCGATCGTCTCGCTGGCCGAGCTGGCCGAGCTGTCGCCCGGCACCGGCGACGTCCAGCGCCTGGTCGATCACCTCACCGCGGCCCGCCTGCTGGTGACCCAGACCGCCACCGACGGCTCGGCCCAGGGCTCGACCGTCGAGGTGGTCCACGAGTCGCTGATCCACTCGTGGCCGTCGCTCAAGCGCTGGCTCGACGAGACCCAGGAGGACTCGCAGTTCGTCGAGCAGCTTCGGGTCGCCACCAAGCAGTGGCAGGCCAAGGGCCGCGACCCCGGCACGCTGTGGCGCGGCGAGGCCGCCGAGGAGGCGATGCGCTGGGTCAAGCGCAACAAGTCGCCGATCCCGGCCAGCCAGAAGGAGTTCCTCGACGCGGTGATCGCCGAGGCGACCCGCGCCGAGCGGCGCAAGCGCACCTTCACGATCGGCCTGGTCGCGTTCCTCACGGTGCTGCTGGTCGCGGCGGCCGGCGCGCTGGTGACGATCCGCAAGAGCGAGAAGGTCGCGGCCGAGAACGCCGAGAAGGCCGAGGCCGCCAAGAAGGTGGCGCAGACCAACGAGCAGACCGCCAAGCAGGCGCTGGCGGCGGCCGAGGAGAAGGAGAAGCAGCGCAAGGCCGAGGAGGCCGCCAAGCTGGCGGCGGTGAAGAAGGAGGAGCGGACCTCGGCGCAGCTCGACATGACGTTCGAGGAGCTGCAGCAGAAGAACGCCGACCTCGAGGTGGCGCTGGCCGAGGCCACCGAGTCCAAGGAGCGCGCCAAGAAGGCCCAGGCCGAGGCCGAGGACTCGGCCGCGCGCGCCAAGGCCGCCCAGGCCCAGGCCGAGGCCGCCGAGGACAAGGAGCGCATCGCCAAGGAAGAGGCGCAGCGCCTGAAGGACCGGGCCGAGGCCAAGGCCGCCGAGCTGGAGAAGCAGATCGGCAAGCTCATGGAAGAGCTGCCGTAGCGCTCGCGGCCTGAACGTTCACATCGCTCTCATCATCTGTTCATCGAGGGGAACTGCATGACTCGCAGCATGGCTTCGCACGTATTGCTCGCCGCGGCGGTGGCGCTGGCGCCGCTGCCGGCGCTCGCCCAGCCGACGCCGGGGCCGACCGACGGCGCGCCCAAGCGGCCGATCGGCGACGACGACATCGAGAAGAGCCTGCGCCCCTGGGCGAAGGGCGTCTCCCCCGACGAGCAAGCCGCGGCGCTGTCGCTGTTCAAGGAGGGCAACGCCCTCATCAAGGATCAGCTGTGGCCCAAGGCGGTCGCCAAGTACCGCGAGGCGCTGACCCACTGGAAGCACCCGGCCATCTACTACAACCTCGCGCTCGCGCTGGTGAACCTCGACCAGCCGCTCGAGATCTACGACGCGCTCGAGAAGGCGATGGAGTACGGCGTCGGTCCCCTCGACTCCGAGAAGCTCGATCGCGCCAAGTCGACCAAGCTCCTGGTCGAGAAGCAGATCGGCTCGGTCGAGTACACGATCGACGTCCAGGGCGCGACGCTGGTGCTCGACGGCCAGGAGGTGTTCACCGGCCCCGGCACCTACAAGGCGCGGGTGCGCGCCGGCGAGCACACCGTCGTCGCGCGCGCCGAGGGTTACACCCCGGTGCCGCTGACCGTGAAGATCCTCGGCGGCACGGTCTCGGCGATCACGATCCCGATGTACACCGACGCCGAGCTGACCCGCGAGACCCGCAAGATGCCCAACTGGGTGCCGTACACGGTGCTCGGCAGCGGCGTCGTGCTGGCGGCGGTCGGCGGCCTCTTGCACTCCTCGGCCAAGACCAACTTCGAGGAGTACGACAAGGCGATCGGCGTGTGCGCGGGCGAGGATCCGTCGGGTGGCTGCACCACGCTGCCGGCCGGCGTCGCCGACAAGAAGACCACCGCCGAGTCGAACCAGACGCTGGCGTTCACCGCCTACGGCATCGGCGGCGCGGCGGTCGTCGCCGGCGTCGTGCTGGTCATCCTCAACCGCCCCAAGACCTTCCGCATCGACCCGACCAAGGGCGGCGCCGCCGCCGACATCGCCATCTCGCCGGTGGTCGCGCCGGGTCAGGCCGGCCTGGTCGTCGCCGGTTCGTTCTGAGCGCGTCGGCGCCCTCACCCGAAACCCGAGCTCGCACCTCGGGTCCCCGTCTCACTCGCTTCCTCACCTGGGAGTCCTGCATGTCGCCTGTCTTCTCTTCGCCTCTCCTCCGCCGCGGCGGCGCCGCGCTCGCCGCGCTGGTCGCGGCGCTGGCGCTGACCGCCTGCTTCGAGAGCAACACCATCGAATGCTCGAGCGGCGTCGTCTGTCCCGAGGGCTCGGTCTGCACCGCCGACGGCCTCGGCTGTCGCCAGCTGTCCAACCAGTGCGGCAACGGCCAGATGGACACCGGCGAGCAGTGCGACGACGGCAACCAGATCGACGAGGACGACTGCCGCGCCGACTGCCAGACCAACGTCTGCGGCGACGGCAAGCGCGACCAGCAGGGCGACGTCACCGAGGAGTGTGACGAGCTCGGCGGCGCCGACTCGGCCACCTGCGACAGCGACTGCACGATCCCGCGCTGCGGCGACTCGCACCGCAACCCGATGTTCACCTCGCCGGGCGCGCCGCGCGGCGAGCGCTGCGACGACGGCAACACCGCGTCGGGCGACGGCTGCAGCGCCGACTGCGCGTCGGACGAGAGCTGCGGCGACAACTACACCAACGACGACCTGCCGACCACCGGCGCGACCTGCAAGAGCGCCACCGCCACCGGCACCAACTGCCCAGAGCTGTGCGACGACGGCAACCAGATCGCCGGCGACGGCTGCTCGCCCAACTGCCTGTCCGAGGAGAGCTGCCGCAACGGCATCCTCGACGCGTCGGGCGGCCCGGCCAACCCGCCCGAGCTGTGCGACGACGGCGACACCATCGACACCGACGAGTGCCGCAACAACTGCCAGGCCGGCTTCGGCTGCGGCAACGGCTTCGTCGACAACGACGGCCCGGGTGGCCCCAGCATCGACGAGGAGTGCGACAACGGCTCGACCAACGACAACGCGGTGTGCGACGGCGACTGCACGATCCCGGTGTGCGGCGACAACCGCTTCAACACGGCCGCGGGCGAGGCCTGCGACCCCGGCACCGTCGGCGTCAACGTCGCCAGCTGCAACTCGGACTGCACCGTGCCGGCCTGCGGCGACGGCAAGGTCAACCGCACCTTCACCCCGCCCACCGCCACCGGCCCCGAGCAGTGCGACGACAACAACACCGTGGCCGGCGACGGCTGCTCGGCGACCTGCCAGATCGAGACCTGCGGCAACGGCGTGACCGAGATGATCAACGGCGAGCAGTGCGACGACGGCAACCTGGTCGACACCGACGCCTGCCGCAACACCTGCCAGTTCCCGCGCTGCGGCGACGGCATCGCGTCGGCCAGCGAGGCCTGCGACACCAACGGCAACACGACGACCTGCAACATCGACTGCTCGGTGCCGGCCTGCGGCGACGGCAAGCTCAACCCGGCGTTCACCCCGCCGCTGGCCACCGGGCCCGAGCAGTGCGACGACAACAACACGACGGCCGGCGACGGCTGCTCGGCGACCTGCCAGATCGAGACCTGCGGCAACGGCGTGACCGAGATGATCAACGGCGAGCAGTGCGACGACGGCAACCTCGTCGACACCGACGCCTGCCGCAACACCTGCCAGTTCCCGCGCTGCGGCGACGGCATCGCGTCGGCGAGCGAGACCTGCGACACCAACGGCAACAGCCAGACCTGCAACCTCGACTGCTCGGCGCCGGCCTGCGGCGACGGCAAGCTCAACCCGTCGTTCACCCCGACCGGCGCGCCCGGTCCCGAGCAGTGCGACGACACCAACACCACCAGCGGTGACGGCTGCTCGAACCGCTGCCAGGTCGAGCCGTTCGCGCTGGTCGTGACCAAGGCCGGCACCGGCACCGGCACGGTGACCTCGGCGCCGGCCGGCATCTCGTGCGGCGCCGACTGCAACGAGCTGTACCCGGTCGGCACGATGGTGACGCTGACCGCGGCGCCGGGCACCAACTCGGTGTTCACCGGCTGGGCCGGCGGCGGCTGCACCGGCACCGCGCCGTGCGCCGTGACCATGTCCGCGGCGCGCAACGTGGTCGCGACCTTCGACCTCAACACGCTGACCGTGGTCAAGGCCGGCAACGGCACCGGCACGGTCACCGGCACCGGCATCAACTGCGGCGTCGACTGCACCGAGGACTACCACGCGGCGACGGCCGTGACCCTGGTCGCGACGCCCGGCACCAACACCTCGTTCACCGGCTGGTCGGGCGGCGGCTGCTCGGGCACCGGCTCGTGCATGACGACGATGAGCGGCGCGACCACCGTGACCGCGACCTTCACGCTCAACACGATCAGCCTGACCGTGACCCCGGCCGGCAACGGCACCGGCACCGTGACCTCGGTGCCGACCGGCATCAACTGCGGCGTGACCTGCGTGTTCGGCTTCAACGCCAACACGGTCGTCACGCTGACCGCGGCGCCGTCGGCCAACAACACGTTCACCGGCTGGTCGGGCGGCGGCTGCAGCGGCACCAGCACCTGCACCGTGACGATGACGACGGCCACCACCGTGACCGCGACGTTCACGCTGAACCAGCACCAGCTCGGCGTGGTCCGGGCCGGCACCGGCGCGGGCACGGTGACCTCGTCGCCGGCCGGCATCAACTGCGGCGTCGACTGCACCGAGAACTACAACGCCGGCCAGGTGGTTGTGCTGACCGCGGCCGCGGCCGGTGACTCGAGCTTCACCGGCTGGTCGGGCACCGGCATCACCTGCCCGGGCACCGGCACCTGCACCGTGACGGTCAACGCCGCGACGACGGTGACCGCGACCTTCGCGATCAACACCTTCACGTTGAGCGTCTCGCGCACCGGCACCGGCACCGGCACCGTCACGTCGGTGCCGAGCGGCATCAACTGCGGCGGCACCTGCCTGGCGACCTACAACGCCGGCCAGCTGGTGACGCTGACCGCGAGCCCGGGCGGCAACTCGGCGTTCACCGGCTGGTCGGGCGCCTGCACCGGCCTCTCCACCTGCGTGGTCACGATGGACGCGATCAAGTCGGTCCAGGCCAACTTCGACACCGACACCCGCATCCTGACGGTGAACCCGGCCGGCACCGGCGGCGGCACGGTCACGTCGAACCCCGTCGGCATCAGCTGCGGCGCGACCTGCGCGTTCCCGTTCGCCCAGGGCTCGTCGATCACGCTCACGGCGACCCCGGCCGCCGACTCGAACTTCACCGGCTGGAGCGGCGGCGGCTGCAGCGGCACCGGCACCTGCGTGGTGACGCTGAACAACAACACGACCGTCACCGCGACCTTCACGCTGAAGACCTTCACGGTCACCGTGGCGGGCGCGGGCACCGGCACCGGCAGCGTCACCTCGGTGCCGTCGGCGATCAGCTGCACCAGCACCGCCGGCGCCACCAGCGGCACCTGCTCGCAGAGCTACAACGCCGGCGCCGTGGTCGGCCTGGTGGCCGCGCCGAGCGCGACCTCGACGTTCACCGGCTGGAGCGGCGTGGCCGGCTGCAGCAGCAGCACGCTGTGCATCGTGACGGTGAGCGCTGCGGCCACCGCGACGGCGACCTTCGCGCGCAACACCTACCCGCTGACCGTCACCAAGGGCGGCGGCGGCACCGGCACCGTGACCTCGGCGCCGGTCGGCATCAGCTGCGGCGCGACCTGCACGGCGAGCTTCAACGACGGCGCGACCGTGGTGCTGACCGCGGTCGCTGCGGGCGGCTCGACGTTCACCGGCTGGTCGGGCACCGGCATCACCTGCCCGGGCACCGGCACCTGCAGCGTGACGATGGCTGCCGCCACCACCGTGACCGCGACGTTCGCGCCGATCACCCGCCAGCTGACCGTGACGCCCGCGGGCACCGGCACCGGCACCGTCACCTCGAACCCGGCCGGCATCAGCTGCGGCGGCACCTGCTCGGCGAGCTTCGCCGACGGCGCGGTCGTGGTGCTGACCGCGGTCGCGACCCCGGGGACGTCGTCGTTCGCGGGCTGGTCGGGCGGCGGCTGCAGCGGCACCGGCACCTGCGTGGTGACGATGACCGCGGCCACGGCCGTGACCGCGACCTTCACGCTGAACACATACCTGCTGACCGTCAACGTCACCCAGGCCGGCACGACCGGCACGGTGACGTCGGCGCCGGCAGGGATCTCGGCGTGCGCGGCCGCCGGCTGCTCGGCGACGTTCAACCACGGCCAGTCGGTCGTGTTGACCGCGACCCTGGGCACGGCGACCTCGGTCAGCTGGGGCGCCGGCGACTGCGACTCGCAGACCGCGACCACCTGCACCGTCTCGATGACGGCGGCTGACTCGGTGAACGCGACCTTCGTCCCGTGAGCTGAGCGAGGGCGTCGCCGGCGGGCTTCGCCGGCGTGGGGCGAGGTGCGACCCGGTGATCTCGGTCGCAGGTCGGCAGTTCGGGCTCGCGGCGGCGGCGGCGGTCGGCATACTGGATCCCATGACCCAGGTGCCGATCGCGCGGACCGTGAAGCATCGAGGCGTCGTGGTCGCGCCGCGGGCCCGCCCGCTGGCGGCGCGGCTGGCCGACGGGTTCGAGCGCCTCGGCGACGGGCCGCGCGGGTTCCTCGCGGCGCTGATCGGCCTGTGGCCGGTGACGATCGCCTGCGGCGCGGGGCTGGGGATCTGCTGGCTGGCCGTGGTCAGCGGCGGGCCGTAGCCGCTACTCGACGGCTTCGTCGGGGTGCGCGCGCAGCGTGCGCGGCAGATCGAGGATGGTCTCGTTGGGCGAGCCGACCAGCATCGCCGGGCTGACCTCGGACAGGCCCCACGGCTCAACCTTGCCGGCCGTGACCGCGAACGCGCCGCCGTCGATGCGGCCGACCACACCGAAGCCCGACTTCATCGGCACCCGCGCGGTCTCGATGACCAGATCGGGCAGGTGGCTCACGTCGATCTCGACCAGCCCGCGCTCGCAGGTGAGCACCAGCCGGTAGCCCAGCACGCGGCGCTCGACCAGCAAGATGTTGCCCATCGTCGAGCGGAACACCTCGCTCCAGCCGTCGCGCGGGCCCTGGTGGGCGGCCAGCGACGCGAAGTCGACGTGGAACAGCGCCGGCTCGTTGATCCGGCGGGCCAGCAGCCCCGACGTGGTGACGACCGTGTCGACCAGGCCGCGGGCGTGCAGGTCGACCACCGGCGAGCGGTGGTCGGCGGTCCACCACGAGCCCGGCTGGTGCGGCGTGCAGCCGAGGAAGACGTTCTTGGCGCTCGAGCCCTTGCACCACTCGGCGATCGCGCACGCGACCTCGGGAGCGCTGCCGGTGTCGCCCAGGCGGCGGTCGCCGTTCCACAGCACGGTGTCGCCGGGCAGGCGGTGGACCGCGTCGAAGTGGAAGTAGCGGCCCTGCCACGGCGGCTCGAGCGACATCTTGTCGCCGACCCGGACGTTGGCCACCGCGTCGAGATCCTCGGGCACCGCCAGGTAGGTCTCGCCGCGCGGATCGAGCGCCACGAACAGCAGGCCGCGCGGGGTCAGGCCCTTCTTGCGCAGCTCGCGGAGGCCGAGGATGACCGCGGCGGGATCGCGGTAGTGGTAGACGCGGGTCGGGAGCAAGCGGGGGGCACCCTAGCCCGATTGTTGCCTGGCCACAACGGACCTTCCGCGTTACCGCGATTGTGGCGAAACGCCGGCGCCCCTACCGTGGGCGCACCAAGGAGGCACCGATGGCCACGATCCGCGAACTCGACGAGCAGATGAACCAGGCGATCCTGAGCGGCAAGGCGATGGAGCTGTTCGAGACGCTCTACGCCGACGACGTCACGATGCAGGAGAACAGCGAGGACCCGCGGGTCGGCAAGGACGCCTGCCGCGACTACGAGCACCAGTTCTTCGGCATGCTCGAGGCGTTCCACGGCGCCACCTGCACCAACGTCGCCGTCGACGGCAACACCACCTACGCCGAGTGGACCCTCGACTTCACGCTCAAGGGCATGCCGCGCATGAAGTACACCCAGATCACCCAGCGGATCTGGAAGGACGGCAAGATCGCCCACGAGCGGTTCTTCTATACGCGTTGAGGGGGAGGTCTTCGCACGACCTCCCCGCGGCCCGCTACAGCAGCGCGCCGCGGAGCATCAGCGTGGCCAGGGCGAAGTAGATCACCAGGCCGGTGACGTCGACC
>SXGT01725917.1_pt1 | contig 10766 bp, 13 predicted proteins | sample 3176221 | NCBI WGS metagenome assembly SXGT01 (sample SAMN11356862, study PRJNA531348) | freshwater metagenome | isolation source: freshwater sample F1-120 | place: China: Fuxian Lake, Yuxi | collected 2017-12-25
AAAGGTAAAGAACCGGCCGGACGATAGACTACCTGTTGCGAAAAAATCCAATGACTGTGGCGTGAGCATAAACGGAATTGCCTGGGCTCTTTAAACAAGAGGCTTTTAAGATTAACAATTCCTATGGGAGTCATTCTCAGTGACTCTAGTGGGCCTTCCGCTCAGTACTTTTGAACTGAGCTTTGCAATGCGTTTCGATTTGAGTCGAAATATGGTCGCGTATTGCGGTTAACAACAGGTAGTCATTAGTTCATTCGGCGCATCGACGTTGGAACTGCAACAATTCTCATTCACTTCATCGTCGATCAGGAGCACTATGAGCGGGAGTTAAAGATGAAAGACTGGATCTCCACACTTCACTGTATAGAACAATGAGTCAAAAGAGATGAGCATGAGCCGCCTCATTCGGTAGGATTTGGTTAACCACAACTAAATCTTCACCTAAGGAGTCGGACCCTCATGCTCGAAACGAATTTAGCACGCTTTGTTTTGCCCCGCGATCTGAAATTGATTGAGATTCATCGCGAATCCCGTCGTTACGTCTGGGAGGTTGAAAAGGTGCGCCAGGCCTTTGAGATCTGTCCGCGCTGTGCAAAACCCTCAAATGTCAGAGCCGGGCGTTGTTCGGTTATGATCAAAGATGCGCCGTTTAGGGAAGAAGATCTTTGGCTCAGGGTTCATAAGCACCGCTACTACTGCAAGCCTTGTCGCAAACCATTCACCGAACCAATCAGCATCGTCTGGCCAAGACGTCGTACCACGCAGCGCTTACGTAAGGCCGTGGCAAAAGCAGCGACACTCTTTATGGACTTAGAGCGCGTGAGAACGACGTTTAAAACGTCATCAGGGTTTGTTTATAAGGTTTTTTACGAACAACTAGACGTGAAGCTCAGAGAGCGCCGAGGTGCTCCCTGGCCGGATGTGGTTGGCATCGATGAGCACTTTTTCACCAGGCAAAAGGGCTTTACCGAGTTCGTGACGGTGCTCACCGATCTCAAAAAACGCGAGCTCTTTGAGATGGCTCGAGGAAAAAGCACCGAGAGCTTAATCGAACAACTTGGCGCAATCCCGGGCCGAGAAAAGGTCAAAGTGGTCGTCATGGATCTCTCGAGCGGCTACCGCGCCTTTGCCAAAAAGTTTTTCCCCAACGCCGTGATCGTTGCCGATAAGTTCCATGCCCTTCGCCTGATCACACCGGCATTGATGAAAGCCGGTAAAGACATCCACGGTCATCGGCAGGAACTGAAGACTCGGCGAAAACTTTTGCGTAACCGCCATCGGCTTGAATACTCTGTGCGCTCAGAAATCGACCGCTATTTGGCGAACCATCCAAAGCTCGATGAGATCTATCGCTGGAAAGAACGGATCTACGCATTTTACCGTACCAAGGGCTTCCTGCGCGCCGTAAAGGCCTTCAATCAATTGCTAGAAAAGATGAAGACGTCGGCGCTACCAGAGATCCAGAAGCTCAGGAGAACACTTAAAAAATGGAAAAATGAGATCCTGTGTTACTTCGAAAACGGGTACACGAATGCCTTCACCGAGGCGATGAACAACGTCGGAAAACTTGTACAGAAGCGGGGTTACGGGTATAGAAGCTTCGCCAACTACCGTTTGCGAACGCTATGTGCGCGACTCTTTTGAACTTTGCTTGGCTATCTACAGTTAAGTGAGGAGATCCGAAAGACTCCGCTTCCCGCTCTCCTTCGGAGAGCCGGTCAGTCTGTTTGGGAAATCTGGGTTCGAATACCTTGACATATGGTGCCCGGGACAGGACTTGAACCTGCACACCTTACGGCATGGGCTTCTAAGACCCACGTGTCTACCAATTTCACCACCCGGGCATGAGTGATTTGCAAATTGCGATGAAACTAAAGTACACAAAAAAAGGCCGATCGGCCAGTGCCAAATCCCCAGGTTTAGCGAGATTCTGGTTCTGTCTCTAGTTCTGGCTTATTCAAAAGCTGATTCAGTTCCTGCAGACAGTGGGCAGCCCTTTCAATTTGATCCAAGGTCTCTTTTTCTGGCTTTGTGTGGCTACGCAACATCGAGACACCTAGTTCGAGCACCTGAAGTGGGGTGTTCATACGATCCCGAATCATCAAGAAAGCCTGAGCCATCCGGTGATCGGCTTGCGCATTGACCCGCGCAATGGTCAGTTCATTTTCAAGTACCACCCGACGGAAGCGATACACCAAAGCCAAAAAACCTACCACTCCAAATACTAACGAGGCCCAAGGTTCGGCATAGGCCACTCGCGCTTTCAACTCAGACGAAAAATACAGGTACTGTACAGCCGATCCAAGCGAATGCATGCTGATACTCAGCGCACCTACCCAAAACCCCGGCGCAATAACCGCCGCCACGAAACAGCCGAGTTTATTTGCCTGAAACGGCACCCATGGCTTCGGTCCAGCGGCAAAATAAGGGTTCAAAATAAAGAGCGCCGTAAAGACCGCAGCCAGATTGATCAAATAAAATACATACGAAGAGGAATTCCTAGGATTCTTGCGATTCCTCAGATGAAGTAAAAACACTATGCCGCCAACGCCGGCTGAAACCAACATCGGTAAGTATGGCAAGTTCGGTACATCTTGAATTCCCAACTGCAGAATCATGCCAAAAAAATTGATCAATGCTGCCACTGCGGTAGATGTCCATGCATCAGCCGGCGCAAGTTGAGCATTATAAAAATGGTTCTTCGATGCAAACTCCCGCTGCTCCCTTTCAATATCCTGAGAACTCATGATGCCCTTCCTCGTCTTTTGGACCGTAAGCCTGTCGGACAAACTCACAGAGCTTTTCTGATTTGACAGGTTTTTCCAAAATCGGCACGCCGGTCTTACTAAGTTGCGCGAGCCGCGGGTGAGAACGCGCATGACCAGTCAAAAAAGAGATTTTCCCGGTATACCCATTAGCTCTGAACCATTCAAAGGCATCAAGACCATCCGGTTCATTCGGTCCCAAATTCACATCGAGGATAACAAGTTTGGATTTGAGAACCTCAATCCTGTTGGCTTGAAGCTCCGCCACACTCCCGCAGCCTAGACACTCAACTCCGAGCTTCGCCTTCAACATCGAACTGACCAATACACGAAGGTCGACACTATCATCGAGAAAAACTATTTTTTCTGATGGCACAGGAGCGACCTTTCCCGGGTAACTAGTGTGAGTTCTCGAAATTTCGAGAAACCCATATCTAACTTATTTATTAAAATAAACAACACCGGTTGAAACTAAACCGTGGATCGAGACTCAATGCCTCGCTTTTTGACTCTGGGAGTGCCTAACGACGCACTAGGAAAGTGCGTCGGGCTAGAGGCCAAAAAATGGCCTACTTCTTTTCAGTGACCAATTTTTTATAGTCTGGAACACGCATGAGATTGGCGAGTTCCTTCTCGCTATCCATCTCGATACGAATAAACCAACCTTCATTCATCGGATCGTCATTGAGCGCGCTTGGATCCTCGAGTAAAGCCATGTTGACTTCAATCACGGTTCCGCTGACCGGAGCGTAAAGATCGCTCGCCGCCTTCACGCTTTCCACTACTCCAAAGCTTTCGCCTTGATTCACTTTGGCGCCTTCTTCAGGAAGTTCAACGTAAACGATTTCGCCCAGCTGTTCTTGAGCAAATTCGGTGATGCCGATAGTGACAATATTCTCGTCGACTTGGGCCCACTCATGATCTTTGGTGTAATAAAAATCTTCCGGAAGCTGGTACGACATCTCAAGGCTCCTTAAAAAAATACCCTATTGGCCCGCGATTACGGCACTAAACTCGTGCGCACAAACGGCGTTGCCACAACGCGCGCTTTAGCTCCCCGACCACGAATATCGACGTTGAATTCACATCCAATTTCGGCAAAGGCCTTATCCACATAGCCAATGCCAATCGACTTATTCAAAGACGGAGACAGTGTTCCACTAGTTACTCGGCCGATTTCCTTATTGTCAAACGAAAGCAGGCTATAACCCTGACGAGGAATTCCACGTTCCTCCAAGACTAAGCCCACAAGCTTACGCGTCAGTCCCGCCTCTTTCGCCGCCAACACTGGCCCCTTGCCGATGAAGTCCTTCTTTGCAGGCTTTACGACCCACCCCAAGCCCGCTTCATAGGGGTTGGTGGTGTCGTCTATCTCGTGACCGTAAAGGCTGTACTTCATCTCAGTACGCAGCGTATCACGAGCACCGAGCCCGATAGGCTTCACGCCAAGATCCTGACCCTTCTCCATCAAAGCCGTCCACAGCGCAACTGCCTGATCATTAGGCACGAATATCTCAGCGCCAAGTTCGCCAGTATATCCGGTACGCGCCAAAATAACTTGCGTGCCATTGAACGGAAACGTGCCGTGCGAGAGCGAAGCCATCTTGGGTACTTCCGGCGAAATCACGCGCGCCAGCAACTCGAGTGCCTTGGGCCCTTGAACGGCGATTTGGCTCCACTTCGAACTTTCATTGGTGATCTCGGCACCACGATTGTTGGCCGTGACATAGGCGAAGTCTTTATCGATATTTGCGGCGTTCACGCACAGCAAATAATCCTCTCCAGGAGTAATGCAATAAATGAACAAATCGTCGACGATGCCACCCTGAGGATTCGGAAAGAGTGAGTACTGCGATTCACCCGCTTTGAGACGCGAAACATCATTCGTTGTCATCCACTCGAGCGCCTCCAATGACTTCGGACCGCGCACGCGAAACTCGCCCATGTGCGAGACATCAAAGAGACCAACGTTGTTGCGAGTGGCGAGATGTTCCTCTTTAAGGCCTTCATATTGTACCGGCATGTACCAGCCGGCAAAATCCACCATCTTTGCACCGAGTTTTTCATGTACCTGGCGAAGAGCCGTCGATTTGATTGTACCGGTAGATTCTGCCATAAACATATCCTTCCTCAAAAAAGTGCGGGCAAAAATAGGTGCTTAAGGTGTAGCGAGCCCAGCAGCTCGTTGTCCAGCAGCAATGAGCAGCTCGGCAAAGACCGGCTTATCGGTCTCGCAGCTCCGCTAAGTGCACAGTGTTTTCCATCAACATCTGAATGGTCATTGGGCCAACTCCACCAGGTACGGGAGTTGCTGCCTCAGCCCACCCTTCGAGCTCCTCATAGCGAACATCGCCGCAGAGCTTGCCAGCAAACTCACCAGTTTCAGGACGATGAATACCGACATCGATAACGACCGCCCCTTGGCGAAAGTGTTCGCGCCCCATGAAGCGGCATTGGCCGGCCGCGGCCACGACAATGTCACCGGTACGTGTGACCTGCGCCAGATCCTTAGTCCGCGAATGGCAAATGGTGACTGTCGCATTTGCCTCGAGGAGAAGTTGCGCCATAGGTTTCCCAACGATATTACTGCGCCCCACCACAACCGCATGGCGACCAGCAACCGGAACTTTATAATGCTCGATAATCGCCATGACTCCCATAGGAGTACACGAAGCCACGCGCTTACGACCGGCGAGAAGTAGTCCCATATTAAACACGGTCAGACCGTCCGGATCCTTCTCTGGGTCGATCGCGGCCAGCGCCAGGTCAGCCTTGAGATGCTTAGGTAACGGCAGTTGCACTAAAATCCCGTCAACCTTGGTGTCTTTGTTGAGCTCTTCGATCTTCTTGAGAAGGTCGGCTTCCGAAGTGTTTTCGGGGAGTTCGAAATGAAAACTCTCCATGCCAAGCGCCAACGTCGTCTTCACCTTGCTCCGAACGTAAACTTGGCTTGCCGGATCGTGACCGACAATGATGACAGCAAGTCCCGGCTTGCGACCGTGTTTGACGGCGAAGCTTGCGATCTTTTCTTTCAGGGCTTCCTGGCGTACTTTGGCGACGTCGGTACCACTCATTCGAAGCATGAGAACCTCCGGAGTTGGCTCAAGATGTAGGGAGTCGGGTTGGTTATGGCAAAAAATACTTATGAATCCAAGATCTTATTGGTCGTGTCTGAAAAACCCCTTTTCTTGACGACGCCAGGGAAACCGCTTAAAGTCTGGGCGTTGTTCGCGCGCTCAAAAGGAACCACGTAAAAGGGACCCAATTAATGAAGAAGCCTGAAAAAGTTAAGCTCTCCAAAGACGGTAGTTCGATCGATTTCGTGCAGAGCGATAGCCTGCCGACTTCGACCAAGAAGTTCCGCCAAAGTCCGGAGATCGAAGGCTTCTATCGTTTCATTTTCGAAAACGACCTGCGTGCTGAAGGCTTTGAAATTCTCGAGAGAATCATTCAGCGCCGTAAAATTGACCGCGAAGATACCGCGCGCAGCGCCCGCAAAACTAAGAAACAGTAGTCGCCGCTCAGGTCCGAGATCGTTCGAATCCGGACCTCTTCACGGACACTCATTTGTCCGTTGTCTTACGATTTGCTCTCTCAGCTGAGTTCAGCTCTTGCAATACCCCCTGCTGGCAAGCACTGCCGAAAACTCTTACGCAGGGGAAAATATGAAAGAGTCTCTTAACTCTCAATCGGCTGTCAAACTCGTTAACAATCAACGCGGCCAAGGCCTGATCGAGTATCTGATCATCGTCGCCTTGATGGGGGTCGCCACGATCGCCATCGTACGGACGATGAGCCAAGTTGTCCTCAACCGCTTTGCTCACATAAGTCACGCGTTGCAAGGAAAAAGCGGGGGCCCTCCTCCCGTCGATGTCAACAAGAGTGCCTATCAAAAACGGGACTTGAGCGATTTCATGAAGGGTGCAGCAAAGCCGAAATCTGATTCATCCGAATCCTCAGGTGAAAATTAGATCCCATGAAACGCCTCCTCGCCACCAACGCCCATGGCTTTGCACTCATCGAAACCGCTGTGACCCTGACTACTGTGATCTCCTTGTGCAGCAGCGGCCTGTTGTTCATGTACTTTGCTTTCGCGCGCGTGTGGATCGCGCGAAATTCCTACGAAGCTTTGATTTGTCTGGCGACGAGTTCTCATGAACGCACTTGCCAACGCGAACTACGCGCGACACTCGCGCGGATGCTACCTTTCGGTACCGTGAGCGGTCTCAAGCTCTCTCGTACCTCTCGCTCGGCAAGAGTTCACTTGCGTTTCGCCGTCGGCAACAAGGTCATCCTTTCGCATGACGATTCGCTTAAACTTCCGCTGAAAGCCCGAGGTGGCCTGTGAATGAGCGCGGTTTTCTCACCGTCAGTCTGCTGATCTTCATGCCGCTGTTCATGTCGATCCTGGCGGTGATCGCTGGCGCTTTTCTCCTGATGAAAGGCGATTCTTCGACTCGCCATGAATGTCGCATGCGACTGCTCAGCGTCCAAACGGAAGTAGCATCCGATCTCAAGAAACTCCTTGCCATGAATCAGCAGGCAGCCATCTTGCGCCGGCGTAGGCTTCTGGCTGAACGAGCTGCCCTAGCAGCCGTAGAACCGGCATCCAAAACTGCGGCACAAGCAGCACTTCTCGCCGTCATCGTTCAGCAACTGGCCTTCGGCGTTCAACAGCAAGCCTTGATCATTCACGGCAAATGGCTAAGTACTTCGGGACCAGAAAGCGCACGGGCCAAGATTATCAGCACCGCACAGCAGACACGGCCCGAGCCGTCAGCAAATAGTTTACCGGTTAATACCCATACAATGGTTGGCGCCTTCCATCTGATTGCCACTCCGCCAGGTTCGCCGACGCCCGATTACAAACCGGCACCCGGGTTCTCACGAACACAGAAAATGAAAGTGCGCTGGTCCTTGCCCGTAAATAGATTTCTGCCCGCTTGGTTTAATCAAATACTTGATCTCGACGGTATACGGACTTCAGCCGAATGTTCCGCGACTCTCGAAAAGGAGAACAGAAAATGGCACCCCAAAATCAGCAAGGACAAATCCTTGTCGAGCTTCTGGTGATCGTCGTTACCTTTATGTTGCTCTTCCATTTTATCGCTTTTGAAGATCTCAGCCGAATCGCTACCAAAGAACTCTCACGCACGCGTTTTCCGAAAATGGAGGGACGATTATGATCACCCGGGTAAAACAGCTCTTTCGAATTCATATTATTTGGCCGTTGCGCGAGTTGACCGCCGGAACCGAGATCAAGTGGCGTTGGCCACATCTGCGTTCATGGATTTGGCTTGCGGCCATCGCTGTCACCGGATTTCTGGGTTACTACCAGGATGCGACTCACCCCGCTCCCTCGACCACCGGTGTCCAGCCCGCACCAGCAGAATCCCCCATCACGGACATCCCTCTAGGATTTGTCTTAGTGCCGATTGAGGTCGCAAATTTCGAATCTCTGGACTCGATTCTGGGACCTTTCGGAATCGTCGATCTTTATTTGCCTGCAGAATCCTCTCGCGGCCAGGCCCGGAAAATCGCGACCCATATTCAAATTTTACGAGCCCCGTTAAACCCCAGTCATTTCGCGGTATTGGTTCGCGAGGCTGACTCAGCCAGATTGGTTTCACAAACCGGTCCATTCATTGCCGTGATTCAAAACCACGAACAGGTATCTGGCACGGGACTTGTTAACTCAAATCCACTTAAACCCGTGAATGCGCCGCCTTTGGGACGCTCACGAATCACTGTGGAGGCCCGTCATGTACAAGTCGAAAATTAAACCGTCGCCTGGATCCAATGGAAATTCGGTTCTGCCCATTACGATCATCACCTTTCTATTTCTACTCCTCACCATCACCTCCGTAAGCCTCGCCGCCGAACACGGTTCCGATGATGTTCCCTTGATCAGAGGTCCGGGAGTAAGCGACGAAACTCTGCAAGCTGTCGCCGAGGCGCATGGTCGGCTGGCGCTATCTGATTATCTTGATCTCAAGCGTCCCGAGGATGGCGAAGGTCAGCGATTAAACAAACTCATTGAACGCGGACAAGCAGCTTGGCTCGCTGGCTCCGTTGAATCGGCCCGAGGAACATTTCGAGAGATTGCCAAGCTGGCCTTGAGCGCTGATTGGCGCGATTCACAGCGCGAAGCCGTGCACTATGCGATGTTACGACTGGCACAATCATCACCCACGGCAACCGAACGCGATGAGTGGTTGGAAAAAGTGGTGGCAACGTTTTCAGATCTACGTCCCGATCCGGATGTTTTTCCGCCGCCACTCATTGATGCCTTCGCCACCGTAAAAAAACGTGTCTTTGCGGCTGCCATTCTTTATTCGCCGTTTGAGCACTTTCCCGATCATCGCTATCTTCTCATCAACGGCAAGCGCTTCATTAACACGCCGGATTTAAAGATTCGACTGCCGAAAGCTAGCTACCGGATCACCGCTCTGTCTGACTTTTATGAACCCATGACAGAACAACTCTCGATATCGCAACTCATGGTTTTTCGACTGTCGATGCCTGCGATTGCCAAAGGTACCTGTCTTGCCCCGAGCGCGACCGAAGGAATTCGCCGATCCGAAAGGTTAACAGTGGTGTACGCCGCCGATTGTCTACGCACTCGCACAAACCATGGATGGCAACCACGGTCTGTTGACGTGGCCGAAGCAGTGAAGACGCCGACAATGACCGGCCTCGCTCATTTTCCTGGCGCGAGTGATCCCTTTCGCCAGCCAGTTCCGGACGAGAGACCTTCTTTGCAAAGAAAGCACTGGTTGTGGGCTGGGTTAACCGTGATTGCTATTGGCGCGGCCTACATGATTCACAACGAATATACATTCGAGTGATCGCGAGGCCGTCTGTCTTAAACAGGCGTCTTAACAAGATTCTTCGCGGTTAGCGATAATTCCCTGGTGCGGGTCCCATAGGAACGCCGAGGCCAGGGTTCAAATTATAGCCACCGCCGAGGCCGTAGCCACCAAAGCCGCCGCCCATTCCGAAGCCACCGCCAGCGCCGCCATAGGCACCGCCAAGACCGTAGCCACCATAACCCATTCCCATTCCGGGCATCATACCACCCATTCCGTTCTGGAGCTGTTGAAAGCGATAAACACTCGAGTTCATCTCAACGGCTAAGGCTTGCTGAGCACGTTGTTGCATCATCATTTGTTGCATGTAGGCTCCTTGCATTCCTCCACCATAGCCCATCATGCCGCCAGCGCCCATGCCCGGGTAGCCTCCACCAAGCCCGTAGCCGCCGAACTGGCCACCCATGCCGCCTCCCAAACCATAGCCTGCGTAAGGTGTTCCGAATCCACCGAATGGCATTCCGAAACCGCCGCCCATTCCAAGTCCACCGCCCATCGGCATTCCGAAGCCGCCGCCCATTCCAAGTCCACCGCCCATCGGCATTCCAAGACCACCCATTGGCATTCCCATGCCTCCACCGAAGGGCATTCCCATGCCCATTCCGCCCATTGGCATTCCCATACCGCCGCCGAAGGGCATTCCCATACCCATTCCACCCATTGGCATTCCCATGCCGAGGCCCATACCCATTCCCATGCCGCCACCGCCGTTACCCCAAGGTCCGGCCATTCCCCATGGGCCCATACCAGGCATATACATGCCTCCGCCCATTGGCATACCGAACATATTCGGATAGCCAAACGGACCATTCATCATTCCATATGGACCGAGCGAATAGCCAAACGGTCCACCCATTCCGTACGGACCCATCGGACCACCGCCGCCCATACCTGGCGAACAGCCCATTCCGCCGTTCACTCCGGCCATCGCAGCGCCGTAGATTCCGTCACGAATGTAAGGATAACCATAACTACCGAATGAATTCGGCATGGCTTGAAATCCGAGTTTCTGATTCTGCGAGTTCTGCTGTTTATTGAGGAAGTACCCAGCGGCCTCCAGTCCGAGGCCCATGACTCCGCCCATAATAAGTGGCGCAAGAGTTTGCAATGTACTCGGGCCGCGTTCGGCGTG
>SXGT01083782.1_pt1 | contig 10765 bp, 10 predicted proteins | sample 3176221 | NCBI WGS metagenome assembly SXGT01 (sample SAMN11356862, study PRJNA531348) | freshwater metagenome | isolation source: freshwater sample F1-120 | place: China: Fuxian Lake, Yuxi | collected 2017-12-25
GAGCTGGGTTAACTGGAATCTCGACACGGAAGATGCACATTTTCTCGAATTCGTCCGCCGCATGATCAAGCTGCGCCACGACCACCCGATCTTCCGCCGCCGCAAGTTTTTCGAAGGCCGACCGATCCATGGCGGCGCGGTGAAAGATATCGCCTGGCACAACCCGAACGGCACGGAAATGAGCGAGGAGGAATGGAACCAGCACTTCGCACGCAGCCTGTGCGTCTATCTCTCCGGCAGCGCACTCGACGAGTGCGACCGCTTCGGCCAGCCGATACGCGACGACGACTTCCTGCTGCTGATCAACGCTCATTACGAAACGATCCCGTTCAAGTTGCCGGATTACATCGGCACGGACTGGCTTTGTGTCCTCGATACCGCCTATGCCGATGGACTGGCGGAAGACGGCCGCTACAGCAGCCGCAAAATCTTTCCACTGCACGGTCGTTCCCTGGCCCTGCTAACCCGTCCGCACCGGCCGACTGAATTCACATGATCTCTTCCCTGCAGCAACTCGCCGACCTGGCCGGCATCGTCAGCGAATACCACGATATCTGGGGCAACGCCCACGCAGCATCCGACGCCACACGGCGCGGGCTGCTACGCGCGATGGGGACGCCCTGTAGCAACGACGTCGAAATCGCCGCCTCGCTGACGGATTGGCAGACACGCCACTGGCGGCAACGCCTCGCTCCGGTGCTGGTTACGCCGGCCGGGCAAGTCCCGCATGTGCGCCTGCACCTGCCTGAAGCCGAATTACCGGCTAACCTGCACTGGACCTTGCGCCTTGAAAACGGCGACGCGCTGGACGGCGACTGCCGCTCGGATGCACTGCCCCGCATCGAAGCAAGCGAGATCGACGGTCAACCCTGGCATGCGCTTGTGCTCGATCTGCCGGCGATACACGACATCGGCTATCACCAGTTGTCGATCAGCAGCATCGACCAGGCGCTCAGCCTGATCGTGCATCCCGCGCGCTGCCATCAACCGCTGCAGGATGACCAGCGCGTCTGGGGCTTGTCGCTCCAGTTGTATGGCGTGCGTTCCCGCCGCAATTGGGGAATCGGCGACTTCGGCGATCTGGCACGACTGGCCGAGTGGGCCGCGCGATCCGGCGCCGATCTGATCGGCGTCAACCCGTTGCATGCGCTGTTTCCGCACAACCCACGCCACGCCAGCCCCTACAGCCCGTCCAGCCGGGAATTCATCAACACGCTCTACATCGATGTCGAAGCCGTGCCGGAATATGCTGCCTGTGCCAAAAGCCGCGGGCTGGTCGAAGCAGAATCGTTTCAGGCCCGGCTAAATGCGCTGCGCGCCGCCGATCTGGTCGACTACGCCGGCGTCGCCGAAGTCAAGTTCAGCATCCTTGAACGCCTCTACCGCCATTTCCGCAAACACCATCTGAATGCCGACAGCGCGCGCGGGCAGGAATTTCGCGCCTGGCAGACTGCCGGCGGTGTCGATCTGGCGCGCTTTTCGCTCTACCAGGCCTTGCAGGAAAATCTTTACGCGCAGGACGCCAATTTCTGGGGCTGGCCGGTCTGGCCTGAACAGTACCGCGACCCGGCCGCAGCCGCCGTCACCACGTTCGCGGCGGCAAACAGCGAACGCATCGAATATTTCCAGTATCTGCAATGGCTGGCCGCAACCCAACTGGAAGCGGCTGGCGATGCAGCGCGGCGGCACGGCATGGCGATCGGCCTGTATCAGGATCTCGCGGTCGGCGTCGATCTCGGCGGCGCCGACACCTGGGCAGATCGCGAGTTGTACGCCATCGGCGCGCGCATCGGCTGCCCGCCGGACGACTTCAGCCTGCTCGGCCAGGATTGGGGCTTGCCGCCCTGGATCCCGGAACGTCTGCGCGAACAAGGCTATGCCCCCTACATCGCCATGTTGCGCGCCAACATGCGCGGCGCCGGCGCGCTGCGGCTCGACCATGTCATGGGCCTGATGCGTCTTTACTGGGCACCACCCGGCGAGGATGCGCGTAGTGGCGCCTACCTGAACTATCCGCTGAACGACCTGCTCGGCATCCTGGCGCTGGAAAGCCGGCGCAATCAATGCCTGATCGTCGGTGAAGACCTCGGCACCGTGCCGGACGCCGTGCGCGGCGCGTTGCACGACCTCGGCGTGCTGTCCTACCGGCTGTTCTATTTCGAACGCGACTGGGGGCAGGCGAATCACGGCGCCTTCAAATTGCCGCATGAATACCCGCAACAGGCACTGGTCGCCGCCAGCACGCACGACCTGCCGACCCTGGCCGGCTTCTGGCGCGGCGAGGACATCGAACTGCGTACCCGCCTCGGGCTTTACCCGAGCGAGGATCAGCGCAACCAACAGATCGCCGAGCGTGCCCAGGATCGCGGCCGACTGCTCGCCACGCTGGCGGCAGCCGGCCTGCTGCCGGAGGACGTTTCGCGCGATCCGGCGCAGGTGCCGGCAATGCCCCCCGGGTTGCTGCGCGGCATCCATCGTTATCTGGCGCGCACACCGTCGAAACTGTTCATGCTGCAAGCGGAAGATCTGCTGAATCAGACCGAGCAGGCCAACCTGCCGGGCACGGTCGAGCAGCATCCGAACTGGCAACGCAAACTCAGGCTCGACATCGAATCCTGGGCGGACGATAAAGATATCCAGGCCATGGCCGACGCGTTGCGCGGTGAACGCAACAACATGCCCGAGCAGGTAAAAATGCAGACGTAAGGCCGGACCCCACCGGCAAGGAGAACACGCATGGAGCAATCTAACCCGTCGCCTGGCGACCTGAATGAAGTACTTGAGCGGCATGGCCGCGACCCGTCGCGTTTGCTGCAAGTGCTGCGCGAAATCCAGGAAATCCATGGCTGGATCGCGCCCGAGAGCATAGACCGGCTGGCTGATGAGCTGAACCTGCCGCGCGCGCGTGTCGAAGGCGTCATCGGCTTCTACAGCTTCCTGCATGCCGAACCGGTCGGCCAATATCGCTTGCTGTTCTCCGACAACATCACAGACCGCATGCTGGGCAACCAGGATCTGATCGAGTACCTGTGCAACAAGCTCTGGCTGGAACGCGGCCATGTCTCGGAGGACGGCCTGGTATCGGTCGACACCACGTCCTGCACCGGCCTGTGCGACCAGGGCCCGGCCATGCTGGCCAACGGCTGGGCGATTCCGCGCCTGACGCGCGAGCGGCTGGACGCGATCGTCGAACTGGTGCTGCAAAAGTTGCCGGTCACGCTATGGCCGGCCGAGTTGTTCATGATTGAAGACAACATCCGCCACAGCCACATTCTGCTTGCCAACGCGATGCAACCTGGCGACGCACTGCGCGCCGCCATCGCCCAGGTCTGCGTGCCGGGCAGCGCGGTCGAAGCCGCCGCCAACGAACGCTCCTGGCGCGAGGGCATTCCCAGCGTCGAGCTGTGCGCCCCGCTCGCCACGCTGGAAGAAATCAAGCGCTCGAATCTGCGCGGACGCGGCGGCGCCGGCTTCACCACCGGCCTGAAATGGGAAGCCTGCCGTAACGCGCCCGGCGGCGAAGACAACAGAACACGCTATGTCGTGTGCAACGCCGATGAAGGCGAGCCGGGCACATTCAAGGATCGCGTACTGCTGACCACCAAGGCCGATCTGCTGTTCGAAGGCATGACGCTGTGCGCCTATGCGATCAACGCCAAACAGGGGTTTCTCTACCTGCGTGGCGAATACCGTTACCTGCTGGAACCGCTCAACGCAATTCTGCAACGCCGGCGTGCCGCCAACCTGCTGGGGGCCGATATCCTTGGCCAGGCCGGGTTTGATTTCGACATCGAAATCCACCTCGGCGCCGGCGACTATGTCTGCGGCGAAGAATCGGCATTGATCGAATCACTTGAAGGCAAGCGCGGCATTCCGCGCAACCGGCCGCCCTACCCGGTCACGCATGGCTATTTGCAGCGCCCCACCACGGTCAACAACGTCGAGACCTTCTGCGCCGCCGCGCTGGTCGGCCTGCATGGCGGCGACTGGTATCGCGGCATCGGCACGGCCAAATCCGCCGGCACGAAGATACTTTCGGTCTCCGGCGACTGCGCCCGCCCCGGCATATATGAATATCCGTTCGGCGTCTCGGTGCGTCAGGTACTGGAAGACTGCGGCGCTGAAAATACATTGGCGGTGCAGATCAGCGGCCCCTCCGGTGTTTGCATCGGCGCCGACGAGTTCGATCGTCGGATCGCCTTCGAAGACCTGGCGACCGCCGGCGCCTTCATGGTGTTCGACGAAAGCCGCGACATGTTCGAGGTAGCACACAACTTCGCGCATTTCTTCGCCCATGAAAGCTGTGGTTTCTGCACGCCCTGCCGGGTCGGCACCGCAATGCTGCAAGCCACAATGGACAAGATCGCGGCGGGTCATGGCACGCAGTACGACCTCGCCGAAATCGACCAACTCAACCGCATCCTGTTGCAATCGGCGCATTGCGGCCTCGGCCATACCGCCTGCAACCCGACGCTGGACACGCTGAAACGCTTCCGGCCAACCTATGAACGGCGTTTGAAATCGCATGACTTCGAACCGGCCTTCGACCTGGACGGCGCACTCGCCACCGCGCGCCGCATGACCGGCCGCGACGATGCCGGCGCCCACCTGAGCACGGAGACCGAATCATGAGCGACACCTTCCAACTCGACGGCGATGATGTCCCCTTCACCCCCGGCCAGACCGTGCTGCAGGCCGCGCTCAGCGCCGGCCATTACATCCCGCATCTGTGCTACCACCCGGAATTCAAACCGCACGGCAGTTGCAAGGTGTGTACCGTCAAAATCGGCAACCGTACTGCCGCCTCCTGCACTCTGCCGGCGCAGGCAGGTCTGGCAATCGAAAGCAATACCGAAGAAATGAATGCGCTGCGCCACACGCTGGTGCAAATGCTGTTCGCCGAAGGCAACCATTTCTGCCCTTCGTGCGAGAAAAGCGGCAATTGCGCGTTGCAGGCGCTGGGGTCCGATCTCGGCGTGATGACTGCCGGCTTCCGCCACTTCTACCCGGACCGGCCGGTGGATGCCTCGCACCCCGACATCCTGCTCGATTTCAATCGCTGCATCCTGTGCGAACTGTGTGTGCGCGCCTCCTGCGAAGTCGATGAAAAATGCGTCTTCGCCCTCTCCGGCCGAGGCATCACCAAACATCTGGTGGTGAATGCGACATCCGGCAAACTGGCCGATACCGACATCGCGCTGACCGACAAGGCGATGCAGGTCTGCCCGGTCGGCGTCATCCTCAAGAAGCGCGTCGGTTTCGCCGTGCCGATCGGCCAACGCCGTTACGATCAGCGACCGATCAGCGCCCAGGCGCTGGACGATGCCCCGCGTCCAGCAAGTGGCAGCGGCATGTGTCAGTCCTGTGAGGAGTGAGTCAGATGGCCAATACCGAACACAAGAAAATCCGCGTCGCCACCACCTCGCTGGCCGGCTGCTTCGGCTGCCACATGTCGCTGCTGGACATCGACGAACATCTGCTGACCCTGCTGGAACTGGTCGAATTCGACCGCACGCCGCTGACCGACATCAAGCACTGCGGCCCGTGCGATGTCGGTCTGGTCGAAGGCGGCATCTGCAACGCGGAAAACGTGCATGTGCTGCGCGAGTTCCGCAAGAACTGCAAGATTCTGGTCGCCGTCGGCGCCTGCGCGGTCACCGGCGGCCTGCCGGCGCAGCGCAATCACCTCGATCTGGCCGATTGCCTGCAAGAGGTGTACGTCACCGAAATTAGCCTGCACAACGGCCTGATTCCGAACGACCCGGAACTGCCGCTGCCGCTGGATAAAGTGCATCCGCTGCATGAAGTGGTAAAGGTGGATTACTTCATTCCCGGCTGCCCGCCATCCGCCGACACGCTGTGGAAATTCCTCACCGACCTGCTGGCCGGGCGTACGCCCAAACTCGGCGTCGAGTTGACACGATATGACTGAACACGAACAGAACTCCCATCACGCGAATATGCGCAATAACCCTGACATCGCAGATAGCTCAGAAAAGCTGGCCCTAAAGCCCACAGCATTACTCGAAATCGAACACTACAGCGATGATCAAATAGCTCACTGGGACAATGAGGACAAACTGGATGTCGATCAGAGAGAACACCTCCTCGACAGTCTGCAGCGCAAGTAATGCAACCGTTTCTGGATGGGGCCGATGGATAGAATGCCCAACCTACGGACTATGACTGAACATTACCCAATCAAACACCATAAACACCGTCATTCCGGCGCAGGCCGGAATCCAGGAAGTTGCCGCCCTGGACCCCGGCCTGCGCCGGGGTGACGACTGGGATGCACAATGCCCAAAGGATACAAGCCATGACCAACCTCGAAACCGCCCAAAACCCTGAAACCCTGCGCCGCGTCGCAATCGACCCGATCTCGCGCGTCGAAGGCCACGGCAAGGTCACGCTGTTGCTCGATGAAGACGACCATATCCAGCAGGTGCGCCTGCACATCGTCGAATTTCGCGGCTTCGAGAAATTCATCCAGGGTCGGCCGTATTGGGAAATTCCGGTCATGGTGCAACGCCTGTGCGGCATCTGCCCGGTCTCGCACCACCTCGCCGCTTCCAAGGCGCTCGACCAGATCGTCGGCGCGCATCATTTGACCGCCTCTGCCGACAAGCTGCGCCGGTTGATGCATTACGGCCAGATGCTGCAATCGCACGCGCTGCATTTCTTCCACCTGTCGTCACCCGACCTGTTGTTCGGCTTCGGCTCCGACATGGCCAAACGCAACATCGTCGGTGTCGCCGCCGCCTATCCGGACGTGGCGCGGCAAGGCATCCTGCTGCGCAAATACGGCCAGGAAGTGATCCGGCACACTGCCGGCAAGCGCGTACATGGCACCGGCTCGATACCCGGCGGCGTCAACAAGAACCTCAGCCTGGCCGAACGCGACGAACTGCTGAAGGACATCTACCAGATCATCGGCTGGGCACGCGGCGCGGTTCATCTGACCAGGCAGTTGTTCGAACAGAACCTGGCCGAATACAACGCCTTCGGCCGCTTCCCTTCCCACACCTTCTCCCTGATTCGCGCCGATGGTGCGATGGACCTCTACCACGGCGGCCTGCGCGCCAAGGACATGGACGGCAAGACGATCTTCGACCATGTCAATTACAACCATTATTGGGAACAGATCAGCGAGGAAGTGAAATCCTGGTCGTACATGAAGTTTCCCTTCCTGAAAGTGTTGGGTCCCGAGAAAGGCTGGTATCGCGTCGGCCCGCTGGCGCGCGTGGCCCAGTGCGACTTCATTCCGACGCCGCTGGCCGACAAGGAACGCCAGGAATTCATGGCTTTCGATGCCGGCAACCCGGCCGGTTCGACGCTGGGCTACCACTGGGCACGGATGATCGAAATGCTGCACGCCGCCGAAGCGATCAAGGAACTGCTGCACGACGACGACCTGCAAGGCACTGATCTGGTGGTTACCGGCGAACGCCAGGAAGTCGGCGTCGGCATGATCGAAGCGCCGCGCGGCACGCTGATCCACCACTATCACGTCGATGAAAACGACCAGGTCATCCGCGCCAACCTGATCGTATCCACCACCCACAACAACCAGGCGATGAACGAAGCCGTGCGCAAGGTCGCGATGCAATACCTGGACGGCCGCAAACTCACCGAAGGCCTGCTCAACCACATCGAGGTCGCCGTGCGCGCCTTCGACCCGTGCCTGTCCTGCGCCACGCACGCGCTCGGCAAGATGCCGTTGCAGGTGGAATTGCTCGACGCAGAAGGCAAGCAGATCAATCAGATCACGCGCGGGGTTTGCGAAGAACCTTCCGGCTGCTGTTGAACACCCCTGCACCCATCCTGATCATCGGCATCGGCAACCCCAGCCGGGGCGATGACGCGCTCGGGCCGCTGCTGATCGAACAACTGCAAGCCTTGCACTTGCCCGATGTCGAACTGCTCACCGATTTCCAGCTTCAGGTCGAATACGCACTTGATCTGCGCGACCGCCAGCGGATCATCTTCGTCGATGCCAGCCTGGCCGCGCCGCCGCCATTCAGCTTCTCCCCGGTATCACCCAGTGAAGACAGCAGTTACAGCAGCCATGCCCTGTCGCCAGGCGCAGTGCTGCACGCCTACCGGAAACTGTTCGGCGAGCCGCCGCCGGCTTTTGTATTGGCGATACGCGGCGAAGCCTTCCAACTCGGCGCCCCGCTCAGCGCAAACGCCACAGCCAACCTGGCATCCGCCACGACATGGTTGCGGCAGACGCTCGGCAACGCGACCACCCCCGCGCCAGCCTCGACAAGCGAGTCGTCAGCTTCGATGCACCTCAAGTAATATCGCGGTCTGACGATAAGTTGGTTCATTCCACACGCAATATCACCATGCAACCGAAACATATCCTGCCGTTTATCGCTTGTATTGCCCTGTCCGGATGCGCCGTCAACGGCGATCCGCGTGATCCGATCGAGCCGGTGAACCGGGCCATTCACAGCTTCAACGAAGGTTTCGACCGCAGCATCATGAAACCCGTTGCCCAGGGCTATCAGCGGGTCACCCCGAGCATTGCGCAGACCGGTATTCGTAATTTCTTCTCGAACCTGGACGATGTCACTGTGCTCGCCAACGACATCCTGCAGCTCAAACTGGAGCAGTCCACGCGCGACCTGCTGCGTTTTTCGTTCAACTCGACGTTCGGCATGTTCGGTCTGCTTGATGTCGCGAGCGAAATGGGACTGAGAAAGCACAGTGAGGACTTTGGGCAAACGCTGGGTCATTGGGGCTTGGCACCTGGTCCCTACCTGGTCCTGCCGTTCATCGGACCCAGCAATTTGCGTGATACCGCCGGCTTCTCGATTGACAGCAAACATACCGACCTGGTGCGTAATCTTGATGATGTGGCAAGCCGCAATCCGGCCCTGGCGCTTCGCCTCATCGCCCGCCGCGCGGAACTTCTGGGTGTGAAGCGGGCGGTGGATGAAGCCGCGCTCGACAATTACGAATTCACCCGCGATTTCTTCCTGGAACGCCGTCGCGGCCTGGTTTACGACGGCAATCCGCCGCCTGAAGAAGAGTAAGCAGAGCCCCATGAACAAGGCCTTCGTAAGGGAGGATGCGCCGGATGAAGACGATGAATCTGCAGCACTACCCGCCCTCCCTGCCGGCGGCAAGAATTACATGACACCGGCCGGGCATGCCCGTATGCAGGCAGAGTTGTCGCATCTGGTGCGGACAGAACGGCCCGAGGTTGTCAGCATCGTCTCCTGGGCGGCCGGCAATGGTGACCGCTCCGAGAACGGCGACTACATCTACGGCAAGAAACGCCTGCGCGAAATCGACCGTCGTCTCCGCTTCCTGACCAAGCGACTGGATAACACCGTCGTTGTCGATCCGCTCGATCAAACCAACACCGATGTCGTCTTCTTCGGCGCGACCGTCGGCGTCATCGACGAACATGGCGCCGAAGCGCGCTTCAGCATCGTCGGTCTGGACGAAACCGACCCTGCGCGCGGCCGCATTTCCTGGATATCCCCGCTTGCCCGCGCCTTGCTCAAGGCTCGCATCGGCGACACCGTACGATTCCCGGCTCCGGGCGGCATACGCGAACTGGAAATCATCGACATCGAATACACAACGCTGGACTGATGCATGTTTCCACTATGATAAAGAAACTCTTACAGGACGCTGACCATGACACCCATACGAATATTGCTGGTTGACGATCATCCGCTGCTGCGTCTTGGCGTGCGCCGCTCGCTCGAAAGCGAAACCGGCTTCGAAGTAACCGGTGAATGTGCCGATCTTGCCAGCGCACGCGTCTGGCTGAACGAGGGCGGCAAGGCTGACGTGGCGATTCTCGACCGCAGCCTGCCGGATGGCGATGGCCTCGACATCGCACCACTGCTGAAAGCCGCCGGCATGAAGGTTATCGTGCTGACAGTGGAAGATGGCGATGACGAAATTCGCGCGGCAGTGGATGCCGGCGTAGATGGCTACCTGCTGAAGTCCTCCGACTCGGACCAGATCTCGACCGCGATCGGCATGGTGCTGCAGGATGCCGGCGCCTTTCCGCCCGCAGTGGTGCAGAAACTCACCCGCGCCAGCGGTGAAGACCCGTTGGCCAAGCTCTCGGTGCGCGAACTGGAAATCGCCGAATACGTTGCGCAAGGCTTCAGCAACAAGGTCATCGGCGGCAAGCTCAACTTGTCCGACAACACCGTGCGCAACCATCTGGCCAACATCATGCAGAAGCTCAACTTCCACAATCGGGTTCAGGTCGCCACCCTGGTTCTGCAGCATCTGAAAAAGAGCAAACGCTTCTGAATCTGGCTGCATGCCTGCCTGTCGCCCAAGCTGCGGTGCCTGCTGCATTGCGCCCTCGATCACCAGCGCCATTCCTGGCATGCCGAACGGAAAACCTGCCGGTGTGCGCTGTATTCAGCTCGATGCGGACGCGCGTTGTGCGATCTTCGGCCGCCCGGAGCGGCCCGCTTGCTGTGCTGGCCTGCAACCGACACCGGAAATGTGCGCTGAAGACGCGAACCAGGCGATGGCTTGGCTTACCGCGCTGGAAATTGCCACGCAACCATGCCCGGTCCCGAAAACTCAAACGACTTGGCTATAATTGCCAGCCTCCGAGGAGCGCTGCAAGTTCGGTCTGAAAAGACCGCCCTTAGGCTCGGTTCAAAACTGCGCTCATCTGTTTAACCCGTGCCGGGCACGGTGCGCCAGATGAGAGCGCCCCTCCCGGCCACAGATAAGGAGCTTTACTGTGGCTACACCGTTTACCGATTACATC
>SXGT01269712.1_pt1 | contig 10764 bp, 6 predicted proteins | sample 3176221 | NCBI WGS metagenome assembly SXGT01 (sample SAMN11356862, study PRJNA531348) | freshwater metagenome | isolation source: freshwater sample F1-120 | place: China: Fuxian Lake, Yuxi | collected 2017-12-25
TTGTCCGTTGCTCCATAAATAACTGAATGGCGCAGAACCGGAAGTTACGTTAGCTTGCGCAATTCCATCGCTGCTGCCGTTGCACAAAGGGTCGGTGGGAGTAATAGTTGCAGCTATAGCATTAGTAACAATAAGAATGAAGGTGTGCGAGCTTACACACCCGGCAACAGAAGTTCCGGTGATGGTGTAAAAATTTGTTGAAGTAGGGTTTGCTGTCACCGAAGTTCCCGTTGTAGCTGATAAGCCGGTTGCGGGCGACCACGCATAGGTGTTTGCTCCTCCTGCCGTAAGTAAAATGGATGCTCCGTTGCAAACGCTGGGTACAGCAGGATTAACAGTAACAATCGGAAGAGGGTTAAATGTTACTGTTACATTTCCGGAAGCAACACAACCGTTTACATTTGTTCCGGTAACAGTGTATAGTGTAGTAGCAAGAGGGTCAGCTGTTACTGTTGCTCCTGTGGTTGCTGATAAACCCGCAGCAGGAGTCCATAAATAAGTATTAGCTCCGCTTGCAGTTAAGTTTACGGAGGCACCCTCACAGAAAGCAGGGTTTGCAGGAGTGAAGCTTATAACAGGCAGCGCATTTACAGTTATACTGGTTGTTCCTGTATCACCGCAGGGAAGAGGTGTGATGTAACTAATGGTATGTGTTCCTGCCCCGGCTGTTGCGGGGTTAAATGTTCCTGTTGCTGCGTTGGTAATTCCGGGGCCACTCCATATTCCTCCGGGATCATTTGCAATAAGATTTACTGCTGCTGCATCAACACAAAATGGTCCTGCCGGAGTAATTATTGGAGCAGGATCAGGGTAGTAATCAAAGAAGGCAGAATCTTTATGCACACAACCCAATGAGTTGGTTGAGGTGAGGTAAAACCAGGTATCCTGAGTAGGAACTGTGTTTACTGCCGGAGTAAATGTTGATGTTGGGTTTGTAATTGTTGCAGCAGGAACAGCAGACCATTGATAGGTAGAGGTTGATGTTAACGTACGTGATTGGGGAACGGGAGTGGGAACTGTATATATGGAAGCTGTTCCCGGTGTGCAGGAGTTGTCATTAATTACAGAGTTGATAGCTCCCGAATTGTAGGTAATGGTTGAGGGTCCGCAGGTTGAATTTCCTGAAAAGGTAATACGTGCGTTGGTTAATGCACCCACATCCTGTGCAATGCAGTCATATATCTGTACACTCCATCCTCCCTGTGTTGCATCGCATCCGTAGAGAGGCGCCCAGTTGTTGTTATTTGTATTGTAATTATTAGGCGTTCCCTGTCCGTAAATTCCATACGTTCCTGCCAGCGGAACAGGAGCGCCACATACCGCTAATAAGTTGCTTGCAGTTGTAGAAAAACAAAGTCCGTTTACATTATTGCCAGCATTGCAGCAACAGCCGTTTGCAGCATTTATAGCCTGCGGATGAGGAGAGAGCGGGAGCACGGGATTTCCGCAGGAAGGCGGACCTTTTAAAAAAAAGCCAAGGTCAGAAACCCAGGTATGGTTGGCAGTAAAGCAAACCGTTATGGTAGTTGTTGGGCCAATAATAAAGGGGTCGGGCGGGGGATTGTAATAGGTGTAGGTATCAGTTGTATTAATTGTTCCGCTTAATGTAAACGTATTGCAGCCCGGTGTAATTGCAGCTACATCTACCGTTGTTTGTTTTACCCAAACCCATGCTCTTGAGCATCCTCTTGGAGTACCACCGGCATCAATAATGGCTACGCGGTATCCACCGCTTGCCAGATTGCTTAAGGTTGAAGTTGCTCCGTTTTGTGTGGTTAATGCTACCCACGAATTTGTTGCTGCATTGTAGGTAAACCAGTTGAAGGTATAGGGCCCACTGCCACCGCTGCCTGTTATGGTTAGTGAACCGGTTACAGTTTGCCCTTGCGGATTGGGTGTGCAAAAAATATATACCGGATCATTGGTTGCACCATTTGTGTAATTAGTTAGTGCAGAGCCATTGGCGGTGGGAGCCAAAATCTGTGCATCTGCTGTTATAGAACTAACAAAGGCAACGAGGAAAAGTAAAAGGCAGTTAATTTTCATTTTAAAATTACTGCATTGTAATCGGTGTATTCCTCTTCATTAAAGACCACTGCCCTTGGTTTAAGAATAAAGAGCAGTTCATGAAAAGCCTGATTCAAAAGTTCAAAAGTTTCGGTTTGGAACTGGCAGATCAGCAGTAGTTCCGGTTTAACATCGTCTTTGTAAAGCGATACGGAATAGCTTTCGGGCTGAGCGTTAAGTTTATTCTGAAGAAGTTGTAATTCGTCACTGTTGATTTCTGTTTCTTTTACAACAAACGACAACTCAAAGGGTACCCCATCTCCTGAAAGTATCTTACTGCCTGATGCATTTATGATTGCTACACCTGTTTGTGCCTTCAGGTTTAGTGAACACACTACCAAAAGTGTTATAACCCGTATAGTTAAAAATGATATGTTGCAGAGCAGATTCACCCGAGGCTGATAATTACTGCAAATTTCGTGAATTTTAACAATTGTTTAACATAAAACTTCATTGGTGTATAAGTTTTACCACAAGGGCGCGGAATTTTTTTACCACTAAGGGCACAAGCACACTAAGATTGTGTCGCCTTGAGCACTTCAACTACGCTCAGTTTAAACTCTGTCGAAGGGTTTTTACCGCTAAGACGCTAAGGGCGCTAAGGGCGCTAAAAAAAAGTCTCCTGCTTTGGCGGGAGACTTTTTTTGGGGAAGTAGTTTTTTTATTTCGGTTTCACCGTCATGCTGTCGATAGTGCCGGAGGTGGTTTTGGTAACCGTCATGCTGTCGATAGGTGCGGCTTTGGGTTTTGCAGTCATGCTGTCGATTGGGGTGGCGTTGCTTGGTCTTTTTCCGCCATCGCAGGCTGCCATAATCAAGATTGATACTGTTGCTGCAAAAAGGTAAGTGATTTTTTTCATTTTTTGTTAGGGTTAAGGTTTTTAGAATGCACAAACATAGAACTTCTTTTTAGGATATGTAGTTTGTTTCATTTTCAATCATGCATTAAGAATAATAGTGAGCTAATCACTTTTTTTATCTTCACCCCCTAAAACCATCCCGCCATGATAAAACGGCTACTGCTCTTAATACTTAATACTGCCTACTTCATACTGCCTTCCTTCGCCCAGCAAACCCTGCGCGGCTCTGTTAAAGACCAGGAAAGCAAGGCCACCCTCATCGGTGCCAATGTGGCGGTATATAAAGACACCGTATTAGTTGGCGGCTCGGCAACCGATGCCGATGGCTACTACAAAGTGGAGAATATTCCCTATGGTCGCTATACCGTAGTGGCTACTTATATGGGCTATAACAAGGCAGCCTTTCAAAACATCATTGTCAATGCCGCCAAAGAAACCATCCTTAACATAGAGCTCGAAGAATCCGTAGTGGAAATGAAAGAAGTTTCCATAACCGGAGCCCGCAAAGGCGAAGTATTAAATGAAATGGCCGTAGTAAGCGCCCGCGCTTTTTCAGTAGAAGAAAGCGACCGCTATGCAGGCTCGCGTGGCGACCCTGCCCGTATGGCCAGCAACTTTGCAGGCGTTAGCGGTGCCGATGATTCGCGCAACGATATTACCGTGCGCGGAAACTCACCCTTCGGTGTTTTGTACCGCATGGAAAATGTAAACATTCCCAATCCCAATCACTTTGCAGTGGCGGGAACAGCGGGCGGTCCTGTAGGTATTCTCAACAATAAAGTATTGGCCAACTCCGATTTTATGACCGGTGCATTTCCTGCCGAATACGGCAACGCCATATCTGCCGTGTTTGATTTAAAAATGCGCAACGGTAACGACCAAAAGCATGAGTTTACCGCACAGTTGGGATTGTTCGGTACAGAACTAACAGCCGAAGGACCCATCTCAAAAAAGAGCCATGCATCGTATCTGGTAAACTACCGCTACTCTACCATCGTTATTTTTTCTTCGCTGGGTATTGATTTAGGCACCGATGCTAAACCCTATTATCAGGATGCCTCTTTCAAATTCAACTTTCCGACTAAGAAGGCAGGAACGTTTTCGCTCTTCGGCCTGGGAGGGGTAAGTAAAATTGACATCCTCACCTCACCCGACAAAACAGCCGAAAACCGCGAACTCTATGGCGATGCCGATAAAGACGAATACTTTCGCTCGGGCATGGGCGTAGCCGGTTTGAACTGGCTCTTGCCTTTGGATGATAAATCATACCTGCGCACCACCCTTGCCGTAACAGGCGATTACACCAAAAACCACCGCGACATTGTGTATCGCCACAAAGAAACTGCCGACTCCATCTTTGTTGTTGATTCACTTGTTCCTGAACTGCAATACAACTTTACTACCACCAAGTATTCGGTTAATCTGTTTTACAACCGCAAGTTCAATGCGCAGCACACCTTGCGTGCCGGCATCTACACCGATATGTTGCAGTTCAATTACCAGGACAGCTCACTCATAAAAAGTGAATACCGCTTTGAGCAGCGTCTGCGCGACAACAGCATTGCCTACCTGCTTCAACCCTACCTGCAATGGGCATACCGCATTACCGAACAACTTACTTTTAATGCAGGGCTGCACTCACAGTATTTTACCCTCAACACCAACAGCTACAGTGTAGAACCCCGTGCCGGATTGAAATGGAGATTTAAACCCACCCAGTCCATCAACTTCGGTTTTGGTATGCACAGCCAAACACAACCTTACTATATCTATCTGCAGGAAAACACCACCACCGGCAATCAGGATAATAAAGGCCTGCCCTTTATGCGCAGCACACACTATGTGCTTGGTTATGATAACGCCTTAACACCTTACCTGCGTATTAAGTTAGAAACCTATTACCAGAAACTCAACAACATACCGGTTGATACCTTTCCCTCTTCTTACTCCGTCTTAAATGAAGGAACAAGTTTCGACCGCTACTTTCCCGGAAAGCTGGTAGCCGATGGCACTGCCGAGAACTACGGTATAGAACTGACCATCGAAAAATTCTATAACCGCAACTACTTCTTTATGTTCTCGGGAACACTCTACAACTCCATCTACAAACCCGCTGACGGCAAAACGTATGACACCGATTTCAATGGCAACTACATCGTAAACCTTCTCGGAACAAAAGAATTTAAGTGGGGCAAAAAACGACCTAACACATTTGGAATTGGAGGTAAACTCACCACCGCAGGCGGCCGCAGATACACACCAATTGATGTTGCCGCATCCGACTCAACAGGCAAAGCAGTGTTCATTGATGCCGAACGCAACAGTCTGCAATACAAATACTATTTCCGATTCGATGTAAAAATAAATTACGCCATCAATGGTAAAAAACTGCGCCACGAAATAGGAGTGGACCTTGTAAACGTTGCGCAAACCAAAAATGTATTGCGCAAAATTTATGTAGGCGGTGCTGAACCAATTAAGACCGATTACCAGTTGGGCTTTTTGCCCGTGTTTTATTACAGGGTTGATTTTTAGAAAACCAAAATCAAAACTTAGCGTTAAACTTGCGCTTATGAAAAACCGAATATTCTTAGCTGCCAGTCTGCTCGCCATAGCAGGACTTGTTCTGACCTATTCCAACCACTTCAATAACCCTTTCCATTTCGATGATGCGCACACCATTGAAACCAATGCTGCTATCCGCGATATAAAAAACCTCCCCCGCTTTTTTGTTGATGGAACTACCTCCAGTTCTTTACCGGCAAATCAGGCCTACCGTCCTGGCTTAACCACGCTTAACGCAATCGACTTCTGGCTCGGTGGAGAAAAAGAGCCCGTTCCTTTTTATTTTCACCGAAGTATTTTCATCGTGTTTGTGTTGCTGGCTATTGCACTGTTTTTCTTCTTCCTTAAAATATATAATCTTGCTCATGAGCATAAGAACAACAAATGGGTTGCGCTCTTTACAGTTACCCTCTTCTGCTATCATACCGCCAATGCAGAAACCATTAATTACATCATACAGCGCGCTGAATCATTCAGCACGTTTATGATTATTCTGGCTTTCCTTATTTATTTCTATTTGCCCAAGATTCATAAGTTCTATCTCTTTATTATTCCGGTGTTTATTGGTTTTACAGTGAAAGAGCCAACTATCATGTTTATGCCGCTCCTGTTTCTTTTTATTTTCCTGTTCGAAAAAGAAGGCTCGTTTACCGAGCTCTTGCAGAAAAAAGGAATGCAACGATTTCTGAAAGCATTGTTATTTACGCTGCCCGGAATTATCATTTGTCTATTACTGTTCACTTACTCACGTTCCAAAACTCCCGAGAATTGGACCTCAGGAGGTGGCGACCCTATTGTATATCTGCAAACGCAAATGTTTGTGATAGCACATTATGTAAATAATTTCTTTCTGCCCTTGAACCTCAGTGCCGATACAGACTGGAAACCCATTGCCAATCCTTTTGATGACCGTGTTATTGTAGGAGCATTGTTTATTCTTACAATGATTGTTTTGGCTTTCCGTGCCTCGCGCAACAGAGAAAGCAGACCTATAGCATTTGGTATTCTTTGGTTCTTGGTGGCATTGTTACCTACTTCCAGCGTATTTGCATTTGCAGAGGTGTTGAATGATCACCGTCCGTTTTTTCCTTACATAGGTTTGGTCATGGCTGTTGTTTGGGCTTGTGTGCTTTTCATTCGCAAACACGAAACAACTTTTAGAAAACCGATTGCAAGAATAGTTGTGCCTGCTTCCTGTCTGCTGCTGCTTTGCGCTCATGCAATAGGTGCACATCACCGCAACGATGTATGGTCTTCAGGCGAAAAACTATGGAAGGATGTTACGATTAAATCACCCGGCAACGGTCGAGGCTGGATGAACTATGGTAATTCTCAAATGGCAAAAGGCAATTACTCAGAAACGTTAATTGCATTTAATAAAGCAAAAGACTTGTGGCCTTATTATTCCTATGTACATATAAACCTTGGTATATTGCATGCAGCAACAGGCAAGCATATGGAAGCAGAGAATTATTACAAAACAGCTATTTCATTGGATGCAAAAAACCCTGAAACGTATCGTTACTATGGCAAATGGTTGATTGACCGTCAGCGTTATCCCGAGGCTCAATCTATCCTGCAGCAGGGTTTGCGGATTAGCCCAGAACACCTTGAGATGAAACAGTTTTACGATATAGCAATGCAATACACCGGAGGTAAAAACGTTCGTCTCGAAAACCTGATTGAGCAACTTAAAACTAACCCTACTGCTGACGGCTTTCTCAATCTTAGTCTGGAGTATTACAATCTGGGTGATTATGAAAAATGTGTGGAAGCAGCTCAGCAATCATTACAACTAAAACCTGATTATGAGCTTGCTTACAACAATATTTGCTCGTCATACAATGCCATGAAACAATATGATAAAGCCATTGCTGCCTGCGAAAAAGCAATACAGATAAAACCTGATTTTGAACTGGCTAAGAATAATCTGAAGCTGGCCAAAACCGAAAAAGCAAAACAGAACTGATGAACATACTTGGATTTAACTGCTATGGCCACGACTCGGCTGCCAGCATTATTGTAGATGATAATATTGTTTTTGCTGTAGAAGAAGAGCGCCTCAACCGAAAAAAACATTATGGCGGTGTTCCCGAACATGCTATTCGCGCCTGCCTTGATGCAGCTGGATTAAAACTCAGCGATATAGACCATGTTACTTTTTTCTGGAAACCATCTATTTCGTACAGCAAAATTCCGGTGTTTCTTTTCAAATATTGGTATCATGTTCCAAGCTTACTGATGGAGCAGCGTAATTTCTCAGTGGAAGAAAATCTTGGAATGCTGAACTATCTGAAAGATATGAATAAGCTGCCGCAAACTTTGCGCAGTCTTTTTCCGGAAGATAAGCCGCAAAATTTTAAGTTTCATTTGATGGAACACCATTTTTGTCATGCAGCCAGCGCATTTTTTCCAACGGATTATGAAGATGCTGCTATTCTTACTATTGATGGGGCAGGCGAGTGGACTACTTCCATGTTAGCCCACGGAAAAGGAAATGAGATTAAAAAACTTTCTACTGTTGATACGCCTTATTCATTAGGTGCTTTTTATCAGGCTGTTTCGCGCCATCTTGGTTTTAAATTGATTGAAGGCCCCGGAAAGCTTATGGGACTTGCTTCTTACGGAAACGGTAACAGTGATGAATACACTAAAATGCGCAAACTGTTTACGCTTACCGATGATGGCGGTTTTAAGTTCGACATGAGTTATTTCTCTTATCACTACACGCGTAAATCCGGAGTAAGCAAAAAATTTACAGACTTGTTTGGGCCTTCAAAAGCACATGGCAAAGACTGGACCGACCACGAACTGAATGTTGCAGCAGCAGCGCAGCACATTGTTGAAGATGTTATTTTACACATGGTTCGCCATTTGAAAAAAGTAACGAAGTCCGAAAATCTATGCATTGCAGGTGGTGTTGGATTAAACAGCGTTACCAACGGATTGATTGCCAAAGAGGGTTTGTTTAAAAACATTTTTATCCAGCCTGCCGCAGGTGATTCGGGTACAAGTCTGGGAAGTGCGCTCCTACTTAACCATGCTGTGTTGGGAAGAAAAAGAAAGTATGTAATGGATACCGCTTTCCTCGGCTCAGGTTTTGGTGATGCAGAATACGAGAAAGCAATAAAAGAATATAAACTACCTTACGTAAAAACAGAAAAGAACTATGCAGCCTTTGCTGCAAAAAAATTAGTCGAAGGAAAAATATTGGGATGGTTTCAGGGCAATATGGAATTTGGCCCACGTGCGTTGGGTAACCGCAGTATCATTGCTTCTCCCTTGGTAGAGGATATGAAGACGGTTTTAAACGCACGTGTAAAATTCCGTGAAGGCTTCCGTCCGTTTGCAGCTATCGTTCTGGAAGAAGATTGCGGAAAATATTTTGACAACGATTTCCCCAATCCATATATGCTTTTTGTTTACAATGTGCGTCCCGAATATTTAGGAAAATTGCCTTCCATTACCCACGTTGATAACACCGTCCGTATTCAGACGGTAAACAAAACCGAAAATCCGCACATGCGCGAATTGCTGGAAGCATTTAAAAAAGAAACAGGTTATTCGGTATTGGTCAACACATCATTCAACATTAAAGGTGAACCGATTGTATGCACACCGCAGGATGCTGTTCACAGCTTTGCACGTGCTGATATGGATTATATGGTAATCGGAAATTATGTGGTTGCCAAACCCGGTGATGAAAAAAGTTTGGCAGCATTAGCGTAATTACTTTCCCTCAATCCTGTTCAACCCCGCCTTAGCCTTTTGTCCAATGCTGTTGCGGTATTCTTTGTTTTTAAAAGAAGGGCACATCTCAAAATACTTACGTGCTTTTTTGTAATCTTTTTTCTCTTCGTAAATTAAACCAAGATGAAGAGATGAGTTAGCGGCAAAGTAATACGTGCTTTTCGCCCCATTTTTAATGGTCATTTCGTAATATGAAATTGCATCATCAGGCTTTCCCCAACTATGGTAAATTCTTCCAAGCCGATACGTAAATTCCAATTGGTCTTTCTCAGAAATGAAATCTTTTGCGTTGCCTTCTTTTACCAACATGGTAAGTGCTTGTAAGTAATATCCACCATCAAAAAGCAGGCGTGCTTTTAGTAGTTTTAAATTTGGAGTTTCACCGCTTTCAGCTTCTTTTTGCGCTTGTTTATCTTCGTCTGCAATTTCATTACCTTTAATCGAAATTAAATTTATGTTTTTAGTGTATGCTTCTGTATCGCCCACTAACAGACTAAACCAACCAAGTTTTTGGTAGGCTGTTTTTATATAACTCGCCCCTTTAAAATTGTCAATATATTTTTTAATGTAAATATCCGCATCCATATCCAAGCGGTTAAGTTTGGCTTCTCCTGTCAGTAAATCCAAATAATAAAAAGGATATTGTTCGTCAGTTTCAACGCGCTTTTCCAAAAATGAAATAGCATCGTTATTTCGCGAAGTTTTTATTGCAATGCTTGCTTTTGCAAAGGTTAATAAAGGATTGTATCCGGGAAGATATTTCAACGTAGTGTAAAGTTTTTCAATATTGTCTTTATCTTTTGAAAGATTAAGTTCAACAAACGAAAGCAGAAACAATGATTCTGTAAGAAGATAGTTGTATTCTGAATTTGTTTGCGATTGAGCAACAACGGTGTTCAGTTCTTTCACACCTTGTTTGATGGTGCCATCAATTCCCATAATTTTTACCGCCCATTTATAATTATCAGGCACCGTTCCGATAATGGCGTGCAGCAACCCCATGCTTTTCTTGTTTGGCAAAAAGCCGGGATGTTTGCTTTGATTATCTTCTAGTAATTTATAGGCTTTGTTTATTTCGCCAACAGCAGCAAGGTATTCACCAAATTTTACGTGAATAAAAGCCCATTGCAAATTAACTTCCGCCTGAGAATATAGAAACCAAGGAGATTTTGAATCCCCCTTTTCCAATTGTCTTAACCGTATATCTTTATTTTTTTGCAGCGCATTGAAATCATTCGGGTTTTCACCTATGATAAGGGTAAAGAAGTCAATATAATTATCCAGGAAAACCGGAATTGAATTTCCGGTATTTGATTTTTTTTCGTTATCTAATTTAGTTTTAGCAGCTTTGAATTTCAGGTTTACAATGTCTTCATAAGCATCGCGGCAGTTACTGTTAAAATCAAAACCGGCAAACGATTGTAACGATAAAAGGAGATAAATTAAGACAGCAGAAAAGTATCTCATGTTTTCAGAAACAAAAAAGGGACTTCAAACTGAAATCCCTTTTCTGTATTTTTAAA
>SXGT01500369.1_pt1 | contig 10764 bp, 11 predicted proteins | sample 3176221 | NCBI WGS metagenome assembly SXGT01 (sample SAMN11356862, study PRJNA531348) | freshwater metagenome | isolation source: freshwater sample F1-120 | place: China: Fuxian Lake, Yuxi | collected 2017-12-25
GTGATGTGGGCCGCCAGGCGCTGCCGGGCGGTCCGCACCAAGCGGGTCATCGCCTCGGGCAGTTCCAGCATCTGAGCGAAGGCGTCCTGGTTGCCGACCCAGCCGCTCAGCTCGGTGGTCGCGACCACCGTGGCGTTGCGGGGCTTGTCGCGCAGCAGTGCGATCTCGCCGACGACGACACCGGGCCCCAGCTGCGAGACCGTCACCGCGCCGTCCTTGCCGACGTGTGTCACCTCGGCCTGCCCCGACCCGATGAGCAGGAACGTCAGGGCCGTCTCACCCTGGCGCATGAGCACCTGGCCGGGCGTCGCGACCAGCGGTTGTAGCTGCGCGGCCAACGGTCGCAGCGTCGACGCGGGGCAACCGGCGAAGAACTCCAGGGCGGCCAGTTCGTCGGCGCGGACAGCGGTCACTCCGGACACCTCACGAGGCTACGGCGGCGAGGACGGGGTCGGCAACAACCCCGGCGCGGGCATTTGCTATAGAGGCGCGGAAACTCGCAGTTCGGGAAGTTTTCTACGCATGAGTCAGATAACTGTGGCAAACTCCGCGTATGACACAAGCGCTGCGCCGCACTCGCGGGCGTCCACGAGCAGCTAATGGTGCCGAAACCCGTGAGCGGATCATCCATGCGGCTCGGCAGGTTTTCAGTGAACTTGGCTACGACGCGTCGACATTCCAGGCGATCGCCGAACGCGCCAACTTGACCCGTCCGGCGATCAATCACTACTTCACCAACAAGAAGGATCTGTACGGGCAGGTGCTGGCAAGCACCAACACCGCACTGTTCGAGGCCGGTGTCGACGCGGCGGGCGCCGAGACCACCCTGACCGGCAAGCTGTCGGCCTTCATGACCGGGATGCTGGCCGCCCACCGGGAGTTCGACTCCGCGGCGGCGTTCCTGGTCACCTCGATGCTGGAGGCCTACCGGCACCCCGAGCTCAAGAACGACGAATACGCCCCCCGCGACGATGTCCGCGCGTTCCTGAGCACCGCTGTCAGCGACGCCGCGGAGAACGGTCAGCTGGCGGCCGACGCCGACGCCGACGCGCTCGTCGAGATGTTGCTGGTGTTGATGTTCGGGATGGGCTTCTATGCCGGGTTCGTCGGCACGGATACCGAGGTCGCCGCGGTTCTCGACAAGTTGCAGCGGTTGTTGGCCAACAATCTGTGGCACGTGCAGGAGCCCGCGGCCCGCTGACGTCGGCTCGACTCGCCCCTTTTCGGCGCGCAGCGTCACATTCGTCATTTCCGAGATCGTCGTGCACTCTTGTGAGAACGCCATTACCGATATGGCTCGCGCGACGAGAGGAACGCTCCGAGATGACCCGTGTCGACCCGCTGGCTCCCAAGGAGTGGCCCCCGCAGATGCGCGAGGCGCTGACGGCCATGAACCCGCCGGTGCGACGTCATCCCCCGCTGCCGACCGAGGGACGACCCAAAGGTCTCAACGTGCTGGGCGCCATGGCGTACCACCCGGAGCTGGCCAAGGCCTTCTTCACCTTCAACGGCCATCTGCTGTCGGCGACCTCGCTGACGCCGCGGCAGCGCGAACTACTGATCCTGCGCACCGCGGTGCTGCGACAATCCGAGTACGAATGGGCTCAGCATGTGGTGATCGCCGGCGATGTGGGCATCTCCCGCGGCGAGGTCGCCCAGATCGCCTGGGGCCCGGACTCGTCGCTGTGGTCGGAGGCCGACGCCGCGCTGCTGCGCACCGCCGATGAGCTGGTCGCCGACGGCATCATCGGTGATGACACCTGGGCCACGCTGAACGCCCATCTGAGCACGCAGCAGATCCTGGACGTCATCTTCACCGTCGGCGCCTACGAGACGCTGGGATGGATGCTGCGGTCCTTCGGGGTCGAGCTCGACGACGACGTGCGGGCGCACCTGACCGAGACCTGATGGTCGCGGCCACGGCCAACAGGCGGTGTGACCCGGCTCTCATGCCCTGGTCGGGTTCGTCTCCTACTACGGTCGCAGATCAAGATCGCCCTCGGGCACGATGCCTGGTCGCCGCGATCTTCGTAGCGTCGAATCATGACACACGCACAACCCCTCAGGGGATCGCCGGCGGCAGCGATACCATTGCCGCGCATCAATTCTCGGCACTGGGTCGCCCGGATGACAGCGGCGCTGTGCGCGGCATTGGTCGCCCCGGTCGGGCCGACCCGTAAGAAGCGCGGCCACCGGGCCGTCCAGCGGGAGGCCTTCATCGAGGACGCCGCCATGGCGCGGGAGATGTACCGGCTCTAACCGCTCGGCTGTTCCAGCACCGCGATTGCCTCGCGCAGCGGGTCCGGCGAGGTCGCCACGTCACCGATGAACGGGTGCGAGAGCTGCAGCACGAGGAACAGGTTGGTGGCCACGAGCACGCCGACGATCGCCACCATCGGGTAGTGCATCGACGGCTTCTCCACGCCGTAGATGATCGCGGTGCCTAGCACCAACCCGCTGGTCAGGAAGACGACCGCCCACAGCGGCCACGGCGGTCCGTCATCGCCGTGGGCCGCCATGATCCGCACCGTCCGGGCCTGGGCGACCTTGTCCAGATTACTGAACGATGTTGCGACAATGGACTTCTGAAGGTCGTCGGCCGGCACAATCTGACCGTAGGCTTTGTAGACGTCGGCCAGCGCGGCATCGGCCTCGGCCGAACGCGTGCCGGGCCACTCCGCGATGGCCGCCCGTTCGTAGGCCAGCAGACGCTGCCGGATCCGGTCGGCGTCGGCGGCATCGAAAACCGCCGCATCGCTTGCCAACTGCACCGCCGCCGCGCCCTCTGCCCGCACGTTGCCGTCCGCGGTGTTGATGTGGCCCCACATCGCCGAGACGACGAAACCGATGAAGAAGGCGTAGACGAACCCGATCACCCCGTAGGCGAACCGGGTGACATCGTTGTGCTCCTCTCCGGCCAGCTGCGGGTACCGGCGCCGGACGAATCGCTGCGTCAGCAGCGCGCCCCCGGCGAACAGCACGATCAGGGCGATGAGCAGCAGCCCCGCCGGGATGTGTTCCACCAGCCAACCGCTCATGAAGCTCCTCGATGAGTTACATCCGCAGCGTGATCGCGAGCAGCGCCAGCACCCCGAGTCCGGCGATCATCGCCGCCACGACGGAGGCGATGGAATAGCGCATCGGGCCGAACTCCGCACGCAGCGCGGCCAACTCCTGCCGGTGCTGCACCCAGGCCAGGATCAGCGCCGCGATCCCGATCACGACCATCACGGCGCCGACCAGCTGCGGGCTGACATAGGGGTCGGCCAGGCGCTCACTCTCGGACAGATACCGGAAAATCTGAAAGATGGTGAATCCGAATGCGATCAGCGAGGTCGCCGTCCGGGTCCAGGCCATCAGGGTGCGTTCCAGGGCCAGCCGGTTACGCTCGGCGGCGAGCCGGGTGTTCGGGTCCAGCGGCCGGTCGGTCATCGACATCAGCATGGCACCGTCGCCGCCGCTCACCCGGTCGGCGCGCCGACCACCGACAACAGAGCCAGCTTCTCGTAGCTTTCGCTGCCGGGCGCCGCGGTGAAGACCAGCAACGTGTGCGACTCGTCGGGATCCAGCAGGATCTGGCAGTTGAGCTCCAGCAGACCGACCTGGGGGTGGTGGTAACGCTTGATTTCTCGCGGCCTGATACCGACCTCGTGTTCCTCCCAGACCGCCCGGAACTCCGCACTTTCGGCGGACAGCAGTTCCTTGAGCCGAGCCGCTTTGGATTCCGGACCGCGCAGCGTCAGTATTCCCCGGAGCCCGGAAACGTACATCCGCGAATAGAACTCGTGATCCTCGGGCGGGCACAGGTCGCGCGCCGAGGGATCGGTGAACCAGCGGTATCCGATGCTGCGTGACGGCCCGGTGTATCGGCACAGGTCACCGAAGATGGCGACGCCCAGCGGGGTCTGGCGCAGCGTCTCCCCCAGTTCGGTGACGATCTCGGCCGGGGTATCGGCGAGCCGGTCGAAGATCCGCAGCATTCCGGGGCTGATGTGGTCGGTGCCCGAACCCCGCACCGGCGGGTGATGTCCGGCCAGCCGGAACAGGTGATCGCGCTCGTCGCGCGACAGATGCAACCCCTGGGCGATCGAGGCGATCATCTGCTCGGAGGGCTGCGGGCCGCGCTCGCGTTCCAGGCGCGCGTAGTAGTCGGTCGACATGTGGCACAGCGCGGCGACCTCTTCGCGGCGCAACCCGCTCGTGCGGCGACGCTGCCCGCGCGGAAGTCCGACGTCCTCCGGCTGCAAGGCACTGCGCCGGCGGACCAGGAATTCCGCCAGTCCGGCTCGATCGATCATGGCTGCCATTGTTCCCCGCCGCGGACTGCCCAGCCACGGATCGTCAGGCCGTGGATGCGGCCCTGGGCACCGGGCAGTCTCGAACGCATGACACGCGGAAAGTACGACATCGCCATTCCCGACCTGACCGGACAACGCGCGGTGGTGACCGGGGCCAGCGACGGAATAGGGCTCGGCATCGCCGCCAGCCTGGCGCAGGCCGGCGCCGAGGTCGTCATGCCGGTGCGCAACACCGGCAAGGGCGAGGCGGCGGTGGCGACCATCCACGCCCGGTACCCGCAGGCGAAGCTGTCGCTGGAGGCGCTGGATCTCTCCTCGTTGGCGTCGATCGCCGCGCTCGGCGAGAAATTGCGCGCCGGTGGCGCCCCGATCCACCTCCTGATCAACAACGCCGGGGTGATGTCGCCGCCGGATCTGCAGCGCACCGTCGACGGGTTCGAGCTGCAGTTCGGCACCAACCACCTGGGCCACTTCGCCCTCACCGGGCACCTGCTGCCGCTGCTGGCGGCCGGACGTGCACGGGTGACGTCCCAGACGAGCGTCGCCGCGCGCAGCGGCTCCATCAACTGGGACGACCTGAACTGGGAGCACCGCTACAACGGGATGGCCGCCTACCGCCAGTCGAAGATCGCGTGCGGGTTGTTCGGGCTGGAACTCGCCCGCCGCAGCGCCGCCGAGGGCTGGGCCATCACCAGCACCATCTCGCATCCCGGTGTCGCCCCGACCAGCCTGCTCGCGGCGCGCCCCGAACTCGGACGGGCCAAGGACACCACCGGTGTCCGGATGATCCGGTGGCTCTCGAAGCGGGGGCTGTTCGCCGGGACTCCCGAGACCGCCAAACTCCCGGCGCTCGTGGCGGCGACGTCCAACGAACCGGGGGTGTTCTACGGACCCCAGTGGCCCGGCAACGCAGGCGGACCGCCCGGTCCCCAGAAGCTCTGGAAGCCGCTGCGCGACAGCGAGAACGCCGCCCGCATCTGGGAGGTGTCGCAGGACCTCACCGGTGTCAGGTTCGGATGAAGCGCACTCATCCGTAAGCGGGATAGCGTCCCTCCCAGATGGCCAGTTGCTCGGCGCGGTGGGCCCGTGCGATTGCGCTTTCCGGGCCGAGCAGCATGGTGGACCCGCCGGCGCCGTCATAACGCTCCCAGGGCACTGCACCCCGGACAAACTCCAGCCAGCGGTCCTGAACGGCGTCTGACATCCGGCGTGCCGCCTCGTCGTTGCCGGCCAGCGCGGGCGCGGCGTCCAGGTTGCCGAAGACCAGGGCCAGGCACGAATCGTGGCATGCGCCCAATCCCGCACGCGGAGAAGACCACTGCAGTTCGTAACGGAACACCGTGTTGCCGCGCTCGGCGTGTGCACGGACGAACTGCTCGGTCGGCGCGGTGAAGTGGTAGTCGGTGACCATTGCCGCGGCGACCCCGCGCAGCGTGGGCTGCACGGCCCGGTACATCGCCACCACCGCGTCCGCGTCCCGGCCGGCCCCGGCGAGTGCCTGCGCACGGTCCCGCACATACTGCGCGGTGAAGACGTCGTCATCCAGCGCGGCATCGAAGATCCGCCACTCGTCGCGCGTCGTCCCGGCGAGGATGGGGATGGGCGGCAGATCACGAGTCTGCGCGCACACCAACGGATGCTCGTCGATGACATCGCCGTCGATGCAGGGGTGAAACGGGCCCTGGGGCGGCACGAATCCGGTGTCGATGCCGCGTTGGGCGGCAAGGATCTCCTCGACACCCGGTTCTGCGGCTCGCGTGCGGGCACCGGCGGAGTGGATCTGCTCGGCCACGGCCGAGGCAGCCGCCGTGGAACGCACGCGCTCCAAGCCACCGCTCTGCAGGATCGCGCGGTCGAAGAGGTCGCATCCCCCGGCCAGCAGAGCGGAGATCGCGACCGCACCGGAGGACTGCCCCGCCACCGTGATGGCGGCGGGGTCGCCGCCGAAGGCTGCGATCTCCCCGCGGACCCACTGCAGCGCGTGCCGCTGGTCGCGCAGCGTCAGGTTGGTGGAGCCTGCCCCGTGCCGATCGGGCGCGTAGAGCGTTCCCAGCACGCCCAGACGGAAGTTCATCGTCACCACCACGATGTCGCCGCGCCGGGCCAGTCGCGCACCGTCGAGCAGCGGAGCCGATCCGTACCCCTGGGTCTGCCCGCCGCCGTGCAGGAAGACCAGCACGGGCCGGCGATTGTCGTCGATCCCGGGCGTCCAGATGTTGAGCGTGAGACAGTCCTCGCTCATCGTGAGGCCGCGCTTGGCCAGCCGCTCGGGCGAGATGTCCTGCGGGGCAATCGCTCCGAAGGCGGTGGCCGCACGCACTCCTGCCCAACCCTGCATGGGTTGCGGGGGACGCCACCGCCGCTCGTGCGTCGGCGCGGCCGCGTACGGCACACCGCGGAAGACGACGATGTCGGAACGGGCATCGCCGCGCAGCGCTCCGTACGAGGTGTGCGCGACGGCGGTCACGGGCGCTCGGTGAGGGGGTATTCCCGCGCCATCGCACCGTCGAGTATCCGGGTCAGGAAGTCGCGGCCCTTGAAGCTCACCACCTCCACCCGGAGCCCGCTGCGAGGGTCGCGCAGGAATGCCACGCCGGCGCCCGTGCGCTCCAACTCCCAGCCGTCGTCCTGCAGCCGCGCGATGTCGTCGCGCCAGCGCTGTGCGTAGTAGCCGACGTGGTGCATGCCACCGCGTTTCGGTTCGGCGAAGATCGAGTCGGCGGCAGTGACGACCTCGATCAGCTCCAGGTAGGGCGGGCCGGACAGAGAGAACGCGATGCGGACACCTCTGTCGTCCGCGGATCCGTCCGGACGGGCGAAACCGCTCGGCATCTCGAACGGTGGCGCCCACGTGATCTGCAGTGCCGCGGTGAGTGATTGCATGGCAGCCAACAGATCGGGGACGAGGTGGCCCACGTGGTAGACGTTGTCGAAAGCCGACGCGGCGAGCGTCTCGAGTCTCGGGTCCATGTCAAATCCGGTATCTGTCGCGGATGGCGTCGAAGCGTGCGTGCAGTTGCGCGGCCCGCTCCTGCGGCGTGACGCGCCGGGCGCCGGCCGGCAAGACGGTGTCCAGCTCGGCCGAGGTGACGACTCTGGTGCCGACCTCGGGCAGCTGCCGACTCCCGATCACCCGCATCGTGAGATAACCCTCACTGAAGTGTTGGGTGTCGATCCAGTTGTGCACGCCGGGATCGTTGTGGGACATCACCATTCGCACGAGGCCATCGGAGTCGGTCACCGATCGGCTCGGCGTGTAGCTCACCGGGCGGTACAGGTAGTCCATGCTGTTCCAGAACGAGCCCATGTTGGTGAGCATCCAGAACTGTCCGTCGTCGGGGAACTCGACGACCAGCGCCTCCTCCGGCCCGAGACGCCACGGCATGGTGACGATGAGCCGCCCGCGCCGGGCATCGCGTTGCTCCGCCGTGCCGGCGAAGCGCGCACCGGGGAACACGTTGGGCTCCGGCTCGCCGAACAGCGAACCGATCTCCAGTTCGCGGTCCGGCCAGTCCGTCATGGCTCCGGTGAGGAAGTCGCCGGCCCATCGCATGGACGCGATGAGATCCCGCGGTGTCGGCACGGGACGTGGCTCGTCCATGTCGGTGCGCTCGATGCTGAATTGTGCCGAGCGCTCGGCCCAGGAGTCGAAGCCCTGCCGCATGAACAGCTTGCGTGATCCCGGTGTGGTCGGCAGCCAATTCGGTTCTCGCCGTGCACCACCGACGTAGAGGACGAAGCTGCCGTCGGGTTCGGTGACCAGGTCGTCACCGGTGATGTTCGCTTCCGGGGTGTCACCGAAGGGCTCGTGCAGGTTCGGATGATCGGCGCCGTAGTACACGTCCTTCTCGGGCCGCGGTCCCTGGACGGTGAAGTTGATGAAACGCGCGGTGCCCCGGTTACCGGCAATCCGGTACGTCGAGGCGCCGTCGATCCACGCCTGCAGATAGACGAAGTCGGCATTGTCGCCGCCGAGCTTGCGGGTCGGTCCGCAGAACGGGTGGATCATCGGATACCGGGTGTCCTTGGTCTCCAAGGCGAGATCGTAGGCCTGCCCGAGGTTCTGCGTCAGGTAGCGGAAGGCGTCGGCGCGCTGCAGGGCATCCGCGGGTGAAGTGTCCTTGAAGGCCAGATCGCCGGCGGCCTTGAGCCGGTCGCAGAACTCGTGCCACGCCGCGCGTAACGCCTCGTCGTCCGCGCCGTCCCCGAACGCCATCAGCGCCTCGTCTCGATGTCGATGCCGAACCGCTCTCGGTAGGCGGCGAATTCGTGGTGCAGGTCCTGCACGGGAACCGGTAGGACCTCGGTGGAGTAGGTGAACGTGCCGTAGCGGTCACCGCGGTTGCTCACCAGGTAGTCGCGCATCGCCTTCTCGGCGTTGGCGGGCAACGGCACTCCGGCGAAGTCGTAGAAGCCGCCGATCGTGGCGACCGGGTCGGTGACGAAGTCGCGGTAGCGGACGTGGTGGATGCGCGGGTCATCGACGAGTGGGTCGGTGAGGTAGGCGTGAAAGTTGGCCCGCGAACCCTCGATCGTGTCCTTGGCGTACTGATTCCAGTCCAGCGTCCCGGCAAGGCTCTCGTTGATCTGACCGAAAGCCACGATCTGGGAGGCAAGCACCTGCACCGGGTCGCGATGTACCCAGACGATGCGGGCGTCGGGGTAGGTGTCGAACAGCGCCCGTAGGCGTCGGCCGTGAAAACCCTTGAGCACCCACCGCTTCGGCGGACGGGTGTATTGGATGTGCTGCAGCATCATGCGGTGCAGGGCGTACTGCGCGCGATGGTCTTGGGCGAAGTTCTGGATCGTCGCCGGAACCCGCCACCAGGCGCTGGGGTTCGTGGCGCGAAAGTCGAAGGCCCACGTGCGTTCACACTCGGGCAGCCCGGCACCGAGCAGATCGTTGTAGGGGTGGCTGACGATCCAGGGTGGGATCCGGTCGAGGATCTCACGCCAGTCGGCGTCGGCCTGTGCTCGGCGCGGGTCGTCGGCGACAGCCGCACCGGGTGGCGGGGAGGGATACATCACCTCCCAGAATCGCAGCGCGCGCGAATCCTCGTCCTCGGCCAGCAGGGCGTGCAGCAGCGTCGTCCCCGACCTGGGCTCTCCGGTGGCGAAGAGCGGGGCGGCAATTCGCTCCGCGGCCAGCGGCAGGCGGGCGCGGTCGGCGATGAACCGCAACCGGCTGGTCAGCAATCCGCCGATCGTGGAGGCGGCCGCCCGCGAACCTGCGTCGCCGAGGCCGGCGCTGTTCAGTCTGTCGACCACCGATGCCACCCGCCCGGGCAGGGTGTCGTCACCGAAATCGGTGAACCCCGTCGTGTCCCGCGCGTCGGCGATGAGGATGTCCGCGTCCAGATGTGTCATGGTGTGCTTCCTGTGCGCTGGAGCAAGGCGTCCTCGACCTCACGAACCTTGCGGGCCGACTCGGCGGCGTAGGCCTGCCCGGCCATTCCGCTGTAGTCGAGTACGGACACCACCCGGGCGCCCGCCTCGCCGAAGCCGGCAATCTGCCCGGCGACCTGCGTGGGCGTGCCGTGCGGAACGACAGACAGGATCGCGGCCGGGTCGACCTCGTCGAAGAGCCGGAGCAGTCTGTCGCGGGTCAGCACGCGGGGGTCGATGTCCTGGATGCCGCGCCAGCGCTCCCCCATCGGATGGCGGTGCCCGGCGGCGGCCAGTGCGTCGGCCGTCAGTTGCAGCACCAGCGACTTCACCAGCGGGCGTTGCAGGATCGAGTCCAGTTCGTCGGGTTCGCCGATGAGGCAGACCACCATCTTCGCCGGCGTGATCGCCTGGGGGTCGCGTCCGGCCTGTTCGGCCGCCTCCCGGATGCAGGCCAGCTGGGCGGCATAGGTTTCGGGTCCGGCGCTGCCCGTCGGCCACCAGCCGTCGCCGCATTGACCGACCAGTCGCAGCATGCGCGGACCGTTGGCCCCGATCCAGATCGGTGGCGGGCCGGTGCGGTACGCCTCGGTGTCCAGCCGAGCGTGCTCCAGCGTGAAGTACTCACCGGCGAAGTCGATCGGGCCGTCGGTGTCCCACAGCAGACGGATCAGCCGGAGCGCCTCGCCGAACCGGCTGACCCTGCCTCGGTCCTCGAATCCGTAGGGCGCCAGGTTCTCCCGCTCGCCGGCGCCGAGTCCCAGGATGAACCGGCCTTCCGAGAGGTGGCTCAGGGTCAGCGCCGACTGGGCCAGCATCACCGGGTGGCGGCGGACGGTGTCGAGCACGCTGGTGGCCAGGCGGGTGTGCGTGGTGCGCGCCGCGACGGCCCCGGCAAGCGTGAGCGCGTCCAGGTAGCGGTGCGGCGACGGTGACGCTTGCGCCAGGTCGGTGAACTCGGGTGTCCAGATCGAGTCCGGCCAGAAGCTCACGAGGTGGTCGGGCATCCATATGGAGTGGTAGCGACCGTCATCGAGCGCCGCCAGGCCGCTCAGATCGAGCGGCAGCGTCGTGCGTAGGA
>SXGT01927933.1_pt1 | contig 10764 bp, 7 predicted proteins | sample 3176221 | NCBI WGS metagenome assembly SXGT01 (sample SAMN11356862, study PRJNA531348) | freshwater metagenome | isolation source: freshwater sample F1-120 | place: China: Fuxian Lake, Yuxi | collected 2017-12-25
GATCGGCAGGCCGGGCAGCTCGACGCCGCGGTGGTGCTGCTGCGCGAGCGGCTCGCCGACGCGGCGGGCGAACGCACGCCGGACCGCGGCGGCGGCGGACGAACGCCGCCCGGTAGCGTGGCCCCGCCATGGTCGCCGCCTACCTCGCCTACCAGCTGATCGACCTGCTGCTCGCGGCGGCGGTGATCGCGATAGTGGCGCGGCGGGTGGATCGCGGCGGACGCTCGCTGCGCCGCACGCTGCTGCTCGCCGTGCCGATCGCCGGCGCGCTGCTCCTGCTGCTCGCGCTCCTCTGCGCGGCATGGCTGCACGAGCCGTTCGGCGCGCTGGCGTGGGCGTGGTTCGGCAAGGCATGGTCGATCCGCTTCCTCGGCGTCGGCGCGGCGGCGTGGGGCGGGCTCGTCCTGCTGCCCGCCTTCGCCACCTGGCGCGCCTGGCGCGGACGCGCCGGGCCGGTTGCGCGCGCCGCGACGCCGCTCTGGCTGCTCGCCTCCCTCGCGCTCTTCGCCGAGATGTCCCTCCTCGGCCCGCGCCGCCTCGTCGTCGAGCGGCGCGACGTCACGCTGACCGAATGGCCCGCCGGCGCCCCTCCGCTGCGCATCGTCGTGCTGGCCGACCTGCAGTCGCCGCGCTTCGGCGCGCGCGAGGCGCGCGTCATCGAACTCGTCCGCGAGCTCGCGCCGGACCTGATCGTGTTCCCGGGCGACCTCGTGGCGCAGAGCCTCAACGACGCCGCTGGCCTCGATTGCGCCCGGCGGGTGCTGTGCGGCGTCGCGGCGCCGCTCGGGCTGTTCGCGGTGAATGGCGACGTGGACGAGCTGGTCGCGGGCGGCATCCGCGACGTCGTGCAGGGCACGCCGGCAACCCTGCTCGACAATCGGGCCGTCGTGCTGCGGCGACCGCCGCCGTTCGAACTCGTGGGCTTCGATCCGGCCGACCCCGCAGGATTCGCCGCCGCGCTGGCCGCGCCGCCCGGCGCCGCCGTCCGCATCGCGCTGGTGCACCAGCCGGAGCACGTGACGCGACTCGGACCGGCCGGCTTCGACCTGGTGATCGCCGGCCACACGCACGGCGGCCAGATCATCCTCCCGGGAATCGGACCGCTGGTCACCCTGTCTCCCCTGCCCGACGCGATCGACGCCGGCGGCCTCCACCGTCACTTCGGAACGCAACTCGTGGTATCGCGCGGCATCGGCTGCGAGGCGGGGTTCGCCCCGCCGCTGCGGCTCTTCTGCCCGCCCGAGATCACGCTCGTCACCGTGAGCGGACCGGACACCGCCCCTGCGGAGGAAGACGGACGATGACGCCAGTTCCCGCCCTGTTCGCGGCGCTGCTCTGCGGCCTGCCGATGCCGCCCGAGCTCCTCACCGCAGCCGCCGTGATCGTCGCGCCGCAATCGGCGCCACGCGATCCCGATGGCGACGGCGACGGCCTCTCCGACTTCGCCGAGCGCCACAAGCACTTCACCGACCCGGCCAAGAAGGACAGCGACGGCGACGGCAAGCAGGACGGCGACCGCGACGAGCGGCGCGAGTACGCCTACACCGTGCGCAGCGTCGTGCGGCTGCTGCCGCCCGTCACCGACGACGCTCTCACCGACGATCAGCAGGACGGCCGCGTGCTGCGGCGGACCAGGGAGTTCGTCGAGATCGAGGTCGTGCACTACCCGTTCAACACCGCACGCTCGGCGATCGCGCCCGATCCGCAGTGGCGCAGGACGGTCGCGGCGCGCGCCGATCTCAAGCCGTTCCTGAAGCCGGGCCGCTTCTCCAGCTTCGACCAGGCGATGGCGAAGGAGCTCGCGACCCTGCTGGCCGCCGGCGGCACCGACCCGGCGACCGCCGACGACGTCGCGCTGGTGCGCGCCTGCACCCGCTGGCTGCTGGAGCAGACGAAGTACGAGGACGGCTTCACCACGTTCTGCTTCGACTGGTCGGGCGGCCGGCCGCGCGTGCAGCCGGGACTCGAGCAGCGGGTCGGCGAGGAGCTCGCGCGCTGCGGCCGCAAGCAGGACGAGCAGCTCTCGCGCGAACTGCTCGCCGACGGGATGTTCCGGCAACGGGTCCACGGCAGCTGCACCAGCTCGGCGATCCTCTGGACCGCCTGCCTGCGCGCGATCGGGATCCCGACGCGCGGCGTGCTCCATGTGCCGCTGATCGACGCCTCCGATCCGACCGAGCGCGGCTGGCTGGCGACCGAGCTGCAGCACAAGCGGGTGCGGAAGACCGTCCGCGAGGCGCTCGAGCCGCTGGCGCAGAGCTGGTCGAGCCACACCATGGTGGAGGTCTTCGTCGGCGGCCGCTGGCGGCTGCTCAACTACGACGCGCTCGGGCAGCCGAACCTCGACCGCAACTACTTCGGCCTGATGACCCACGTCGCCACGTTCGCCGACTGGTCCGATGCCGACGCCGCGGGCACGATCGGGCTGCGCCAGTGCGGGTCCGGGCCGCGGCCCGCCGACGATCCGTTCGGCCACGCCAATCCCTACTCGTGCGTCGAGCTCGAGGAGCGCTTCGGCGCCCACGCCACGATCGACAACCCCGACCCGGAGGGGCCGGCGACGCCGGTGATCGACGGACTCGCCTGGAGCGACGACCCGTCGCTGCCCGAGTTCGTGCGCACCGCCGTGGCCGACCGCCCGCTGCCGGCGTTGCTGGCGCGCTGCACCGGCTGGAACAGCTTCGCCGACGTGAAGACGCGGACGATCGACGGCGACCGGCGCTTCTTCCTCGAGGCCGACGGCCAGCCGACGCTCGGACTCGAGGTCGGCACCGGCGGCTGGTCGCTGACCGTCGGCGACCAATCGGTCGCCTGGATCCTGCTGCAGCTCGGCCCGACCGACTGGAACGACCTCGCCGCCGCCACCCCCTACCGCCTGCGCCCGCGCAACGAGAAGCAGGACCTCGCGTGGGGCGTCGCCGGCGACCTGGTGATCGCTCGCGCGACGAAGTGAAGCCGCGGTCGAACCGGGCGCCGTCCCGGCTCGTCAGCGGACGACGAAACGACCGGCGTTCTGGTCGACCAGCTCGGCGAGGCCGGCGAACGGGCGCGGGTCGCCCAGCACGATGACGTCGATCAACGCCTGCACCGGCTTGTTGCGCAGCTCCACCAGCTGCTGCATCACCTGCGGCGGCTCGCGCTTGCCTTCGGGAGTGACCGGCGCGCCGGCGGTGAGCAGCAGGACGGCGTCGAGGCGGTTGGTGCGCCCTTCCGGCGCCTCGCCCGCCGCGGCGTCGACCAGCACGCGCGCCAGCGCCTCGCTGGTGGCAGCGACGGTCTTCTCGACGGTGGTGATCCTGGCCATCCACTCGGTCGTGGCGGCGACGTTCTCCGGTGTCGCCGCCAGCAGCGTCTTCGACTGCACCCGCACTTCGTGGACGTAGGCGGCCACCGTGTAGCGCGCGGTGGGCGGCAGCCGGCCGATGGCGGCCAGCACCTCGCGCTTAGCCGCGTCGAGCCGCGTCTCCTCGCCGCCGCCCGGCGCCGGCCGCTTCTGCAGCATCGCCTCGGAGGCGTCGATCACGAACGCGATCGAGTCGGCATGCAGCGGCAGGTCGAAGCAGGCGTTGCGCCCGCGCTCCGGCAGCGGCGCCGAGCCGTCGACCAGCGGCGCGCCCGCCGCGGTGAGCCACGAGCGCCAGAGGCGGCCGTCCACGCCGAAGTCGGCGCCGGTCAGCCAGCGCAGCGCCAGCGCGACGCGCCGCCCGGGCAGGATCGCCGTCTGCTCGCCCAGCCGATGGACCAGCGGCGGGATCGCCTCGCGCGCGCCGATCGCCGCCAGCGTCCAGATCGCCGCGTTCGCGATGCGCGGCTCCTCGTTGAACAGGAAGTCGCCGAGCCGCTTGCCGTGCGCCGCCGCCGCGGTGCCGCATGCCGCCAGGGCGTCGAGCGCGATCACCCGCTCCTCGGTCACGGTGGAGCGCTCCAGCATCGCCAGCAGCGCGTCGACCAGCGGCGGCTGCTGCGCGGCGGCGCGCTGGGCGAGGCGGCCGCGCAGCTCCCACGTGAGCCCGTGCAGCTCGGACACCGCCTCGAGCAGCAGGTGCAGCGCGGCCGGCGAGCGGAGCTGGTCGAAGTGGTCCGCGATCGAGTTCGCCAGCGTCGTCAGGTCCACGACGCGCTCGGCGAGGCGCTTCAGCTCCGCCTCCCACTTCTCGAGCCGCTTCTTCTCGTCGGCCCTCGGCTGCCGGCCGCGCGCCTCGGCGAGCTTCTCCTGCAGCGCCTCGCGGTCCTTCGCGATCTCGAGCATCTCCGCCGCGATGGCGGTCTGCTCGAGCCGCAACTGCGTCAGCGCCAGGAGCAGCGACTCCGCCGCGTCGTCGTCGTCGCCCCCCGCCACCCCCGTCAGCGCCTTCCGGCGCGGCTCGAGCGGGGCGTCGTCCTTGATCGGCTTGAACGCCTTGTCGAGCGCCGCGATCTGCGCGGCGGCGGCCTTCGCCGCGGCGGCGGCCGCCGTCGCCTCGTCGCCGCCCGGCAATGCGGCCGGCGGGAACGCCGGCGCGGCGCCGAGCAGCGCCAGGACGACGATCCAGCCCTGCATGGCGTGCGGCGCGCTCATCGGTCCCTCCCGTCGTTCAGGCGATCTCGCGCACCTCGATGCCGCGCTGGCGCAGCGCGCCGAGGTAGGCGGCGGCCGGCACGCACTCGTCCGGCGTCCACACGCCCGGCGGGCCGATCACCCGCTTCACCTGCAGCTGCGCCGTGATCGAGAGCGAGTAGCCGGTGGTCCGCATCATCGCGCTGATGCCGTTCTTCTCGTCCATGCGGTCGACCACTTCGTAGCCGATCCGCGACGCCTTGCCGCCCTTCGTGCCCTCGGCCACCACCCGGAGCGCGACCAGGTCGGGGCTCTTCGGCTTGTTCAGCTTCGGCAGCAGCGTGGCGATGGTCATGTCGCGCGGCGCCACCTGCGCGCCCTTCACGTCGACCGGCTTCTGGTCGAAGAAGCCGAGCTCGCGCAACGCCTCCATGATCGCCGCATGGCCGGGGTAGCGCAGCGTCTTGTACTCGAGCGTCGCGATCCGGCCGCGGTACTTCTCGAACATCGTCGACAGGCCGCCCGCGGTGTGGAACGCCTCGAGCTTGCCGACGCCCGCGAGCTCGATCGGCTCCCGTTCCGACAGCGCGACGCGCGACGCCGGCTGGCCCTTCTCCAGCACCCATGACGGCGTCGTGTAGTAGTCGAGCACGCCCTCCAGCGAATAGACCAGCTGGTAGTGGAGCGGCGGCTCCGGCCGCTGCGGCAGGCCGCCGACGAAGAGGCGGCAGGAGTCGCAGGCGTCGAGGCGCTGGATGGCGCTCTCGGCGAGGATGTTCACCAGCCCCGGCGCGAGCCCGCAATCGGGGACGATCGTGATCCCCTTCTGCTGCGCCAGGGGGCGGAGCTTCTGCTGCTCCTTGACGATCTCGGTGTTGCCGCCGAGGTCGCACCAATGGACGCCCAGCTCCGCCGCCACCGCGGCGAGCGGCCCGTTCAGGTAGTACGGCACCGCCGACAGCGCCGCGTCGACGCCGCGCATCGCCTGGCGGACGGCCGCGCGGTCCTTGACGTCGAGCGCCTGCGGCTTGAAGCGCGCATCCGCCTTGAAGCGCTCGAGGAACGGCCGCAGCGCATCGACCTTGAGGTCGGCGAGGCGGACCTCATTCACCTCGGGGTTCTGCAGCAGGTCGAACGCCGCCGCAGAACCCTGCAGACCGGCACCCAGGACGAGCATTCGCATCGGGGGATCCCCACTCGCGCGCTCTGCACCGGCTCGCGAACGAGCGGCGCGGCGTCCCATGGCTCCCCGGAACGCGGCACCCGGAGGCCGCGACCGGTGCGCCGGCCCATGGGCACCGGCGCCCCCCGCTCGTCGGCATTCGGCAGACGGGAGCCGAACCGCCGGCGAGTGCGCGGCCGCGGGATCGCTCCCGTCCGCACCCCCACGCGCGCGCCGTCACGGCAGCGACGACGCCGGCGGATCCCGTCTGTCCGGCGTCGTCAGCTGCCGGCGGCGTACCTCGTCGAGGTCGCCCGGCTCGCGCGAGCGAGGGACATTACCGCGAAGGCGGTCCCGTAGGCGCGCGTGTAGGTCGAGATGTGGAAGTCCCAGAACGCGCCGTCCTCCTCCTGGATCGCGAGCAGCTTCCCTTCCAGCGCGCGCGCATACTTCGTGCGCTGCTCCGCCGGTAGGAGCTCGATCGCCTCGGCCGCGTAGTAGTGGCCGAACAGGAAGAAGTAGGCCGCCACCGCATACCACGACTCGTGCGGGATCGGCTTCTTGCGCGCCACCGCGAGGAACTGGTGGTGGCGGAAGAACTCGTCGAGCCCGTCCTTCACCGCGCGCCGGTCGAGCCGGCCCGCGCGGAACAGGGCGACGTTGCCGACCTGGATCCGCCCGAGCGAGCCCTTCACCTGGTTGATGTACTCGAGCCCGGCCGGGCTCGAGATGACGTCGACGCTGTAGGTGTAGGCGCCGTTGGGCAGCCGGCAGTGGGCGACCGTCCGTACCGCCTTGGCGAGCTGCGCCTCGTCGACCGGCAGGCCCGCCGCCTGCGCGTCCTGCAGCGCGATCACCCCGGCCGCGGTGGTGAACTGGGTCGACCAGCTGTTCGGCTTGGCGACGACCGGCCCCTCGTAGTACCCCCAGCCGCCGAGCGGCGTCTGCCAGTCGGACAACGCGGCGATCAGCTCCTTGCCGCGCTTCACCAGCGCCGGTCGCCGCGGATCGCCCTCCAGCTGCGGATGGCGCAGGAGGTGCGCCACCCCCTGCAGGCCGTAGACGTCGCCCCAGACATGGTCGCAGTCCCACTCGCTGACGCGCTTCGGGAGCGGCGTCGCGATCAGCCAGTCGATGGCGCGATCGAGCGCCCGGCGCGCTGCGGCGTCCTGGCCGCCGTCGGCCAGCGCCATCGCCGCAAGCCCGGTGGTCGCGTAAGTCCACGCCTCGTAGGTGTGGAACGTCGCGAAGGTCTCGCTCAGCATGATGTTGCGCGGCGCGCCGAAGCTGCCGTCGCGCTCCTGGTGCGCCACCAGGTAGTCGACGCCCTTCGCGATCGCGGCCTGCACGGCGGATTCGTCGTGCGGCACCACGACCACGGGTGCCGCGGCCGCCTCAGGAGCCTCCGCCCCGGCGGCGCCCGCGGCGCCGGGCGGCGCCATCAAGACGGCAACGGAGAGGATCGCGACGCCGGAACAGGTGAGCCGGTTCACGGCGTCACTTCGCGCCGTAGCCGAGCGCCCTCAACTCGCCGCCGGCGGCCTTCGCGAGCTCGCGGCGCGCCTTCTGCAGCGCGCGCTCGGCCTCGCCGATCGCCTGCTCCTTGTCCTCGGCGGTGGTCCGCGCGGTGAACTCGGCCCGCTTGACCGCCCGCTCCTTGTCGGCGAGCTCGCGCATCAGCTTGCTCTTCTGCTGCTCCAGCTGGAATCCCTTCAGGTCCTCGAACTCGCGCTTGGCGATGGCGAGGCGCTCCTGCGCCCGCTGGTGCGAACGGCGACCGCGCGCCAGCACGATCTCCTTGGTCTTGTCGCCGAGGTCGTCCTGCTCGTAGAGCAGCTCGAGCTGCTTCATCTCCTCGTCCTGCGAGGTCATGTAGTCGACCGTGTCCTTCAGGTCGAGCTCGGCCTTGGCGAGGCGCGTCGGCTTCTCGACGCCCTCGAAGTGGCGCACCGCGCGCCGCGCATCGTCCATCTCATGGCGCGCCCGCTCGACCGCCGCGGCCTGATCCTCGGCGGCCTGCGCCTGCTCTTCGCGCGCGCGCGTCAGCTTGCGCTCGGCGGCGCCGACGGCGTACTCGAGGTCGTCGCGCTGCGCGGCAGCGTCGGCCGCGCCGGTGGCCGCACCCGGCGCGACGGGCTTGTCGTCGTCCTCGTCGTCCTCGTCGTCGTCGTCCTCGCCGCACTCCTCCTCGCACTCCTCCTCGCACTCCTCCTCGCACTCCTCCTCGCACTCCTCCTCGCACTCCTCCTCGCACTCCTCCTCGCACGCTTCTTCGCACTTCTCCTCGCAAGCATCGTCGCACTCTTCGTCGCACTCTTCTTCGCACGCCTCCTCGCAGGCGTCGTCGCACTCCTCCTTGCACTCCTCCTCGCATTCGTCGCGACACTCGGCCGCGAGGGCCGGGCAATCGCTGGCGACGGCGCGGACGCGACGATCGTGGCGCGACCAGCCGCGATCGCTGACATGGATGCAGCCGGCCAGCGCGGCCAGGGTGAGGAGCGCGACGAAGCGACGAACCATGACCTTCTCCCGAGGAGTGGATCCGAACGCGGCGGAGCATCGCGGCGCGCACCGCCCGAGGCAAGCGGCCAAAGGCCGGCCGGCGGCAAAGCGAGCTACGACGCGTTGCGCCGGGCAGTTCCGTGGCGAGAATCGCGCGCCTCGCGAACCGGTCGATCGGCGCCCGCGGGCAACCTCCGCGCGGCGCCACATGGAGCGCTCGATGTCTCGACTGCCGTCCGTCCTGCTCGCCGCGGCCCTCTGCGCCGCCGCCCTCCCCTCGGATGCGCGCGCGGACGAACCGCGCTTCTCGCCGCTGTTCGACGGCAAGTCGCTCACCGGCTGGGAGCTGGTCGGGGGCGGCGGCCGCGGCTACGTCGTCGAGGACGGCTGCATCGTCGCGCCGAAGGATGGCGGCGGAAACCTGTTCACGGCGCGCGACTACACCGACTTCGTCCTGCGCTTCGAGTTCTGGACCGAGGCCGGCGGCAACAACGGCGTCGGCATCCGCGCGCCACGCGATGGCGACGCCGCCTACCTCGGCATGGAGGTGCAGATCCTCGACGACGCGGCGCCGCAGTACGCCAACCTGCAGCCCGGCCAGTACTGCGGCAGCGTCTACATGGTGTCGCCGGTCACGCGCGGCGCGCTCAAGCCGGCCGGCGAATGGAACGCGATGGAGATCGCGGCGATCGGCCGGCGCGTGCGGGTGACCCTGAACGGGAAGCTGGTCAACGATTGCGACCTCAACGCCGTGCGCGATCCCGCCACGCTCGCGCAGCACCCGGGCATCCTGCGCGAGGGCGGTCGCATCGGCTTCCTCGGCCACCAGAGCCTGGTGAAGTACCGCAAGATCGAGCTGGCCGAGGTCGGCACCGCCGCGACGCCGCGCGCCGACAACGTGGCGCCGGAGGGATTCCGCGCGCTGTTCGACGGCCGGACGCTCGCGAACTGGAAGGGGCTCGTCTCGCCCGACAAGGGGCCGCCAGCACGCGCCGCGATGAGCGCGCCCGAGCTCGCCGCCGCGCAGGCCGCCGCCGACGAGAAGATGCGCGCCCACTGGCGGCCGACCGACGGCCAGCTGATCTTCGACGGCAAGGGCGACAGCCTCTGCACCGCGGTGGACTTCACCGACTTCGAGCTCTGGGTCGACTGGAAGATCGCCGAGAAGGGCGACAGCGGCATCTACCTGCGTGGCAGCCCGCAGGTGCAGATCTGGGACCACCCGATCGGCTCGGGCGGCCTCTACAACAACACGAAGCCGGAGAACAAGGACAAGCCGCTCGCCGTCGCCGATCGCCCAGTCGGCCAGTGGAACCGCTTCAAGATCGTGATGCAGGGCGAGCGGGTCACGGTGTTCCTGAACGACGTCCTCGTCGTCCACGACACCGTGCTCGAGAACTGGTGGGAACGCGACGTCTGGAAGCGCGGCCAGCTGCCGATCTACCCCTCCGGCCAGATCGAGCTGCAGAACCACGGCAACACGCTCTGGTTCAAGAACGTCTTCGTGCGGGAGCTGTCGCGAGCCAAGGCGAGCGATGGGGACGGGGCGGGCGGGGCTGCGGCCGGACCTGCGAAGTGGCTTGGCGACGCTGAAGTCGCGGCCGCCAACGGCGACTTCGAGGTGGCGCTGGCGCTCTGCGAGGCGGTCCTGACGGTGGAGCCACCGGGCAGCGACGACGCGGCCCAGGCGCAGATCAAGAAGGACCGGATCCTGCAGCAGAGATCGACCAGCGTCGCCGAGCATGCCGCACGGCAGGAAGACGCCTACTTCTTCAGCAACCTGAAGCCCTTCCACGAGTGCTACGTCGACGACCAGTCGCCCAAGTTCAAGGGGAAGGACTACCTGAACGACCCGACGGTGGCGCGCTACTTCGTCGAGTACCGGTTGGCGTACTACCTCGGACGTTTCCCCGACGGCGCCAACGCGGCCACCGTGCGCGGCTGGACCGAAGCGCTGAAGCACCGCTACGACCCGGCCGATCCCTTCCCGCGCCCCCACGTCTGGTGGGACACCGAAGTGATCGCGACCTTCGAGAGCAAGCTCGAGCACTACGGGCTCGCCTGGAAGCTCCGCAGCGACTTCCTCGAGAACAATCGCAGCGCACCGAACGTCGCCGATGTTGAGCGTGAAACCGCCGACGAACTCCAGCGGGCGCGGAACTACACGACTGCGTTCAAGCGGGAGATCGAGCGCCTCCTCGGCAATGCGGCGCGGAAGGCCGCCGAGGGCGAGACGTCGGGATTGGCGAAGAGCTACGGCAAGGCGCTGTCGCACTCGATCAAGGCACTCGGCAACGTCGTGCAGCTCCCCGAGCTCGCGGATGAGCTGCGCGCCGTCGGCCATGACGTGGTAGCCGCTGCCGCTGCCGCCGGGCTGCCGTTCTCGGCGGCCGACATTGCCAAGCTCGAACCTCCGGCCGGGTCGGGTCGCTGATCGGGTCTCGCGAGCTACCGTGCGCATCGTCGCGCCTGCCGCCGTCCCCTGCCTCGCGCTCGGCGCGATCGCGCTGCTGCGCGTGACGGCGGTGCCGTTCGCGGCAGCGGCGGCGGCGACCGGGCTCGC
>SXGT01241506.1_pt1 | contig 10762 bp, 7 predicted proteins | sample 3176221 | NCBI WGS metagenome assembly SXGT01 (sample SAMN11356862, study PRJNA531348) | freshwater metagenome | isolation source: freshwater sample F1-120 | place: China: Fuxian Lake, Yuxi | collected 2017-12-25
TAGACACAGGCTAGGTTACGCAACGGCCTTTCGACGTCGCCTCCGATCGCGGGCAACGAGTTTCTTCGGACATGACGGTTCACTTGATGTTCCCTTCAGCACTACCTTTGTCCTGCACGAAGGGATACGCCGGCATTGCGGTGAAGGGACTCATGTTCGTCGGACGGTATTGCGAAGTGTCTGACCGAGGTCGTTGACTTTGCGATTGGCATGTCCGGCGAAGTTTGTGATGCGACCGCGATGGCATTTGCGGAAGGCTTTTTCGACGGGCTAGCGAATGGTGCGACGATCCAAGAGGCGTTTGGGCTCGGACGCGCCAATTGCATGGTGCTCAATAAACCAAAGCCTGACATGCCGTGCCTGCACATACGGCCCGGGTGCGACGCTACCTCGATTGTCTTGGCCCGAAACAACCCCAAAGCCAACCGCTGATAGTGTCCTCCGTCAAAATCGAGGCGCGCACATTTCAAGTCCCTTCGGCGTACCTATTGGTACGGGAGTGTCAACTCCAACCCGGTTTTTGGGAGAGAGTTTGAGAGTTCTGGCGTGGTTCGACGCCAACTCGGTCCCACCGGCGCTCTCTCGCCAATCTCTACCGCAGAAAGTGAGTCTCCTTTACCGTCAGTGAACAGGCGTAAACCGTTGCCAGGGTGCGGGTAACGGCGAGCCTGTTGACGAGACTCTCGCCGCCAGTTCTGAGTTAACTGGCGGGTACGGGAAATACGTCAAAAAGAAAGAGGGGTGGATGGAGGGACTTGAACTCTCCACCCGCCGGTCCACAGTCAGTCGGCCTTCCCAAAATTCGGGTTTCCTCGCTCGCGCGGGATCTTCTCGAATTCCTCGATCGCCCAGTGCATCACCACCCACTGTTTTCCCAACGAAATTGCACCAACAGCCTTGCTTTTGTCGAAGCGTCCCTCGCGGCAATACCGGGTCACCAAGCTGGCGGTGATCCCTAGCCTCTCCGAAGTTTCCTTGACGGTCAGATAGTCTCGCGCGGGCAGAATGGGCTGTTTTGGCTTTGCCTTCTTGGTTCGCCTGGTCACGGGTTTCTGGGATCCTTTGGGGCGCAGATTTTGGGTCTCGAAATCGAACGTGAGGCCCATTTCGGCATATTTCAGAACAATTGTCAACAGGTGGGGAGACTTGACTATTTAGGCCCAGTTCCTTCCATTGCTTCGGCAGGCGTATCCCCGTCGCGCCCGCAATCCACTTTGCCCTCGATGCGTCGTGTCTGGGCAATTGACGGGTGATGAAGTCGGCGAGTGGAACTCTCGGAGGTTCACCCGCGGAGGCCTTGCATGACGGCCGTCGAACATCAACCCTTGCACCAACTGAGCACGGCTCACTTGTCACACGTTACTGGTGCCGGGTCGACGTGGTTTGTCCTGCCAATCTGGACCTCGCTCCAATGTCAGTAGTTCGTTTGGTCCCTTAGAACGGAGGTGCGGAATCAAGCATTGACGCACAATCCTCGGGTCGCTCATGAATACGTGCAACATCCATCCGAGGGATGGCTTGCCAACTTCCAGTCGATGGGTCTTCTTCTGACTCAGTATCTCGGTTCGATTCGGAACATCACAAAGTTGTCGATGCTGCTCCAACCACCCCATGGCAAACGGCAGTGTTTTCATAGAATCGACACCCATCACCTTGCATGTTGTCCACAGCGACAGTTTTCTCAAATGATAGTCATTCAGCTTGTTAGGAACTTTGTCGATGGAAATCCTTTCGAACAACAGCCGGTCATCGGCGATCATTCCAACTACCTTTTCCATCGTCGTAAAGTGGTCATGGAGGCGGGATAGGGGGAAAACATGGTCTCGCGGTGCGCGACCGGCGGAAGCATCCACCGGAATCGCCTCCACCTTCTTTTGCCAATTTCTGTCTTTCTGGGACCAGAGCAATACCAAGTCCGATTCTTTGATTCGGCTCTCTTTGCCAACAACGTAGTTCAAATCCGATGTCAACAAGACCTGGACACGCTCACCTGGTGTGCGAAATGCTCGGGACATATCCGTCTTAAACTTGTTGACAGACCTGCAAATCGCATCTACGTCCGAGAAGCTTCTGTCCGTGAAATGCTTGATCGCCGCCGCCTCATACTTTGGAGTAGCCCGATCATGCACTACGAGTAAATCCAGATCGCCCGGTTCAAGCGCGCCGCGTGAGTATGATCCGAAGACGTAAACCTCTCGCACGCGGGCCAGCAAGCTTGCTGAGTCCAGGGTGTTTAGTATCCGAATCAATTTGGCCGTGAATTGCTTTCGTTTCATCTGGTTACCAATGCCTAGTTTTGTTGTTCCACTTGCCCACAAATGGCTGCCCGACGCAGATAGAGACCGCCCGCTATCGCGGCATCGAATCGACTTGATTCGCTAGAGTCAGGATCTGCTGGCGAATGTCAGACGGAAGACTGGGCCAAGCTGCAACTACCGCAGCAATGCCGCCGTGATTTTGTTCGGAGGAGAATTCCGATCCAACTGCGCCGGAAATTGCGCCACATAGAGGCAGCGCATTCCCACAAGTCGTTACACAACCACTGGTTGTGACGATCTGTTCGAGTCCCTCATCGCCCACTGTCTGTAAAACTTGCTGAAATAAAAAGTTAGATTACCTGCCTGCGTTCGGCAGTGCAGCGTATTCCCGTGCGAGAACCAGCACTTCTGGAACCTCGCCCGAGCCGATCGCTAGGACGAAGCCCGCTAACTTTATCGCTAGTTCCAGCCGCTCCTGAAGCTCGACACGCACACTCGCTTTGTCCAGTACATCAAGCTGTTCGAACAGAAAACGGGACTCGAGCTGAAATGGGTCCGCACCCCCCTCGTTTGCCCCTCGCCGGAAAGGAACTGGAACGAGTGCTCAAGATCATCCGCGACGCAATTCAGACGCGGCCGCTGCCGGCGGTAAAATGAGTGGCACGATGGGTGTTAACAGCGCTTCATCTCGAGTCCCGTCAGCGTTCCGGTGCTCGTGCTGAAGCGATCGGTTTCGATGCCGAGCTGCTGCAGCATGCTGACGTACAAATTGCAGAGGGGAGGCGGGTTGCCGAGGTCGAAGGCGAGATGTTGCCCGTGCTGGAAGCCGCCGCCGGCCAGCAGTACGGGCAGGTTCTTGACGGAGTGGCTGCTGCCGTCGCCGAGGTTGCTCCCCAGGAACACCGTCGTGCGGTCGAGCAACGTGGCTTCGTCCTCTTTCGTCTGGTTGAGCTTAGCGAGGAGGTCGCGGACGGTCTTCATGGTTTCCACCTCGACGATTCTCAGTTGTTCGAGCTTGCCCGGATCCTTTCCGTGGTGCGACAGGTCGTGATGGCCCAGCGTGACGCCTTGAATCGGCGGAGCATAGGTCGAACCGGCCAGCATGATCGTGATCAGCCGAGTCGAATCGGTTTGCAACGCCAAATGAGTCAGGTCGAACAGCAGCCGCGTGCGGCCGATGAGGTCGGCCGCATCGGGAATGTCCTTAGGCTGCTCGGCATCCACCTTGGGTTTGGGAGTCTTGGCCCAGCCTTCATCTTTGACGAGCCGCTGCTCGAGCTCGCGGACGCTGGTGAGGTACTCGTCGAGCTTGTCGCGATCGTCCAAGGCGAGGTCGGATCGCAGCGTTTTGGCCTGATCGCGGACATCATCGAGAATGCTCCGCCCGTCTTCGAGTCGCCGCACCTGGGCCTGTACTTCTTCGGTGCGACCTTCGAGGAACAACCGAGCGAACACCCGCGACGGCGAGGTGGCTGCCGGCACGAGCGCCCCGGTTCGCGTCCAGGAAATGCCGGCTCCCTCCCCCGACAATGCCAGGCTGGGGAGTCGCGTCTGGCTGCCGATATGGTCAGCCGCGAATTGGTCCAGCGAGATCGCGTTGCGAAAGCCGGCCCTTCCCGCACCCGGAATGCCGGTCAGAAAGCTGACCGAAGCCTGGTGAGCAAACCCCGAGCTCATCCCCGCATGAGATAGCCCCGAGATGACCGTGAACTGGTCACGGTAGTCTTTGAGCATTTCCAGGTAAGGTGTAAGCGCATAGTCCTTGCCCGCTTTCTCGGGGAAGAAGTTGCTGGGGTAGAGCCCCAGCGGCGTGCAGACGCAGACCATACGCCGCGGTACTGCGGCTGCTTTTTCGCCAGCTCGCGATCGCGGCTGGAAATAATCGAGTAATGGCAGGGCCAGCGAAACACCGGTTGCCCGGAGGAAGGTTCTGCGACGGAGTTTCATGGGATACCTTGCTCTATTTGGTCTGAAAAACATTGCTCTGCACGATCTCATGCACCAGCGATCGGAAGCCGTAGTTTTTGTCGCGGACTTTTGCGACGATAGCGTCGATGTCTGGCTTGTCCCCTGCCGTGGGTTCCGCGCCCGTCGCGTAGCTGAGCAGTTTTTCGGTCAGCGCTCGGGCCAACTGGTCCTTGTCGTCCAGGAGCAGTTTTTTGTATTCGCCGATGTTCTGAAATCGCCTGCCGTCCGGCAGCACGTCGGCGGCATCCACTGGCGGGCCGTTCAAGTATCGGACCCGGTGGCCGTTGATGGTGACCGGCTCTCCCTGGTTGATCTTGCGGTAATGGTCCCGCCAGCCGCCAATGACGTCAAAATTCTCCAGGGCAAAGCCCGGCGGATCGATTTTGACGTGGCAGCTTGCACACTCGCCGTTCTCCCGGTGCTTGGCGAGTTGATTGCGGATCGTCGTGGCCCCGCGAATGTCGGGCTCGACGGCTTCCACATCCACCGTCGGCTTCGGGGGAGGCGTTCCCAGGATGCGGTCCAGCACCCACGCTCCGCGCAGGATCGGCGAGGTGGTGGTGCCGTTGGCGGTCACCTTGAGCACGGCGGCCATCGTCAAAACTCCGCCGCGGTGGCTCTCCGGCGGCAGCGACACCTTGCGAAACTCCAGCCCCTCCACGCCCGCGATGCCGTAGTGCCTGGCCAGCCGCGCGTTGAGCATCGAGAAGTCGGAGGCCACGAAGTTGGTGAGGCTCAGGTCGTTCTTCAAAACTTCCTCGAAGAACAAGAGCGTCTCCTTGACCATCGATACTTTGAGGATGTCGTCAAATTCGGGATACAGCATCCGCTCGGGCATCGTGGAGTCGATCGCGCGGAGCCCCAGCCATTGGCCGGCGAAGTTCTCGGTGAACGCCTTGGCTTTGGGGTCGCGCAGCATCCGCTCGACCTGCTGGCTGAGCGTCTCCTTCTGTTTGAGCTTTCCCTTTTCGGCAAGCTGCATCAGCACGTCGTCAGGCATGGAGCTCCACAGGAAGTAGGAGAGCCGGCTGGCGAGGGCGAAGTCGTCGAGCCCCGTCGATCCGTTTCCTGCCTTCTCGCGAAGAAACAAGAAATGCGGCGAGACCAGCACGGCTTTGAGGCCGACTCGCATCGCCTGCTCGAAGGAGTATTTTTGTTCGAGCTTGGCCTGGACGCGAGCGAGAAACGGTTTGATGTCATCGTCGGTAACCGTCCGGCGAAACGCCCTGCGCGTGAAGTCCTTGAGGATCCGTTCGGCATCGACTAAAGGCTGCTTCGACACAACTTCCTTGCGGTTGGGAAGATCGGGAAGCGGGGCAGCCTCTTGCTTCATATCTCCGAAGATCAGCCGATGACTGGCGGGCGGCCACGCGTCGAGGAGCGGTCCTTCAATGTCTACCCACTGCACGACAAGGCCCGGTCCTTTGTAATTCTCCGCCCCCACCTTCTCGATCTCGGGGGGGAGAGCTCCCAGTCCGTCGGCGACAATCCGAATGCAGTTTTGCGGCTCCAATTGTTCGACGAATTCGATCACGGTCGGCTTGTCGGGGGGGACCGAGTAGTATTCCAAGATTCGCTCCTCCGTCACCGCGGTCAGCGTCCCCGCCGTCACGTGAAAATTGACCGGCTTGTCCGTTTGAATCCCGTGGGCCGAAATACGGAAGCGATACTTGCCTCGAAAGCGAGTCCGAAAATTCCAGAGCGTGACCTGGATATTGGCCGAAACCCAGGAGCTGAAAATCGCCACGCCGTCGTCCGTGTGGCGATAGACGCTGCCGGTCGGTTTGACGGACTTCTCCTCTTTGATGTCGAATTTCTTGTTGATGATCCAAGGCCGCGGCCCATTGACGATGGCTCCGTCCAGAACCCTCTCGGCGGCTTCCAGGTAGTTCTCCATCAAGTACGACGAAACGTGCAGCGACTCGGCGTTGTTGTCGAAGCCGCCGCTGGCGGTGTCCAGAGGGAGCAGGTCTTCCAAATCGACGCTCACTCCCAGCAGGTCGCGGACCGTGTTCGTGTACTCGGCCCGGTTCAAACGGCGCAAGACCACTCGCCCCTGCGTGGAGTTCTGGGCTTTCTCTGCCGCAGCCGCACGTCCGCCGATCCAGTCCACCAGAGCCTGCGCCTCCGGAGCCGGAGGACGCGGTTTCTCCTTCGGGGGCATGGCCCCTTCCTTGACCTGCTTCAGCACATCCAGCCACCGCAGCCGGTTCCCCTTGTCGGCAAAGTCGAGCGAGAGCTTGTCGATCGCAAAGTCCCCCTTGGGCATGTCGCCGCTATGACAACCTTGGCAGTGCTTCGCCAGTAGCGGCTTAAACTGCTCGGCGAACTGCCTGGCTTCCGGCTCTTGGCCTTTGTTTGGGCTCGCGGCAGTCTTCTTGGGCTCGGCCGGCCTGGACTTTTCCTCGATCCGAGGCGGAGTGACTTCCTCGAGCGTGGTCGCTTCGATCACGTGGTCGATGATGATGGTCTCTGGCACGTCGATCGTGTCACGCATCAGGCCAATCTGAAAGAAGGCCACGTTCTCGTCGAGCAGCGTGGCCGTCATCGCCCGCGGCACTACTTTCTCGCCGTCGAACCAAACTTCGACAAAGCCCTTGGCGGGATCACGCGACCACAGGACATGAACGGCGAAGTCGTGCCAGCGACCGGGTGTGAGCTTCCGCTTCCCGGTCCACTGGCGGGCATACGGCACTCGGGTGCTGTAAAGGATGTCCTCGCCGCGTACCTCAAAAGACATGAGCTGCCGCCAACTTTTTCGGGTCTCAAAGTATCCCACCGAGTGAAAGTCGTCCGTGAGCTTCTTGGGAACAAAAACACTCCAGCCGAAGTAGCGCTCCGACCCTTCGGCTGTTCCGGGGGGTTCGGGTTGATGCTGAAACTCGATGCGGTCCAGCTTCCCTTGCTGAGCGGCATCGGTCCCGTCGATCCGCAAGGCGTACTTCCCTGCACGCACGGGACTTTCGACGATCTTGATGCCGTCAGTCTTGGGGGCACCTCGCCACTGCCCGGTCGTGCCGGTTTCGAAGTCCCCCTTCCAGATGACTTCGGCCGAACTGGAAGCCGGCGCCAGCACCACGGCCATCAAAAGCAGCAGAATCGCCCACCGTGAGCCGATCAATGCTATTGGATTCATTCGCAATATCCAGGAGGATTGTCACGACTCCATTCTCGTCTGTAGAGTGTATCATAACCCCCAAGGCGACATAGGAATTTGACTCAGACCCAGCTCTTGGCTTACGCTATGAAGGTGGATCGTCTGCCCATGGGGCCGGAATGTTTTGGTAAATCGAGCGACTTCAGGTACTTCCATGACCAACTATGAAATGAACCGTCGGCAAGCCCTCATCACCGCTGGGCTGGGGGCGCTCACCATGGGCTTGCCGGGGGCTGTCATCGGCAACGACAAGGTTGACGCCGAGGGGAACGCCACCCGCTCCGAGAAGTCGTGCATCTTCGTGCTCCTCTGCGGCGGGCCGGCCCATATCGACACCTGGGACATGAAGCCCGACGCCCCCTCGTCATACCGCGGTCCGTACCAGCCCATCGCCACCAAGGTACCGGGGATGCGGATCAACGAAATGCACACGGAGCTCGCCAAGCTGACCGACCAATTCACGCTTATCAACTCGATGACGCATCCGGGGGCCATCAACAATCACTTCGACGCGATGCACAACTTGCTCAGTGGCCAATCGGTCAAGCGGGTCCAGCAAGGGCAGCCCGACGAACAGCCGTATCTCGGCTCGTTCGTGGCCAAACACAAACCGAGCAAGCGCAACCTCGTTTCCAACGCCTGGCTGATCAAGTGCGTGGGCGATCCCGTCTTTTGCGCTCCGAACATCGGCATCGGCGGTTACCTCGGGTCGGCTTATGCTCCCGTGTTCATCGGCGGGGCCGACAACCATCCGGCGATGGCCACTTTTAAGTCCCCAGAGGTTTACGACTTTGGCAACAAAGAGGACAGCGACCGCCGCAAGTATCTGCTGGCGAGCCTCGAGTCCGGCAAGCTCGACAAAGTCGCCAACGGCAAAGACTGGTCGAACCTGCGGGCCAAGGCTTACGAAGCGATGACCCGGCCAGAAGGACGGCAGGCTTTCGACATGAGCCGCGAGCCGGTCAAGGTCCGCGAGCGGTACGGAATGCATCCGCTGGGGCAGAATCTGCTGCTCGCTCGCCGCATGGTCGAGGCCGGCGTACGGTATGTCACCGTCAACGGCTGGGCAGGTCAGGCCCCGCATGATACGGCCGGTCCCCCCAGCAGCAGTTGGGACATGCACGGCGGCAACATGGGAATGGGGAACGCCTTCGGCGACGGCTCCTACGGCATGGGCTTCTGCCTGCCGCGACTGGACCAGGCCCTCTCCGCCCTCCTCTCGGATCTGAAGGAGCGGGGGATGCTCAAAAACACGCTCGTCGTCTGCATGGGAGAATTCGGCCGCACCCCGAAAGTTCTCGACCAGATTCCCCCCGGCCGCCAGCACTGGCCGCAAGTCTTCTCCTCCATCCTCGCCGGCTGCGGCATCGCCGGTGGCCAGGTCTATGGCAAGTCCGACAAGCACGCCGCCGAGGTCGAGAGCAATCCCGTCCGCCCCGAGGAACTAGCCGCCACCATCTACCACGCCCTCGGCGTCCCGATCAACGAGCCGCAGAACAACAGCGGCATCTTGCGCCCCCTCACCACGGGCAAGCCGATTATGGAGCTGTTCGGGTAGAGGGCCAACATGTACTAACCCGAGGCGCCAGCGAGGGAGCGCCGGGTCAGACACTCTGTCCCGATTCGCCCTCACTTGCGATTCGGGTTAGTGATGGATCGCCCCGAAAATGCTGTGTACCACTGCCATTTCTAGTGGCCAAGAAAAGTAGGCCGCGGGTCCTCTCGCGCGCCAGCAGAGTTCGGCTGGCGGGGATGAAATCATTCCAGGTGCAGAGACTCTGCACAAGAACCGCCCCAGCATCGCGTTTTCGCCGCTCCGCGTCATTCGGGTCAACGCATCCACTCTCGGGTCTCGCCAGAGGACTGGCGGCCTACTTTTCAGCCGCGGTAGCGGCGGTAAAACCTAGCCCATAGCGAAGCTATGGGAAGTCGGAACACATGATCTCAAAGCCCCAGCCGGGGCGCTAAAACGGCGGCGTACCGGGCGCCTCGGAATCCCGTCTCGAACTCCGGCAGCGCCCGTGCTCTCGCGATTCTCTCGCCGCTGCCGCGGCTTTGGACCCGCGGCAATTCAATTCCCACAGCTTCGCTGTGGGCTAGGATTCCGGTCGCCGCTCCCGCGGCTGCAAGACAGATCAATAAGACCTACGTAACGTCTTCTGGATGGGTGAGGTTTGGTTTGGGTAGTCGCGAGCATTGTTATCGTTTCGTGGCTAGTTCCCACCACGATATTATGCGCGAGTAGAATAGCGGGCATGGAACCTGAAAAGCGGAAGCTGATGCGCTGCCCTGAGTGCCGTGGAACCGGCTTAGATAAGTCACTTCCCCGTCGCTACCCGACTGGCGGCCACAATGACCGCTCTTGCCCTCGCTGCAATGGCGATTGCTACGTAGAAGCAGAGCCAGAGAAGCGGCAACCCCGGAAACCTGCATAGTTAGAATAAGGACTTTTCAGAAGACAGGTGTTCAACCATGATTTACAGAATATTACTCGCTCTTTCCATCGCGTTTGCCGCCCTCGTCGTTGTGCCCAGCGCCCTGGCCCAATTCCAGCCCAGCCTGCGCTATCCCGATCCGCTGGTGCGGGTGATTGATCCGAGTTTCACCAAGTATCGGCTGCCGCTGGCGAAGGTGGAGAAGATTGCGGGGGGGATGCGGTGGAGCGAAGGGCCGGTTTGGTTTGGGGATGGGCGGTATCTGCTCTGGAGCGATATTCCGAATAACCGCCTCATGAAGTGGGAGGAGGAAACCGGAGCCGTGAGCGTGTTCCGCAAGCCGGCGAACAACTCCAACGGCAACACCCGCGACCGGCAGGGGAGGCTGCTGACTTGCGAGCATGATGCCCGGCGGGTGACGCGGACGGAGTACGACGGCTCGATCACGGTCATCGCCGAGAGCTTTGAGGGGAAACCGCTGAATTCGCCGAACGACGTGATCTGCAAGTCGGACGGCTCGATCTGGTTCACCGACCCCCCCTTCGGAATTCTCGGTTTTTACGAAGGACATCCGGCAACCATTGAATTGCCTACGAATGTCTACCGCTGGGATCCCGAGTCGAAAAAGCTGGCGGTCGTGGCGGGGGACATCAAGCGTCCCAACGGTCTGGCGTTTTCGCCCGACGAGTCCAAGCTCTACGTGGTCGAGGCGGGAGTGACGCCGCGGGTCATCCGGTCGTTCGAAGTCAAAAGGACGAAACTGGACGACGGAAAGATGCTCATCACGGCGGAACTCGACGGCACGCCGGACGGCCTGCGGGTCGATGTGGATGGCAACCTGTGGGTCGGCTGGGGAATGGGGAAGGAGGGACTCGACGGGGTCTCGATCTTCAATTCCGAAGGAAAACTAATCGGCCGCATCGATCTGCCGGAGCGCTGCGCCA
>SXGT01321036.1_pt1 | contig 10762 bp, 11 predicted proteins | sample 3176221 | NCBI WGS metagenome assembly SXGT01 (sample SAMN11356862, study PRJNA531348) | freshwater metagenome | isolation source: freshwater sample F1-120 | place: China: Fuxian Lake, Yuxi | collected 2017-12-25
CGGCCGGCCGCGTCGTGGGCGCCGGCGTCGAGCGGACCGCGCGGGTGCTCATGCGCGGGGTCGTCCCCGGCTGACCCGGCCGGGCCGCCGGCTCAGGAGGTCGAGGCCTGCGCGGGGGCGCCGAGGGTCTCGCTGATCGCCGCGGCGGTCGCCTTCACCTTCGCCACGTAGCTGTCGATGCGGGCCATCGTGAGCCGCGACGAGGCGCCGGCGATCGTCAGGGCCGCCACGACCTCGTGGCGGTGGTCGAGGATCGGCGCCGCGACGCACCGCAGCCCGGACTCCAGCTCCTCGTCGTCGAGCGCGAAGCCGTGCCGGCGGACCTGGGCGAGCTGCTCCTTGAGCGCCGCCACGGTCCGGATCGTGTGGCCGGTGCGTGCCTCGAGCGTGCTGCCCGGGAACAGCATGTCGAGCGTGGGCTCGGACAGGCCGGCGAGCAGGACCTTGCCCATCGCGGTCGAGTGGGCCTCGCTGCGCTTGCCCACCCACGAGTGCAGCCGCACCGAGAACGAGCCGTCGACCAGCACGACCGTCACGGCCTCGTGCCCCTCGAGCACGCCGACGTGGCAGGTCTCGCCGACGTCGTCGACGAGGGCGCGCACGTGCTCGGCCGAGGCGGTCGACAGGTCGGTGTCGGCGGCCGCGACGGCCCCGAGCCGGGCGAGCTTGCCGCTCAGCCGGTAGCCGCTGCCGTTCGTGGCCGGGACGAGGTAGCCGCTGAGCGAGAGGTTCTGGGCGATGCGCGAGACCGTCGACTTGTGGACGCCGAGCTCGCGCGCGATCTCGGTGATCGTCAGCGTCTGCCGCTCCATGGTGAAGAGGTCCAGGACCGCGAGACCGTGCCGCAGGGCGCCCAGCCGCCCGGGCTCGCCGCCGGTCTCGGCCATGTCCACCCTCCTGCGGGTACGTCGTCGTGTCCGCCGTGATCCTAGCGAACCGGACGGCCTAGAACGGCGTCGTGCCGTCCTCGACGGCGCCGTTGCGACGGGGCGGCCGGGCGTGCTCGAGCAGGCTGATGGTCCAGTGCTCGATGTGCGGCTCCCACGCGCCCCAGCCCCGAGCCTCGGCGTAGGCGGGCTCGTCGAAGACGTGCGGCCCGTCCATCCGCCAGACGGTGAGGAAGTCGCGGTCGGAGCCGAGGTGACCGTACCGGGTGAAGGACCGCATCCCGGGGACCGCGAGGATCGCCGGGACGTGCACCTCGTCGTACCAGCGGGACCACTCCGCGAACAGCTCGTCGGGTCCGCCGAAGCGCCACCGGATGACGTGGAAGTACTCGTCGTCGATGGGTCGCTCGGGGGTCGTGGCGCTCATGCGTCCTCCTGGTCGTCGGTCGTCGGGCCCGCGATCGTCAGCAGGCGGTCGAGGTAGGTCCGCGCGTCGGCGGCGGTGAGGTCGGCCGGCAGGTTGTGCAGGGTCAGGACGAGCGCGAGGTGGCCGTCGTCGTCGAGCACCGGGACGCTGATGTTGCGGACCGCGCCGGTGGCGAGCCCGTCGAGGGCCTCGGGGCGTCCGTGCCGGCCGCGACGCTGGATCAGCTGGCCCAGCTCGCGCTCGATCGCAGGCGTGTAGCCGTAGCGCAGCAGGTCCTCCAGGGCGCGGTCGTCGTCCTCGACCGGGGTGCGCACCGTGTACGCCCAGCCGGTCTCGCGGATCTCGCGCACGTTGGCGGCGATCTCGTCGGTGTCGTGCCCGGCGCGCCGGTCCTGGCGCAGGCCCTCCAGCCACGCCTCGCGCTCCTCGTCCGAGGCCCACGCCATGAACGGCTCGGCCCACGGCGGCACGAGCGGCAGCTGGTGCCCGACCTGCGTGCGGGTGCTGCTGCGCCGCGGGGCGTACGCGGCCGCGACGACCATCGTGTTCGCGCCGTGGACGGCGTGGGCCAGGCAGTCGACGTCGAGGTCGAGCGCGATGGACTCCATGCCGGCGCGCACGCGGTCGACCGAGCGGAGGGTGTCGAAGAGGGCGCCGTGGGCGTCGGCGGCGAGGCTGGCCGGGGCGAAGCCGCCGAACCCGCCCTGGAAGAACAGCAGGGGGACGGTCGGGGTGCTGACGCCGAGGTCGCGGACGGCGCCGATGACGATGAGGTGGTCCCCCGCCTCGGTGATCGTGTCGATGTCGCAGTCGACCCAGGCCACGCTGTCGTCGAGGATCGGCGAGCCCGTGCCGGCCGGGCTCCAGCGGACCCCGGCGAACTTCTCGCCGCCCCGGGTCGAGAGCTGGCGGCACAGCGGCTCCTGCCGCGCCGAGAGGATGTTGGCGCAGAACGAGCCCGACTCGCGCAGCCGCGGGAAGGACGAGGAGCCGTGGTCGACGAAGAACGCGACGAGCGGGGGGTTGAGCGAGACCGACGCGAACGTGCCGACGACCATCCCGACGGGCTCGCCGTCGCCGTCGACGCCGGTGATGGCGACGACGCCGGAGGGCAGGTGGCCGAGGACGTCGCGGAACCGGCGGGCGTCGAAGGTCGTCGGGTCCAGTGGGTCGCTGGGGGTGGTCGTGGTCATGGTGACCTCGCGATCTAGGGGAGTGGGCGGAAGCGGGGACGTCCCTCGACCCGTCAGTCGAGACCCTCGAGACGGGCGAGCCCCAGGTCGTCGACCAGGGCGGCCAGGCGCTTCTCCTGGTCGGCGTCGAGCGGGCGGAAGGGGGCGCGGGCGAGGCCGGTCCCGGGGCGGCCGAGCAGGCGCAGCACGGCCTTGTAGGTCGGCACGCGCATGAGCCCCTCCTCGACCCAGAACCGGGACGTGCGGGACAGGACGTCGACGATCGTCGTGTAGGCCTCGGAGGCCGCGGCGGCGTCGCCGGCGTGCAGGGCGTCGTGCAGGCGACGGCACGTGCGGGGCACCAGGTTCTGCAGGTAGTCCAGCTCGCCGGTGCCGCCGAGGGTGAAGGCCATCGGCAGGCGCAGGTAGCCGGTCAGCACCGTCGTGCGCGGCGCCATGCGGGCGTAGAAGGTGGCGCAGTTGAGGAAGTCGGTGTTGTTCTTGTAGAACGCGACGATCGTGTCGTGCCGGTCGAGCAGGCGCTCGTGCACGTGCAGCGGGACCTCGAAGCCCGTCGACTCGTTGCTGGAGATCAGGACCGGCAGGTCGACCGCGTCGAGGATCTCGTCGTAGAACGCCGACGTCATGTCGGGGGTCGGCTTGAGCACGTGGCCGAGGGTCGGCGGGTAGATCTGGATGGCGTCCAGGCCGCGGTCGCGGGCCTCGTGGGCGTAGCGGATGTTCTCCCGCGCGGTGGGGAGCTCGCGGTTGGCGGCGATGACCGGGTACCGGCCGGCGACCTCGTCGACCACGACCTCCCACACGCGGAACACCTCGGCGTCGCTGAGCAGCGTGCCCTCGCCGGAGGACGCGCTCGCGGGCACGACGCGGATGCCGGCGGCGTGGAGCCAGCGCACGTGCTCGCGCAGCGCCTCCTCGTCGAGGTCGCCCCGCGGGTCGAACGGGGTGAGGCTCATGACGTAGGAACCGGCGTCGAACGCGGACTGGTCCACGGAGTCCTCCTCGCGGGCGCGGCGGCCGGCGTGCCGGCGACCCGGCTCGCGGCGGGGACGTCGGGGGTGGCGCCGCAAGTTTCTTGGCGGTCAACAACTAACTCGCACTCAACCACCGCCCCGGTGCGGTGTCAAGGTCGACGCCGCGCGGGCGGTGCCGGGTTTCGTCAAAGGCTTGTCGCACGGCTAATATTGACCGATCACGTCGCGCGACGCCGTCCAGCAGCGCATCGGCTCGAGCAGGGAGGCCCTGTGCCCACACCGCAAGTCAAGCCCAACCGTCAGCAGCAGCGGTCCGACACGTCGACGCGTCGACTCCTCGAGGCGGCCGGCGAGCTCATCTCCGAGAGTGGGTACGCGGGCATGACCCTCGCGGCCGTGGGGGAGCGCGCCGGGTACAGCCGCGGGATCGTGACGATCAAGTTCGGGTCCAAGGCCAACCTCATGGCCGCCGTCGTCGCCCGCATCACGAAGGGCTGGAGCCACAAGCGCTGGCTCCCCCTCATCGAGGACCAGAACGGGCTCGACGGCTTCCTCTCCCTGGTCAAGGCGATCAGCGACGAGTTCGAGCGCGACACCAAGGGCGTCAAGCTGCTCTACGCGTTGATGTTCGAGGCCGCGCAGTCCAACGAGGAGCTGCGCCAGGAGTTCATCGAGTTCCACCGCTCCTACCGCGCCGACCTGGCCGTGATCCTGCGTCGCGGAATCGAGGACGGGTCGATCCGTCCGGACATCGGCGTCGAGGACGAGGCCGCGGCCGTCGTCTCGGGCCTGCGCGGGATCGGCTACCAGTGGATCCTCGACCCCGACGGCTTCGAGGCCGTGCCGGCGCTGCGCCACCTGTACGAGTCGACGGAGATGCGGCTGCGGCCCGCGGCGTGATCCCCATGGCGACCGTCGCCGACCACGCGTTAGTTGCTTGTCAACAAACTAACGTGTAGCCTCACCGTGTTCCGCGCGAGCCGACCCGGTTCTGACCCCGCGGTGGATGGGTGAGGTGTGATGGTTCACGACGACAGGCGGCTGCGGCGCTCCGAGCTCTCCGTGCCCGGCACGAGCGCGAAGATGATCGCGAAGGCGGCCGCCAGCGAGGCCGACCTGGTCTTCCTCGACCTCGAGGACTCCGTGGCGCCGACCGCGAAGGCCGCCGCGCGGCAGACGATCGTCTCCGGCCTGAACGAGCTCGACTGGAACGGCAAGATCCGCGCCTGCCGCATCAACGCCGTCGGGTCCGAGTGGTTCTACGACGACCTCCACGAGGTCGTGAGCGGCGCCGGCGCCAACCTCGACGTCGTCATCATCCCGAAGGTCATGACCGAGCGCGACGTCTGGTTCGTCGACGAGAGCCTCAGCCACCTCGAGCGCAAGCTCGGTCTCGAGGTCGGGCGCATCGGCCTGGAGGTCCTCATCGAGGAGGCCATGGGCCTCATGAACGTCGACGCCATCGCGGCGGCCTCGCCGCGGCTCGAGGCGCTCATCCTCGGCGTCGGCGACCTCGCCGCCAGCCAGGGCGTGCCCGGCAGCCACATCGGCGCGGCCCCCGCGGGGGACACCCCCGGCACCGAGACCGACATCTGGGGCTACGCCCGGCAGCGCGTCGTCGTCGCCGCACGGGCCCACGGGCTGGAGCCCGTCGACGGCCCCTACGCGAGCTATCGCGACGAGGCCGGCTACTCCGACCTCTGCACGACGTTCGCCGACATCGGCGGCGGCGGCAAGTGGTGCATCCACCCCTCGCAGATCGCCCTCGCGAACCGTGCCTTCTCGCCGTCCGACGACGCGATCTCCCAGGCGGAGGACATCGTCGCCGCCGTCCGCAAGGCCGAGGCCGAGGGCCTCGGCGCCGTCGGGGTCGACGGCGTCATGTTCGACGCCGCGACCGCACGGATCTTCGAGCAGACCCTCGACCGCGCCCGGCTGTGCCGGGAGGCCGCCGACCGCTACGCCGTCCCGCTCCTCACCGGCGGCTGAGCCCCGGCCCCACCTCGCCACCCCTCGTAGCACCCGACAGGAGAAACCATGAAGTTCGGATACGCCACCACCTTCCAGAACCCCGACAGCGTCCGGTCGGACCGCGACGTCTGGCAGGACGAGCTGGACATCACCGACTACGTCATCAACAACGGCTTCGACTCCGTGTGGGCCACCGAGCACCACTTCACGGACTACGAGATGTCCCCGAACCCGCTGCAGTACCTGTCCTGGGTGGTCGGGCGCTCCGACACGGTCGAGGTCGGCACGATGGTGCTGGTCATCCCGTGGCACGACCCGCTGCGCATCGCCGAGGAGGTCAGCGTCCTCGACCACCTGTCGGGCGGTCGCTTCACCCTCGGCCTCGGCCGCGGCGTGTGCGAGATGGAGTACGACGGCATGCGCATCCCGCTCGACGAGTCGCGCGAGCGCTTCGACGAGATCGCCGACATCGTGCTCGAGGCCCTCGAGACCGGCACGATCGAGGAGAAGCCGCGCAAGTTCTACCACATGCCCACGCGCGACGTCCGGCCCAAGCCGTTCAAGTCCTTCAAGGGCCGCCTGGTCGGCGCCGCCGGCTCGGTGCCCTCGCTGCCGATCATGGCCGGGCTCGGCTGCGGCCTGCTCCTGGTGCCGAGCAAGTCGTGGGACCAGAACGAGGCTGAGGGCAAGATCTACGCCGAGGAGTGGGAGAAGGCGAACCCGGGCGTCGAGCGTCCGCGCCCCCTGCTCGACCAGTTCATCTACGTGCACGAGGACGAGGACGTCGCCCGCGAGCGCGCCTACAAGTACCTCGGGAAGTACTACCGCGAGGTGCTGAAGCACTACAAGTTCGGCAGCTCGGGACTGGAGAAGGTCAAGGGCTACGAGGCGTACAAGGACTGGGAGGGCAAGATCGCCGCCGATCCCGACGGCCACGTCGAGGCCTTCATCGAGCGCAACGCCTGGGGCACCCCCGAGCAGGTCATCGAGAAGATCAAGTACGCCCACGGTCGCCTGAACCCGACGACGATCCTGTCCCACGCCTTCTTCGGCGGCATGCCGACCGACGAGGCCAAGGCCAGCCTCAAGCTGTACTGCGAGCAGGTCATCCCCGCCGTGCGCGACCTGCCGTGATCCACGGTCGCGGAAGGAGCGGTCGATGACGAGCCAAGGGTTCCAGGACCTGCTGGCCTACCTCGCGCAGCGAGGTCCGTCCACGAACGGCAGCCCGACGATGGCCGAGCTGCGGCAGCGGGTCGTGGCGCTCAACGAGAGGTTCTACGACCCGCCGCCGCACACCTTCGAGGTCGTCGACGCGGGCGGGGTCCGGGCGGCGTGGGTGCGCAGCGCCGACGCCGACCCCGACCGCGCGGTGGTCTACTTCCACGGCGGCGGGTACGGCGCCGGCTCGGTGGAGACCCACCGCGACCTCACCGCGCGCGTCTCGCAGGCGGCTCGGGCCGCCGTGCTGTCGGTCGACTACCGGCTGGCGCCGGAGCACACGTTCCCCGCGCCGGTCGACGACGGCCTCGCGGCCTACCGGTGGCTGCTCGCCACCGGCTGGTCCGCGGACCGGGTCGCGTTCGGCGGCGACTCCGCCGGTGGCGGCCTGGCCCTCGGCGTGGCGCTCGCGTGCCGCGACCTGCACGAGCCCCTGCCCGCCTGCGTCGCGTCCATCTCGCCGATGGCCGACATGGGCCACACCGGGGCGTCGGAGACCGAGCGGGCCGACCGTGACCCGCTCGTCTCCCCGGCCGGCAGCCGCGCCTACGCCGCGCGCTACGTGCGCAGCTGGCACGACGTGGCGAACCCGTACGCCTCGCCCGTGCGCGGCGACTACGCGGGGATGCCGCCCGTGCTGGTCCTCGCGGCCACCGAGGACGTCCACCACGACGACGCGACCCGCGTCGCCGCCGCCGTGGAGCGCGCCGGAGGTGTCGCCGAGGTCTTCGTCGGCGAGAAGATGGTCCACAACTGGCCGATGTTCACCAGCCAGGTCCCGGAGGGGCAGGAGGCCTTGGACAGGCTCGGCTCCTTCGTGATCGAGCACACCGCGGCCACCGCGCCCACCCCGTCCTGAGTCCTCCCGCACCGGCCCTCGCGGCCGGTGCGGGCCGGACCCGGACCCCAGAGACCGAGGAGATCGCCGTGGCGGCAAGGACGGGGGCGCTCGCAGGCGTCCGGATCGTCGACCTGACCCAGATGCTGGCCGGGCCCTACTGCACCATGATCCTGGCCGACCTCGGTGCGGACGTGGTCAAGGTCGAGCCGCTGCGCGGCGACATGGTGCGTGAGATCGGGCCCTTCGCGTCCGACGACGACCAGCAGGCCTTCGGCGGGTACTTCCAGAGCGTCAACCGCAACAAGCGCAGCATCGCGCTGGACCTCAAGTCGGCGGACGGCCGCGAGGCCTTCCTCTCCCTCGTCGACTCCGCCCAGGTCGTCGTCGAGAACTACCGCAGCGGCGTCATGGACCGGCTCGGTCTGGGCTACGAGGTGCTGTCCGAGCGCAACCCCGCGCTCGTCTACGCCGCGATCCGCGGCTTCGGCGACGCACGCACGGGCAAGAGCCCCTACGAGGACTGGCCGGCGTTCGACGTGGTCGCGCAGGCCGTCGGCGGACTCGTCGGCATCAACGGTCCCCCGGGGCAGCCGACGAAGGCCGGACCGGGCATCGGCGACATGTTCCCGGCGGTCCTCGCCGCGGTCGGCGTGCTCGCGGCGCTGCGGGACGCCGAGCGCACCGGGCGCGGCCAGTTCGGCGACGTCGCGATGGCCGACGCCGTGCTCGCGCTGTGCGAGCGCATCGTCTACCAGAACTCGTACACCGGGGCCGTGCCCGAGCCGGAGGGCAACGGCCACCCGATGCTGGTGCCGTTCGACGTGTTCCAGGCGAGCGACGGCTGGGTGGCGATCGCGGCGCACCGCGACCACTTCTGGGCCCGGCTCTGCCACCGGATGGGACGCCCCGAGCTGGCGACCGACCCGCGCTTCGCGGCCAACCCCGATCGCGTCGCCCACCGCGGCGAGGTCATGCGCGCCGTGACGGACTGGACCTCCGGCCTCACTCGTGCCCAGGTCGTCGACGCGCTCGGCGGCGAGGTGCCGTGCGGGCCGGTCAACGACGCGGCCTCGCTGCGGGACGACCCGCACTTCGCGGCGCGCGACATGCTGGTCGAGCTGCCGCAGCCTGGGAGCGCGGGGACGTTCGCCGTCGCGGGCAGCCCGATCAAGATGACCGGCACGCCGGTCGACACGTTCCGCCGGGCCCCGCTGCTGGGCGAGGACGCCGACCAGGTCCTGCGCGAGGCCGGGGTCGACGACGCGACGATCGCGCGCCTGCGGCGGGACGGCGTCATCGCCTGAGCCGGCGCGACCCGGTCCGGCGCCCGACCCGCGCCAGGGCCGGCCACCTCGCGGTCCATTGACTTGCTAGTTGCCTATCAATTAACGTCGTCCGCGACGTCGCCCAGCTCAGGAGTTGACTGCCCGATGGCTGACCTGCCCGGCCCCCCACGGTTCGACAAGGACGACTTCGTCCTGCGCGACCGCGGCCGCAAGTACGAGGACTTCGCGGTCGGCCAGACCTTCGAGCACCACTGGGGCCGCACCGTCGACCGGTCGGACAACGTCACCTTCTGCGTCTCGACCTGCACCTGGAACCCGCTGTACCTCAACCGCGAGCACGCCGTGGCGCTCGGCCACCCCGACACCCCGGTGAACCCGATGCTGGTGGTCTGCCTCGTCGTGGGCCTCTCCGTCGAGGACCTCAGCGAGACCGCCGGACCGTTCCTCGGCATGCGGGACTGCGTGTTCGAGCGCCCCGTCTACCCCGGCGACACGCTCACCGCCTCCTCGACGGTGCTCTCGTGCCGGGTGTCGTCGTCGCGCCCCGGCGTGGGGGTCGTCGAGTGGGAGACCACGGGCCGCAACCAGGACGGCGAGACGGTCGTGCGGTACGCGCGCTCCAACCTCGTCGAGATGCGCTCCGCGGCCACCGCGCCGGTCGGCGCCGAGTCCGGAGGGATCCGCTGATGGCAGCCGACACGGTGACGGGCGACGACTCGTGGTTCGAGGACTTCGCCCCGGGGCAGCGCATCCGCCACGCACGCGCGGCGACGATCGACGCGGTCTCGGGCGCGTTCCTGGCCAAGAGCGCCATGAACACGGCCCAGGTCCACTGGAACGACCGCGCCGAGCGCGCCGACACCCTCGGGCCGGGCTTCGTCGTCTTCGGCATGCTGAGCGCCTCGACGGTGCTCGGCCTCGCCGGTCAGGACACGATCGAGAACGCGGTCGGGGAGCTGCGCTACGACGACTTCCGGTTCATGGCGCCGGTCTACCAGGGTGACACGCTGCAGGCCTACACGGAGGTCCTGCGCACCGAGGTCCGTCCGGGGGAGGGCGTCGGCGAGGTCGAGTTCCTCCATTGGGGCGTCAACCAGCACGACCGGCCGGTCTTCCGCGGACGCCGCACCGCCCTCGTGCGGTGCCGCCCCGCGCCCGACGGCGGTGGCTCCGATGGGTGAGGCCGACGCCGCGGTCCGGACCCCGGCACGAGCTCGGCGACCGGTGGTGCTGCCGCCGACCGCCGAGGAGTGGCGCGAGGCGATCCTCAGCACCGTCGTGCGCGTCGAGCGGACCGAGGCGGACCGGACGGCCCCGACGTGGGCCTGAGCGCCGACGCCGTGACCCGGGGCCCGGCGTAGTGCAGCCCGCCACGGCGATCGTCCCCCTCCGGCCCTGGGGCCTGTCCGGGGCCTGGGCCGGGGTGGACGACGCGCGACGGGCGGCGTTCGCCACCGCGTTCGCGCAGGACGTGCTGGCCGCGGTCCAGGGGGCCCGCAGCACGGACCGCGTCGTCGTCGTCACCGCCGACCTCGCCGTGGCGGCCCACGCCCGCTCGCTCGGGGCCGTGGTCCTCGCCGACCGTCCGCTGCTCCACGAGGACGCCCTCAACGCCGCGATCGACCGCGGCCGCCGGTGGTCGCTGGCCCACCGTCCGTCCGCCCCGGTGCTCGTCGTGCCGGCGGACCTGCCCGCCCTGACGAGCTGCGGCGTGGACGACTTCGTCGCGCGGCACGCGTCGACGACGACCGCGTTCGTGGTCGACGCGCGCGGGGTCGGCACGACGCTGCTCCTGTCGCGCGACCCCGAGCGGCTCCGGACGGCCTACGGCCCCGACTCGGCCGCCCGGCACGTCGCGCTCGGCCACCACGCGGTCGTCGACGTCGACGCGGGCCTGCGCCAGGACGTGGACGCCGGAGAGGACCTCCTGCACGCCGAGGCGGTCGGGGTCGGCGCGCACAC
>SXGT01448237.1_pt1 | contig 10762 bp, 10 predicted proteins | sample 3176221 | NCBI WGS metagenome assembly SXGT01 (sample SAMN11356862, study PRJNA531348) | freshwater metagenome | isolation source: freshwater sample F1-120 | place: China: Fuxian Lake, Yuxi | collected 2017-12-25
GCCTTGCAAGGCCGCGCAAAAGAGCGTCGTGACGCAGGTGCATTCCTTGCTGAAGGGATACGGCTGGTCGAAGAGGCGCAAGCTGCAAACTGGCCTGTCCGTTTTGTTTTGTACGACGAGTTTTTGAATGAACGCGGAAGTTTGCTGGTTGAGAAGCTTTTGTCACTTGGCGTTGAATGTGAGATGGTTTCAAACAGCATAATGAAATCTTTGAGCGAAACCGAATCCCCGCAGGGATTGCTGGCTGTTTTGAACGAACACCGGATCCCGACCCCAAAATCGCTGAATTTCATTCTTATCCCAGATCAGATCCGTGACCCCGGCAACCTCGGCACCTTGCTGCGGACTGCGGCTGCAACTGGTGTACAGGCTGTGTTTTTACCGCCTGAAACGACAGATGCGTTTGCGCCAAAGGTCGTCCGCTCAGGGATGGGCGCGCATTTCCGTTTGCCGATCCATTCGATGACATGGGATGAGATCGATCAGGCTGTCAGGGTATCAGGCTTGCAAGTCTTTCTGGCAGATATGGATGGTCAATCGTGCTGGGAGATGAATTTGCAGAATCCTCTGGCTTTAGTCGTTGGCGGTGAAGCGGACGGTGCAAGCGGGCGGGCGCGTGAACTAGCAAAAAACAAAATTAGTATTCCGATGCCTGGACAAACCGAGTCGCTTAATGCAGGTGTGGCAGGCAGTGTATTAATGTTTGAAGTTGTAAGACAAAGGCAATCAAAAAGTATTTAAAGAGGAATTCATGAGCAAGTTATGCAATCAAGTGCATTTATTATTTTCATCGAAACAGGTGGTTCAGTTTCCCTTTAATCCCGCGAAATTTCCCGAAAATGGGATATATGTTTTGTTTGAAAATGGAGAAGAAGCGCATGGCACGAAAAGAATAGTCCGCGTGGGAACGAATACGGGAGATGGTCATTTGCGGCTGCGTTTGCGCCAGCATTTTATGCAAGACAGCAAAGATCGCAGTGGCTTTCGCAAAATGATCGGCAGTGCAATTTTGCAGCGGGAAAATGACCCGTTCCTTGCACAATGGGAGTTGGACTTAACCACAAAGGAAGCCAAAGAGAATGCTTCACCTGTTGATATTAAGCGGCTTGCAGAAGTTGAAAAAATGGTGACCGAATACATTCAAAAGCATTTTCAACTCAGTGTGATCGAAGTAAAGGAAAAAGAAGACCGCGTTGATCTTGAGTCAAAGATCATTTCGACGATCTCAAGATGTGAGGAATGCAAACCATCTGCCAACTGGCTGGGACTGCACTCACCGAGGGAAAAAATTCGAGAGAGCGGTCTTTGGTTGACCAATGAACTCTATAAAACACAACTAGCTCAAAGCGATATTCAAAAACTTAAAACCTATTCGTTAATCAAATGAAAATCCGCTCAATCACTTATTTTCTCAACCCCAAATATCCACTTGATGAAAACGCCTTGCGAGAAGCAGGGCATTTTCTCGGGCAGGCAAAACTGGCATACGAAGCGGCTGGATACGAAGTTCAGACGACGCGCCTGGCTACGATTCCCTTTCCGAAATTATTGAATGGCAAAGTGGATGAAGTTCCGCTCCTCGCGCAGAAACTGTCTGGGATGTTGAATCAGATTGGGGTGGCGTATGCGGCGCTGGGTCCCGCGTTGATCGAATTCCCCGAAAGCTATGCCGTCATCCCCGAAGCCATATCAGCCAGTGAAAATATTTTTTTTGGCGGCGTCATGGCAGATAAGAAAAATGGAATTTCGCTTCAAGCAATTCAGGCTTGTGCGAAGGTCATTCAACGGGCGTCCACGATCACGCCGGACGGGTTTGCTAATTTGCGCTTTGCCGCGCTGGCAAACGTGAAAGCGGGCGCGCCATTTTTCCCCGCCGCGTATTGGGATCAGGATCAGCCTGCGTTTGCAATTGCTGTTGAATCCGCTGACCTGGCAGTGAATGCTTTTTCTGGACAACGGACGCTGGACGATGGTCGACGCGCCCTGATTTCTGAAATCACCAAACACGGACAAGCCATCACCCGCATTGCTCAATCATTAATTACCAGTAACCAATTACCCGCCTTTGGCGGCATTGATTTTTCTCTCGCGCCGTTTCCCGATGATGCCCATTCGCTTGGGCGCGCGGTGGAAAATATGGGCGTCTCAAAAATTGGCTTGCATGGTTCGCTTGCCGCCGCCGCCATTTTGACCGAAGCCGTTGACCGCGCCGATTTCCCCCACACGGGTTTCAGCGGATTCATGCAGCCCGTGCTCGAAGATTCTGTTCTTGCGCAACGCGCCGCGGAAGGTACGCTGACCGTGAAAGATGCCCTGCTATATTCGACTGTCTGCGGCACGGGGTTGGATACTGTTCCGCTGGCAGGAGATACCACTGCCGAGCAGATGGCTCCGCTGCTACTGGATATCTCTGCGCTTGCGATGCGATTGGACAAACCGCTCACCGCGCGGCTGTTGCCTGTTCCTGGTAAACGAGCAGGGGATGCCACTGAATTTGACTTCGCCTTCTTTGCAAACAGCCGAGTCATGGCATTAGACTCGGCTCCGCTAAACATGCCGCTTGGCGGCAGTGAAAGTTTCTCACTCAAAGAAAAACGTTCCAACGGTTAACCGTTGGAACGTTTTTTATTCGCGCCAGTACTCTCCCCCGCCGCCTTCGCGTTTCATTAATCCATAGCCGACCAGTTCACGTCTTAAGCTGGCAGTGTCTTCGTGATACTTGCCTAGGATTTCATTTACCTTCTTCTCGCTATATCTCTTGTTTACTTCAAACGCCTTCACTACATATCGCAAAATGGCTTCACGTTTTTTGCGCTGGGCAGGGATCGTTTTCAGGCTGCCATCTTTGCGTGAAAAATCTTCGATAACCTTGCGGTCATAGGCATCCGCATCCACATCCACCACGGAGGCGGCTAGATTTTCCTGTGAGAACAGATCGCGCGATTTGCTTTGCAATGCTTTCTCGTCAAGCTGATAGACATTGTAATAGCTCTCGGTCTTTGCGCTGACCAGCCCAACTTGCGCCAACTTTGCCAGATGATGCGAAACTGTCGACGGCTTTAGGTTGAGCAGCGCCGCAAGTTCTTCCACGCTGTAAGGTTGTTGCGCCAATAGCCCAACGATCTTGAGTCGGTTTGCATCTGCTAGAGCTTTGAAGAAATTGACAACTTCATCGCTCATTTTGCGCCTTCGTCCGCGCGCCAGTAACGCGAGCCGTCGCTGATGCGAGCCAGCATTTTGGCATCCACTAGGTCACGGCGCAAGCCAGCGGTGTCTTCGTGGAAGCGGCGCAGGATTTGGTTCACTTCCTTTTCGGTGTAGTTCCCGTCTGGCGCAAATGCCTGAATCAGGTATTTTAGGATCACTTGCAACTTGATAGGTTGATTCGGAATCTGCCGAATGCTTCCATCTGGGTTGAGATAGGACTTGAGCACCTTCTTGGATTTATCATCCAATTCGGGTGCGGGAACATAACTTTGGCGTTCCTTTACGAAATTATCACGCCCAATAGTCGCGAGTTTGGCATCGTTCAATTCGTACTCATCCTCTTTTTGGCTGAGGACGCCGACGAATTCAAGGAACGCAAGATGATCAACAACCTCACGCAGGGGAAGGTTTAGTTTGGCGGTAATATCGGCGCGGCTGGCGCGTCGCTGGGTCAGCAAACCGATAATTCGCAACCGGTCTGCATCAGACATGGCTTTGAGGAAATCGAGCATTTCAGGGGTTGTATTCATTATTCACATCTGTAAATCTAATTAGACAAACGTCTAATTAGATTTTAGCAGAAATAATAAAAAAGTCAACTGCTATTTTGGGTGCAGTTGACTTTTTGTTTGCAGCACATTTATTCGTCGCCAGTTCCGTCTCCCACGCCCAGATCAGGCAGCGCGGATTCAATCTCTTCGGGGCTTTGACCCGCTTCCAGCCTGTCTACCACATCGTTGAACTCGGCAGGCATGTCTTCCCCCATTTCGCCGCCCATTTTTCGCATCATGCGGGCGAGAGCGCGGGGATCATCTTCGATGCCATCCATTCCCGAAAAATCATCAGCAGCCGATTCCAGACGGCTTTCATTGGATTTGGCAATGCGTACTTTTGTCATGCGGCGGCGGACATTGTCGCTTTGACAGTGGGTGCAATGCACGGCTTTTACGCCGTATTCGCTGAAAGTCAGAAACACATCAAAACGTTTTTCGCATTTGTTGCAGACAAAATCATAAGTTGGCATAAATCTATTTTAACCCGAATCAAGCTGAGGGGAGTGAAGGGGCGAGTACTTTTCAGGACCAGTCAGCATCCAGTCCAATCGATCAGCGATAGAAAAAATACGGAAATATTATTAATATTCAACGATCATGTATGATGTTTCTTGAATCGGTCAATGGTACTTCGATTTGTTTGAGCAGTTCTTGAAGCACGACTGTTGTGGTCTTTCCACTGAGAACGTTTTCAGGATTCACTGTCATGCGATGCGCCAGACTGCTCACCGCCATCTGCTTGACATCATCGGGGATGACAAAGTCCCGCCCATGCAGGGCAGCATTTGCCTGCGCAGCACGGAAAAGCGCGAGACTGCTGCGTGGGCTGGCGCCAAGTCCCAATGCAATGTGCTCACGCGTGGCACGGACCAGATTGAGGATGTAATGCCGAATGCTCCCAGCTACTTGGATCTGTCGAACCTGTTGTTGCAGCGCAGGCAGCCGATTCCCATCCACGGCCTGTGAGAGCGTATCGATGGGATGAGTCATTTGCTGCATTTGCAGCATGGCATCTTCATTGGCGAAATCGGGATAGCCAAGATTAACTCGGACGAAAAAACGATCCAGTTGCGCTTCCGGTAGTGGAAACGTCCCTTCGAATTCGATCGGGTTTTGGGTAGCCAATACCAGGAAGGGTTTTGGCAAGGGATAAGTTGTACCATCAACGGTAACCTGCCCCTCGCCCATGGCTTCCAGCAGCGAGCTTTGTGTGCGCGGCGTTGCACGATTGATCTCATCTGCGAGCAGGATGTTGCTGAAGATCGGCCCTGGCCTGAACTCGAATTCTCTGGTCTGTTGATTGAAGACCGATACGCCGGTCTCATCGCTGGGAAGCAGGTCGGGGGTGCATTGGATGCGCTTGAAATCCAGGCCGGTGGTGATGGCGATGGATCGAGCCAACATGGTTTTCCCGGTACCTGGTGCATCTTCGATCAACACGTGGCCTTCACACAGCAGCGCAATCAAAACCAATTCGATGGCTTGCCGCTTTCCGACGATCACCTTCTCGACATTTCCAATGACAGCCTCGGCGAAGTTCTGAATTTCAACTACGGCAGGGGTACCTGTTAAATTCATAATGATGAGTTCTCCTGTTCGACTTCAATATTGCCTCTTCCGAATCAAAGAGTTTGTGTTATTCTGACACGATTTGTCAATGCTTTTTGAATTTCAAGAATCCACACAAGCCATAATTTCCAGCGCAGACTTTTCCACATTCGCAAAACGTACGCATTTCCTGCTGTCTTGAGCAGCGAAGGACGATACAACACTTCCACGATCCCATCCATGAGCAACTGAAGATCAAAGATAAGCTGCGACATAAAAGCAGTTTTAAGATTTATCTGTTGCAGATGGTTCTTGAGCAAAGCAATGAATTCGTAGGGTGTATTATTCAATCCTGAAGAAACACCCATAAATTTTGAATACCGCCATATTCGCAGATAAATTTCTTTTGCAAGCGACTGCTCTGATACATAGTTCAGCCGAACTTCCCGGTAGACAACCCATACAATTCCCAAGAGTGTGGCCAACACCAACCCGCCAAACAGAGTACGCCAGACGCGCAAGCCAATCTCATTTTGCAGACCAATTAGAGGGGGCACGGATTGGTCTGGCGCGGCAGGGACGTGGTCCGCTTGGTTCAGCTTTGGCTGGCTGGCAGTTGGTTCGAAAGTCACCCAGCCGATTTCCGGGAAGTAGACTTCAACCCACGAATGGGCATCCGCTTCTGTGACGATATACTGTTTCGAGTTCAAATCATACGTACCATTGGCGTATCCAATGACGAGCCGGGCTGGGATTCCACCTGCCCGCGCCAGCACCACCATTGACGTGGCATAGTAATCGCAATATCCCTTTTTCAAATCAAACAGGAAGTAATCAACTACATCCCGGCCAAAAGGTGGGCGCGGTACATCCAGTGTATAGGGGAAGGTACGCAGATAATTTTCGATGGCACGCGCCTGGTCGTAGGCAGTCCGCTCGGGTGCTGTCAATTCAATGGCTAGTGCCCTGACTCGGTCGGGCACTTCCGGCGGAAGAACAAGGTAACGCTCCCTGATCCAGGTCGGATAGTTCTGTCCAGCGGTGCGAAGAGCAGGTTCATCCACCAATGGGATTTGTGAATCTGCTTCATATGCAGCAGCACGGTCAAGCTGGATTCCGAAGAGGTCTTCGTTTGAACGCCAAGCTGCCTCGCTTTGGAGGTTGGTCTTCAAAGTTTCGCCCGCGGTGTAGACCGTCTCTCCCAGACCTTCCGCCGGACGCACCTGCTGTTGGATAAGAATGTGGTTTAGCGCAGGCTTCTCCTGCAAAGGCTGATCGGCTTTATAAGGGTTTGATTGGGTCGCGCTTGACCGCCAACCATCTCCGGTATATTTGTCATACGTGAAGGCACGCCAATAAAAGGGTTCCGTTTGCACACTGCGCGGCAGGGATTCCAGATCCTTGATCGTAATCGTCATCACCACACGTTCGGAAAGCTCGGGACCGGACCCGATCAGGTGATTTTGCGGCAAACCCGGATTGCGTATCCCAGTAAAAGCATCCGGTGAGGGAGTTTCTTCTGGGGCAATCCCAAGCGAAATTGCCAGTTCACTATCTTGCTGCGCCGACCCGTCGATCCATTCTTGAATGCGATGGATCGAAAACGATGACACGAAAGCGGACAATAACACGAGTCCGACTGTGATGGGCAAGGTGGCATTTGTGATCTGCCATACTTTTCCGGATGGATAAGCTATGTTTGTTTGAACCCAGGCATTCTGACGACGGTTTTGTTGAACTACCGCCAGGAGCAACAGAAACGACCCAAGCATCAAGAAAATTACAAAGGGCTTGTGATTTCCAAAGGCAAGAGTTCCAAGACTCAAAAGAACCGCAGGTAAAGCTGCCAGCAATGAGTCCCGTCGAGCCTCCACGATCCAACCTGCCCAGGCTGCCACGAGCCAGATCAAGGCATTCCATGTCAGTGATGCGGGTACGGGATCGAAATTTGGTTGACCGGCTGCGAAAGCTGCAACCCAGGCTTGGATGCGTGTGAGGATGTTCCAGGCTGCTCCCAACAGTTCTTGTAACAGACTTGCCAGCGGAGCTAAATCAACGTCACCGCCACCAAGGGAGTTCCACCTGCCGGGGAAAAGATGACCAAGCTCAATTGCTGTATCCACAACCTTTGCAAGGATTCCGCCCGGGAAAAGGAGAATGTACAGTATTCCAGCCGCGAGAATGGTCAATGTGGTGCCCCGGATGGGTTTTCTGAAAATCGCCAGCAGCCAGCCCAGAAAAAGTCCAAGGAGCAAAGTGCGCGAAAGGGTAAGCCAATCTTGATCGACCAATGCAATTGTTATGCCGGCAACTGACGAACCCAATATGAAAATGAGCAATCCCAAGACCGCTAGATTCTCAGCCTGTTTGATCTTGGCGAATGCACCTAATGAGGCGCGATTCAACTCATGCTCTGCCATAACTCTCTCTTGTTTTGCGAATAGCGCGTCCCAACCTCGGTACTGGTGACAGGCTCGCGGTCACCCTGTGCAAGAAATGGGTATGCTTCTTCCAACAGGGATCTGGGCATACGCGCCAGAGGTATCCCTTTGCGTGACAGGGCGCGGATAAGCGTACTCTGATCTGCTCCGTTTCCAAATTCAGCGGGATCAACCAGCAAAGCCATCGTGCTATTTCCACCATAACGAGGCGTGGATGCTGCCACCCAGGCAGTGTCAGTCGCTGGAGTGACAACGATGGATGTTGCCGTCTGTCTCGGGCTTGCCAAAGATATAAGTTCACTCAGTGAACGGTGTCCAGCTTTAGCCGTCGCCAGTGCTCTCTGAATGCGCCAGCGCTGAGCTGGGTCGGACCGCGGCTCCAACCAGACCAACTCCGGTCCCACCAGTGCCAGCCCCACGCGGCGGCGTTCTTTCGATCCGCGCAAGGCAAGGGAGGCTGCAATTACAATGGCAAGTTCCAGGGTCGAATCTTTCCCTGTTCCAAACTGAACTGCTGTGTCAAGGTCAACGAAGATCATCCAGTCATCAGAGGTCGCGGCTTCAAGCTGTCTCACCATCAATGAATCTTTATGGGCGGATGCGTGCCAGTGAATGCGCCGAAGGCTATCTCCCGGCAGGTAATTGCGAATGCCGATCTCGCTAAATTCTCGTTCGATGATACCGCGCCGACGATGTCTGTCACCTGCCCAACCACCTGTGGCAAGCTTGAGCTGAGATAGTGATAATTGCGGGGGCATCACCAGAACACTGCTGGAATGCAGGTCACGCAGTGTCAGGGTATAAATTCCGAAGGGATCACCAGTACGCAGACGGGTTGGTCCAAGCGAGTAAAAGCCGCGCTGATTGAAAAGATGTACTGTTTGACGCCTGCGACTGGCCTTCGCGTTCACATCTGAAACCAGGCGGATCGGCGTGTCCAAAGAGTCTGTTTCGTCCACGATCTCGACCCATAGGGCAGGCAAACGACTTGTGTTTGTTATTTTGAGTTCTTCAGGCACCAAATCCCCAACCATAGCCCAGGTGAGTTGAATTTTTCGGTCAATGCTCAAGTTGCGTTCAAGAATATAAATCCATAAAACCGCCAACAACCACATTCCCGATAAGCCGACAAAGAACACAAGCCAGCCGTGAAACCCAGTCAGCATGTACAAGATGCCGAAAATACAAACCAGGGCGGGCAGAAATTTCACATTCAGTTCGCGCTCAACTGCGCGGCTGTCAGTTGTTGGGCGTGATCCTTTCCGGGCAGTTTCATCTTTGATAGTATCGTTGGAGAAATCATCAGCCGCGGATTCTGTTCGGCTTTCCTCAGATTTGGCGATCTGCAGCTTCACCATGCGGCGGCGGACATTGCCGCTTTGACAGTGGGTGCAGCGCACTACCTTGTTTTCATATTCACTGAAAGCCACGAATGCATCAAATCTTTTTTTACAATCATTGCAGATAAAATCATAAGTGGGCACAAATCCATTTTACTGCGAATCAACTCAAAGGCGAAACAAAGCAGCGCGTCTCTTTGGTAAAATAAACTCATGACTAAACCTTTCGAACTCCGTAAGCCCAATCCGCTTCTTATTGTCATTTCTGGTCCCTCTGGTGTTGGCAAGGACTCTGTTGTGCAACGCATGAAGGAGCGTGGTTTTCCATTTCATTTTGTAGTCACTGCCACCACGCGCGCGAGACGCGAAAATGAAGAACATGGAAAGGATTATTGGTTTGTTTCCAAGGACGAATTTGCGCGCATGATCGAAGAGAATGAATTGATCGAATATGCGATCGTGTACGGCGACTACAAAGGCATTCCCAAGTTTGAAGTGCGCGAAGCCCTGGCAAGCGGGCAGGATGTCATCATGCGGGTCGATGTGCAGGGTGCAGAATCTGTGCGAAAACTTGCTCCTGAGGCTTTGCTAATTTTCATTACTTGTGAAGGGGAAGATGAACTTGAACGGCGTTTGCGTGAGCGCAAGACCGAAACTGCCGATTCCCTCTCCCTGCGCATTGCCACAGCCCGCAAAGAGTTGCAGCGCATCGAAGCGTTTGATTTCGTGATCGTCAATCAGGATTTTCACCTGGATGATACTGTCGATAAAGTGCGCGCGATCATTCTGGCGGAGCATTTACGCGTACTGCAACGTGAGGTGACTTTGTGAACGAACCATTTTCTGGACAGGAAACGGGAACGCCTCTTGCGTCGCCCGAGCCTGTTTCTCAACCCCAGGCAGTTCGCGTCGCCCTGCCGACTCTTGTGCCGATGGCGACATATATTATCCTTGGTTTCACCGTTCTGGTTTACCTTTTACAAATGGCAAGCATGGCAATATTGAATGGAGACGACCTGCCGCTCATGCTTGGTGCGAGAGTCACTGAACTGATCCGCAATGGGCAGTGGTGGCGTTTCATCACCCCCGTGTTTCTGCATGGCTCTGTGACGCATATCTTTTTTAATATGTATGCACTTTTATCGATCGGCTCGTTTTTGGAGCGGCACTTTGGTCACGGCAGATTCGTGCTGCTTTATTTTCTTGGCGCATTTTCTGGAAATGTATTCTCTTTCCTGCTGACAGATGGATATTCAGTCGGTGCATCCACTGCGGTGTTTGGGCTGGTTGCTGCGGAGGTGATCTTTTTTTACCAAAACCGCAAATTGTTTGGTGGACAGGCAAAGCAGGCAATTGGTAATGCAGTTTTTGTCATTGCGATAAATTTGTTCATCGGTCTGACGCCCGGCATCGACAACTGGGGCCATGTGGGTGGACTGCTTGGCGGCGCAATGTTTGCGTGGTTCGCCGGTCCACGCTGGGAAGTGGTGGGAATTTCCCCTGATTTTCATTTGCATGATCAACGTGAATCTCGCGAGGTTATTTTTGGAGCCGGCGCGGCGCTCCTTGTTTTTGGAGCGATGGCTGTCTGGGGATTATTTTCCGGATGAGCAGCGAGTTGGGTTTTGAAAGTAGAACTTGTAAATAAAAAAACGCGGACATTTTTGTCCGC
>SXGT01065126.1_pt1 | contig 10761 bp, 2 predicted proteins | sample 3176221 | NCBI WGS metagenome assembly SXGT01 (sample SAMN11356862, study PRJNA531348) | freshwater metagenome | isolation source: freshwater sample F1-120 | place: China: Fuxian Lake, Yuxi | collected 2017-12-25
AGCCACTCGATCGCGCGGTAGGTGCGAAGCAGCGCCATGCGCGGCGCCTCTTCCTCGCGCAGCTTGTCACGCGTCGCGTCCTTCTCCTTCTGGAGACGACGCAGCACCTTGCCGCGCGCGTTGCGCAGCCAGACCATCTGCCGCAGGCTGTCCTGCGTCAGCGACGCGACGGCCGCGCTGTCCGCGGCAGCGGCCAGCTCCTGCAGGTCGGTCCACTCGTCCTCGTTGCCGCCAGACTTGATGAAGTCCTCCTTCGTCTGGAACAGCGGCACGGCACCGTCGCGAACGGTCGCCGCGCGGACCTCGTCCTCGGCGGCGATCATGCGGCCCATCACGGCTCGCACCTCCGGCGACAGCTGCGGCAGCGACTCGCCGGTGTCTTCTCGGTAGGCGGCGTCGAGCTTCGCGCGGAACACCTCCGCGAGCACCGTGCGGTAGGCGGTGCGGATGAAGTCCATGAAGCGGTCGAACAGACGCTGCTGCGCCGGCGACGGCGCCTTGCCTTCGAACAGCCACTGCTCGAAGTTGTAGGCGAAGGCCTCGTGGTGCTTGCGCTGCTCGGCGACCGACATGGTGTTCCAGGTCGCGAGGTCGGACACACCGAACCAGCCGAGCAACGTCTGCATGTCTTCGGCGACGCGCGGGTCCACCTGCGGCATCTCGGCCAGCTTCGAGTAGACCGTCAGGAAGTAGTGCGCCAGCTCGTGCAGCCACGTCGAGGAGTCGGCGCTCTGACTCAGGATGATGCGCAGGCGCTTCGGGTCGAACCAGCCGCGCGGGCCGTCACCTTTTTGGAACAGAGGCAGGCCGCCGGCGACCTGTTCGCGCATCTCAGGGGTGATCTCGATGCGGAGCCGGCCTTCCTGAGTGACCTTGCCCCCGAGCTTCTTCACCAGCTTCGAGGCCGCGGCCGGCACGATCTTGTCGTAGAAGCCGCGCATGCCCTCGCTCTGCACGAGGTCGTTGCCTCGCCGTTCTTCCCCGAACGGTGCGCCCATGGCCCACTGCGCGACTTCAGCACCGAACACCTCGCTGAGCTGCTTGCCTTCGACTTGCGCCGCGGCGTCGAAGTCGACAGCATTCTCGATGGTGCCGTCAGCGTTCACCTCGAACTGCGAGGTGCCGTTCTCGTCCTTCATCTCGACGACAACGACGCGGTCGATACCGGTCGAGTCGGCCTTCGTCGGCGCCCGAACTGACAAGCTGTGCACCGCCCGGTCGAGGGAGAACATCTCGGCCACCTCGGCACCGGTGGCGAACTCGATGCGCTGGTAGCCGCCTTCGACAGCCATCATCAGCAGCTTCTTGAGCGCGAGGTTGAGCCAACCTTCAGTGGTGCGGATGAACGGCCCGTCCGGCGGCGCGCCGCCCTTGAACGAGTCAGTGTATTCTTTGACCGCTCGCCGGGCGGCGAGGCGGGCGTCGCTAGCCTTGCGGACCTCCTGCACCAGGCGCTGATACTCAGGGTCGGCGTCGAGAGCCGCTTGATCTGCTTCGTCGCGGCGGCCTCGAGAGTCGACGAGCGAGTTCGGGAGAACCTCGTCGACTCGCCGGGCCACCGCTTCGTTCGCGGCCCGCAGGGCGTCCAAGGCGTCGCTCTCGGCGAGTTCCAAACTCTGCAGCCTCGCCTTGTCGAACGTGCCGCGCTCGCGCGCCGCCTGCCCCCAGTCGCTCTGAAGCTCGTGCACCCGGAGCACTCGACCTTCGGAGAAGTCAGAGGTGCGGATGTGTGCGAGCACGTTCGGAGCGGTCCAGTGCGACGACTTGTAGGCACCGGCGCGTTCGACCGCGTTCTGATTCATCGTCTGAAGGTGGTCGAGCACGTCCACTACATCAGGATCGGCTGCGCCGTCTTCGATGGCTGCCTGCAGCGCCTCTCCGACCGAGCCATAGAAATCCACTGCGTCCGCCGCCTTCGCGACCGCCGTGCTTCCCATGAAATCAATCAGGCCTTCGTTGCCCCGGATCTGGTCCCCTGATGTGTATTGACGGACCCCTGCCGGGGGCGGCAGCACCAGCAGAGTCTCGCTGTAGTGCGTCCCCCCGGTGCGGGTCACGTAGTCCGTGTAGCGGCCTTGCCCGTCTTCCGTCTCGACCTGGACCCCGTTCTCCTGCAGGTAGGCCTCGACCGCTTCGCGCGTCACCTTGCCCTCCTGCATGTCGAGCCAGTCGATAACGCCGGTCCACTCCAGCTCCTCGGCTTTGACGATGCCCTTGTTCTGCAGCCCCTTCAGCTGCTGCTTCCAACCGTCAGCGGGCATCGCCTTGACGTTCAGCATCCGCACACCGCGCAGCAGCGCGGAGAAGAAGCCGGCGCCGCTCTGCCGGAAGACCTTGTCGCCTTCGTAGCCTTCGCTCAGCACCCAGTCCGGCAGCACGCCGATCTTCTGCGGTGCATACTGCGTGTCAGCACCGTTGGCGGTGCGGTTCGCCTTCGCGAACGGGCCGAAGTTGACCCAGCTGTTCTGGCCGCGCGTCTCGGTCGTCAGTGCCTTGCGCGCGAGCGGCGAGAACATCGCCATGTGCTGCTGCCACGCGTTCTCCTCGCCTTCGGCGCGGAAGCCGACGCCTTCCATGACGTGCCCGAAGTAGTCATGCACGATGCGGAAGATGTCGTTCGCGCGCACCGGGCGACCGCTGATCGTCTCGCCCTCGACGATCTGCAGCAGCGGGTTGCCGCTGATGTCGACGTTCGCCGACTCGCTGCCGCCGAAGCCGGCGTCGGTCGGGAAGACCCACAGGTGGTTGTTCTGCACCACGTCGAGGATCGCGTTGCGCGGGTTGCCGTAGGGATCGGCACCGGTGATGAACTCGACGACGAGCCCGGTCTCCTTGATCGCCTCCCACTGGCCCAGCGTCTCGCGGATCATCGCGTCGTAGGCGGCCTTCACGTCCGGGTTCTGCGGATCGTGCGGCATCGCGTCGAACGCCGCGGCGACGCGCGTGGCGCGCTCCGGGTCGACCTTCACGTAGGTGGTCGGCGGGTTGTGCGCGATGCCGCTGCGCTCGGCGTAGCGGCGCGCTGCGTCGCGCGCCGGCTGGAACGGGCCGAAGGTTACGTCGCGGCCGTCGACCTTGACGACTGCGGGGAGTCCGGCGAGGGGCTGCCCATCGCCAAGATCCTGCCGACCCTGCTGAGCCAGTAGCTCGTCGCTTCCTCGAACTCCTCCGGTGTCAGGAAGTCCTCCGGCACCGGTTTGGTCGCCTGCAGTTGCGCTCTGTCCACTCACACCTCCTTCGTCATAGACGGGGTCGTCCACTTGTCCCGCAGACCCTGCAGGAACGCTTCCTTCAACTCCTCCGTCGGAAACACCAGTTCGCTGTCCATTGAGTTCCTCCACCGCGATGCGCGCGGCGACATCGAAAGCCACCTTGCCGCTGTCCTTGGCACCCAGTTCGCCATACAGCCGCTTCTCGTAATACCACAACGCGGCCTGGATGTCCGCGATCGTCAGATCGAGCCCCCACTTCGTGAGCAGCTTCTGCGCTCGCCCGGCGGCGTCGAGCATGAACGACCGGTCGCTGGCGTTGAACGGAGTGTCCTCCAGTTCGAGGAACGCCGCCTTGAAGATGGTGTTCGCCATCTTCTCCAGGTCGGTGCCGCCCTTGAAGTCCTTGGCCTCGTAGCTCTTCCGCAGAGGTATAGTCGCCGCTGCAGCCTCTTCGTCCGTCCACTCCGGGTGCCCCATCGCCTCCTTGAAGCGTGCGAGCCCGGCGGCCGTCGGCTTCTGCACCAGGGTGCCGCGGTATCGGTTGAACGTGCGGCTCCACCACCGGTCCATGGTCAGGTAGCCGGCTCGACCCATCAGATTGGCGAAGAACGAGCCCAGCTTCGGGCCCAGCTCCAACGCCGCCATCGGCACCTTCGTGTCCACCGTGAAGGCCGAGACGAAGGTTCCCCCGGCTTCGGCGGCGGCCTTCTTGAGGTTGCCGACCGTGTCCTCTGACAGCAGATACTCGAGCGCCCGCGCCTCGCCCATGGAGTCGAAGAGCTTCTGCAGCACCTCCATGTTGGCGCGCACCGAAGCCTGCCGCGCGGTCCCGCGTTCGGAGGCCAGCTTCTTCGTCTCCCGGTAGCCGGCGTAGATGCCGAGCGCCTGCTTGAAGTTCCCGATCGGCTCCTGGCCGTCGCTGGTGATCGCCACCAGAGCAGTCAGCACCCCGCGAGCAGTCTGGTCAGACTTCAGCTCGGGGAACAGCTCGCCCGCGGTGTCGAGGGCCTGCTGGAACTTGACAGAATACCAACCGAGCCCCGAGTCAGGGTTGCCTGCCTCAAACTCGACCTCTTCAGCCATCCACTCCGCGATGCGCTGCGCGGACTCGGGGGAGCGGTCCTTCGGGTCGATCGACCCATACTTTGCCCGCTGCCGGGTCTCGAGCGCCGTGGCGACCTGCCGCACCGTGTAACGCTTGCCCGGGGTCAGCCCGTAACGCTCCAACGACTCCTTGCCTGAGCGGATCGAGACCGTCTGACGGAACTGCGTGTCGTCCGGCTTCACCGCGTCCGCGCGCGAACCGTCGAGCATCACGAAGAACTTCGGGGTGAACGTGCCCCACTTCTCCGCCTGCGGACCGAACACGCCGCCGTCGTTCTCGCGCCCCGGCAGGCGCTGCACGATCGCCTCCTGCTGCAGGGCCGCGCTCAGCTGGTAGGCCGCCTCCGGCGAGAGCGGCGCGTCGATCGCGATCGACGCGGTCTGCTCGGAGTCGCTCTGCGCCAGCGAGTAGCGGAGCACCTTGGCGCCGGTCGCGCGCACCGCTTCGAGAGCCTGCTCGGGGGTCAGGCGCCCGCCGGTGGGGATGTCGAGGCCGATGTTCAGCAGCACTGACTGCTCGCCCGTCGGGGTCGTGTCCACCGCGGCCTGCTGCAGCGTGGCGCCCTGCGCCGTCGTGGTCAGGCGGAACTGCTCGTCGAACTGCTCGGGAGTCATCTTCGCGCGAGCCGCGTTGACGACGACGAAGTTGGTGTAGAGCCGCGCGTTCGCGCGAGCCTCGACGCCCTGGAACCGGCCCGTCGCCTTCAGCTCTTCGAGCTGACGCGTCATCACCTTCTTGGCCGACTCGAGGATCTGCTTCGAGTTGTCCTGCGCCTCGCCGACGATCTTCTTCGCCTCTTCGGCCAGCTCCTTCAGCAGCGGTGCCGAACGGTCGCGCTCCGACTGGCTCAGCGCATCGGGGTCGACGCGCAGGTGCTGCAGCATCTCGGCACCGAGCGGGGTCTTCGCAAGGTGCGTGACGAAGTCCGCGGTCGGGATCGTCACGTCCTCGCCGCGCTCGGCCTTCGCCTCCAAGTCGTCGATCAGGCCCGGCATCTTCGCGCGCACCGAGTCGGTGACGGTCTTCTCGGTGCCGGCGCGGCCGGCTTCGGCCTGCGAGGTGTCCAGCTGCCGCAGCAGCTGCAGGAACGCCGCGGCGTCGATCGTCAACTCCGGCACCGCGTTGCCGGCGGCGTCCGCGGTGAACTGGTGGAACAGGTCCGGGGCGCGCTCGAGCAGCGCCGGCTCGACCGCGGCGCCCTTCTGCAGTGCTTCGAGGATCTTCGTCTGCGAGTCGACCACCTTGGCTCGCCGGCTCTCGCTGTGGAGGCGCGCGACGGGGCCGGGGAGGCCGAGCAGCAGCATGCCCTCGAAGGTCTTCTGCGCGACACCGAGCACGCGGTACAAGATCTCCGCGCGGCCCTCCTCGGTTGCCAGCTTGCTCGTCAGCTCCGGGCGCGTGTAGGCGCGGAGCAGCTCTTCGGCGGCGACGTTCGTCGACTCCTGCAGCACCTCGGTGATGACCTCGGCTCCGACCGAGGAGAGGTAGCTCTTCACCACCGAGCCCCACATCTTGCCGGCGGTCTGCTGCGCGACCTCGGTCGCGAGGCGCCGGCCCAGGGTCTTGCGCAGCAGCGCGCGGCCCGGCGCGCTCGCGAGGCGGAAGCCAGTCGCCTCGAGTGCACCGTTCACGAGGCCGACGCCGAGCGCGGCCGTGCGGGCGTGCTCCGGCGCGTAGCCTGCTTGGATGAAGTCGAGGTAGGCAGCGCCTCCTTCCGTGAGAACCGCCTGCGCGGTCATCGCGCCCTTGAACCCGGCGCCGAAGCCGGCGACCGCGCCCCCGGGGCCCGCGGCGGTGCCCACTGCGGCGCCGGCGGCGCCGGCGGCCAGGGCGGTCGGGATCGACGGCAGCCACTGACCGAGGATCTCCAGCGTGCCGCCGACGGTCTTCTCGATCGCGCCGGCGCGCGCCGGGATCGAACGCAGCCGGCGGTCGATCTCTTGCAGCTCCTGCAACTCACCGGTCGTGGTCCAGCCGGCGGCCATGCGCGCGCCGATCTCGCCACGCCGGCGAGTGAGCGCGCCGGTGTCCCACTGCTGCCCGATCCAGTCGAACAGGCCTTCCGCTCGCTGCAGCGTCGCCAGTTCGTCGTGCACCGTGGCGAGGAACTCCGGGTTCCGAAGGTGGACCGCGAGAGCCGGGTTGGCTGCCGACCGCACCGCAGACTCGAGGGCGCGCGCCCGCATCACCTTCTTGATCTCGTCGTGGCGCTCCGCGACCGCTTCCTGAGGGATCCCCAACAGGCGGGACGCCTTGCGCTGCTCAGCGAACAGGGTCGGGTCGCTTGCGACCGCAGCGTCGAACGCCGCGTTCTCTCGCTGCCGCTGCAGGTGCAGCTGCTGCGAGTAAGAGTCATAGACGGGGGTGTCGAGAAAGTCAGGGATCTCGGTCATAGATGTCGCAGACGATCTTCCCCTATGCGGCGGCGGATGTCGGCGAGGCGCTGCCGCTCCGCTACCTTAGCAGCTTCCTTTCGCTCAGCATAGGCCTTGCGCTCGGCTTCGCTCCGGCGGGCCTTGTCTTCTTCGAACGCTTTGTCCTCCGCGGCCCGCCGGCGCTTCGCTTCCGCTTCGTCCACGTTGCCGGCCGCGTCCAACGGGAGCGGGCGCCCATACTCATCCACTGGGATCAGTTCCGACTTCGGGAGAGTCGACTCGAACTTCCGGCGAGCCTCTTGCCGCTTGAGAGCTTCTTGCACGGCAGCCTCTTGCCGCTTGAGAGCTTCTTCGACGAACTCCCGGCGAGCCTCTTGCCGCTTGAGAGCTTCTTTCACGGCAGCCTCGCCAGCCGCGTTGCGCGCGGGGTGGGAAAGTAAGTTCCCCCGCATCTCTTCGGTCTCTTTCACTGTGGCCTCCACTCGGTGCCAGAGTGTGAAGTTGTAAGCCTCGACCGGGAGCCCTCGCCGCACAGCCTCAAGACGCGCCGTGCGGCGCCGGTTCTCCGACTGGATGAACTCCCACTCCTGACGAGAGCCGCGCTCGGGAACCGCGGCCATGTCGGGGTCACGCTCGCGATAGAAACGCCACGCGAGATCGAGCGGGGGAGTGTCACCAGTCTTCTTCAATACCTCGTAGAACTTGCTGGTGTCATACCGCTCTTGCTCGGTCACCCGAAGACTTTCAGCTTTGAGGTTCGCCGCGATAGTCGCGTAGGCGAACTCGTTTTCGGTGTCGACAATCATCTGGAGACGCTCGGCCTCTTCAGGCATCTCGGCGTCGAGCGCGGCTCGCTTCATCTCCATGATCCGAGCGGTCACCTTCTCTCGCACCCCCGGGGCGCGTAGTTCGGTGAACGTGAACATGACCTCGTTGCCCGACCCCCGGGGGTCTGGCACCGACACCCCCAGCTCCGCCGCCGTCGGGTCGTCTCGCAGCTCCTCGGGGGTGAACCGGAGTCCGACAAGGGACAGCGGGATCTTCTCGCCGGTCGCGACCAGCGTGACCTGCTCGGCCAGCTTGCGGTCAACCATCTCCTTGATCGCCGTGCGCGCGTCGACTCGGGATTCCGGCGTCCACGACGCACGGAACTCTTCGTCGAACATCAGCCGCAGCTTCTTCCGAGCTTCGATCGCCTCTTCGTCCGGGTCGGGGCCGAGCGGCTGCAACCGCTCCAGCTGCCCCTCGACCCACTCCTTGTCGGACACAACTTCGAGGCCGCCGCCGGAACCGGCGCCACGCCCCGCCCCACGCCCGCCAGGGGTGGGCTGCTGGTTCACCTGGGCCCACTGCGCGGCCAGCCGGTCGGTGTCCTGCTCGTCGAGGTCCATCCAGACGGCGTCGTAGATCGTGTCCCATTCGACCCCTCGCAGCTTGGCCGTCGGGTCCGCCAGCACCCCGTTGAGCACCTGGAGGCCTCGAGGGGTCGTGACCCGGCGCCCCCGCATCGCATACTGCTCCACTTCAGCGAAGAGGCCTTCCGCCTTCAGCTGCTGGATCATCGGGGCCGGGAGCAGCTCGTCGATCGGCAGCTGCTCCGTCAACGCGCGGAACTCGCCGGCGGCAGCGCGCTGCGCGACCCGGCGATCGTCGTCGAGGATGGCCCGAGCTTGGTCCACCATCTGCACCCGCTTGCGGGCCGCTTCATGCTGCCGGCGCGCATCCCGGCGGTCGATCTCGGCGCTCGCGCGCTCGTAGGCCGCTTGCGTCAGCTTGCCATCGACGAACAGTTCGTCGAGCTTGTCATACCGGGCGCCGAGCGGAAGCTGGTCCAGCGAGATCGCGATTGTGATCGCGTCCGCCTTGGTCTGCATCCCGTCCAGCACCGCGTCCACGCGTTCCTTCACCTCGGGGTTGAGGTCGCGCTCGGGGTCGAGGCTCGCGTAGTAGGTCTTCAGGTCGTCCAGCCGCTCCGCGTCCGCGAGCTGCTTCATCACCGAGCCGTGCATCGTGGCGCGCGTGTTCAGGAGCGCCTGCTGCGCGATCTGGCTGTCGAGCGGGATGCCCTGCAGCTGCAGCGCCTGCTCCGTCAGGTCGATCGCCTCGTCGAGCGCAGCGGCTGCGAAGCCGGGGCGGTTGTTCGAGTGCATGAACAGGAACTGCCGGCGGCTCTCCTTCACGCCGGCGTCCAGCTCCGCCAACTTGTAGGTCTTGGTCTCCTTCGCCTCGTGGTCGTCGACCATCCGCACCAAGTCGGACATCAGCTGTGCGGCCCGCGGCGCGAACCGGCTCTCCTGTGCTGGGTTCTCGACACCCTTCTGCAGTGCCTGCAGGTGCGACTCGAGCGCGTCGATCGTCGCCTTGCGGTTGCTCTGCGCGTCGCGCCCGGTGTAGCGCAAGAACTTGTCGACCTCAGCCCGCGCCGCAGCGGACAGCTTCGTCGTCAGCTCCGTCGAGCGAGCCGTGTCGTAGTCCTGCTGCGCCTCCAGCCCGACCTCGTAGAGGCCGAGCGCGGCGCGCTGCGCGCCTTCACCGAACTGCTGCAGCTGCTCGCCGACCGCGCTGCGCATCGGCTGCACGCCCTGAGCGGAGAAGCCGCCGGTCTGCTGGACCTGCGGCTGGACAGTGGGGATCGTCACCATGGATCAGTTCTGCGAGCTGTAGCGGGACCACCGACGGTCCTGCACCCACGCGTTCGACAACGTGCCGACGCTGGAGAGCAGGGAGCCACCGAGCGCGAGCCCGGTGCTGATCGAGCGGCGGCTGGCCGCGGCGTTCTCGGCCGACACGCCCGCCATCGCGCCCCGGTTGCGAGCGTCCTGCGCTCGCCGGCGCTGCGCCTCGGCGGCGCGCACGCCGTTCGCCTGCACCGTGTTCACGTCCTCCTGCCGGGCCAGCTCGATCGACGCCAGCTGCTCGGCGGAGCTGCCGACACCGACCGCGACACCGCGTGCCGCTGCCGACACGCGGGCCGCACCGCGCCGCTGGCCGGCGACCATCGACACCTGCCCGGCCTCGCGGCGCGCGGCCTCGAGCACCTGCTGCGCGTCGAACTCGGCGGCGCGCGCCTCGATGCCGGCGATCGACTGCTCGTAGCGCGCGTTCAGCTCCATCGACTCGGCTTGGCTCTTCTGCATCTTGGCGCCGTAGAACGCGCCAGTCGCCTGCAGACCTGCGGCGCCGATGCTGGCCCAAAAGCCGAGCGTGGCGATGTTGGTCTCCCACCCACCAACCGGAGACTGGTTGACGAGCGGAGCAGGCGGAGCAGAGAAGTAGCCCGGTTTGAGGTAGTCGGTCATCACGAGCCTCCGATCTGAACGTCGAGCGCCATGCCGAGAATGCGAAGCGGGAGCGGGCTGACTTGCCGGATGTAGACCCCCAAGTCAGGGCGCCACTTCGCCGGCGCGTTAGCCGCCGCGTCGCCCTCGAAGAAGAAGGGCCCGGACACCGGCGCGGACCCAGCCACGGAGAACCCCGCGTCGAACGCGTTGTTCACCGGCGCCATCTGCGAGGTCGGCGCCGCCGGGTCGTTGCCGACATAGTAGCCGCCGCTGCGCATCAGCTTCAACGTGACCTTGTTGACCGCACGGGTGCGGCCCTGGGTCAACCCCTCCGCCTGGATCGCCGGCGGCAGCGTCTGCAGCTCTGCTGCATACGGCAGCCCTGCGACGACCTTGACCGCGGGGAACGGCAGCGAGAAAGCACCGGTGGCGATGTCCGTGACGAGCGGGCCGACAGGGCGCCCGTCAGCGAGCGCGTAGACGCCCGCGCCTGGGAGGTGGGGGAGCACGAACGAATCTTCCGCCCACGCCCAGTTCGCGTGCAGCGGGCCCGCGACGTTGGTGCCGTTGATGATGAAGCTGTCGTTCACCATCCGCACGACGACGGTCGACGCGCTCGAGTAGCTGACCACCTCGAAGAAGTGGCGCCGCCCCCTGGGGTTCGCGGTCCCGAACCTGTTCGGCGCGGCGGCCGTTTCGTAGAGGCACAGGTAGCGGCCGACCGACGACGGCGCGAAGATAGCCGCGCTCGAAGTGACCGTGTAACCGACCCCCGACCCGATCGGGGC
>SXGT01490465.1_pt1 | contig 10761 bp, 10 predicted proteins | sample 3176221 | NCBI WGS metagenome assembly SXGT01 (sample SAMN11356862, study PRJNA531348) | freshwater metagenome | isolation source: freshwater sample F1-120 | place: China: Fuxian Lake, Yuxi | collected 2017-12-25
CCGCCCGTAGACGCCCGCCACACCCGAGACCTCCGAATGCAGGTCTCCGCCGCAAGCAGTCCGGTACGTGAGGTCGCGCCTGGTGGGGCCAGGGGGCGACGGGGCTGCTAGTGGAAGGTCTCGCCTTGCTCCAGCATGGCGACGAAGCGGGCGGCGGCGCGCTCGCGCGACTCGGGGCGCTTCAGCTGGCTGACCCGGAAGATGAACGCCCAGCGATTCTGCGCGGTGAGCGAGGCGAAGGCCGTGGATGCCGCGGGGCTCGCGTCGAGGGCGGCCTGCAGCTCCACGGGCACGGGTGCGTCCTTCACGCGGTAGGCGGCATCCCACCGTCCGTCGGACTTGGCTCGCTCGATCTCGGCGTGACCTCCCTCGCGCATGCGCTCCTCGGCGATGAGCCGCTCGACGATGCCGATGTTGCGCTGCGACCACGGGCTCGCCCGTCGGCGAGGCGTGAACGCCTGGAGCACGTAGTCGTCGTCGAAGCGTGCGACCTGGCCGTCGATCCAGCCGTGGCACAGGGCGACCTCGAGGGCCTCGTCGTAGGTGATGCCGGGCGCGCTCGACAGCTTCTTGCGCAACTTGAGGCGCACCCCGTCGTCGGTGCCGTGCTCGAGGAGGTAGCGCTCCCACTCGGCGGGTGAGCTCACCTCGACGAGCGGCTTGTCGGCGAAGGAGACCATGCCCCGAGCATAGAAGAAGCCCCCGACGGGGCGCCGGGGGCTTCTTCTCTGCGGGTTCGCGTCAGCTGGCGACGACCTCGGTCGACTCGGCGGCGGCGGGGGCGGAGCCGGTGACCGCGACCTTGCGCGGCTTGGCCTGCTCGCTCACCGGGATCACGACGCTGAGCACTCCGTTGTCGTAGTTCGCCGTGATCGCGGACGTGTCGATGCCCTGGCCGAGCGTGAGCTGGCGAAGGTAGCTTCCGCCCTGGCGCTCGCGCGCGAGCCACTTGACGCCCTCCTGGCTGCGGGGGGTGCGCTCGGCGCGCACGGTGAGCAGCTGGCCGTCGATGTCGACGTCCACCGAGCCGGGGTCGATGCCCGGGAGGTCGGCGGTGAGGACGTAGTGGTCGCCGTCGCGGTACAGGTCGATGGGCATCCGGCGCGGACCCTGTCGGGTCGCACCGCGCTCGAGCTCACGGAACGGGTCGAAGAGTACTGCCATGATTCCTATCTCCAAACTTGAGTCACCACGACTCAACTAAGAAGAAATTAGCACTCTCGCACGGCGAGTGCCAGCGCGTTCGCAGCCGGCGAACGCCCGCTCAGCGCACGCGCTCCGGGACCCCAAAGCGACCCCGCGGACCCCGGCGTGCGGCCGTCCCCGAGGTCGTAGCTGGAGCTAGGGATTAGTAGCCGGAGAAGTAGTCCGTGTGCACGCGCCGCGCGCCCAGGGAGCGCAGGGCGCGACGGAGGTCGTTGACGAGCGCGGGGGGCCCGGAGATGAACGCGCGCCGCGTGCCGGCGTCGGGCACCGCCTCCGCGAGGCGCTCGCCCGTCACCCGGCCGGGCCCGCCGTACACCCAGCCGGCGGGCAGGGGAGTCGGCTCGGTCGGCGAGAAGACGACCACCCGCGCGCCGGACTGCTCCAGCAGCGCGCGGTACGGCAGCTCGCCCGGGGTGCTGTTCGCGTATGCGACGACCACGTCGCGCTTCTCGCCGCGCTCCACCGCGTGCGCGAGCTGCGAGGCGAACGGGGTGATGCCGATGCCGCCGGCGACGAGGAGCAGGGGCTGCGAGACATCCCGGGGCAGGGCGAAGTCGCCGCCCACGCCCGTGCCTCGCACCTCGGCGCCGGGCTCGAGGTCGAGCAGCGCGCGCTTGAAGCTCGACGACTTCTCCGGGACGGTGATGGCGAAGGTCAGCGGGCCGTCGTCGGTCGGCGCGGAGGCGATGGAGAAGTAGCGCCGGCTTCCCCGGAAGTCGGCCTTGCGGTGCGGGATGCTCAGCTCCATGTACTGGCCGGGCAGGAAGCGCACCGGTCGCGACGGCTGGAACGAGAGCTCCCACGTCGTGGGGCTGAGCTCGCGCTTGCCGAGGTACTCCATGCGGATGGCCCTCCGCTGGCCGAAGAAGAACGCCACGACGTTGCCCACGACGAGAGCGATCTCGGGGCTCGAGTAGATCGGTCCGAACGAGTACGGCACGGAGAACAGCACGCCGACGAGAACCGCGATGACGAGCTGCTGCCAGCGCCGCGGGGGAAGGGTGAGGGGCTCGCTGAGCATGAAGCCGGCGAGGAACACGATCGGGTAGGAGAGGAACGCGGTCGCGATGGCCGAGCCGAGGTCGGCGCCCCCGATGGTGATGCGCACGGCGATGATCGCCGCCGCGACCGCCATGAACACGACCGCCATGGTGAGCCGTTGGGTGCGGTACAGCACGAGGAACGCGCCGATCGCGACGATCGGCAGCAGCCACGGGGTCGCCGCCCACCAGACGGCGAAGTTCAGACCGGTGAGGGCGACCACGACGGCGCCGACCGCGGCCGGGTTGGCGATGTGCCGCCCGCGCACGGCGAGAACGAACTTCGACAGGCTCGCGATCACCCCGGCGAGGGCGATGCCGCCGAGCTGCATCGGGTCGAGAGTGGGGGAGAACAGGAGGAACAGCAGCACTCCCGTGATGATCGCCGACTCGAGGTGCGGCTTGGCCCGGAAGATGAGCCCGAAGAGGATGCTCGAGGCGACCGTCACCCCCACCGCGACGACATTCGTCACGATGACGGCGAGCGGCGAGTAGTTCGAGAGCTGCCCGAAGAGCGAGAGGATGAGGGCGGCGACCGTGATCGCCCCGAGGACGATGAGCAGCAGCGCGTACATCGTGACGGAACCGGTGACGCGATCGAGCCACTGCTTCATAGGAACAACTCCCCGTCGATATCTGGCGAGAACTCTACTCGCCCGGTCGAGAACATGCGGACGTACCGGATGCCGAACTCCTCGGCGAGGCGGTCGGCGTCGGCGAAGAACAGGGCCGTCGCGACGCCGTCCGCGACGAGCGCGGTCGGCGCGATGGCCCACGTCGCGATGACGGTGGCGGTGGGCAGCCCCGTCGTCGCGTCGATCACGTGGTGCAGCCCGTCGCCCCACGCCCGCCGGTTGACCGACGACGCGCAGATGGCGCCCTCGCCGAGGTTCACGACCCCGATCGCCATGCTGGGGTCGAGGGGATGCTCGAGCGCAACCCGGATCGACCCCGGCCCCCAGCGCCGGATGTCGCCGCTCGCGTCGATCACGAGGTCGCGCACCCCGCCCGATCGGAGCAGCTGCCCGACGAGGTCGACGAGGTGACCCTTCCCGGCGGCTCCGACGTCGAGGAGCACGGGACGCAGGGTGTGGAGCACTCCGTCGTTCCAGGCGACCGCGTCATCCCACGCGGGAACCGGCCGCGCGGGCCCGCTGGGTCGCAGCGAGTAGGCGCGGTCGTAGCCGAGCGTCTCGAGCGCGCGGCCGACGAGCGGGCTCATCGCGCCGTCGGTGACGACGTAGAGCCGGCGGTAGAGCTCGAGCAGTTCGGCGGACTCGTCGGGCAGGGCCCACGTGCCGGGCTCCCGGCCGATCCGGGCGACGAGGGAGTCGTCCCGGAAGCGGGACCACGTGGCGTCGTACGAGTCGATGCGCTCGTGGAGCGCCGCGTCGAGGTCGGGGCCGATCGGCTCCGCCGTGTCGATCTGCCAGCGCGTGCCGATCGCCTCGAACTCGAGGCTACTCGGCAGCGTCGGCCTTGATCTGCTCGACGGCGGCGTTGAAGCCGCCGCTCGCGAGCGAGGATCCCGCGATCTTGCTGACGGAGATCTCGTCGATCCGCTTGCCGACGACGGCCGCGGCGATGCCGCCCGCGAACTCGCCCTGGAAGCGGACGGTGTTGGGGCTTCCGCCGTGGCCGACGACCTCGACCGCGGTGATGGCGTCGTCCTGGAGGGTGATCGTCACATCGAGCGTCTCGGTGCCGTTGGGGGACTGGTACTCGCCGGAGGCGCTGTAGGTGCCGTCGGCGTAGGAGCCGGCGCCGGTGTCCGTGCCCGAGTCGGTGCCGCCCGAGTCGGTGCCGTTGTCCGTCGACCCCTCGGAGCCGGTTCCGGAGTCCGGTTCGGTCACGCTCTCGGCGGCGGTGGAGCAGCCGGCGAGGGCGCCCACGAGCGTGAGGCCCGCGACGAGGGCAACGGCGGTCTTGCTGTCGGTGAGCGTTCGCATGGGTCTCCTGGAGTGTCGAGTGAGCAGTTCTGTCATGGATTACTTCGTCCCAGCATGCCGCAGCGGATGGGAATTACCTTGGAGCGTCCTGCACGTCGACAGCGTATGCGCGGGCGCGGGCGCCGCGACGGGTCGACGAGAAAATGTAACGAGCGTGTAAATCTGCGTTCAGGGACTTGCGCGAAGTTTGTTTGTAAGCTGTACTAACAAACATGACGACGGGGTTCACCACCGGACGGGCGCTGCGCCCGACCACCAAAGTGCTGCCGGAGCACGCCCGCGGGCACAACCGTGCACTGGTGCTCCAGACCCTCTACCGGTCGGGCCAGCAGTCCCGGGCCGACATCGCCCGCGAGACCGGGCTCACGCGCGTCACCGTGTCCGACCTCGTCGCCGAACTCATCGCGGACGGCCTCGTCATCGAGGTCGGGCAGCGCGAGGACGCTCGCCCCGGCAAGCCCGCCACGCTCCTCGACCTCGACCGCTCCGCCTTCCACATCATCGGCATCGACCTCAGCGAGTACGACACCTTCCGCGGCGCGGTGCTCGACCTCGACGGCCGCATCTTGCATCGCGCGGAGCTTCCCCTCGCGTCGGCGACCGGCGAGGATGCCACGGCTCTCGTCATCGCCCTCGTCGAGACCCTCGTCGGCCACGCCACCCTCCCGATCCTCGGGGTCGGCGTCGGCTCGCCCGGCGTCGTGGACCTCGCGGGGGTCGTGCTGACCGCCCCCAACCTCGGCTGGGCGAACGAAGACCTGCAGGGAACCCTGAACCTGCGCTTCGGCCTCCCCGTCGTCGTCGCCAACGACGCCAACGCGGCCGCGCTCGCGGAGCACAGCTTCGGGGGCGCGGACAGCGACATGATGCTCATCAAGGTCGGTCACGGCGTCGGCGCCGCGCTCCTCCTCGACGGCACGCCCCTCTACGGCAGCCGCTTCGCCGCGGGCGAGATCGGCCACGTCGTCGTCGGGACGGATGGCGGTGCCGAGTGCGTGTGCGGCAAGCGCGGCTGCCTCGAGACGTGGCTCTCGACCCCGCGACTGCGATCCGCCCTCGCCGCCGCTGACGCGGAGACGAACATCCAGATCCTGAGGGAGGCCGGGCAGCGACTCGGCATCGCCCTCGCCCCCATCGTCGGAGCGCTCAACCTCGCCGAGGTCGTGCTGAGCGGTCCGATCGCCCTGCTTGATGGACCGCTCGCCGAGGCGACCATCGAGACGCTCCGCAACCGGACGATGGCCGAGTTCCATGGCGATCTGACGTTGCGGATGACGACGCTCGGAGAGGACATCGTCATGCGCGGCGCCGCCGCCATGGTGCTCTCCGCGCAACTCGGGGTCTCCTGACCCTTGCACCAGCGGGTCGCCAGCCAGGCGTTCCGTGAGTCACAACACGAAGGAAGACACACATGATCAACAAGAAGATCGGAGCGGTGGCCGCAGCCACTGCCGCGCTTCTCGTGCTCGCCGGGTGCTCCACTCCCGCCCCCGAGGACGCGGGCGGAACGGACATCACCCTGTGGCTGATGGGTGGTGACACCCCGGATGCGCTGCGCGACTACCTTAAGACCGAGTACGCAGACGCAACCGGGGGCACCCTCACTATCGAGGAGCAGAGCTGGGGCGACGCCCTTTCGAAGCTCACCACGGCACTGCCTGATGCCGAGAATACCCCGGACGTCGTCGAGATCGGCAACACGTGGTCGCCGACCTTCACGACCGTCGGCGCGTTCAGCGACATCAGCGACATGGTCGACGAGCTCGGCGGGGATGCCCTGCTGCCCTCGTTCGTCGAGATCGGCGAGGTCGACGGCGCCAACTACGCCCTCCCGTACTACTTCGGTTCGCGCTACATGTTCTACCGCAAGGACGTGTGGGCGGCCGCAGGCCAGGAGGTCCCGACGACGCTCGCCGAGTTCTCCGCGGCCGCGGCGGCGCTGAAGACGGACACGCAGTCCGGCTTCTACATCGGCGGCCAGGACTGGCGCAACGGCATCTCGTGGATCTTCGCCAACGGCGGGGAGCTCGCGGTCAAGGACGGCGACCAGTGGGTCTCCACGCTCTCCGACCCGAACACGATCGAGGGGCTCACTCAGCTCCAGGCCCTGTTCACGGATGCCTCGCTCGCCCCGGTCACCGAGGCGGACAGCACCCCGTGGGTCAACATCAACAACAACGAGGCCACCGGCGCCCCCGAGGCCGCCACGATCATCGCCCCCGGTTGGGCGCACTGGTCGATCGGCGACCTCACGCCGGACCCCGAGGACGACACCAAGACCATCGCGACCTGGAACGACGACGTGTTCGGCACGTTCGTGCTGCCGGGTGTCGACGGCGGGGTCGCCCCGGTGTTCGCGGGCGGATCGAACATCGCCATCTCGGCGGCGAGCAAGAACCAGGACGCCGCCAAGGAGCTCATGCGCATCATCTTCTCCGAGGAGTACCAGACGCTCCTCGGTGAGAATGGCCTCGGCCCGGCGAACCTCGACTACGCGGACGCCCTCGGAGACGACCAGTTCGCGGTCGCCCTTCGTGAGTCCGCCGCCGGCTCGAAGCTGACCCCCGCCGCGCCCGGCTGGGCCGCCGTCGAGGGCTCGGGCCTGCTCGAGGAGTTCTTCGGCAAGGTCAACGCCGGAGGCGACATCGAGGCGCTCGCCGCGGAGTACGACGAGAAGATCACGCCGCTTCTCAACGGCTCGCCGCATCACGCTGGTCGAGCTTGTCGAGACCCGCCAGGACCTCGACAAGCTCGGCCAGCAGCATCCGCCCGCTACACCCACCACCCACCGAAGGGAGGTACCGTCATGTCCTCATCCGTCACCCTGCGTCGATCGCGCGCACCGTATCTCCTCGTCCTGCCGGCCGTGGCGATCCTCCTGCTCGGCATGGGCTACCCGCTCGTCTGGCAGATCGTCACCTCGCTGCACGAGTACGGGCTCGCCCAGCAGTTCGGCCAGCCCGCGCCGTTCATCTGGTTCGACAACTTCGTCACCCTCGCGACCGACCCGAACCTCTGGATCGTCGTCGCCCGCTCGCTCGCGTTCTGCATCATCACGGCGGCGGTGACCCTCGCGGTCGGAACGCTGCTCGCCCTCCTCATGACCGCGATCACCAGGACCGCCCGGCTCATCCTCCAGGTCGCCCTGCTGCTGGCATGGTCGATGCCGGTCGTCGCCGCGATGACCGTCTGGATCTGGCTGTTCGACTGGCGCCGCGGCGTCATCAACTTCGTGTTCGACATGATCCCCGGCATCGACCTCTACCGCTTCAACTGGCTCGCGAGCCCCCTCACGTTCTTCATCGTCGCGAGCATCATCGTCGTCTGGATGAGCGTGCCGTTCGTCGCCTTCAGCGTCTACGCCGGTCTCACCCAGGTCTCCGACGAGGTCATGGAGGCGGCGCAGCTCGACGGCGCCAATGGCTGGCAGCGCTTCTGGAACATCATCCTCCCGCTCATCCGCCCCGTCATCGCGATCGTGCTCCTCCTCCAGCTCATCTGGGACCTGCGCGTGTTCACGCAGATCACGATGCTGCAGGATGCCGGGAGCCGGGCCGGCGAGTTCGACCTGCTCGGCACCTATATCTACAAGCTCGGCACGAGCGCCCAGGACTTCGGGATGGCCTCCGCCGTGTCGATCCTCGTGCTCGCGATCACGATCGCGCTCAGCTGGTTCTACATCCGCAGCCTCCTCAAGGAGGACCACCAGTGACCCCCGCGCGCATCCGTCGCACACTCCTCTCGATCCTCGCGATCGTCATCGCCGCGCTCTGGGCCTTCCCCGTCTACTGGATGGTGAGCTCGTCGCTCATCCCCACCGCGGTGCTCAACTCGTTCATCCCGACGTTCTTCCCGAGCCGGCCGACGGGCAGCAACTACGCGGGGGCGCTCGCGGACGGCTCCTTCTTCCGGGCCCTCGGCATGAGCCTCGCGATCACGCTGACGGTCGTCGTCGTGTGCCTGCTCTTCGCGTTCCTCGCGGCCCTCGCGATCAGCCGAGTCCGCTTCCGCGGCCGCACCGGTTTCGTGATCGCCGTCCTCATCGTGCAGATGCTCCCCGCCGAGGGCCTCTTCATCGCCCAGTACAAGATGGTCTCGAGCGTGGGCCTCCTCGACTCGGTCATCGGCCCGACGATCATCTACGTCGCCGCCGTCGTCCCGTTCACGATCTGGATGCTCCGGGGCTTCGTCGCGGGGATCCCGGCCGACCTCGAGGAGGCCGCCATGGTGGACGGCCTCAGCCGCTTCGGCGCGTTCATGCGCATCACCTTCCCGCTCCTCGCGCCCGGGCTCGTGGCATCCGGCGTCTACGCGTTCCTGCAGGCCTGGAACGAGTTCACCGTCGCGCTCGTGCTGCTCCCGTCGGAAGCGGCGCAGACGCTGCCGCTGTGGTTGCGCGGGTTCGTGCAGGCGAGCGCCACGAGGGAGACGGACTGGGGCCAGGTGATGGCGGCATCCACCCTCGTCGCCGTTCCCGTGATCATCTTCTTCCTCATCGTGCAGGGCCGGCTCACGTCGGGACTCGTCGCCGGGGCGGTCAAGGGATGAGAGTCGGGATCGACATCGGCGGAACGAAGACGGATGCCGTGGCCGTCCTCGACGACGGAACAGTCGGGCACCAGCTCCGCCTGCCCACCGGCTTCGGCAGGGACGCGGTGCTCGACACCGCGGTCGAGGCGGTCTCGCGACTCGCGGAGCTCGCCTCCACCGACATCGCCGCGTTCGACTCGATCGGGGTCGGCGTCCCCGGCGCCGTGGACCACGACGGCCGCGTCGTGCACGCCGTGAACCTCGGCATCGACGACCTCGCGCTCGGCGAGGAGCTCGCGGGGCGCCTCGGCAGGCCCGTTCGGGTCGACAACGACGTCAACGCTGCTGCGCTGGGGGCCTTCCACCTGCTCGAGCGGGATCCGGGCCACTCGATGGCCTACCTCAACCTCGGCACCGGGCTCGCGGCCGGACTCGTGCTGCGCGGCGAGCTGTGGCGGGGCTCCCGGGGGGCGGCCGGCGAGATCGGGCACATCCCCGTCGACCCGGCGGGCCCGGAGTGCCCGTGCGGCCAGCGCGGCTGCCTCGAGATGGTCGCCTCCGGCTCGGCGATCGCGCGCCAGTGGCCCACGGATGACCCGCAGCCGGCCCGCGCCCTGTTCACCGCGGCGGCGGCCGGCGATCCGCTCGCGGCAGGGGTGCGCACGCGGCTCGTCGAGAACGTCGCCGCCGCGGTGCGCATCCTCGTGCTCACCGTCGACGTCGACAGCGTCGTGATCGGGGGAGGGCTGTCCTCGCTCGGCCAGGACCTCCTCGATGACGTCGTCGCGGTCCTCCGTCGCTGGGAGGACGCCTCGGCGTTCCTCGCCTCCGTGTCCCTCAGCTCGCGGGTCGCGATCGTGCCCCAGGGCTTCCCCGCGGCCGCCGTCGGAGCGGCACTCGTGGGCCACGCTGATCATTAGGATTGGGTAATGGCTGAAGTCGTCATCGTCCCCTCGTCGGCAGAGGGCGGCGAGCTCGCCGCCGACATCATCTCGTCATTCGTGGCACGGCAGCCGAGCGCCGTTCTCGGCCTCGCCACCGGGTCCACGCCGCTGACGACCTACCAGTCCCTCGCCCGGCGCGGCCTCGACCTGGGGAGCGTGCGCGGGTTCGCGCTCGACGAGTACGTGGGGCTTCCGGCCGAGCATCCCGAGAGCTACCGCTCCGTCATCACCCGCGAGGTCGTCGAGCCGCTGCGGCTCGCCCCCGAGCTCGTGCGGGTTCCCGCCGACGACGGCGGACCGCTCGAGGGGGCGGGGGAGCGCTACGAGGAGGACATCGACGCCGCGGGGGGCGTCGACATCCAGATCCTCGGAATCGGGACGACCGGCCACATCGGCTTCAACGAGCCCGGCTCGTCGTTCGCGTCGCTCACCCGCGTGAAGACGCTGACCGAGCAGACCCGCCTCGACAACGCGCGGTTCTTCGACTCGATCGACGACGTGCCCATGCACTGCATCACGCAGGGGCTCGGCACCATCATGCGCGCGCGGCACCTCCTGTTCCTCGCCTGGGGCGAGGGCAAGGCGGAGGCGGTCGCGGGCGCGGTCGAGGGGCCTGTCACCTCGAGCCTCCCGGGGTCGGCCATACAGCTGCACCGCAAGGTCACGGTCATCGTCGACGAGGCCGCGGCCAGCCGGCTGAAGTTCGCGGACTACTACCGCTACTCGTGGGACAACCGGCTCGACTGGGAACGCGTCTAGCCGGGGAGGCGACTAGCCGATCTTGTTGAGGAAGATCGGCTTGAGGTGCGAGAAGAACAGGATGCCCGCCTCCGCGCCCTCGTACTCGCCGCGACCGCTGTTCTTGCGCCCGCCGCCCGGGACCGTCTCGTCGCCGATCGACGTGGGGGTGTTGACGCCCACTCGCCCGGCGTCCACGTTCCGTGCGAAGCGGAGCGCCGACGCCTCGTCCTGCGTGAAGATCGCGGCGCAGAGGCCGTACTGGGTCGCGTTCGCCTGCGCGATCGCGTCATCGAGGCCGCTCGCCGTGAGGAGTGCGACGACGGGGCCGAAGATCTCCTCCTGGACGATCGC
>SXGT01494298.1_pt1 | contig 10761 bp, 11 predicted proteins | sample 3176221 | NCBI WGS metagenome assembly SXGT01 (sample SAMN11356862, study PRJNA531348) | freshwater metagenome | isolation source: freshwater sample F1-120 | place: China: Fuxian Lake, Yuxi | collected 2017-12-25
GTGATGTGGGCCGCCAGGCGCTGCCGGGCGGTCCGCACCAAGCGGGTCATCGCCTCGGGCAGTTCCAGCATCTGAGCGAAGGCGTCCTGGTTGCCGACCCAGCCGCTCAGCTCGGTGGTGGCGACCACCGTGGCGTTGCGGGGCTTGTCGCGCAGCAGCGCGATCTCACCGACGACGACACCGGGCCCCAGCTGCGACACCGTCACCGCGCCGTCCTTGCCGACGTGGGTCACCTCGGCCTGCCCCGACCCGATGAGCAGGAACGTCAGGGCCGTTTCGCCCTGGCGCATGAGCACCTGACCGGGCGCCGCGACCAGCGGTTGGAGCTGCGCGGCCAACGGTCGCAGCGTCGGCGCGGAGCAACCGGCGAAGAACTCCAGGGCGGCCAGTTCGTCGGCGCGGACAGCGGTCACTCCGGACACCTCACGAGGCTACGGCCGCGAGGATGGGGTCGGCAACAACCCCGCTGCGGACATTTGCTATGTGAGCCCGGAAACCAGCAGTTCGGGACGGTTTCTACGCATGAGTCAGATAACTGTGGCAAACTCCGCGTATGACACAAGCGCTGCGCCGTACTCGGGGGCGTCCACGAGCAGCTAATGGTGCCGAAACCCGTGAACGGATCATCCATGCGGCTCGGCAGGTTTTCAGTGAACTTGGCTACGACGCGTCGACATTCCAGGCGATCGCCGAACGCGCCAATCTGACCCGTCCGGCGATCAATCACTACTTCACGAACAAGAAGGATCTGTACGGCCAGGTGCTGGCAAGCACCAACACCGCGCTGTTCGAGGCCGGTGTGGAGGCCGCGGCCGCCGAGACCACCCTGACCGGCAAGCTCTCGGCCTTCATGACGGGGATGCTGGCCGCGCACCGCGAGTTCGACTCGGCGGCGGCGTTCCTGGTCACCTCGATGCTGGAGGCCTACCGGCACCCCGAGCTCAAGAACGACGAATACGCACCACGCGAAGATGTCCGCGCGTTCTTGAGCACCGCTGTCAGCGACGCCGCCGAGAACGGTCACCTGGCCCCGGACGCCGACGCTGCCGCGCTCGTGGAGATGTTGCTGGTATTGATGTTCGGGATGGGCTTCTACGCCGGGTTCGTCGGCACCGATGCCGAGGTCGCCGCGGTTCTGGACAAATTGCAGCGGTTGTTGGCCAACAACCTGTGGAACCTGCAGGAGCCCGCGGCCCGCTGACGGCGGCCTCGACTCACCCTTTCCGGCGCGAAGCGTCACATTCGTCATTTTCGAGATCGTCGTGCAATCTTGTGAGAACGCCATTACCGATATGGCTCGCGCGACGAGAGGAACACTCCGAGATGACCCGTGTCGAACCGCTGGCCCCCAAGGAGTGGCCCCCGCAGATGCGCGAGGCGCTGACGGCCATGAACCCGCCGGTGCGCCGTCATCCCCCGCTGCCGACCGAGGGACGACCGAGAGGGCTCAACGTGCTGGGCGCCATGGCCTACCACCCGGAGCTGGCCAGGGCCTTCTTCACCTTCAACGGTCATCTGCTGTCGGCGACCTCGCTGACGCCGCGGCAGCGCGAACTGCTGATCCTGCGCACCGCGGTGCTGCAGCAATCCGAGTACGAGTGGGCTCAGCATGTGGTGATCGCCGGCGATGTGGGCATCTCCCGCGACGAGGTCGCCCAGATCGCCTGGGGCCCGGACTCGTCCCTGTGGTCGGAGGCCGACGCCGTGCTGCTGCGCACCGCCGATGAGCTGGTCGCCGACGGCATCATCGGTGACGCCACCTGGACCACGCTGAACGCGCATCTGAGCACCCAGCAGATCCTGGATGTCATCTTCACCGTCGGCGCCTACGAGACGCTGGGGTGGATGCTGCGGTCCTTCGGGGTCGAGCTCGACGACGATGTGCGGGCGCACCTGACCGGGACGTGATTGCCGCGGCCACGGCAGGCGGTGTGACCCGGCTCTCATGCCCTGGTCGGTTTCTCCTCCTACCACGGTCGCAGATCAAGATCGCCCCCGAGCACGATGCCTGGTCGCCGCGATCTTCGTAGCGTCGAACCATGACACACGCACAACCCCTCAGGGGATCGCCGGCGGCAGCGATACCATTGCCGCGCATCAACTCTCGGCACTGGGGCGCCCGGATGGCAGCGGCGTTGCGCGCGGCGTTCCTCGCCCCCGTCCAGCCGACCCGCAAGAAGCGCAGCCCCCGGGCCGTCCAACGGGAGGCCTTCATGGAGGATGCCGCGATGGCGCGGGAGATGTACCGGCTCTAACCGCTCGGCTGCTCCAGCACCGCGACGGCGTCGCGCAGCGGGTCCGGCGACGTCGCCACGTCACCGATGAACGGGTGCGAAAGTTGCAGCACGAGGAACAGGTTGGTGGCCACCAGGACGCCGACGACCGCCACCATCGGGTAGTGCATCGACGGTTTCTCGACGCCGTAGATGATCGCGGTGCCCAATACCAACCCGCTGGTCAGGAAGACGACGGCCCACAGCGGCCAGGGCGGTCCGTCATCGCCGTGCGCCGCCATGATGCGCACCGTCCGGGCTTGGGCGACCTTGTCCAGATTACTGAACGATGTGGCGACAATGGACTTCTGAAGGTCATCGGCAGGCACGATCTGACCGTAGGCCCGGTAGACGTCGGCCAGCGCGGCATCGGCCTCGACTGAGCGCGTGCCGGGCCACTCCGCGATGGCCGCCCGTTCGTAGGCCAGCAGACGCTGCCGGATCCGCTCGGCGTCGGCGTCATCGAAAACCGCTGCATCACTTGCCAGCTGGACCGCCGCCGCGCCCTCTGCCCGCACGTTGCCGTCCGCCGTGTTGATGTGGCCCCACATCGCCGAGACGACGAATCCGATGAAGAAGGCGTAGACGAAGCCGATCACCCCATAGGCGAACCGGGTGACGTCGTTGTGCTCCTCTCCGGCCAGGTGCGGGTACCGACGTCGGACGTAGCGCTGCGCGAGCAACGCGCCACCGGAGAACAGCACGATCAGGGCGATGAGAAGAAGCCCCGCCGGAATGTGTTCCACCAGCCAACCGCTCATGAAGCTCCTCGATGAGTTAGAGCCGCAACGTGATCGTGAGCAGTGCCAGCGCCCCGAGTCCGGCAATCATCGCCGCGACGACGGAGGCGATGGAATAGCGCATCGGACCGAATTCCGCACGCAGCGCCGCCGACTCCTGCCGATGCTGGACCCAGGCCAGGCCCAGCGATGCGATACCGATGACGACCATGACGGCGCCGACCAGCTGCGGGCTGACGAAGGGGTCGGCCAGGCGATCACTCTCGGCCAGCTGCTCGAAGATCTGAAAGATGGTGAAGCCGAACGCGATCAGTGAGGTCGCCGTCCTGGTCCAGGCCATCAGGGTGCGTTCCAGCGCCAGCCGAGTACGTTCGGCGGCGAGCCGGGTGTTCGGGTCCAGCGGCCGGTCGGTCATCGACACCCAGCATGACACCGTCACCGTCGCTCACGCCGTCGGCGCGCCGACCACCGACAACAGTTGCAGCTTCTCATAGCTTTCGCTGCCGGGCGCCGCGGTGTACACCAGCAGCGTGTGCGATTCCTCGGGATCCAGCAGGATCTGGCAGTTGAGCTCCAGCAGACCGACCTCGGGATGGTTGTAGCGCTTGACTTCTCGCGGCCTGATCCCGACCTCGTGTGCTCCCCACACCGCCCGGAACTCTGCGCTTTCCGCGCTCAGCAGCGCCAGCAGCCGTGCCGCCTTGGATTCCGGACCGCGCAGCGTCACTATTGCGCGCAGCCCCGACGCGTACATCCGCGAATAGAACTCGTGGTCCTCCGGCGGACACAGGTCGCGCGCCGAGGGATCGGTGAACCAGCGGTAGCCGATGCTGCGCGACGGTCCGGTGTATCGGGACAGGTCACCGAAGAGCGCGACTCCCAGCGGGGTCTGGCGCAGCGCCTCCCCCAGTTCGGTGACGATCTCGGCCGGGGTGTCGGCGAGCCGGTCGAAGATCCGCAACATCCCGGGGCTGATGTGGTCGGTGCCCGAACCCCGCACCGGCGGGCGGTGCCCGGCCAGCCGGTAGAGGTGATCGCGCTCGTCCCGGGACAGATGCAGACCCTGGGCGATCGAGGCGATCATCTGCTCGGAGGGATGCGGGCCACGCTCGCGTTCCAGGCGCGCGTAGTAGTCCGTCGACATGTGGCACAGCGCGGCGACCTCTTCGCGGCGCAAACCACTGGTGCGGCGACGCTGCCCGCGCGGAAGCCCGACGTCCTCCGGCTGCAGGGCACTGCGCCGGCGGACCAGGAATTCCGCCAGTCCGGCTCGATCGATCATGGTTGCCATTGTTCCCCGCCCCGGACTGCCCAGCCACGGATCGTCAGACCGTGGATACCGCCCTGGATGCCGGGCAGTCTCGAACACATGACACGCGGACAGTACGACATCGCCATTCCCGACCTGACCGGACAACGCGCGGTGGTGACCGGGGCCAGCGACGGCATAGGGCTCGGTATCGCCGCCGCCCTGGCGCAGGCCGGCGCCGAAGTCGTGATGCCGGTGCGCAATACCGGCAAGGGCGAGGCGGCGGCCGCCACCATCCGTGCGCAGTACCCCCAGGCAAAGCTGTCGCTGGAGGCACTGGACCTGTCCTCATTGGCGTCGATCGCCGCGCTCGGCGAGCGGCTGCGCGCCGGTGGCGCCCCGATCCACCTCCTGATCAACAACGCCGGGGTGATGACGCCGCCGGATCTGCAGCGGACCGTCGACGGGTTCGAATTGCAGTTCGGCACCAATCACCTGGGCCACTTCGCGCTCACCGGCCAGCTGCTGCCGCTGCTGTCGGCCGGACGTGCGCGGGTGACCTCCCAGACCAGCATCGCCGCACGCAGTGGCTCCATCAACTGGGACGACCTGAACTGGGAGCACCGCTACGACGGGATGGCCGCCTACCGCCAGTCGAAGATCGCGTTCGGGCTGTTCGGGCTGGAACTCGCCCGCCGCAGCGCCGCCGCGGGCTGGGCCATCACCAGCAATATCTCGCATCCCGGTGTCGCCCCGACCAGCCTGCTGGCGGCACGCCCCGAACTCGGACGGGCCAAGGACACCACCGGGGTGCGGATGATCCGGTGGCTCTCGAAGCGGGGACTGTTCACCGGGACTCCCGACACCGCCAAGCTCCCGGCGCTCATGGCGGCGACGTCGACCGAGCCGGGGGTGTTCTACGGACCGCAGTGGCCCGGCAACGCAGGCGGACCGCCCGGCCCCCAGAAGCTCTGGAAGCCGCTGCGTGACAGCGAGAACGCCGCCCGCGTGTGGGAGGTGTCGCAGGAACTCACCGGTGTCAGCTTCGGATGACGGGCGCTCATCCGTAAGCGGGGTAGCGCCCCTCCCAGATGGCCAGTTGCTCGGTGCGGTGGCCCCGGGCGATTGCGCTTTCCGGGCCGAGCAGCATGGTGGACCCGCCGGCGCCGTCGTAACGCTCCCAGGGCTCTGCGCCCCGGACGAACTCCAGCCAGCGGTCCTGAACGGCTTCTGACATCTGGCGGGCCGCCGCGTCGTTGCCGGCCAGCGCGGGCGCGGCAGCTACATTGCCGAAGACCAGGGCCAGGCACGAATCATGGCAAGCACCCAATCCGGCCCGCGGAGAAGACCACTGCAGTTCGTAACGGAACACCGTGTTGCCGTGCTCGGCGTGTGCACGGACGAACTGCTCGGTCGGCGCGGTGAAGTGGTAGTCGGTGACCATCGCGCCGGCAACATCGCGGAGTGTGTGGTGGTCGGCACGGTACGCCGCCACCACCGCGTCGGCGTCCCGGTCGGCCCCGGCGAGTGCCTGCGCGCGGTCTCGCACGTATTGCTCGGTGAAGACGCCGTCATCGAGCGCGGCATCGAAGATCCGCCACTCGTCGCGCGTCGTCCCGGCCAGGATGGGGATGGGCGGCAACGCACGCGTCTGCGCGCTGACCAGCGGATGCTGGTCGATGACATCGCCGTCGATGCAGGGGTGAAACGGTCCCTGGGGTGGCACGAATCCGGTGTCGATATCGCGTTGCGCGGCGAGAATCTCCTCGACACCCGGTTCTCCGGCACGCATTCGGGCACCGGCGCAGTGGATCTGTTCGGCCACGGCCGAGGCAGCCGCCGTGGAACGCACGCGCTCCAAGCCACCGCTCTGCAGGATCGCGCGGTCGAAGAGGTCGCATCCGCCGGCCAGCAGGGCGGAGATCGCAACCGCACCCGAGGACTGCCCCGCCACCGTGATGGCGGCGGGGTCGCCGCCGAAAGCACCGATCTCCTCGCGGACCCACTGCAGCGCGTGCCGCTGGTCGCGCAGCGTCAGATTGGTGGAGCCTGCACCGTGCCGGTCGGGCGCGTAGAGCGTTCCCAGCACGCCCAACCGGAAGTTCATCGTCACCACCACGATGTCGCCGCGCCGGGCCAGTCGCGAACCGTCGAGCAACGGAGCGGATCCGTGCCCCTGGGTCTGCCCGCCGCCGTGCAGGAAGACCAGCACCGGCCGGCGATGGTCGTCGACCGCGGGCGTCCAGATGTTGAGCGTCAGACAGTCCTCGCTCATCGTCAGTCCGCGCCTGGCCAGTCGCTCGGGCGAGATGTCCTGCGGGGCAATTGCTCCGAAGGTTGTGGCCGCACGCACTCCCGTCCAGCAAGGCATGGTGTGCGGGGGGCGCCACCGCCGCTCACCCGTCGGCGCGGCGGCGTACGGGACACCGCGAAATGCGAGGACCTCTCCTGTTGCGTCGCCCCGCAGCGCTCCGTACGAGGTGTGCGCGACGGCGGTCACGGGCGCTCGGTCAGGGGGTATTCCCGCGCCATCGCACCGTCGAGTATCCGGGTCAGGAAGTCGCGGCCCTTGAAGCTCACCACCTCCACCCGAAGCCCGCTGCGGGGGTCGCGCAGAAATGCCACGCCGGCACCCGTGCGTTCCAACTCCCAACCGTCCTCCTGCAGCCGCGCGACGTCGTCGCGCCAGCGCTGCGCGTAGTAGCCGACGTGGTGCATGCCACCGAGTTTCGGTTCGGCGAAGATCGAGTCCTCGGCGGTGACCACCTCGATCAGCTCCAGGTAGGGCGGGCCGGACAGGGAGAACGCGATGCGGACGCTCTGGTCGTCGGCGGATCCGTCCGGACGGGCGAAACCGCTGGGCATCTCGAACGGTGGCGCCCAGGCGATCTGCAGTGCCGCGGTGAGTGATTGCATGGCAGCAGACAGATCGGGGACGAGGTGGCCCACGTGGTAGACGTTGTCGAAAGCCGACGCGGCGAGCGTCTCGAGTTTCGGGTCCATGTCAGATCCGGTATCTGTCGCGGATGGCGTCGAAGCGTGCGTGCAGTTGCGCGGCCCGCTGCTGCGGCGTGACGCGCCGGGTGCCCGTCGGCAACACGGTGTCCAGCTCTGCCGAGGTGACGACTCTGGTGCCGACCTCGGGCAGCTGCCGACTTCCGATCACCCGCATCGTGAGATAACCCGCACTGAAGCGTTGGGTGTCGATCCAGTTGTGCACGCCGGGGTCGTTGTGGGCCATGACCATTCGTACGCGGCCGTCGGGGTCGGTCACCGCTCGGCTCGGCGTGTAGCTCACCGGGCGGTACAGGTAGTCCATGCTGTTCCAGAACGCGCCCATGTTGGTGAGCATCCAGAACTGACCGTCGTCGGGGAACTCGACGACCAACGCCTCGTCCGGCCCGAGACGCCACGGCATGGTGACGATGAGCCGGCCACGGCGGGCATCGCGTTGCTCCGCGGTGCCGGCGAACCGCGCGCCGGGAAACACGTTGGGCTCGGGCTCGCCGAACAGCGAGCCGATCTCGAGTTCGCGGTCCGGCCAGTCCGTCATCGCCCCGGTGAGGAAGTCGCCGGCCCATCGCATCGACGCGATGAGGTCCTGCGGTGTCGGCACGGGACGTGGCTCATCCATGTCGAGGCGCTCGATGCTGAACTGTGCCGAGCGCTCACTCCAGGAGTCGAAGCCCTGCCGCATGAACAACTTTCGCGATCCCGGTGTGGTCGGCAGCCAATTCGGTTCTCGCCGTGCGCCACCGATGTAGAGCACGAAGCTGCCGTCGGGTTCGGTGACCAGGTCGTCACCGGTGATGTTCGCTTCCGGGGTGTCGCCGAAGGGCTCGTGCAGGTTCGGGTGATCGGCGCCGTAGTACACGTCCTTGTCGGGCCGCGGTCCCTGGACGGTGAAGTTGATGAAACGCGCGGTGCCCCGGTCACCGGCAATCCGGTACGTCGAGGCGCCGTCGATCCACGCCTGCAGATAGACGAAGTCGGCATTGTCGCCGCCGAGCTTGCGGGTCGGTCCGCAGAACGGGTGGATCATCGGATACCGGGTGTCCTTGGTTTCCAAGGCGAGATCGTAGGCCTGCCCGAGGTTCTGCGTCAGGTAGCGGAAGGCGTCGGCGCGCTGCAGGGCATCCGCGGGTGAGGTGTCCTTGAAGGCCAGATCTCCGGCGGCCTTGAGCCGGTCGCAGAATTCGTGCCACGCCGCGCGCAAGGCCTCGTCGTCCGCGCCGTCCCCGAACGCCATCAGCGCCTCGTCTCGATGTCGATGCCGAACCGCTCGCGGTAGGCGGCGAATTCGTGGTGTAGGTCCTGCACGGGAACCGGTAGGACGTCGGTGGAATAGACGAACTTGCCGTACCGATCACCGCGGTTGGTCACCAGGTAGTCGCGCATCGCCTTCTCGGCGGTGGCGGTGAACGGCACTCCGGCGAAGTCGTAGAAGCCGCCGATCGTGGCGACCGGGTCGGTGACGAAGTCGCGGTAGCGGACGTGGTGGATGCGCGGGTCATCGACGAGTGGATCGGTGAGGTAGGCGTGAAAGTTGGCCCGCGAACCCTCGATCGTGTCCTTGGCGTACTGATTCCAGTCCAGCGTCCCGGCAAGGCTTTCGTTGATCTGACCGAAAGCGACGATCTGTGAAGCCAGCACCTGCACGGGGTCGCGATGTACCCAGACAATGCGGGCGTCGGGGTAGGTGTCGAACAGCGCGCGTAGGCGTCGGCCGTGAAAACCCTTGAGCACCCACCGCTTCGGCGGACGGGTGTATTGGATGTGCTGCAGCATCTTGTGGTGCAGGGCGTACTGCGCGTGGTGGTCTTGGGCGAAGTTCTGGATCGTCGACGGAACCCGCCACCAGGCGCTGGGGTTCGTCGCGCGAAAGTCGAAGGCCCACGTGCGTTCACACTCGGGCAGGCCGGCACCGAGCAGATCGTTGTAGGGGTGGCTGATGATCCACGGCGGGATCCGGTCGAGGATCTCCCGCCAGTCGGCATCGGCCTGCGCCCGGCGCGGATCGTCGTCGGCGGCCGGGCCGGGCGGCGGCGAAGGGTACATCACCTCCCAGAACCGCAGCGCGCGCGAACCTTCGTCCTCGGCCAGCAGGGCATGCAGCAGCGTCGTCCCCGACCTGGGCTCGCCGGTGGCGAAGAGCGGGTCGGCAATTCGCTCCGCGGCCAGCGGCAGGCGGGCGCGGTCGGCCACGAACTGCAACCGGCTGGTCAGCAGCCCGGCGATGGTGGAAGCGACTGCCCGCGCACCCGTGTCGCCGAGGCCGGCGCCGTTCAGCCTGTCGACCACCGATGCCACGCGCCCGGGCAGGGTGTCGTCGCCGAACTCGGTGAACCCCGTCGTCTCCTGTGCGTCGGCGATGAGGGCGTCGGCGTCCAGATGTGTCATGTCGCGCTTCCTGTGGGCTGGAGCAATGCGTCCTCGACCTCACGAACCTTGCGCGCCGACTCCGCGGCGTAGGCCTGCCCGGCCATTCCGCTGTAGTCGAGTACGGACACCACCCGGGCGCCCGCCTCGCCGAAGCCGGCGATCTGCCCGGCGACCTCCCTGGGCGTGCCGTGCGGAACGACCGACAGGATCGCGGCCGGGTCGACCTCGTCGAAGAGCCGGAGCAGTCTGTCGCGGGTCAGTACGCGAGGGTCGATGTCCTGGATGCCACGCCAGCGCTCGCCCATCGGATGACGGTGCCCTGCGGCGGCCAGCGCGTCGGCCGTCAGTTGCAGCACCAGCGACTTCACCAGCGGACGTTGCAGGATCGAGTTCAGTTCGTCGGGCTCGCCGATGAGGCAGACCACCATCTTCGCCGGCGTGATCGCCTGCGGGTCGCGTCCGGCCTGTTCGGCCGCCTCCCGGATGCAGGCCAGCTGGGTGGCATAGGTCTCGGGTCCGGCGCTGCCCGTCGGCCACCAACCGTCGCCGAATTCACCGGCCAGTCGCAACATGCGGGGACCGTTGGCCCCGATCCAGATCGGTGGCGGGCCGGCGCGGTGCACCTCGGTGTCCAGCCGAGCGTGCTCCAGCGTGAAGTACTCACCGGCGAAGTCGATCGGGCCGTCGGCGTCCCACAGCAGCCGGATCAGCCGCACCGCCTCGGCAAACCGACTGACCCTGCCTCGGTCGTCGAATCCGTAGGGCGCCAGGTTCTCCCGCTCCCCGGCACCGAGTCCCAGGATGAACCGGCCTTCCGAGAGGTGGCTCAGTGTCAGCGCCGATTGGGCCAGCATCACCGGATGGCGGCGGACGGTGTCGAGCACGCTGGTGGCCAGGCGGGTGTGTGTCGTGCGCGCCGCGACGGCCCCGGCAAGCGTGAGCGCGTCCAGGTAGCGGTGCGGCGACGGTGACACTAGCGCCAGGTCGGTGAACTCGGGTGTCCAGATCGAGTCCGGCCAGAAGCTCACGAGGTGGTCGGGCATCCATATGGAGTGGTAGCGACCGTCATCGAGCGCCGCCAGGCCGCTCAGATCGAGCGGCAGCGTCGTGCGTAGGA
>SXGT01688392.1_pt1 | contig 10761 bp, 14 predicted proteins | sample 3176221 | NCBI WGS metagenome assembly SXGT01 (sample SAMN11356862, study PRJNA531348) | freshwater metagenome | isolation source: freshwater sample F1-120 | place: China: Fuxian Lake, Yuxi | collected 2017-12-25
GCCGACGAGACGCAGAAGGCGGTAGCACAGGCGAACACGATGCTTTCCGAAGTGCGCGACCGCCTGAAGGCGGTCGACGCGATTCTCGCCGATGCACAGTCGATGAGTGCGAGCGCGAAGACGGTAGCGGCGAACGTGGCCGGCGCCACGGCAGACCTGGGCGCGCTGCGCGCCGAAGTCGAGGCGAGCCTGCGCAAGGTGACGTCCCTGATCGAGGAGATCAACCGCAAGTGGCCGTTCGAGCGCGACACCAAGGTCAAGCTGCCGTGAATAAACAGGGACAGACCCCGATTTCCCTCGTCGTGCTGGCGTTAGCGGCGCTGCTCGCCGGCTGCGCCGGCGGCCCGATGCCGCCCGACTGGCAGTTGGATGCGCGCGCAGCGCTGCAGGGATTTGAGAAGCACTACCTCGAGGGCAACACAAAAGTCGCGGAGGCGGAGTTCGCGCGCGCGAAGGACCAGCTCCGCAAGACCGGGCGCGGTGATTTGCTGGCACGGGCCGAACTGGTCCGCTGCGCGGCGCGCACCGCGAGCCTGGAGTTCGACGACTGCCCCGGTTTCGAGGCGTTGCGCCGCGACGCGGGCGCCGAGGAACTAGCCTACGCGGAATACCTCGCGGGCAGGGGCAAGCACTCGGTGACGGAGGGCGCGCTCTCGCGTCTCGTTGCGGCAGGCGTGGTCTTTCGGACGGCGACGATCACGCCGGCGCAGATCGCCGCGGCAGTCGAACTTGCCTCCGCCCAGGGCTGGCGCCGCCCGCTGTTGGCGTGGCTGGGCGTCGAAGAGGTGCGGGCGGCAGCAGCGGGTGACCGCGATGCGCTGGAGCGGATCCGCCGCCGGATCGCGCTCGTTTCCGGAAAAGCCTGAAGCCGTAGCCGTCGATCCGATTCGCCGGGCCCGATTTCTTCCTGAACGTTCGTGCCACCGCCCCGGGTTGATTGCGCTATCGCTACGTCATCCGGCAAAGCGGTCGGACCTTACGCGACGATGTGCGGAGCGCCGTCAAGAAGAACGTGCTGGAATGCGGCGACCCGCAGACCACGGCGGCGGAACGCGACGTCTTCCGCACGCACATCGCGCACTCGGTCGAGATCCTGAGCAAAACCCCCGGCCTGCGCGCGGAATTGCCGTGATGGACGAGGTATGGGGGCCGGTGAGTGGCGTCGTCGGGCTTGGCGCTATTCGAGTTTCGCACCTGATTGTTGAACCACCCTTGCCCAGCGGACGATGTCGGCGCGAATTGTGGAGGCGAGTTGTTCCGGCGTGCCGCCGATCGGCTCCAGACCCATTGACATCAGACGGGCGCGGACCTCCGGCGCGCGGAGTATTTTGACAAACTCGGTGTTCAGCCGATCCACTGCCGCCTTGGGCATGCCTGAGGGACCGAGCACGGCCCACCAGGCATCACTTTCATAGCCCGGCACCCCCGATTCGGCTACGGTGGGCAACTGTGGCAAGGACGATGCGCGCTTGTTGCCCGTTGTGGCCAGCGCTTTGAGTTTGCCGGATTTGATGTGGGACTCGACCGGCGGGACATTGGAGATCATCAGCTGAACGCGGCCGACGAGCAGGTCGGTGACCGCGGGGCCGACTCCCTTGTAGGGCGTATGGACCATGTCGGCCCCGGTCATACTCTTGAGCATCTCCATCGCGAGGTGCGCGTTGCTCCCGCTGCCGGCCGAGGCGTAGAAGAGTGCCCCCGGCTTCGCCTTGGCAAGCGCGAGCAGCTCCTGAACAGAGCTCGCAGAAAGTGAAGGCGTTACGACAAGGACGTTGGTGACTGCGACAAGATTCGTAATGGGCGAGAAGTCCTTGACAGGGTCGTAGGGCAGCTTTGGGTAAAGGCTGGACACGATGGCGTGGGTGACGTTGGTCCCGAAGATCAGGACATACGCGTCGCCTGGCGCTTTTGCGACCGAGTCGGTTCCCACCACGCCGGCGGCGCCGGCGCGATTCTCTACGACTACCGGGTGGGGAAGGACCTCGGTGAGCTTTTGGGCAAGCAGGCGGCCCAGGATGTCGCCGCCGCCGCCGGGCGGATAGGGAACGACCCAACGGATAGGACGCTCCGGGTAGGTCTGCGCCTGCCCCGGCGGTGTGGCCAGCGCCGTCAGCGCCAGCGCGCAAAGGATGGATGCCGACATCTTGTTCAGCTTCATAGGCGTGCCTCCGGTGAGTGGATTTCAAACGTCCCGTCCACCTCAACTGCCGCTCCGAAGGGGAGCTCGAAGACGCCGACAGTCGTGCGTACATGCCGTCCCGCATCCCCGAGCACCTGGCGCATCAGCTCGGAGGCGCCGTCCGCCACCGCGGGGAAGTCTGTGAAGCCCGGGGCGCAGTTGAGGTAGATGTTTAGCCGGACGCAGCCGCGCACGCGGTCGAGGTCGCCCTCGAGGCCGGCGCGCAAATGGGCGAGGAGGTTCAGCGCGCACAGGCGCGCGGCTTGGCGCGCTTCATCGGGAGAGACGTCACGGCCGACCTTGCCCAGGTAGCGGATCTGTCCGCCTTCGCGGCAGACTTGCCCGCCGAGATGTAGAAAGCCCCCTGCTTCCAAAGACGAGAGGTATGCACCCGCAGGACCGTGCGCTGGCGGCAAGGCTATGCCGAGCGTGGCAAGGGTCGCATCCAGGCGGCTCACCGGGTCACTCCGGAGAGAAAGGCGTCAACGCTCCGGAAATACAGGCTTGGCTGGGCGCGCGGGCAGAAGTGCCCACCCTGCGGGACGATGCCGAGCCGGGCGCCGGGAATGGCGGCGGCGAGCGCGCGCGAGAAGTAAGGCGGGCAGATAAGGTCGTCCACCGCAGTGTTCACCAGCGTCGGCACCTTGATCCGGTGCAGCTCGGCTGTCCGGTCGAAGGCGACAACGGCGTCAATCTTGCTTTCGACAATCTCCGGGGGCGGGAACGCCGCGAGCGTCGCCTGCTCGGCGGCCTCGATCGCGGACATGTTTTCTGCGATCCAGTCCGGCGAGTACTGGAACAGCGTGCCGCAGCGGACGTAAGTCACCGGGCCGCCTTCGCGGAGGGCACGCTTGCGGACTTCGAACAGGCGCGTGAAATAGTCATCCGCGGTCGTCCAGCTGGAGCTGGCCACAAGGCTGAGGAGGCGCTCAGGATGCTCGATCGCTATCACCTGTCCGATGCATCCCCCGGTCGAATGCCCGACCAGGTGAGCACGCGCCACGCCCAGACCGTCCAGCACCGCCAATGCGTCCTCGGCCATCTGGTCCACCGAATATCGGATCCGGGACATCGTGCTCTTACCGGTACCTCGGTGGTCGTAGGTGATCACTCTGTGGCGGCCGGCGAAGCGGGGGATCTGTTCCGTCCAGAACGAGGCGTTGCCGCCCAGGCCGGTCACGAAAAGCAGCGCTTCCCCATCCTCTTTGCCTTGGGTCTCGTAGTGGATTTCGGCGCCGTCCTTTGTCTTGACGCTGGGCATCAGGGTTCCTCGGAGTTTCTCTGTGGCGTAAACCCATTTCGCGCTTCGAGCGCGAGCGCGAGCGCGTCCCCGGGTCTGGGAAAGGGCAGAGGGGCGGAATCCCCGGGATGGCGTGGCCGCCCGATTGCCGCGAAGAACTCGTGCAGGCCGTGACCCGGCATGATGGTCCAGGTGTAGCGCAGATCGCAGTCGCCGTCGTTCACAAAACTGTGGCGCGTGCCGCGCGTCAAGAAGAATACGGATCCCGGCGTCATCGGGTGCCGTTCGCCTTCGATCATCGCCGTTCCTTTGCCCTCCAGGACGTGGATGATTTCCTCCTGGCTGACATGCGAGTGCTTTCGAACGTGCCCGCCCGGCGCAATGTTCTGCGTGCCCATCGATGCCGCGTCGCTGCCCGTGTCTGTTGGCGTGAGCAGGATGGTGACGTAGCCGTTGGCCGGCAACGGTTGCCAGTACGAACGCGCCATTGGCGGGCGATTCACTCGGCGTCCAAAGGAGCGCGTAGCGGCATGCCGGGAATCAGGATGCCGTTCGGGCGTCCGGCGCTCGTTCGGCCGTCAGCCAGCATGAATGGCGGAATCTCCGGACCGTCCGCGCAAGCCAGCCAAAGCCGGAGCAGGTGGCGCCGCCGATCGGGTTCGGGCCATTCTTCGTATGCGGACCTAGAATGGAGAACGTAGTGGTTGCAAAGAAGCTGAATGTCGCCGGGGCGAAAGTCCATGTCCATTCTGAGTCCTGGGTCGCTCGCCAGGTGCTCGACGAAATCCATGCCTTCGCGCTGCTTAGGCGTGAGTCGCGGAACCTCGGGCAGGGCCTGCGCCTTGCCTGCGGTGGTGCGGCTGCGATAGAACGCGATCATGCGCCCGCCCCAGGGCGTGAACGCAGGCATTTCGCTGTAGCGCTTCATGCCCGGAGCGACCTCGCCTGCGCGAGTGTAGTAGATCGGACCGAGCATTGCCTCGGCGATGTCGGGCCGGCGCTTGACCATCTCATTCCAGACCGTCGTGGAGCTCACGATGCTTGATGCGCCGCCGGTGCGCGATGTGCGCAGGCAAAGAAGCCCCACAAGGTCCGAAAAATCCGAATGGAACTCCAGCAGCGCGTTGGTCTGGTAGAAACGCACTTCCGGATCGCGAATGTCCAGGTTCAGGTTCTTCACATGGCCGAGGATGTGGCCCTTGCCGTTCTGTGAAACCGCTTCCCCGAGGTGGCTTCCGATTCCGAGGTAAGCCAGCGCCGCTTCCAGCGGCGAATAACGCTCGACAGGCATCCCCCGCAGAAGAAAAAAGCCCCTGCCAAAGAGAAGTTCCCGGCGGACCTCGTCGAGCGTTTCGGCAAGACCTGGGAGGGGAAAGTCCTCCTTGCGCAGGGCGGCCGGTCCGATTCGCCTGCTCAACGCATGGCGGATTGCCGCGTCGATCTCGGCAAGGTTGGCCTCATCCAGCGTGCGGGACCACTTGTCCTGCCTTGCCATCTCGGGGCCGTACCAGGCCTGAGCATTGTCGAATAGCGGCAGCGTCGCAGGTGCGGAGGCGCTCATCCAATAATCATAACAATTAAGTTGGGCGATCGGCCCGCACTTCGATACGGTGCCCCATGGCAAACGCATCGGCCAGGTACCAGGACTGCGCGTGCTCCAGCTGGCGGGAGGACGTGTCTCGATAGACGCGCACGGTGGTGAGGAGCGAAGCGCCGGCTTTGCGCCCTAAGCGTGCGCCAATCCACGCAGGCGCGGCACAGGCCGCGACGTGCTGCTCGATCGCAATGCGCTCGCGTCGTCGAGCAGCCGGGCGTCTCTGGCAGGCAGCTTACGCCGCTGGTAGGAGAGGATCGTGAGCGAGGCGTGCTCGCCTAAGCGCTCTTCTTCGTCGGCGCGGGCGCCACGCAAGGCCAGGACGCGAGCGACCGCTTCATCTACAACAGCTCCACCGGCGGTTTCCATTACGACGCCGACGGCAACAGCGGACGTCACCGCGCGGGTGCTCCGGGACATCGAGCGCTGGAGCGCGCTGGCGAAGGAGGCGGGAATCAAGGCGCCGTAGCGGGACGCCTTCAGCGATTCACCGCAGGGCGCGCGGACTGTGCGAAGTCCTTCCATGTCAGTCCGCTCGCCATCAGCGCGACGGCGCGTTCGTCCAGCGTCGCGAGTGCACCGCGTAGCACCTCCCGCTCGGTGCCGCGGACGCCCGCCAGCAGTTCGCCCTCCAACCGCGCCAGCACCCTTTCGCTGGCCCGCTGAACCGCACGCCCTGTGGCGTTGATCTCGATCTGCGCCCGGCGCCGGTCGTTCGGATCGACGTTGCGACGGATGAACCTGCGGCGCACCAGCCGGTCGATGGCGCGCGAGACGTGGAAGGCGTCGTTGCTGGTGCGCACCGCGACGTCCTTCGCCGAGAGCGGGCCGTAGCGGCCGACGACCGCGAGGATGCGCCAGGTGTCCACCGAGATGCCGAACCGGGACTCCCACATGGGCGAGAGAAAGCGCGCGATCCGCGCACTGATCATCGAGCAGCGGTAGGACAGGCGAGCCTCCAGGGGGATCGCTGGTGGACGGGTCTTGCCCGGCGTTGACGCTGGTCGGCGCTGGCGCATATAGTTGCATTTGGCTAGTAATTGGGAAACTTCCGGATTCTGCCACCATGTTGACGCCCCTGTTGTTCGAACCGATCCGGCTGGGCCGGCTGCTGGTCCCCAATCGCATCACCATGCCGCCGATGCACACCAATCTGGGCGGCATGGCGGACGGCGTGTCCCGGGAGTGAACTGACCGGCTTTTTCTGTACCAGGTTGACTGTAGTAGTGTTCAACTTGGAAGGAGAAGGCAGATGGCGAACAAGAAGTTCAGCCCCGAGCAGGCAGTGGCAAAGCTGCGGCAGATCAAGGTGCTCAAGGCCGCAGGCAAGTCGATACCTCAGGCTTGCAAGGAAGCGGGGATCGCGGATGTCACGTACTACCGGTGGCGCAGGGAGTACGGCGGCCTGAAGGCCAACCAGGCGAAGCGGATGAAGGACTTGGAGCGGGAGAACGCGAGGTTGAAGAAGCTGGTGGCGGACTTGAGCCTGGAGAAGGCGATCCTGAAGGACGTCGCCGAGGGAAACTTCTAATCCCTGAGCGGCGGCGATGGCCTTGCCGATGCCGCTGCCCGCGCCGGTGACGATGGCGGTCTTTCCCTCGAGTTTCATGGGAGCACATAATGAATCAACCGTCGCTGTCCGAACGCATCCGACAGTCGCGCGCAGAACTCGAAGCGATGTGCGCAGAACTGGTCGGGGTCCCGAGCGAGAATCCGCCGGGCGATACCGTGGCGCTTGCCGGGAAGGTCGAATCCTTTCTTGCCGCCATTCCCGGCTTCGAGGTGAAGCGGGTGATCGGGCGCCCGCCTGCGGTGAACCTCATCGCGCGCCTGGCCGGCGGCAAGCCCGGCCGGCGGCTGCTGTTCAACGGGCACCTGGACACCTTTCCCGCCGGCGAGGCCGCGGCGTGGACCGGATCGCCGTTCTCCGCGCGCGTCGATGCCGGCCGGCTGTACGGGCGCGGTTCCTGCGACATGAAGGCCGGCCTTGCCGCCGCGATGATGGCGGCGAAGGTGCTGGCTGCCGACCGTGCGGCGCTTGCCGGAGAACTGGTGCTGACCTTCGTGAGCGACGAGGAGACCGGCGGCACCTGGGGAACCCAGTACGTTCTCGCCAACGTTCCCGAGGCGCACGGCGACGCGATGATCTCCGCGGATGCCGGCAGTCCGCGCGTGGTGCGTTTCGGCGAGAAGGGCCAGCTATGGGTGGAACTCGAGGCCCGCGGCCGCGCCAATCACGGTGCGCACGTGCACCTGGGCGACAACGCCATCGTCCGGCTGATGGCGTCGCTCGCGGCGCTGAAGGACATGGAGTCCATGCCCTGCCCGATCCCCGCCGACGTGATGGCGGCGATGCATGAAGCGAAAGGCGTCTCCGAACCTATTTCGGGCAAGGGAGAGTTCGAAACGCTCGCACGCCTCACGGTGAACATTGGCACGGTGTCTGGGGGTGTCGCGGTGAACATCATTCCGGACCTCGCCACCGCGCGGCTCGATTTCCGGTTTCCGCCCGGCCTTGCGCTCGCCGACGTGCTCGCCGAAATCGAGCGGCGGATGGGCGCCCACCAGCAGGTGGCGTGGAAAGTCCTCAGCTCCCACGAACCGAACGTCACCGAGCCCGGGCACGAGATCGTGCAGGCGGTGCTGCGCCACGCCCGCAGCGGCACCGCGCAGGCGGTGGTCGCCAACATGCGCCCGGGGTTCTCGGATTCCCGCTTCTACCGCGCGAAGGGCATCGCCTCGGTGGTCTACGGCCCCCAGCCGAACAACATGGGTGGCCCCGACGAATACGTACTCCTCGACGAACTGCATGCAGTGTTCCGCGTGCACGTGCTCGCCGCCGCGGATTACCTCGGTCATCCGGGACCATTCTGAGCCTGCCGGCGACCCGCTCCAGGCCGCCGCGACTGACGGTCTCTCGCAAGGCGCTGCTGGTCGGCGGCGAGAATCTGCAAGGCGCCCAGTTCGACGACGCGATCGCGGGTCGGGTGCTTCGGGTAATCCAGCCCGACGTAACCAAGTGGGGGCGGGATTTCGGGAAGCCTGCGGGTCGCGCGGCGGCGGTGGCGGCCGGCAAGCGCTACTGCCCGCACTACTTCGGCGTTGGCGTGGCCATTCTGGCGTCGCTCCAACTGCTCGCCGCGGCTGGCGGCGATGGCGTGCTGGAATTCGATTGCCACCCCTCTGCGGGCCGCGAACTGGTCGTGGGTTCGCTGCGTCCCGGGACCGAAGCGCGCGTGCCGTTGCCCGTCGAGCCGGGCCCGGGCGCGATCCTCGTTGCGGCGGCACTCGAGTGTTGCAGGACCCGGCCCGTTCGCTTTTGAGCCGCCGCGTTTCGCTGGACGCGCGATCCCGGCTTCACTCGGCCTTGATTCCCGTCTCGCGAATCACCCTTTCGTATTTGGGGGACTCGCGCTGCACGAAGGCGGCGAAATTGGCGCGCGACTCCGCGGACACGGCCATTGCGCTCTTTTCCAGCGAGGCTCGGGTGTCCGGCTGGGTCGGCGACCGACGCCGCATGCAGCCGGTCGAGGATCGGACCCGGCGTGCCCGCGGGCGCGAACAGCGCCACCCAGCCGAGAAACTCGTAACTATCCAGGCAGAGCGTCTCCGCGAGCGCTGGAACGTTTGGCGCAACGCCGAGCCCCTGCTTCGACGTCACGCCGATGGCATTCAGCTTTCCGGCCTGCCCATGCACGATCGCCGGCGGAAAGCCGGCAATCACCATGGAAACCTGGTTGCCGAGCATGTCGGTCAGCATCGGTCCGACTCCCTTGTACGTGCTGGTGTGCTGCACCGACCCGTAGCCCGACGACGCGTAGGTGAGGCGATCGGGAGTCTGCCGCGCCAGCGGGATCAACTCCTTCGCCAAACGGGCGGGGAACGCCGGATTGACGACGAACAGGAACGGGAACCGCACCCCCACCGCGACCGGCGCGAGCTCCTTCGCCAGCAGGCGCGCCAGGAGGTCGGCCACGCCGCCGGGCGGATACGGCACGACGATGGTCACCGGGCGCTCCGGATGGGACTGGGCGAGCGTGGTCGGCAGCGGCGCGAGGCCGCACAGCGCAACGGCGAGAGCAAGGATCGAGCGGAATTAAATTCGGACGCTCTCCGGGGTTTCCCGGCTTGCCGTCGAGCATGGGAACCGTCCGTGAACTACCGGCACCGCCGTCGTCATTGGAATCGAGTACAGTGTGCAGCGGCGAACCGCAAGTCAGCATGCGTGTTGAACCGAGATCACGACAAGACCATCTGCCAGTCGACAATCCGGCGGGCGATGCGGCGCGAATATGGAGGCAAGTTTCATGCAGGCAATCAAGTCGTTTCCGGCAGGTCCGCTGAGCGTCGACACGGGAACGGCGGGCCGGCTCACCGCTGCCCCCGGAAGCGTGGTCCGCGGTCAAATGGATCTCGTCGAACTTGCCGACGGCACGCCGGTTCGTTTTCCACTGGCGTTGGTCAACGGCAGCAAACCCGGCCCGCGCTTCTACCTCGGAGCTGCGATCCACGGTGACGAAGTCAATGGCGTCTCGATCCTTGCCAAGGTAATCGCGGCGATCGATCCGGCTAAGTTGTCCGGTGGCATTATCTGCGTCCCGGTGCAGCATCCGCTTGCGTTCTATGCCGATCACAGATTCCCGCTGTCTCAGTTCATGAAGTCGCCGCTCGACCAGGCGCCAATCGATGCATGGACGGTCTTCCCCGGGGATGTCGGAGGAAATCTGGCACAGATCGTCGCCGCCAGATTGTTTTCTCTGATCCGTGAATGCTCCTGCGCAATCGACATTCATACCCCGACTCGCGGCGGGCGCTATGTGCCGATCGCCATCCTGCCTTCGATGAGCCTGGGCGCCCCGGCCGAACGCGCGCTGTGGCTCGCCGAACAATGCGCCACCGGCTTCATTGTTCGCGGCGAACGTGGCATGTACGTTAGCCGCGGCATCTCCTGCGTCGAGGCGACCGCGGCCGGCGTGCCGGCGTTCACGTTCGAGATCGGCGAAGGCGGCCGGCTGGAACGGAGCGTGACAGACGAGGGCGCGCGTTGCGTCAACAACGCCCTGATCGGCCTGGGCATGCTGGAAGGGGAAAGGAAGCTGCCGCCAGTGAGCCACGTGATGCGAGATTTCCTCGGTTTGCGCGCAAGCCGCGGCGGGCTGCTGCGCACGGAGGCCGAGCTCGGCGCGGTGGTCAAGCAAAATCAGACCCTCGCGACCATCGTCGACATCTGGGGTACTACGGTAGAAACCATACGCGCGCCGGCGGCGGGCGTATTCGTGCGCTCGACAACGCTGTCCAACGTTTCTACGGGGGAGCGCGCCGCGACCCTTGGGCTGCTGTAACGCTGCTTCCTGACGCGCCGTGCCCATGCGCGCGGTTCGCGATCCGGGTGTCCAGAGGACTTACGAATCAGGGTCTTCAGGAAATCGAGTGGGCGATTTTGGAGCATTTTAGAGTGCGGGCAGCATGCAGGTCAGGATTTTGAGTCGCAAGTATTCCTCGTCTCGCAGCCCGTATGCGAGACGCTGGATGACGCGGATCTTGTTGTTGAGCCTCTCGACGAAGCCGAGCGAGACCTTGTTCTCCGGTTTGCAATAGGCGGCGATTCCATCCCAATGGCGCTCGATCATCTTGGCGAACTTCTCGTAGGGTGCGAGGCGCTGCCACTTCAGGCTCGCACGCCAGTTCTCGAAGAAGCGGCGCGCCCAGCCCTCGATTTCGTAGTCCCAAAGCTGGCCGAAGGATTCC
>SXGT01278963.1_pt1 | contig 10760 bp, 9 predicted proteins | sample 3176221 | NCBI WGS metagenome assembly SXGT01 (sample SAMN11356862, study PRJNA531348) | freshwater metagenome | isolation source: freshwater sample F1-120 | place: China: Fuxian Lake, Yuxi | collected 2017-12-25
GGTGGTCGGTCGTTTGCGGCCCTTAAACCCGAAGTCGAGGAAGCGCCGCTCGGGGGCGCTCCCGGCGGTGGCGGCAGCTCGCACCCGAATGACGTAGTCGCCCGGCGGAAAATCGCCGGGGATCCGAAGCGACAAGGCAGCATTCAGATTTCCGTCGATGTTACCGATGGTGAGGTAAGCGCCGGTGTCCAGGCCCGGCAGTTCCAGGTAGCGGCTCTGGTAGGCGAAGCGGGCGGGATTCATGACGAAGGTAAGGTTGGCTATGTCCGCAGTGGCGGCTTTGCGCAGAAATCCGAACGATTCAGGTGAGGGCGCGCCCGCGATCTTTTCCCAGGAGCGCCGCACGATGGCGTCGCTTTTAGCCGTCTTGCGGAGTTCAGCCACCACGGTGGCATTCTCCGGCAGCGCCATGGCGGCTTGGACTGCCTCGACCCACTTTTTGCCCCGTTCATGGGTCTCGAGTCCCACTTTGACAAAGTCGGAGATGGTCTTGAGGGACTCCTCTGCCTCGTAGCGGAATTTCTTTTGCACGCCCGTTGCCGCACGCAGGGCGAAGCCTTCCTCGAGGGCGTTCCTGCCGATCACTTCATACTGCTCGAACTGACTGCCCGACATAAAGAGGTTGGCACCGACCGTGTCGAAGGACCCTGCGTCGGTGTCGGAGGGCAGGTCGCTCACATCCACGGCGGCCCCGAGCAGGGCGAGCAACGTGTTCTTAAGCTCGCGCTGATTGAGGCGGCGCAGGGTGATGACTCCATGCTGGTCGCTGAGTTGACGGCGAGCCGAGACCATCACATGCGCCAGGTCGTCGAGAAAATCCGCCTTTTGCTTGGACGGGGGCTGCTTGTTCCCCTCAGGTGGCATTTCACCCGAGTTAATGGCGTCGAGCACCTTCTGCCAGCGTTCTGCGGTCTGCAGGTCGTTGAGCGCAAAGGAGAGTTCATCGACTCGGAATTTGCCCTCTTGCTTCTTCGGGCCGTGTCAATCCAGGCAGTATTCCTGGAGCAGAGCCTTGTGCCTCGGGTCCATCGCGGCGGGCGGCGCGTTCTTCGCGGCAGAGACGGCAGCGCTGGATTTCGGCGCTGGTTCATCAGCGCGAGCTACTGCGGCGGCCTCAGGCTTGATCTTCTGCGCCTGCTCGGCTCCGAGAGAGATTGCGCCATCAGGTGGTGCCCCTTGGGTCGTGGCCAGCGGCGCGAGCAGCAGGGTGGTAAGGAGTGTGAAGGTGTGTTTCATCGGTAGAGTTTCAAAAGCGTTTGCGGAGAGTCCCGGCGTTCACGGCAGCGCCGCTCGGCGTGCCAACGTCAGGCGCACGTCATCGAGATAATGGCCGTCAAAGTTCACGCGGCGCTGGGTTTTGTTGGAATGCTCCAGACCGATGCGAATGAGGAGATACTCCGCGCCCGGCGGCAGCCGCAGTTCCGCGCTCAAACGCTGCCACGTCGCCGGATGGCGATCGACCTTCATGCGGTTGTTGCGAGCCATCGCCAGGCAGTCGGTGAGAAACATATCACTCATCTGCGTGACACCACTCAAAGCCATCTCCGCATCCATCGCGTGCAGCGAGACCGAGCATCCAAAGGCCTCCTCCACCGGAAACGCGAACGCATTGAACGCCGCCGACAACTGCACCACCGCGCCACCATCCGCGAACTCCCGCTGATAAGGCCGCAAATCAATGAGCTGATACACTTCGCTGATGTAACTGCCCTCCGGCTTCACCTTCCCCTCATAGTCCGCCCGCAAAAAGCGCAGCATCTTCTTTCCCGTCTCCGGCTTCACTCCCTCCTGCTCACTCACGACCTCCGTAAAATCCCCGCTCCACCGACCCACTTCCTGCGGCACCCCCGCCACCAACGGACTCGGCCCGGACTCAAAGCTCTCCTGCAACAGCGTCGTCGCCTTTCCCAAAGAAGGCGCCACATACGCAAACACCAACGACGCCCCCAACAGCCCGATCATCAACCCCGCTGCCGCTGCCGTGAGCGGACGCCGCGCAAGCCAGCGCCGAACCGGTTGCTGGTGCGCGGCTTGCTTGTGGCCGATTTGCTCCGCAACTCGGCGAGCGAGATCCCCCGGCACCGGCTCATTGAGTTCCGTGTTGAGGCTCAGAGCGTCATGCAGGTCCAACCAGCGCGGCGTCGGTGTCTGCACTGTCTTAACCAGCCCGAGCAATTGGACTTCCTCGGCACACTCGACGCGAAAGGCCGCATCCGATTTCAGTCGCTCGAGCAGACGTTGCCGCTCCTCAGCGGAGACATCGCAGCCGCCGGTCCAAGCTTGAAGAAAGGAGTTGAGATCGGGATTCACGAGCGCACCTCCTTCGTCAGACAGTCACGCAGCAATTGATTCGCGCGGTAGTGAAGCTGATAGATCGCTGGGACGGTCGTTCCCAGTTCTTCGGCGAGCAGCGTCGGCTTGGCCCCCTCGAGCCCGGCATGAACGACGCGACGGAGCTTGTCCGGCAATTGCGAGATGCAGTGCAGCAATCGCTCGATCTGACTGGCACTCTGGCGACCTGCGACGGCATCAATTTCTGTGGCCGCGATGCGCGCGAACTCTTCTTGAAACTGTTCTTCCGCCCGAGCTCGCCGCTGTCGGCTGCGGAAGTGCGTGAGCAACCGGTGCCGTGCGATCCCTCGCAACCAAGCCCCGAAATCTTCGCCGCGTCGAAAGCTGCTGAGGCCGCGAAACGCAGTCACAAAAACATCCTGCGCGAGATCATCGACATCCGCCATGTCATAGAGCTGCCCCGCCAGATATCCGCGCAGCGACAACTCATGCCGCCGCACGACATGCAGAAACAAATCGACCTCGCCCTGCTCAATGCGGTCCAGCAGCGTGTCGAAATCAGTTCCGTCAGCATTGATCTGGTGCGACATCGTCAAGACTCAGCGGCGCGACAAATGTCTTGTCCGAGAGGCTGTCCGGAAAGAAAGCCGCTCATTTCCTGGTGAATTCATCAGCCGGAACGCGCTAGCGTCCGGTTCTCGACAGTATCCCGAACCGGACGCTAGCGCGTTCCGGCGAATTTGCCGCGTTTAATTTCGGACAGCCTCTGAGACGACAAAGTTCCTTTCCCCAAGATGTGCCGCTGGTGGTCACGATCTCACAAAGAAAATGGGCACTCCGCCATTCTTGTCGAAAGTTGCCCCGTAGGACGGCCCTTCCGGGCCGTCACTCCATCTCGACGGCCTGGAAAGGCCGTCCTACCAACACGCTCACGCCAGGATCTCCTGCACGACCGAGCCATGCACGTCGGTCAGGCGGAAGTCGCGGCCGACTTGGTTGAAGGTGAGTCTCGTGTGATCGATGCCCAGCAGGTGCAGCATCGTCGCGTGCAGGTCGTGGATGTGGACCTTGCCTTCGATCACGCGGTAGCCCATGTGGTCGGTCTCGCCGAACGTCAGGCCGCCTTTCACGCCGCCGCCGGCCATCCACGCACAAAAGCTTTCGGGCTGATGTTCGCGGCCGTGCTTGTCGATCGGGGCGGTGCCGCTGAGGTCCTGGCTCCACGGGGTGCGACCGAACTCGCCGCTCCAGAGCACCAGCGTGTCGTCGAGCAGCCCGCGCTGCTTCAGGTCTTTGAGCAGCCCGACAACCGGCTGATCGGTCTGCTGACAGAGTCTCGGGAGGTTGCCGCGGATGTCGCCGTGATGGTCCCAGCCGTCCATCGTCACTTGGACGAAGCGGACGCCGGACTCGCTCAGCTTGCGCGCCAGCAAACATGCGCGGCCGTGCTTGTCGCTCTCCTTGCCGCTGCCGATGCCGTACAGTTCAAGCGTCGCGGGCGTCTCTTTCGAGAGGTCCACCAGTTGCGGCGTCGTGGTCTGCATGCGGAAGGCGAGCTCCATGTTCTGGATCATCCCTTCCATGTTCGCGTCGCCGTGCAGGTCGTCGATCAGCCGCTGATTCAATCGCTTCGTCAGGTCGATTCGCTGCCGTTGGATGGCATCGCTGCTCGACGCGTTCTTCAGGTTCTCGATCGGCAGCGTCTTGTCATTGAGCGGCACCGTCAGCGGCGTTCCTTGATGAGCCGCCGGGAGAAAGCCCGAGCCATACGTTCGCACGCCGGGTGCATGAATGCTGGCGAAGCTCGGCAGGCTCTGATTCTCGGTCCCGAGTCCGTAGCTGATCCACGCCCCCATCGACGGCCGCACTTCGGTGAAGACGCCGGTATGAAACTGGTTCGTCGCGCTGGCATGTTGCGGGTTGTCGGCGTTCATCCCGCGCAGCAGGCAGATGTCATCGGCGACGCTCGACAACTGCGGCATGAGGTCCGAGATCATCATCCCCGACTCGCCCCGCGGCCGGATCGGAGCCATCGCCTTGAGCGCCAGATACTTCTCCGTGCCGACCTGCGTCACTTCCTTGCGCAGCGGCGAATCCATCTTCTGGCCGTGCCGATCCGCGATGAATGTTTTCTCTTGGAAGAGGTCATGCTGCGAAGGTCCTCCGGCCATAAACAGGAAGATTACCCGCTTGGCCTTCGGCACGATCCCCGGCCCGCGAGCCGCTTGCGAACCGGTCGCAGCCTGCACAATGTCCGCGAGCGCCAGCGAGCCGAATCCACAAGCGGCTGTTTGCAACATCCGGCGACGGGAGACATTGAGTGAATGCAACATAAGAAAAGACCTTTCGGGTGGGTGGCTCAGGGCTTGGCTTGGCAAACAGCCTGACTTCATCGGGTGAAAGAGACTCACTGAGCCGACTTGGGTTTCTTGGATTGGGGCTTGGAATCGGATGCGTTGGCGGCGACTGGTGGCAGGTGCTTCTCGAGCGTGGCGATGACCGACTGGTGCATGGGCTTGTCGGCGAGGTTCACGGTTTCGGCGGGATCGTTTTGCTCGTCGTAGAGTTCGCGGGCGATGATCTTCGAGCCATTGCGTTCGCGCCAGAACGTGCCACGCCAGCGGGCGTCGCGGATGCTGTAGCCCATGACCGGGCCGCCGCCGGTCTTGCCGGCGTTACGCGGGTATTGGCTGATCGCGACTTTCATCGCGGGGGCGGCGGGGTTGTCGAGGAACGGTTTCAAGCTGCTGCCGTCGAGGCCAGCGGGGATCGGCAGACCGCAGACTTCGGCGAGCGTCGGATAGACATCGACGAACTCCACCGTCGCGTCGCACTTCTGACCGGCGGACTTTTGCTTGGGCACACTGATGAGCAACGGCGCGCGAGTCGCCAATTCAAAGTTGGTGTGCTTGTGCCACAAGCCATGATCGCCGAGCTGCCAGCCGTGATCTCCCCACAGCACGATGACGGTGTTGTCGGCCAGCCCTTCCTTGTCGAGCGCATCGAGCAGGCGACCGACTTGCGCGTCGGTGTAGCTGATGCAGGCGTAGTAGCCATGACGCAGCGTCTTCGCGAAGTCGGCAGGCAGCGGATCTCCCTCCGGCACGCCGGGGTAGTTGTGCAATTCGCCGTTGGTGTGGCCAGCGAACTCGGGCGCGCCTTTGGGCAGATGAGCGATGGCCGGCACGGGAATTTGGTCGGGGTCGTAAAGATCCCAATACTTCTTCGGTGCGACGAACGGCAGATGCGGCTTCAGAAAGCCGACGGCCAGAAAGAACGGCTTGGTCTGCGATTTCAAAGTGTGCAGTCGCTTCACGGCCTCGACGGCGGTCGCACCATCGGGCAGTTCGTCATCGGACTTGGGACTGACTTCAAACGCGGGGCCTTTCTTGGCGTTCTTTCCGTTCGGGCGTTTCGCGGACTTGTCGTCGTCGGCCAAGGCGGACTTCGAGTATTCCTCAACGCTCACACCGTGCTTGGTCACGATCTGCTTGGTCCAATCGACCTGATCGGTATCGACCGATCTTCCTTTCGGATACCAGTGCGGCTCATTCCACGAGCGGCCGTCTTCAAAACCCGAGTGATAAATCTTGCTCAGCGCCGAGCAGTGATAGCCATGGGCCTTGAAGTGTTGCGGCAGCGTGATCGTGTCGGGCAGGGCGACACGGAAGTGCGTCTCCAAATCCCAAACCTTCGTCGCGTCGGGCCGCCGGCCGGTGAGCAGCGATGTCCGCGACGGACTGCACACCGCCTGCTGCACATAGGCCCGATTGAAAACCATGCCCCGCGCCGCGAGTCGATCCATGTTCGGCGTCTTGACGACCTTGTTGCCGTAGCAGCCCATATCCGGTCGCAGATCATCGACCGCGATGAACAGCACGTTGGGCCGCTGGGCGTGAGTTTCGTCGGCGCGAAGAACCGACAGCGGGAACAGCCACAGCAGCGCGACGGACAAGCAGATCAGTTTCATGGATTGGTTCCAAAAGATGCTCGGTAAAGACCAACAGCATCGTCGTAGCTGGGTGCAATGACAGCGCGACGCGGACAACCACGCGCTCGGCACGGGTCACTTCGGCATCAGGAATTCTTTGGAGTTCAGCAAGAAGGAAAAAATGTCCCTGGTCGCCGAGGCGCGTTCAGGAGCTTGCTTCAGGTAAGCGACGAATTGATTGGATTCGGTCGCCGTGGGGAAGCGCGACATCGTCAGAAGGTAGGACAGGTTGACGAACTGCTCGTCGGCTTTCACAGCCTTGTCCACCGAGGCGGCGCATTCGCCGATCAGTTTCTGAAACTCGTCGGCAGTCAGCAGGATTGGAATTTCTCCCGGTTCACGCTTCGTTGCGAGGTCCTTCTGAATCTTGAAGAGTCGACCGTTGGTGGCTGCCACCGCCGTGTTGAAGTCCTTACCCTGGATCAGACCACGAGTGAGTCGCAGCGCACTCAGCGGCCGGTCGTTGGCTTCCGCGAAATCCTTCTGAGCCCGTTGGAGTTCTTCGTCGATTGCGGTTCGGCCCACGGTCAGCAGGTAGACGGCCGACGCCACTTGCTGGTCGCTCAGCGCCGGTGTCTTGGTCAGTAGTTTGACAACCCGATCCTTGATGCCGCGCTGGGAAGCGTCGAGATCTTGCCAGTGTTTGTCCTCGGTCTTCACGGCGTTTTCGATTTGGTTTCTGACTTCCGAATCGTTTTTCGCCATCACCGCTTTTCGCAGAGTGGGCAAGATCGGGCCAGCGAGCGTTTCCGGCTTGGAACTCATTGACCAGATCACCGCCTCACCGGATTTCGCGGCGTTGCTGCCGCTGGCGGCGAGACCTTTGCCGTCGGGACTGAAGGCGACGGCGTTGATTCGCGCGGAGTCGAAGCGGAATGTTCGGATTTGGTTCCCGGTCTCCGGATCCCACACGCGAACGACACGGTCATATCCCGCCGATGCCAGAAGTGTGCCATCCGGATTGAAAGCGACGCTCCGCACCGAACTGCTCCGTCCCAGAATGCGGCCGGTGAATTTGTCGATTTCCTCACCGCCGGTCTGGCCCTGATGTCCGCGCAGCTCCAACAGTTCCTGCCCGGAGGGCAACTCTAACAGGCGAACGGTTCCATCTTAAACGGCCACCGCCAGTCGCGTCCCTTTGGGATGGAAAGCCAAATTTGCGATCGAGCAAGAGTCTGCGCCGGGATCGATGTCCGGTTTCGCTTTGAAAGTGTGGAGCGGCTGGCCGGTGGTGGCGTCCCAGACATGCACCTCGCCGGGTTCCGGTAACTCGCCCGATGCCCCTTGTGTGCCGGCCGCGAGGTACTTGCCGTCAGCGCTAAACATCACAGCGGCCGCGCGCGTGGACAACGGGCCGAACTGTTGCAATTCCTTGCCGGTCTCAGCGTCCCAAATCTTCACCACGCCTCCCTGCATGCCGTGCCGACCGCCCACTTTCGTCACGCTTCCGGCCGTAGCGAGCCGCTTTCCATCCGGACTGAAAACCACCGCGGTGATCGCAGGTCGAAACGGAAAATTACGATCCCAGTTGCCATGCGGTTCAATGCTCCAGATGTCGTTGCCGTTGGCGGGGTCCTGAAGAGTCAGCTTTCCACCGAAATGAAACGATCCTGCGATCGCCAAACGACCGAAATCACGACTGAAGCCGACCACGCTTTCGCCATCGACCTTCAGCCGCCGAATCTCTTTGCCAGTCGCGTGATCCCTAATGCAAACGACCTTGTCGCTCGTCGAGATCACCTGGCTTCCGTCCGCACTGAACGCCAGCGAGGTCACCTCTGTGGCGTGGCCTCGAAATGTAACGACCGACGCAGCGGCCTGACCGTCGTGCCTCTTAACCTCGTCAACCTTCTGCGATTCTTGACCCAACGCGCTGGAGGCAAACGCAACAAATGCGACGCAGAAATAGACTCGCAGTCCTGTCATGTTGATTCTCCAGATCAGAAAAGTGTTGGTAGATTGCTTCGTGGAGATCGGCTGCGTGCGGCCAATCATCGAAAACGATTCGTCAATCGGCCGTCATCAGACATGACAGTTTATCAATCGGCGGCAAACTGAAGTAGTCGCTCCCGTTGTTCTTACTTCTCTGGCTTCGTCGGTGGTCCATTCGGCACGACGTTGTTGAAGGATCGCTACTTCGATCCTGATTTCTTCTTGTCCTTGTTGGCATGTCGGCCGGTGCCGTCGCCGTCGTCGAGGATGCCGCCGGCGGGATTGAGTTCGTCGAGCACAGCTTGCAGACGCTGCCGAGCGGCGATCGCTGCGGCGTCTTTCGTGTCAGCGGCGATGAGCGGCTCGGCGAATGGCGCACAGGTCATGTCGTAGAGTTCGCCCGCTTGATTCAGCTTCCAATTTGGTTCGCGGACGTACCAGTTGCGTGCGAGTTCGATGAAGACCCACTCGCGCGGCTCGGCGGTTGATCCCGCCCAATGCGTCGCCAGGCTGACGCCGTCGAGGACATTCTTCTTTGGCAGTTTCACACGGGCCAGGTCCGCGAAGGTCGGCACGAAGTCGGTGGAATCGACGACTCCCGTCGCGACCGTGCCAGCGCGCGTGACGTTGGGCCAATTGACGATCAGTGGCACGAGCGCGCCCCCTTCGAGCATGTCTCCCTTCTGGCCAGACAACCGACGCCCACCGATCGTGGCTTCGTCCGCTTGTCCTTTGCCCGTGCCGTTGTCGCCCATGAACACGATCACCGTTTTCTCGCGCAGCTTCAGGCGTTCGAGTTCCGCGACCAGTTGCCCAACGAGCTTGTCCATGTAGGCGATGTTGTCCCGCATCAGATTCTTGCTGTCAGGCGGACTGTCCGGCGTCGGCTGAAGTTCGCCATGCACGCTCGACATCGAGTAGTACACAAAGAACGGATCGTCGCGGTGCTGGGTGATGAAGTTGGTGACGTGCTGGTGCAGCAGATCGGGCATGTATTCCTTGTCGCGCAGTGTCTTGTCTACGCCATTCACGGCATACGGTTCCCCCTTGGCCTTCTTGTTCCAGTACACGCCGCTGCCGTTGAATCGCAGGTAGTCGTCGAAGCCCCAATCCGACGGCTGAAGCGGCAACTGATTCCACTTGCCGACCGCCGAGCTGACATACCCCGCCGGCTTGAGCAGCTTCGGCAGCATCGTTTCGTCGGACGTTTTCAGCAGCCCGACGCGATCTTGATTAGTGGCCCCCGTCCGAAACGCATACCTCCCGGTCATGATCAGCGTCCGCGAAGGTCCGCACAGCGGAGCCGTGTAAGCGCGCGTGTACCGAATGCCGCCACTGGCCAGAGCGTCGATATGCGGCGTCTGGTAGTTGTCCGAGCCGTAACACCCCACGTTCCCGATGCCCAGATCATCCGCCAGGATGAAGATGATGTTCGGCTTCTGCGTGGGCGGATCCGCAGCATCCGCCGCCGCAATCGGGCTGAGCCAACAAAGTCCAACGAGTAGCAGCTTGAGTGCGTTCATCGGTCGGTACCGTCCTGCTTGGTGTTCATGACCGGCTTCAGTCGCTCGGCATACACCGCGTACCCGGCAGGCGAGAGATGGATGTTGTCCGGCGTGAAGAGGTCTTTCTTGAGCGTGCCATCAGCGTTCGTAAAGTCACTCCACAGGTCGAGCACCTTCACTTTGGGATCGCTGTCGAGCTTCAGCGGGTCGAGCGCGAGATTGGTCTTCTTGATGTCCTCATAGAAGCGCACGCCGGGCGCGTGGCAGGGCAGGATCTTCGCCACGATGACCGACGCCTGCGGAAACTTCTCGCGCACATTTGCCACCACCATCTGCACGCCCTTCGCCGCGGCTTCGATGCCGGTCTCCGCCGTGAAGAACATGTTGTTGTTGCCGATCATCACGACGATGACCTTGGGCTGAAGCCCCTCCACGCCGCCGTGATCGAGCCGCCACAAGACGTTCTGCGCCTTGTCGCCGCCGATGCCGATGTTGATCGTGCGGTAGTTCGCGAAGTGTTTCTTCCACGACTCATTGAGCACGCCTTTGTCGAGCGGGCTGCCCCATTGCTGCGTGATGCTGTCGCCGACGAGCAACACATCACACGGCCCGGGATTCGCCTGCACATACTCGACCAGCTTCGCATGAGTATCGAGCCAACTCGTCCCGCCCCAAAACCCCGCGCTCGGCACCACGGGCCAAAGCTGCGGCAGATGCTTGTTCGATTCGCGCCCCGGCCGGCGGTCGTGTTCGGGCTTTTCCACGACATAGGCGCGCTCCTCCGCCGTGAGCGGCCATCCGGTCTTCTGCGGCTCGGCGGTGACGTGTGGGTAATCGAGAGCCTGTGCTCGCGATGCCAGCAAGGTGAAGAGGATGAGTGTGCGTGTGATTGGTTTCATGGTAATCGTTCACGAGCACGGCAGCAGTGACGGAATTGGCTGTTGTTTGAAATGAGCTTGAACGGCGGTGACTAGGTAGTCGTAGATCGAACGGTTTTGGAGGCGGCAGGTTTCCGAGACGGTGAGGATGCGTTCGAGGAA
>SXGT01333817.1_pt1 | contig 10760 bp, 6 predicted proteins | sample 3176221 | NCBI WGS metagenome assembly SXGT01 (sample SAMN11356862, study PRJNA531348) | freshwater metagenome | isolation source: freshwater sample F1-120 | place: China: Fuxian Lake, Yuxi | collected 2017-12-25
ACGCCGTCGCATACGAGCGCCAGAGTCTTCAGCAAGAGCTCTCGCGACGGGCGCTCCTCGGCCACCCAGACGTCGAACATGCGGCCGTCGACGTACTCCATCGCGATGAAGCAGCCCGAGGCGTCGTGACGCGCTTCGTACACCTGCGCTACGGCCGGGTGTTGCAGGCGACCGAGCGTCTCCGCCTCGCCGCGGAAGCGCGCCATGGCGTCCGCGCCGACGACCGACGGGTGCATCACTTTGAGCGCGACGCGGCGACGCGGCGTCTCTTGTTCGGCCTCGTAGACGACGCCCATGCCGCCGGCGCCCAGCCGCCGGAGGACGCGGTAGCCTGCGATCCGCTCCGGTAAGACCTCGGAAGCGGTCGCCGAGGCGGCGCGCAAGGAGTCGTCGGTCAGGAGCTCCGCCACGTTGAAGCCGCCCGGCGTGACGACGGGCGAGCGCGCGTCGTCGGCATACCCGAGCAGTTGCAGGACCTCGGCCGCAAGTTCTTTGTCCTCGGCGCACGTTTCGGTCACATAGGCGCGTTGCGCTGCGACGTCCTCCAGTTCGAACGCCGCATAGTAGATCGACTTGACGCGGGCGTAACGATCGGTCGCCATCGTCAGGCGTGGTCCGCTTCGAAGCGGTCGATCGAGGCGAGCAACTGAGCGCGGGCGAACGCCAGATCGCGCGTCAGCGTGCGGCGAGAGACGCCGTAATGCTCGGCCAACTGGTCGCCGGTCATGCCGCCGATGTAATGCAGTTCGACCAACTCGGCGAGATGCGCGTCTTCGGCTTCAAGCCGCGTCATCGCCGATTCGAGCGCGAGGAGTCGGACCGATCGGCCGCCGCCGCCCTCCGCGAGATCGGTCAGCGTGATGCGGCGCCAATCGCCGCCGCGCTTGTCCGCGCCGTCTTTGCGGGCTTGATCGGTCAGGATCTGGCGCATCGCACGCGCCGCGAAGCCGAGGAACCGCCGCTGCGTGATCTGGTCCAGAGCGCCGGAAGGCAGCAGTTTCAGGCAGGCTTCGTTGACGAGGTCCGTCGGCTGGAGCGCCGCCGCCGCGCGATCGCCCCGGACATAATGCCGTGCGATCGAACGCAGCTCCTCATAGACCCGATTGAAGACGCGCGAATGTCGCACGACATCGTCGGAGCGCAGGTCTTCAAGGATGGCGTCTTGCGGTTCGAGCATGCGGCCGCCCGGACCCGGGCGGTCGCTAAGATACCACGGTGAAACCTCGCGTCGCGGAGGCGATTCGGCGTCGTGCAAAGGCGACCGGCGAGCGACGGATCAGAAGCGCAGCAGTGTGGTCTGCAGAGCGCCGGTCAAGCGGGATAGATTCGGCAACGCGGCCTGCCAATTGAGATTCAAGCCTTCGAACGCGACGCTGGTCGGCGCTTGGAAGACGACGACCGCCGCGCCGGCGCCGTCGAACGTCCCGGAGTTCATGTAGAAGGCCGAGTTCTGATCGATGCCGAGCAAGCCCCAGCCGGGGATCCGCACGACCGTTCTCGCCGCCGCGAACGCTCCGAAGAAATCGTATTGCGCTCCCGGAGGGCCGTAGATCTCCAAGCGAAAAGTCCGACCGAGGGACGCGCTCGATCCGGCTGCGAGTCGGACGGTCGCACCCGTCGCTCCGTACGCCAGAACCGCCGGATCGACGCCGCCGTCCAGATCGAAATCCGCGTCCGTCGAATGCTGGTGAGCCGCGATCTCGACCAACTCCGGTCCGAGCTCGCGGAAGATCGGCGCCTGCGCCGTCGCAGTCGGCATGATCGACCACGACAAAAGGATCGCTCGAACCGACACCAGCACTCGCTTGGACATGATGAGGCCCCTGTTCTCCGCCAAAGACGTCCGAAGTCGGACCGGGATTCCCGAGGTGCGGGTAATGCCGCTCCTCGGGCGTCTATCAATGGCCTCATGGTCCTCGCGTTCGAAGGACGCTTTTGGATCCGTGCCGTCAATTTTCCTGTAGGGCGTGGGGCGTCTTCATCGCCCGCATAGCCCGCGGCGTCGTGTCCGCTATGCACCCGCTCCGCGCCGGCCCTCGCTCGATCCTCGGAGACGCCTCTCATGCCACGCATCGCACGACTCTGGTTTGCCGTCGCTCTGTCCGCGATCGCCGCGGCGCAAGCCCCGAACAACGACTCGTGTTCGAATCCCACGGTGGTCGGCGTCGGAGTCAACCCGGTGCCGCCGAACGGATTCAGCGGTGTGAACTACTCGAACCTGAATGCGACGAACTCGACGACGACGACCTTCGGACTCGCCTGCGCCGCGACGAACTTCAACAAAGACGTCTGGTTCTCATTCACGCCGGCGATCACCGGCAACTTCGTCGTCAAGACGTGTACGCCGAGCGGCTTCGTCGCGGGAGCGTTGACGTCGAGCGTGCTCGCGATCTACGACGCCGCCGATTGCCCGTCCGGCGGCACGGCCCTCGCATGCAACGACGACTCTTCGAACTGCGGAACCGGCTCGAACCTCTCCGCGGTCGGCGTCAATCTGTGGGACGGCCACACTTATTTGATCCGCGTCGGAACCGAAAGCGCGACCGCCGCCGGCACGTTCTATCTGACCATCACCGCACCGGCGACGGCCGCGAACGACACGTGCGCCGGGGCCGTCCCGCTGTCGCTCGGGTCGAACAGCGGCAGTTTCAACGGCTCGAACGCCGAAACGTCGGGCTTCGGCTGCTTCGACTTCAGCAATCCTCACACCGACGTCTGGTTCCACTACACCGTCCCGCCCAGCGCCGCTTCGGCGGGCGTCGAGATCGCGATTGCGGCGTCGACGACGGTGGACTTCATGTTTGCGTACGTCGGCGGTCCGACCTGTCCGATCGGTACGCCCTTCACGTTCCTCGATTGCGGTACGAACACCGTCCAATGGAAGAGCGACTTGTCCAACACCTCCGTACTTATCCGCGTCGGTCGCGGATTCGCCGCGGAACCGAGTCTGAGCTTCACCTTGACCGTCGCTTCGTCTTTGCTTCCGGACAACGACGATTGTTTCAATGCGTCGTTGCTCGTCGGAAACTCCGCTCCCTTCAATCCTTCGGTGACGATCATGCACTCGAACGTGGGCGCGACGGACACCTTCTTCGGCGTGGCCGCAGGAAACTCCGTCTGCGTCGGCGATACGAACAGCGACGTCTGGTTCGAATACGTCGCGACGGCGACGGGGAAGGTGCTCGTCACCACCGAGACGCCGGCGGGCGCGACGCCCGGAACGTTGGCGAATCCCGTCGTCGCGGTGCTCATCGGCTGCCCGCCGGGGATCATCGGAACCTCGCTGGTCGCTTGCGACGACGACTCCGGCATCGGACTGGCCGCAAGCCTTATGTTCGACGCGGTCGTCGGAACGCACTACAAAGTGCTCGTCGCCGGATATGGCCACAACGGAAACGTGGAGGGTTCGTTTTGGCTGAGCATCGTCCCGCAGTTCCAGCTGATGATGTCGGCGCCGGGCGGCCCCGGGACGATTCAGCTCAACATCGAAGACGGCGGACCTAATCACCTCATATTCACCTGCCTGACCGTGAACCAAGGGTCCTATCCCTTCGGTCCCTTCTTCGGCATCGAGCCGAGCTTCACGGAGATCTTCTTGCAGCTGACCTACAACTCCGCCCCGTTTCTCGCCGTGCTGAACGCTGCAGGCGATTACCAGTTCGGCCCGGCGCCCTCGATCCCCGGGCTGACGATCTACGGCGTCTCGCTCGAGTTCGACGTCGCCGGGAACCTGGCGGGAGTGTCGAAGACGGCGACCTTCACTGTTCCATGACGGCGCCGTTCGTTCTCGGCGGGCCGGGCGCTCCGGGCGCCGGAGCCGCGATCGCGATATTGTTTTGCGCGGTAAGCGTCGATCGGTAGGCTCCCGGGCACCATCGGAGCGATGTCGGGAGCGGGATCTCGCTCGCTGGAGAACCCGATGGCATGTGTCCTTTCACGTCGCGCCCTTTGCGCGGCCTTGTTGGTCGCGACGGCCGCCGCGCAAGAGAAGCCTCGTACGTCCACGGGCGCCGACGTCACGCTGCGCGGCGCCGTGCAGCTCGACGTCGCCCTCAAACGGGCCGTCGCCTCCGCCTTCAAAGACGGCAAGCGCACCGGGACCGCGACCTTCGTTTTCGACGTCACTCCCTATGTGCGCGAGAACGTCGCGCTGATCGAAGACGCCTTCCGGGCGCTGCAGAAGGAGTTCGGCGCCGACGGCGAGTGGCGATTGGCGCGCCTCGGCGAGAAGGCGCGACCTCGGCGTGCGGACCCGGGTGAACTCGTCGAGGATCTTGCGCCGGCGTTCGAGTGCGACGATCTCGTCCGCGTCGATACGTTCCGGAGTCTGCGGACTTCGCTCGCGGGAGTTCCCGGACCGGGCGTCGTCGTCTACCTCGCGGATTGGAACTCCGAGGACGAGTCCGAACTCGAACCGTTCATCGCGGACTTGAAGAAGCGCGGCCTGCGGCTGCACGTCGTCGGCGGGGAAGGGTGTTTCGGACGGGCATGGATCGACGGCTTCTTCCCGCCTGATCGGGGCGTCCTGCGGAAGGACAATACCTACGGACTCTATGACGTCGGCGTCGGTCGGGCCCCGTTCGGCCCGTTCGCCGCGGACGCGCCGCAGCGCTCGGGCGACACGGCGTGGACGCAGGTTCCGTTCTATTGGAACGGGGCGTATTGGAACACGACGTTCGCCGTGCAGTTGGCGTCGTTGCCGCCGAAGAAGAAGGACGACTACGGTCGGAAGGACCGCCGGGGCGGCGAGACGGGAGACGCCGAGGATCTTCGCGAGCGCACGGCCGAAGTGTCGACGACGGCCTTGGAGACATATTGGTATCCGCTTCCGTCGTCGTTCGGTCCCTATGCGCTGTCGCGCGCCGCGGCCGAGACCGGCGGCCGGTACGTGCTCTGGTCTTGGAACCGCACGGGGCGGACGACTCTTCTCTACGACGACGTCCGGTGCGACCTCTTCGCTCCGGATCTCCGTGATCGAGAGACGATCCGCGCCGACGCCGCCAAGCGACCGCTGCCGCGCGCGATCATCAAGGCGTGGTGGGAGATCGCGAACAAGGACGTGATGGTCGCTCGCGCCACGCCGCCGCTTTCCACTCAGGGCAAACCGCAAGAGACGCAGGAACCGCCGCCGGATGCGTTCCTTTCCTACGGCTGGTCGACGGCTGCGGACCGCACGAACATGATCGCGCGAGCACGCACTGCGATTTCGGCGCTGGATCGCGCCGTCGCCGTGCTGGATGCGGCGCTCAAGTCCGGAGGAGCATCGACCGACCCGGTCGACCGCCGCTACGCCGCCGACGCCGATCTGCTGCGCCACACGCTGCTCGTGCATCGCTTCACGATCGGCGAAGCGTTGATCGTCGCCGAAAGCGACGTGCCTGCGGATGCGTGGAAGGATCCGAAACTCCAGCCGGGGTTGTCGGCCGAGATCGCGGTCATGGGGGGAGAATCGCCCGAGACCGCCCTCATTCCCGACGGCGCGCCCGTCCGGAATCGCGCGTTGTGCGAACGCGTCCGCGACGATCGACGGCGCTTCCTCGAGAAATACGCCGGAACTCCCTTCGGCGCGCTGGTCGGTAAGAACCGGGTGTCGACGGTCGTCTTCACCAAGACGCCCTACGGCAGCGGCGTCCCCGGACGCACGTCGCCCGCCGACTCCGATGCCCGCCGCGGTCGCACGGGCCCCGGCTCTGCGCCGGGCCAAGGCGGCACTACCGGGAAGTAGAACACCTCCGATTCGCGGCGAACGGTCCTCGCGTTTAGACTCCGCAGCGGCTGCACCGAACGGAGAGACCGCTATGTCGCCCGCCCGCCCGCTCATCGTCGTTTGCCTTGTCGTAGCTGCGGTCTTTGCACAGTCGCCCTGCGAACCCGGGTTCGAGGAAGGGTTCGGAGGCATCGCGGGCTGCGACGGCCCCGTCAACGCCACGGCGGTGTTCGACGACGGCACGGGTCCTGCCCTCTATGTCACGGGAGACTTCTTGATCGCAGGCTCGAGCGCGGCTTCGCGCGTCGCCCGATTCCGCGCCGGAGTCTGGGAGCCGCTGGGCGCCGGGTTCGACGATGTCGGACGCGCGCTGGTCGTACATGACGACGGCTCCGGCCCGGCGATCTATTGCGGAGGAGGATTCCTGAACTCCGGCTCTACGCCGGTAAACGGTATCGCCCGTTGGAGTCCTGCGACCACGTCGTGGATCCCGGTCGGCGGAGGCTTCGGAGGCGCCGCAGTCAAAGTGTGGGCGCTGACTAGTTGGGCGCCGGTGCTCGGCGGGACGCCGAACCTCTATGCCGGAGGAGCGTTCTCGACCGCAGGCGGAGCGCCCGCATTGAACATCGCGACGTGGAACGGAACCATTTGGTCGGCCATGGGCTCGGGCTATACCGGCAGCGGCGTCGTGCGCGCCGTGAAGGGATGGACGAATCCTTCAGGAGTCCGCGAACTCGTCATCGGCGGGACGATGAGCTCGCCGCTTCGTCGATTCGTGCCCGGCATCGGCTCGAACCCTGTCGGATCGTGGGTTCCCATTCTCGGACTCAACAACATCAGTCTTGCCGTCGGGCCGTTCGGGACGTTGACCTACCCGGCTCTTGTCGCAGCGATCGAGGTCTACGATGAAGGCGCGGGCGATCGGCTGTTCGTAGGAGGCGCTTTCGACCTCGCCGGCGGTCACGTTTCAACAAGCATCGCGAGATGGGACGGTTCGATATTCAGCGGCCTCGACTACTTCGGGCTGGTAGGATTTCCTGCCGGTCTCGAGCAGGAAGGCGCTGTGGTCAATGCAATGAAGACCGGCGACATCGGCTTCGGCCCCGAGCTCTTCATCGGAGGTTCCAGCCAGTGGAATTCACCACAGAACTACTTCGCCCGCTGGAACGGGTCGACATTGACTCCCGTCGCGCCGCAGCCGAGTGCATCGGCGCTCTATAAGGGATTCGTCCGTTGCTTATCGGTCGGCGACATCGGCTTAGGAACATCGATGTTCGTCGGAGGGCTCTTCGACGGGGTGGTCGACATGCAGGTGGGTCGCATCGCAAGCTATAGCGGCTCCGGGTACGGAGCGATCGACGGACGGCCGTCCGGCGCGGTATCGGCGATGCGACAATTCGACGATGGTGCGGGCGCAGCCGTCTTTGCGGCGACGACGACGGGCGGCTATTTCCGCAATAGTATCGTTCAAAAACGCGACGCGTCCGGTTGGACGACCGTCGGCGCCGGCTTTGAAGGCCGCGTCAAGTCAATGGCTTCGTTCGACGACGGCGCAGGGCAGAAGCTTTATGTCGCGAACTCCGACTCTCCTTTCCCGAACTGTAATTGCGGAGTGTGGTGTTGGAATGGTCTTGCCTGGACCCTGACGCCCGGGTCGCCGACCGACGTGTCCGCCTTGGAGGTTTACGATGACGGTTCCGGGCCTGCGTTGTACGCATGCGCGTCGTTCGGTCCGACGAATTGGTCCTTGTGGCGATTCTCCGGCGGCGTCTGGATTGCGCTCGGCGGGCAACTCTCCGTTGGTGCGTCGGGACAAAGTCCGATCAACGACTTCGCGGTCTACGACGACGGATCCGGTCCGCGGCTTTTCGCCGCAGGCATAGTGACTTCAGCGTCCGGTGTCGTGCTCAACTATCTTGGCGCTTGGAACGGTGTTCAATGGTCTGGATTGGCGTCTCCGGGCGGGAGCCCGGGGATCGTCAACCAGTACGCCGGTTCGAAATGCCTGACTCTTGAAGTTCATGATGCGCTGGACGGCCGCGGCCCGCTGCTGTACTTCGGCGGAGATTTTTCGGACGTCGGAGGCGTTCCGGCCACGGGACTCGGAACGTGGGATGGAACCACGTTGTCGGCCGTCGCCGTCCCGACCGGATCACAAGTTTCGCGGCTCGTATCGTTCAATGACGGCGGCGGTCCTGCGCTCTATCTCGTAAGGGAACAGCTGCCGATAAGCACCACTTCGCTCCAGTTCTTCGAAAAACGCCAAGGCGGAGTCCTATCGTCCCTGCCCTCGACCGTTTGGGCGTCGGCGAGCCAAGCGCCGGATCTCACGGGGATCAAAGCGCTTGCGGTGATAGACGAAGGGACCGGACCCTCTTTGTGGTCGGGCGGCTTGTTCACCCACGTCGGTACGAAGGTCAGTCCCTACCTGGCCCGCTGGCATCGACTTGCTCCCTTCACTCTCACGATGTCCCAACCCGGCGGTCCGTTGTCGATCTCATTAGACATCGGCTGCGGTCCGCCGCTCGGGTACTACTTCTCCGCCTATACCCTTGATCCTCTGAACGGCTCGTCGCCGGGCGCCGGATACTGGCGGGGCTTGCACTTGCCTGTCGATGACCTGCTGATCCAATTGAGTTCCGGGGCGGCGCCGTTCGCCGGTCTGCTGGACGCCGCAGGGATGTCGCACTTCGAGCTTCCCGCCGGTTCCTTGCCGCCGACGCTGACCGGCGCGATTCTTTACGGCATCGCCCACGGCATTCATCCGACGGACTCCGCGGGTTCAGGGAGTACTCCGGTCGTCTCTCTGCTGATTCAGTAGCTCGCGTTCAAGGCAGATGATCGGGGCAGCCGCGGCAGAGGTCGATTTCGTCGGAGCGCCTCGACTCGTGCAGTTCGCGCAGGCGGCGGAGCGGTTCGCCGTGCCAGATCTCGTGGAGGGACTGGCGCGATGCGTCGCCGATCTGAAGCTTGCAGGCGTGGTCGTACGTGCAGGGCGACGCGCGTCCGTCGAAGTAGATCTGCAGAGTCTTATAGAGCATGCGGCACGGCGGCCGCGTGCGGAGCTCGGCTTCGGTCGCAGGTCGCTTGCCCGGCATCGGGCGGTCGCCGGCCCAAGTCACGGCTTGCGCGGCGAAGATCTCGTCGCCTTCTTTGAAGTATGGCGACCACATGGCGCGGAACTCGGCCATCGACCGCAGCACGTCGGGCAGTCCGACGGCGGATAGCGCGATGTACGGCATCGCCGTACCGGCTTCGGCGCGGACGCGGAACAGGCGGCGGACGTTCTCGACCACTTCGGAGTAGACGGCGTTGACGCGATATTTCTCGAACACCTCCGGATCGGTGCCGTCGATGTCGATCGTGATCAGCGCGACGGGCGGCTCGACGAGCGCACGGCAGTTCTCCTCGGTGAGGAGCGTGCCGTTCGTCACGACGTCGAGGTAGCGGACGCCTGCATCCTTCGCGCGTCGGACGAGCGCGCCGAACCGCGCGTCGGCGAACGGCTCGCCGAAGCCCTGCGGCGCGAAGACGACGTCCTTGTCCGCGCATTGCGCGACCAACGAGTCGAAGGTCGCAAGCTCCATGTTCCCGAACCCGCGGCCCGACTCCTCGCGCGGGCAATACGGACATCGCAGATTGCAATGATTGGTCGTCTCGACGCTGACCCTGAGCGGGAAGTCGCCGGACGCGAGATCGCGGAAGAAGTGCTCTGCGTAGAGCTGCTTGGGGGTCATACGCGTGTGAGATCGGCCGGGGCGGAGCGACGCCGGTCGCCGGATGGTACCCGCAGAAGCGTGCGCCGGCGGGGGACGGGCGATCGTTTCGACGACGAGCGGCCTTCTCGGATAGGCTCTCGAGCATGCGGATTCCTGCGAGTCTCGTCGTCGTACTCTCCATACTGCCCGCGTGCGCGCCTCCTGTTTCTGCGCAGATCCCGTCGCCGGATCCTTCCGTAGAAACCGTAGCGTCGACTCGTCCGCAGCCGTTCTCGATCGTCCGCGTCGGCTCGGACGCCGAATTGCGCGCTGCGTTGCGGGCCGCCGTCGCCGGAGTCCGAATCGAGGTCGAGCCGGGCGACTACGCGGGGTTCTCGGCGGAGACGCTCCAAGGCAGGAAGGGCCGGCCTATCGTCGTCGCGGCCGCCGATGCGGCCTCGCGCCCGGTATTCAAGGGCGGAGTGCATCTGACCGATCCTTCGCACGTCGAACTGCAAGGCCTCGTCGTCGAGCGGACATCGGCCAACGGGATCAACATCGACGACGGGGGTTCGTTCGAGACGCCCGCGACGGGCATCGTCCTCCGCGACGTCGTGGTCCGCGATTGCGGAGCACGCGGGAATCACGACGGCATCAAGCTCTCCGGCGTCGAAGACTTCCTGATCGTCGGATGCACGGTCGAACGATGGGGAAGAGGCGGATCGGCGATCGACATGGTGGGATGCCGCCGCGGCGTGATCGAAGACTGCCGATTCGCGGATCGCGAAGACGGCGCCGCCGCGACCGGCATCCAAATGAAAGGCGGCACGCGCGACGTGACCGTCCGTCGCTGCCGGTTCGAGCATGCGGGCGAACGGGCGATCAACCTCGGGGGCAGCACCGGCCTCGCGTACTTCCGACCGAAGCCCGAGGGGTTCGAAGCGAAGGATCTCATTGTCGAGGACTGCGTGATCGTCGGTTCCACGGCGCCGTTCGCGTTCACGGGCGTCGACGGTGCGATCGTGCGGCGGAACACGCTCTATCGACCGCGGAAGTGGTTCGCCCGCATCCTGCAGGAAACGACGGATACGGCGTTCGTTCCCTGTCGCAACGGCGTCTTCTCCGACAACCTGATCGCCTATCGATCGGATGAGATCGCGACGCCGTTCAACATCGGCCCGGGAACCGCGTCCGCCACTTTTCGCTTCGCCCGCAACTTTTGGTTCTGCTTGGACGAGCCGCAGCGTCATCCGCCCGCGGCGCCCGTGAAAGAAGACACCCCGCGCGGCGGCGCCGATCCGCAGTTTCGCGATCCGGAGCGCGGGGACTTCCGCCTGAAGTCCGGCAGTCCCGCC
>SXGT01018292.1_pt1 | contig 10758 bp, 2 predicted proteins | sample 3176221 | NCBI WGS metagenome assembly SXGT01 (sample SAMN11356862, study PRJNA531348) | freshwater metagenome | isolation source: freshwater sample F1-120 | place: China: Fuxian Lake, Yuxi | collected 2017-12-25
CAATCCACGCGCCTCGGGGCGTATAGCTCAGTTGGCTAGAGTGCCACATTGACATTGTGGAGGTCGCTGGTTCGAGCCCAGCTACGCCCAAAGCCATGGCTCCGGAGGTCGCAAGACTTCCGGAGCCGTGTTGTTTCCGGGAGCCCGGCCTCGTTGCGCTCCCTCGCCCCAAGAGGTCCGTCAGAATCTGGACACCTGTCCCCCTCTGCCATTATCTTTGTTGCCACTGGCCTGCTTGGATGCTTCGGGCGGAGTCGCGACGGCCACAGGGATCAACGCCGATGGATGTATTCGACTTCCGTGACCAGTTGGTCAACGACTACCGCGACTACACAAAGAGCTTCGTTGACATCCGCGATCAACGGATTCGCAAGCACATCGATGATGCCCTGGATGCGGGCCAGCTGTGGCCCGATCCCATGGTGCAGCTGAACCCGGCATTCGAATCGGGCGGGACGATCACGGAACTCGTCGCCAGCGGAAGCCTGCATCCTTCGTGCGAACAGATCTTCCGCATCGGGAAGGAGAAGGGCCCCGGAAGCCCCCTGCGTTTGCATCGCCACCAGCGCGATGCGATTCAGGCGGCAGGTGAATCAGCCAACTACGTGCTGACCACCGGCACCGGCTCAGGCAAGAGTCTCTCGTACATCATCCCCATCGTCGACCACGTGCTTCGCCACGGCACTGGCAAGGGCATCAAGGCGATCGTGATCTATCCGATGAATGCGCTGGCGAACAGCCAGTTGGAGGAACTGAAGAAGTTCCTCGACGCAGGTGACGGCAAGCCAGCGGTGACCTTCGACCGCTACACCGGGCAGGAAGACGACACCAAGCGCAATCAACTGAAGTCATCACCACCGGACATCCTCCTCACCAACTTCGTGATGATGGAGTACATCCTCACGCGCCCCGACGATCAACCGATCCTCTGCGCCGCAGAGGGTCTGCGCTTCCTCGTTCTCGATGAACTCCACACGTACCGCGGGCGGCAGGGTGCGGACGTCGCGATGCTGGTGCGCCGCATCCGCGACCGTCTCGCACGCGGCCCGCTCCAGTGCGTTGGAACGTCGGCCACCATGGCCTCGCAGGGCACGAGCGAAGACCGCAAGCTCGTCGTGGCCCGCGCCGCATCGCGGCTCTTTGGCGCAGAAGTTCGAGCGGAGCACGTCATTGGCGAGTCGCTCCGCCGCGTGACGCAAGCACGTGATTGGGAGACTGCCTCGGCTCGCGACGACTTGAAAACGGAAGTGCTCGCCGCTCAACCACTGGACGGGTTCACCGCATTCCTTGCGAGTCCTCTCGCGTCATGGATTGAATCCACACTGGGTGTGATTGCCGAGCGCGGCACCGGACGGCTTCAACGCCAGCGCCCCCTCGCCATCAGCGGAGATGGCGGCGCTGCTTCAGAACTGGCTGGACTTACGGGCCTGCCGCGACCGACCTGCGAGCGCACCCTGCGTGACGCGCTGCTCTCCGGATTCAAGCTCACCAACCCCTCCACCGGATTCCCCGCCTTTGCGTTCCGCTTGCACCAGTTCCTGAGCCCCGGCGACCAGGTCTTCGCCTCGCTGGAGGCCCCGAGCGACCGCTACATCACTCTGGAAGCGCAGCAGTTCGTTCCAGGCGGCCGCCAACGCATCCTGCTGCCCCTCGTCTTCTGTCGCGAATGCGGCAGTGAGTACTCGGTCGTGCGGCGAGCCGCGTGCACTGACGAAGGGAGCATGTGGTTCGAAAAACGCGAGTTGAACGATCTGGGCGACAAGCACGACGACAGTGCCGGCTTCCTCGCATTCGATGACGGCAGCAAGGTCTCCTTTGATGGCGCGGAGAACCTGGAAGATCTCCCCGACGATTGGACCGAGGAGCATCAAGGCCGGTTACGCCTCATTCCTTCGCATCGCAATCTGGTCCCGAGGCGCGTCCATGTGCTTGCGGATGGCAGCGTGTCGGATGCAGGCCTGCCTTTCTGGTTCAGCCCCGCGCCGTTCCGCTTCTGTCTCCATTGCGGAGTCGCCTACGACTCACGCCAACGCACCGATTTCTCGAAGCTCTACGCCCTCGGCTTCGAAGGTCGCAGCACGGCGACGACGATTCTCAGTCTCTCCGCAGTGAAGGCCCTGCGTGAGGACCTGACCCTCGCTCCCGAGTCACGAAAACTTCTCAGCTTCACGGACAATCGGCAGGACGCGTCCTTGCAAGCCGGACACTTCAATGACTTCGTCGTGATAGGCCTCACTCGCGCCGCGCTCCTCGCTGCACTCGAAGCCGCCGGGCCAGAGGGCCTTGGCCATGCGGAACTCCCCCAGAAGGTCTTCGAGGCATTGCAACTACCCTTCGAGAACTATGCCGTCGATCCGGAAGCGCGCTTCGCCGCACGGACGGAGACCGAGCGCGCGTTGCGGGATGTCCTCGCCTATCGCATCTATCAAGATCTTCGGCGTGGTTGGCGCGTGGTGGCGCCGAACCTCGAACAGTGTGGCCTGCTTGTCATCGACTATGCATCGCTCACGGAACTCGCAGCCGCGGAGGACCTGTGGGCGCCTCTTCATCCGGTTCTTGCAAGCGCGAAGCCGGCGGTCCGCGAGGACGTTGCACGCAGACTGCTCGACTGGCTCAGGCGCGCGCTTGCCATCAAGGTGGACTGTCTCGATATGACCCAACAGGAGCAGATCCGCCGTCGGAGTGCGGCCAAGCTGCTCGATCTTTGGGGTCTCGATGAATCCGAGCAGATGGACACGTCGACCATCGCACTCCCGGGCGCACGCGGCGGCCATGAAGCACGCGGCAGCATCCATATCTCCACTCGCAGCGGCTTTGGCCGCTGGCTCAGGAGACCGGGGCGGTTCGGAAACGCTGTGCCCGCCTTGACGACGGCCGCATGCGACCTTGTCATCGTGGATCTCTTGAAGGCGCTGAAGAAGGCCGGCCTCGTCGAGACCGTGCGCGACGTTCGCGCCGGCGGCGACGAGACAGCCATCCAGGTTCCTGCGTCGGCACTCATCTGGCGCGCAGGTGATGGTCGTGCAGCATTCCACGACCCCATCCGCGTGCCCCGTCCCCCCGCGACCGGATTGCGCACGAACCCCTTCTTCATCCGCCACTACCGTGGGTCCGCGCGCAGTACTGCCGGCATCATGGCCCGTGAACACACGGCTCAGGTTCCGCAAGACTTGCGCATCCGCCGCGAGATGGAGTTCCGCGAAGGCACCCTGCCGCTGCTCTACTGCTCTCCCACCATGGAACTGGGTGTGGACATCAAGAGCCTGAATGTCGTCAACCTCCGCAACGTACCGCCCACACCCGCCAATTACGCACAACGAAGTGGCCGGGCAGGGCGCAGCGGTCAGCCGGCCCTTGTCTTCACCTACTGTTCGCGCGGCAGCGCCCACGACCGTCACTTCTTCCGTCGTCAGGAACGCATGGTGGCTGGCGTGGTGGAGCCACCGCGCATTGAACTTGCCAATGAAGATCTGGTGCGCTCACATCTCCACGCCGTGTGGGTCGCGGAAAGCGGGCTCAGTCTCGGCAGGACCCTCGGCGACATCCTGTCCGTCAGCGGCACCGCGCCAACTCTCGATCTGCTCGCCAACGTTCGTCAGGCTCTGGATGACACGCACGCCCGACGGCGCGCTCGCGCATGCGCCGAGCGCATCATGACTACACTGAGGTCGGAACTTGAGGATGCCGACTGGGCGCGTGAAGGCTGGCTTGACGACGACGTGTTCGCAAAGCTCACGCTCCGCTTCGAAGACTCCTGCGCGCGCTGGCGCAGCCTGCACCGCTCCGCCACCGAGACACGCGACAAACAGCACGAGATCATTCGTGATCAGTCTCGCGCTCCCGGCGACCATCGGCGTGCCACAGATCTCCGCGAAGAAGCGGAAACGGAACTGAAGCTTCTGACCCAGACCAACGCCGCGTTTCAGTCCGACTTCTACAGCTACCGCTACTTTGCAAGCGAGGGCTTCCTGCCGGGGTACAACTTCCCGCGCCTGCCGCTCTCCGCATTCATCCCCGGGCGTTCACGTGCGAACGGTCGCGACGAGTACCTTTCCCGCCCGCGCTTCCTCGCGCTCACGGAGTTCGGTCCAGGAGCTGTCATCTATCACGAGGGTGCGCGCTACGCGGTCCGCAAGGTGCACCTCACCACCACGGAAACCGGTGTCCCGCTCGTGGCGGTCAAGATCTGCAACAGCTGCGGGTACCTGCACATCCACGACAGTACGCAGGGGAAAGACGTCTGCGAACACTGTCAGGCGAAGCTCCCGGGCTCACTGCATTCCATGTTCCGCATGCAGAACGTCACCGCCCGACGCCGCTCGCGCATCTCCTCCGACGAAGAGGAACGCCTTCGTCAGGGTTACGAGATCACGACGGCCATGCGCTTCTCGGAAGGTGCCCAAGGCGTGCGCTGCGAGAGCGGCCTTGTCGGCGACGCTGCGGCACCTCTCGCTCGCCTGACCTACGGACCTGCGGCCGTGCTGTGGCGCATCAATCACGGTTGGAAGCGGCGGACGCGCCCTGACGTGCGTGGTTTCATGCTCGACATCGAGAACGGATTCTGGGCCAAAGAGTCAGACGGCACCCAGGTCGATGACGCGCCCGATGATGAACCCACTGGCCCGCGCGTTCAGCGCGTGATTCCGTTTGTCGAAGATCGCCGCAACGCGCTGGTTTTCGAGCCCATGGAGGGCCTCACGCCATCAGCCATGGCGAGCTTGCAAGCCGCGCTCAAGGTCGCGATCCAGGTGCGCTACCAACTCGAGGACTCCGAACTCGCTGTCGAGCCGCTGCCGTCCATTCAGCAGCGCAAGGCAATTCTGCTCTACGAAGCGGCCGAAGGAGGAGCTGGCGTGCTGCGACACCTCCTCCGTGATCCCGCGGCCATCGGCGCGGTGGCGCGCGTTGCGCTGGAAGTCTGTCATTTCGACCCCACCACGGGCGCAGATCAGAAACGCAGCCCACGCTCGCGCGAGGATTGCGAGGCTGCCTGCTACGACTGCCTCATGGCGTACTCGAACCAACTCGACCACGAGCGCCTCGACCGGGTCACCATCCGCGATTTCCTCATGCAGATCGCGGAAGCAAGGATCGTCACTGCACCCGGCAGTGTTCCCATCGAGGACCACCTGAAGACACTGAACCGCCTCGCCGGATCGGGGCTCGAGCGCCAATGGCTCGCATTCGTTCACGAGCATGGTTGCCGTGTGCCTGACGAAGCGCAGCATCTGTTCGGCGCAGAGGGCACACGCCCTGATTTCATCTATCGCGAGAACTTCGTGGCCATCTACGTCGACGGACCACCGCACGATTTTCCGGAGCGCCAGACGCGCGACCGGGAACGTGAAACGAAGCTTCGCGACGCGGGCTGGTCAGTCATCCGTTTCCACCACAAGGCCGACTGGTTGAAGATCCTGCAGGACAACCCCTCGGTCTTCGGGAAGCCCCGATGAGATTCGAACCGGGTGCTCTCGTGTCAGCGCGCGGACGCGAGTGGGTCGTGCTTCCGGGCTCCACGGAAGAGACGCTTCTTCTCCGTCCTCTCGGCGGTCGCGACGACGAAGGCGCCGGGATCTACCTGCCTGAAGGCGAAGAGGTCACGCCCGCGTCGTTCGCACTTCCCGACAGCGAACACCCCGGCGACTGGCGCTCTTGCCACCTTCTCCGCACAGCCGTGCGCCTCGGGTTCCGCTCGGCTGCCGGTCCGTTCCGCTCCTTCGCGGGCATCGCCTTCGAGCCGCGCTCCTACCAACTCGTGCCCTTGCTCATGGCGCTCAAGCTCGACCCCGTACGCATCTTGATCGCCGACGATGTCGGCATCGGGAAGACCATCGAAGCATCACTCATTGCGAAGGAGCTCCTCGAACGCGGTGAAGCCACGGGCCTCGCCGTGCTCACTCCGCCCCATCTCGCCGAGCAGTGGCACCGGGAACTCCGCGACAAGTTCCATCTCGAAACGGAACTGGTGCTGGCCAACACCGCTCCGCGTCTCGAGCGTTCCTGCCATGTCGGGCAATCGCTCTTTGAGGTCCACCGCCACGTGGTGGTTTCGATGGACTTCATCCGCTCGGAACGACGCCGCGACGAGTTCCTGCGCGCCTGTCCGGGTCTTGTCATCGTGGATGAAGCTCACACCGCGACCTTTGCGCAGGAGGGCCGCGGCCGCCACCTCCGGCACGAACTCCTCGTCCGACTCGCAGCCGATCGGAAACGCCATCTCGTCCTCGTCACCGCCACGCCCCATAGCGGCAAGGACGAGGCATTTCACTCACTCATCGGCCTGCTCGACCCGACTCTCGCTGAACTCCCTGCAGACCTGACAGGTCCACACAACGAACCACATCGTCGCCGCCTCGCGCGACATTTCGTCCAGCGCAGAAGAGGTGACATCCGCCACTACCTCGCTGAAGACACGCCCTTTCCGCAACGCGACGGGAAGGCCTCCGAGCTGACCTTCGAGTTCTCTGCGGCACAACGCCGCTTCTTCGATCGCATCCTCGAGTTCGCCCGCGAAACCGTCGAGGAGCACGCTTCCGATCGACGTCGCCAGCGCGTGCGCTGGTGGTCGGCCCTCGCGCTGCTCCGCAGTGTTGCTTCAAGCCCGCGCGCCGCAGCTGCGACTCTCCGCAATCGAGCAGCCGGCCTCGACGCGGAATCTCCGGACGAAGTGGACCTCCTCGGCGAAGCGGCCGTACTCGACCGCGATGATGGCAGTGACGGCACCGGCAGTTGCCTCGAAGCGGGTGCGGACTTCGCGGACGATGCTGGCAATGCGGGCCCGGTGCGTCGGCGCCTGCTCGAATTCGCACGCGAAGCGGAGGCTCTCGAAGGCGCGGCCGACCACAAACTCACTCGCTTCCTCAAACTCCTCGATGAACTCCTCGACGACGGACGCAATCCCATCGTGTTCTGTCGCTTCATTCCCACGGCCGGGTACCTCGCCGAGGCCGTGCGGAAGCACGTGAAGAACCGCGCCACTGTCGAGGCTGTCACGGGAACGCTCGCCCCGGAAGATCGCGAAGCACGCGTGAACATCCTCGCGGCCTCACCGCGCCGCATCCTCATCTGCACCGACTGCCTCTCTGAAGGCATCAATCTCCAGGAGAGCTTCGATGCGGTCGTGCACTACGACCTCTCATGGAACCCGACGCGCCACGAACAGCGCGAAGGGCGCGTTGATCGCTACGGCCAACCTGCTCCAACGGTGCGCACGGTGCTCTACTACGGCACGAACAATCCGATGGATGGGCTCATCCTCGAAGTCCTGCTCCGGAAGCACCAGACCATCAAGTCCTCGCTCGGCATTTCCGTTCCGGTACCGATGGACACGAGTTCCGTGGTGAACGCGCTGGCCGAAGCGCTGCTCCTCCGCAAGGGCGACACGGTGGAGCAACTCCTCCTCCCGGGTGTCACTCCAACGGTTGTTGAAGACGTGCAACAACGCTGGGACGCCGCCGCGGAGCGCGAGAAGCGCTCGCGCACCATGTTCGCGCAAGAGACCATCAAGCCGGAAGAAGTGGCGGCGGAGCTTGCTGCCGAGCGCGTTGCTCTTGGCGCACGCACCGACATCGAGAGCTTCGTCCGCGAGGCCCTTGGCGCTGCGGGCGCACACCTGAGCGGAAAGAAGGTTCTCGACATCGATCTCCGCGAGACTCCACGTGCGCTCAGGGACGCTCTCGGTGGCCTCGAGAACCTGAAGGCCTGCTTCGACCTCCCCGTGCCGGAAGGAGCGCTGCACCTCATTCGCTCGCATCCCCTCGTGCAAGGTCTTGCCGCTTACCTCATGGATACGGCCCTGGATGCTCCCGTTGGCGGAGGCCCTGCGGCAGCGCCCTGCATCGCCGCCCGCACCGGCGTGGTGCGCACGGCGGCAGTCACCACTCGCACCACGTTGCTGCTGCTGCGCGACCGCTTCCACATTCATGCACGCACCGATGAGCAGGAGGACGTCCTGCTCGCGGAAGACGCCCGCCTCGCTGCATTCCAGGGCAGCCCATCCGCAGCAGTGTGGCTGGATTCCACTCTCGCAAATGCGCTCCTCGATGCCGTCCCCACAGGCAACATCGCCCCGGAACAAGCGCGCCAGTTCCTGCGCGAGGTCGTCACAGGCGTGCCCGCATTGCGGGCGGAGTTGGAGGTGCAAGCCCGCCTGCGAGCCACGGAACTTCTCGCCGCACACCAACGGGTGAGCGCTGCTGCACGCCAAACCCACAGGAAGGTGCGCGTAGAACCGAAACTTCCGGTGGATGTGCTGGGGATCTGGGTGCTGCTGCCCGCTCCGAGGGGCTCCTGACCCATGGCCAACCGCACCACGAATGTGTTCGCAAGTGTGCGCAGCGAAGGTGGGCTCCTGCCCGCAGATCTGCTCCAACGCATCGCCGCACAGGATGGCCTCCCCGGCCTCACGCCGTCGAGCTTTCATCTCGACGATGGAGTCACGCTGAAAGAAGCGATCAGCCGCTCATGGTCGCGGCTCATCACCCTATGGCGCGCCTTCTCGACAGCGCGAGCTCCGCACCCAGCCGATGAACCCCTCACCGGGCTCACGCGCGACAAATGGCTCTTGCCACTCTTCGCCGAACTCGGCTTCGGCCGCCTCCAACTCGCTCGCACGCAACAAACCGGCGGCAAGACACTCCCTGTCTCGCACGCGTTCGGCACGGTCCCGTTGCACCTCGTGGGCTTCAACGTCGATCTCGATGAACGGACCAAGGGTGTGCAGGGCGCGGCACGCAGCTCACCTCATGGTCTCGTGCAGGAGTTTCTCAATTCCTCCGAGGAGAGCCTGTGGGGCGTGGTCAGCAATGGGCGGCAGCTGCGCCTCCTCCGCGACAGCGCCGCACTCACGCGTCAAGCCTTCGTGGAGTTCGATCTGGAGCTCCTCTTCGATGGCGAACAATTCGCCGACTTCGCGCTCCTCTGGCTGCTGCTGCACCAATCGCGCTTCGAGCCGGGCCTCGACGGCGCGCCCTGCATTCTCGAACAATGGCAGGATTCTCTCCGCGAGCAGGGCACCCGCGCGCGCGAGGCCCTCCGGAGCGGCGTCGAAAGGGCCATCGAAGCGCTCGGTCAGGGCTTCATCGCCTTTCCCGGCAATGCGGCACTGCGCGATCGGCTACAGACAGGTGAGCTATCGAAGGAGGACTTCTATCGCCAACTCCTGCGCACGGTCTACCGCATGCTGTTCCTCTTTGTGGCCGAAGACCGCGAACTGCTCCACCCGGATGGAACGCCCCCGGAAGTGCGCGCGCGCTTCCGCGCCCATTACGGCACCGCCCGCCTCCGCGAGATGGCAAGGAAGCTCCGCGGCTCACGCCATGGCGACCTCTGGGAAGGCCTGCGTCATGTCATGCTGAAGCTCGATGCTGCTGGCTCCGTGCACCTCGGCCTTCCCGCCCTCGGTTCTTTCCTCTGGTCGAACGCCGCTGCTCCAGATCTGACAGGTGCCGGGCTCGCCAACACGCAGCTCCTGCAAGCTGTGCACCGCCTCGCGTGGCATCAGCAGGGAGCACTGCTGCGTGCGGTGGACTACAAGAACCTCGGCAGCGAGGAACTCGGCAGCATCTACGAATCCCTGCTGGAACTTCACCCCGAGATACACATCGAGGCTCGCGTGTTCCGGCTTTCCACGGCTGCGGGCCACGAACGCAAGACGACAGGCTCTTATTACACCCCGCCGTCTCTCGTGAGCTGTCTCCTCGACTCGGCTCTCGATCCGGTTCTCGAAGAGGCCTGCCGCAAGCCCGCACGCGCCGATCGTGAAACGGCGCTGCTCGCGCTCAAGGTCGTGGATCCCGCCTGCGGATCCGGCCACTTCCTCATCGCGGCAGCGCACCGCATGGCCGAGCGCCTTGCATCCGTTCGTTCCGGTGAAGACGAACCATCTCCACGCGAGGTCCGCCGCGCGCTCCGCGACGTGATTGGCCGCACCCTCTACGGTGTGGACTTGAATCCGATGGCTCTCGAACTGGCGAAGGTCTCGCTGTGGCTGGAATCGCTCGAGCCCGGCAAGCCGCTCTCCTTCCTCGACCACCACTTCCAGCGCGGCAATGCGCTCCTCGGAGTGCCGCTGCCCGCACGAGTCGCCGAAGCAGCCGCTGCAAGAGGAGAGCGCCGTGAATTCCTGAAGCGCGAAGTGAAACGGCTCGAGAGCCGCCTCAATTCTCTTGAACTTGAGTCCGAGGAGGTGCCTGAACTCGAAACAGAGATCACGGCACTCAAGGCTGAGGCGAAAGCCCTCGCCGCATGGCCCAACCCGGATTCCATTCCTGATGCCGCCTTCGACCCCATGGAAGGCGATGACAAGGACACCGCCCGCGCGCTGAAGAAGAGAAACAAGGAGGAACGCCTCCATGGCGTGATCGCGCTCGGCCTTGCCATGTTGGCGGCCGACGCGCCGAACATTGAGGCCGATGCAGTTGCCGTGAACGCCATGGAGGATGCGACTCTTGCCGGGGTGCGGGAAAAGGAGAGGCGCTACGAGCTTGCCACCGGTTCTCCTCGCTATCGCCACGAGAAGCTGATAGCCGATGCCTGGTGTGCGGCCTTCGTCCAGCGCAAGCATCCTGCCGCTCCGCCTGCGCTCACGGACATGGGTTTCCAAGCCCTTCGCGCCGATCCTGCTCGCCTCGATCCGAGGACGGCGGCCGACATCAGGCAGCTGACATCGAGCTTTGGCTTCTTCCATTGGCACCTCGCATTTCCCGAGGTCTTCGCCAAAGGAGGATTCGATGTGGTCCTCGGCAATCCGCCGTGGGA
>SXGT01126138.1_pt1 | contig 10757 bp, 15 predicted proteins | sample 3176221 | NCBI WGS metagenome assembly SXGT01 (sample SAMN11356862, study PRJNA531348) | freshwater metagenome | isolation source: freshwater sample F1-120 | place: China: Fuxian Lake, Yuxi | collected 2017-12-25
CAGGTCGTTGGTGCCGACCGAGAGGAAATCGAATTGGCGCAGGAACAGCGGAATGGTGAGCGCCGCGGCCGGCACTTCGATCATGGCGCCCAGCTTGACCGGACCCTGTGGCACACCCGCCGAGACCAGTTGCTCTCGGGCGCGCTTGACCAGCGACAGCGTCTGGCGAATCTCGCTCGCATGCGCGAGCATGGGAATGAGCAGGTTGACGGGCCCGTGTGCGGCAGCGCGCAGGATCGCGCGCAGCTGCGCGAGAAACATGGACGGTTCCGACAGACTCCAGCGACTCGCACGCAAGCCGAGCGCCGGATTCAAATGGTCGTCGAGCGCGCGCGATGCGCCCCGGTCCAGCGGCTTGTCGGCGCCCACGTCCACCGTGCGAATCGTCACCGGCAACCCCTGCATACCCTCGACCGCGCGGCGGTAGGCCTGGTACTGCTCTTCCTCGTCAGGCAGCTTGCCGTTGCGGCCCATGAACAGGAATTCGCTGCGGAACAATCCCACACCCACGGCCCCCGCCTTGAGCGCTGCCGCGGCGTCTTCCGGTTGCTCGATGTTGGCCAGCAGTTCGATCTTCTGGCCGTCGAGCGTGACCGCAGGCGTGTTCTTCAGGCGTGAGAGACGCTCGCGCTCCACCTCGCCCTGCCGCTGCTTGAAGCCGTATTCCGCCAGCAGGATGGGCGATGGATCGACCAGCACCACGCCGGCGTCGCCGTCGATGATGACCCAGTCGTCCTGCTTGACCAGGTGGCTCGCAGAGCGCGCACCGACCACCGCCGGAATGTCCATGCTGCGGGCGACGATGGCGGTGTGGCTGGTCTTGCCGCCCACGTCGGTGACGAATCCGGCAAACACGCTCTGCTTGAACTGCAGCATGTCGGCCGGAGAAAGGTCGTGCGCGATCAGCACCAGCGGCACTTCCGTGCTGCTGTCGTGCGACGGACGCGCCGCGCCGCCCGCCACCGGCGAAGCCACGCCGCGCATGACGCGCAACATGCGCTCGACCACCTGCTCCAGGTCGGCCTTGCGCTCACGCAGGTAGGGGTCTTCCATCTCGTCGAACTGCCGCGCGATCACCTCGAGCTGGGTGGTCAGCGCCCACTCGGCGTTGTAGTGACGGTCCACGATCCAGTGCTTCACCCCACTGGTGAGCTGCTCGTCCTGCAGCAGCATCAGGTGCACATCGAGCAAGGCGGTGAGCTCCGGGTGCGCATCGGTGGACTCCAGGTCGCCCAGGCTGTGCTGCACCTTCAGGATTTCTTCCGCGACCGCATTGCGCGCATGACGCAACCGTTCGATCTCCCCCTCCACTTCGCCGGCCGGCACGAAGTAATGCGCCACGTCGACGCGGCTGGACGCCACGATCACCGCCCGCCCGATGGCAATGCCCCGGGAGACGGCCAGACCGTGCACCGAGAAGGTCATTCGCCCTCGCCGAACTTGTCGTCGATCAGCGCCACGATGGCAGTCAGGGCCGCCTGCTCGTCGCTGCCGGATGTCTCGATCTCCACCGAACTGCCCAGCCCTGCCGCCAGCATCATCACACCCATGATGCTCTTGGCATTGACGCGGCGGTCGGCGCGCGTCATCCAGACGTCGCTGGCGAAGCTGCCGGCGAGTTTGGTGAGTTTGGCCGAGGCGCGTGCATGCAGCCCGAGCTTATTGCTGATGGTCACGGTGGTCTTGATCATGGGTGGTTCGTCGGGCCTGGTTCTGGGGAGCGGTCACCGCGACCTGAATCACCCCCTGCGTGGCACCGATCATGGCGCGGGAGATCAGCGCGTCGAGCGATTCGTGCCGGTACGACACGGTGCGCAGCAGCATGGGCAGGTTCACACCGGTGATGAGTTTGGAATTCACGCCATCGATGAGCTTCTGCGCAACGTTGCAGGGGGTGGCGCCGAACACGTCGGTCACCACCAGCGTCTGGGGAAGGTGCATCTGGCGCAGCAGGGTGCGCGCCTGCGCCAGCGATTCTTCGGGTGGCACATTCGGCTGGATGTCCAGCGCGGCCACTGCGTCGGCGGCATCGGGAAACACATGCAGCACGCATTGGCGCAACGCGGCAGCCAGCGGAGCGTGCGCAATGATGAAGATACCGTTCATGGCGGCAGTTTAGCCGGGCTGCACCCTGGAGAGGCCGCGCCAGGCGCGCCAGAATGCCGCGTAGGCGAACACGCAACACACACCGAAGATGGCGAAGGCGCCGCGGTAGCGTGCGGGTTCGCTCCAGCCCAGCACGACCAGCGCTTCGATCAGCAGGCCCACGCCCCACTGCACTGCGAACACGCCACCGAAGATGGCGAGGTTGTACGCCGAGAGCGCGCGCCCCGCGGCTTCGGGTGGCAGGGCCAGCGCCACGGCCGGCTGCGACAAGGAGGCGAAGGTGCAGCTGACGCAGAACAGGGCCCACAGCCCCCAGCCCGCATCGGCCCCCAGCAGAACGATGGTCGCCAGCACCACCAGGCTCAGCGGCATGCCCCAGGCGATCAGGCGCTCGGGTGAAAGGCCGCGTCGCGCCAGGTGCGGATTGACCATGCCCCAGGCCCAGAACGTGCAGAGCATCGACAGGTTGATGCCGAAGAGACCCGCTGCGGCGGCCTGCGGCGTGTAACCCGCCACCTTCACCATCCACGGACCTGCCCAGAGCGTCTGCACGGCGATCATGCCGCCGTAGTTGACCATGCCGATCGGCAGCATCTGCCGGAAATACGGATGGCGCCAGATGAAGCCGTAGCCCTTGCCGGCGGGCTGCGCTTCAGGCGATGGCAGGCCTTGCTGCCAGCGCGGCACCGTGAAGGCCAGAACCGCCATGGACAGCAGCAGCAGCGAGGCAAGCAACCAGAACAGCCCGCGCCAGCCGGTGAGGGGCATGAGCCACTGCACCGGCAAGGTGGACGCGACCATGCCGAGCGAGCCCGACATCAGCATCCAGGAATTGGCGCGCATCTGTGCCGCCGGCGTGAGCCAGCGCCGGTAGCCGGTGAGCGGCGCCATGAGGCACGCGCTCACGCCCATGCCGGTCAGCACGCGCGCTGCCAGCAGGCCGGAGAAGCTGGTGGCCAGGGCGAAGGCCGCGCAGCCCGCCACGGCCACGCTCAGAAACCCCAGCACCACCACGCGCGGGCCATAGCGGTCGAGCCAGTTGCCCAGCGGAAGCTGCGTGAGCGCAAAGCCGAAGAAATACCCGCCTGCCAGCAGGCCTAGGTCGCTCGCGCTCAAGGCCATCTCGGCGCTCAGGGTGGGCGACAGCGTGGCGGTGATGGCGCGCAGCAGGGCGGAAAGAAAGTAAGCGAAGACGAACGCGAGGAACACGATCACGGCCGTGCGCGCTGGCAGCAGCTCGGACCTCGACACGGGGCTCACGGCCATTGCAGCCCCTCGAAGAAGGTGTTGGTCACTTCCGCAGGCAGCTGCGGCCCGTAGACAGCCGCCTGAAACACCTGCGTGCCTCGGGCGAAATACGCCGCGCGCATCTGCACCGCCTGGCCCTGTGGGTCCGTGCCCTGAACCGCAAGTCCACTGGACTGGGACGTCCCCGGCAGCTGCAACGCCCAACGCGCTGCCGGCGAGTCGATCACCTCAGGACCCAGCCGCAGGCTGGCCAGTGACGCACGGGACCACTCCGTGACCGCGACTTCCACGCGCGCCGTGTCACCCAGTTCCACCCAGGCGACGGCGAAGCTCAGGCCTCCGGTGTCGCAGCTGTGCAGGTGCATTTCGGTGGCCGCTCCTGCGAGCGGAACCGTGCGGCTCGCATGCTCCGGCTTGCAGGGCATGAGCGCCTGCAGGGGTGTTCCTGCCGGGCGCAGCTCGCGCCAGTTGAAGGTGGGACTGCAGGCGGACAGGGCCAGCACAGCGCTCAGGGTCATCAGGCACATGGTGGCCGTCGGCAGGCGGCCGCCGGGCACTGGGCGCGCATCGATAAAAGGCATGGGAATTCCAGCTGAACCACGGCCACCGGAGGTGGCTCGATACGAAGCTCGGTCGGCCTCGCGCACAATCGGGACATGAATGCTCTGGATGGTATCCGTATCCTGGATTTGTCACGCGTGCTGGCCGGTCCCTGGTGCACGCAGACCCTGGCGGACCTCGGGGCCGACGTGGTGAAGGTGGAACGTCCGCCGGGTGATCAACACCCCGGCGGTGACGACACGCGCGGCTGGGGGCCCCCGTTCCTGCGAGGACGCGACGGTACCGAAACCGCCGAGGCCGCCTACTACCTGGGCGCCAACCGCAACAAGCGCTCCATCACCTGCGACATCGCCCGGCCGCAAGGCCAGGCGCTCATCCGTGAGCTGGCGGAAAAAGCCCATGTGTTCGTGGAGAACTACAAGGTGGGTGACATGGCGCGCTACGGCCTGGACTACGACAGCTTGCGCAAGCTCAACCCTCGGCTGGTGTATTGCTCGATCACCGGCTTCGGGCAAAGTGGCCCCTACAAGGACCGCGCCGGATACGACTTCGCCATCCAGGCCATGGGGGGGCTCATGAGCGTGACGGGCGAGCGCGACGCCCTGCCGGGCGGCGGCCCGCAGAAAGTGGGCGTGGCGGTGGCCGATCTGTTCACCGGCCTGTACGCCACCGTGGGGATCCAGGCCGCCCTGCGGCATGCCGAGCGCACCGGCGAAGGCCAGCACATCGACATGGCGCTGCTCGACACGCAGGTGGCCATGCTGGCGAACCTGGGCGCCAACTACCTGGTGCGCGGGCGCGAGGACGGCAAGGTCCCGGGACGCGCCGGCAACGCCCACGCCAACATCGTGCCGTACCAGGTGTTCGAGGTGGCGCCGGACGCGCAGGGAGCGCCGCAACACATCATCCTGGCCGTGGGCAACGACGGACAATTCGCCAAGTTCTGTGCCGTGGCCGGCCAGCCCGCGCTCGCTGCCGACCCGCGTTTTGCGCAGAACCAGAACCGCGTGCGCCACCGCGACGTGCTGGTGCCCCTGCTGGAAACCATTCTGAAGGCCAGAGGCAAGGCCGACTGGCTCGCCGCGCTGGAGGCCGCCAAAGTGCCTTGCGGTCCCATCAACAACCTGGCCGAGGTGTTCGCCGACGAGCACGTGCGCTCGCGCGGCATGGTGCACAGCTGGGACCATCCGCTGGCCGACGCAGTGGACCTGGTGGCCAGCCCGCTCAGGCTCGGCGCGACGCCGGTGCGCAATGACCTGCCCCCGCCCCTGTTGGGACAGCACACCGCCGAGGTGCTGCAGGACTGGCTGGCCTGTCCACCCGAGCGATTCGCGGACCTGCAGCGCAACGGCGCCATCTGAGCCAGGCCGTCGTCATGACCGACCAGTTGCCCACGCCGACCTCTTTGCGCGGCGCCGCCGGGGCGGCGGCGGCACGCGGTCAGCCGCTGGTGGTGATGATCACGCTCACAGGCTGCCCTTATTGCGAGATCGTGCGGCGGCAATACCTGTTGCCGATGCGCCGGGAAGGCCTGGTGCATGCGGTGCAGCTCGACGTGATGGACCGGACCGGCAACCTGCAAGGGTTCGATGGGCAGATGAGCACGCCCGCCGCACTCGCCTCGGCCTGGAAAGCGCGCTTCACACCGACCGTGCTCTTTTTCGGTCCGGATGGGCGCGAACTGGCCGAGCGGCTGGTGGGCGTGGCGGTGCCCGAGTTTTACGGTGAATACCTGGAGGCGAGGCTCAACGAGGCGCGCGGGAAACTCTAACAACAAGCTGTTCCGTAGAGGCAGGCACTCACTTCATTGAGCCAAACACCTTCTGAAGGATGGCGCTGCCCGTGCCCACGGGATCCTGCCGGATCTTGCGCTCCTCCTCACCGATGATGGTGTAGAGCCCGTCGAGCGACTTGCCTGTGACGTAGCGCTGGATGTTGGCGTCCTCGCTCTTGACCAGACCGAAGCCAGCCGCTTTGCCCGCCACACGGTTGTACTGGTTGGCCAGGCCCACCTTTTCGGTGGCCCTGGTGACGATGGGCAGGAATTTTTCGCCCAGCGGACTGCGGGTCTTTTGAGCGAAAAACTGGGTCACGGAGTTGTCGCCACCACTGAGGATGTTCTTTGCGTCCGTCACGCTCATCGACTTCACCGCCCTCACCAGCAAATCCTTGCCCATCGGGACGGCCGCCTCGGCGGCGCGGTTCATGCTGGTCACGAGTTCGTCGACCCGCTTGCCCTGGCCGGTCAGCTTGAGCAGCTTCGAGGCGTCGTCCAGGAAACCGGGCAGCGGAATCCGAACTTTCGGATTGCCGAGGAATCCATCGGTCTTGCCGAGCAGGGCCACCGCCGCCAGCGCCCCTTTCTCCAGTGCCACCTTGATGCCCTGGCTGGCGTCCTGATTGGTCAGGTCACTCAAGGTCAACGCCCTGGCGTGCTGATGGGCAGCAAGCACCAGCAGGCCGATGAGGGCCGGCGTGGACTGGGTAAACTGGCGGCGTTGCATGGCGGGTCCTTCTGGATGGCTGTTCAGTGAATGAAGTGGGGCAATGTAGTCCCCGGGAAGTGAAAACACAATGACCGAACTCAGCGCTGGCGGCCTTCGCCGCAGGCGAGCCCTTCTGGCCACGGCCGCATGGGGCACCGTGGCCTCGTTGGGCCTCTCGGGCTGCGGCGCACGCGATGCTGCGCCGGATTCGACCTTCGTGTTGCTCGACGGCTCGCGCGCCACCACCGCCAACCTCAAGGGCAAGGTCACGCTGGTCAATTTCTGGGCCACCACCTGCGTGACCTGCGTGAAGGAGATGCCGGAGATCGTGGCCACCTGGCACAAGTACCAGAGCCGGGGGTTCGACACGGTGGCCGTCGCCATGGAATACGACCCGCCGGCTTGGGTGCTGAATTTCGCGCAGAGTCGCCAGTTGCCTTTCAAGGTTGCACTGGACAACACCGGCGAGATCGCCCGGCAGTGGGGCGATGTGAAGCTCACCCCCACCACTTACCTGGTCGACAAACAGGGCCAGATCGTCAAGCGCTATGTCGGGGAGCCCGATTTCCCCGCCCTGCATGCACTGATCGAAAAGCTGCTGGCCCAGGCCTGACGTCCGGGTGCAGACATGAAAAGGCCGGGCATGGCCCGGCCTTTTCATGTCCGGCGGGCGGCAGGCCAGGCTGGACTCAGTCTTTGCGGTACACGTCGTGACACGCCTTGCAACTCTGGCCCACCGCGCCAAAGGCTGTTTTCACGCTGTCAAGATTGCCTGTCTTGGCGGCGGCGTTGAGTTGCGCAGTGGCCGCCTGCAGTTTGTCCGCCCCCTCCTTGAACTTGGCCTGCTCGGTCCAGACGACGGGCAACGCACGGGTTTCGCCCTTGTCGGTTCCGGGTACGAAAGCCTCCCACGGCAGCTTGCTCATGGTTTCTACGATCGCGGCGCTGTCAGCGGCGGCCTTGGCATCGAACGGCACGCGGCCGTTGGCCATGGCACCAATGCGGCCAAAATGATTGGCCATCACGGTGAAGGCGGCCTTGCGGTACTTGACCGCGTCTTCGGGCTTCTGAAACTGCGCGAAAACCGGTGCCGAGAAAGCGCTGAAAGCAAAGGCCAAGGCGAGCGGGGCGGCTATTTTCATGGAAACTCCTAAGGAGGTTGTGGGGCGGTGCGGCGTAGCCGGCTGGATACGCGCTCGGAGTTTATCGACTCTGCCACGTTCCAGGGCACCGTTTTCCCGGCTATCTTCTACACCCTTCAAACCTCAAACAACGTCTGCTCGCCATGCACACCATCCGCGTCTGGGACCTGCCGACCCGTCTGTTCCATTGGTTGCTCGCCAGCTGCGTGGTGGGGCTCGTGATCACGGGCAGCGTCGGCGGCAACTGGATGAACTGGCACCTGCGCCTGGGCTACGCGGTGCTCACCCTGTTGTTGTTCCGGCTGGTCTGGGGATTCGTCGGCGGCCATTGGTCCCGGTTTTCCAGCTTCATGTATGCGCCCTTTTCGTTGCTGGCTTACCTCAAAGGACAAGCGCGGCCCGAGCATTTGGCGGGCCACACACCATTGGGGGCACTGTCGGTGTTTGCGCTGCTGCTGATCCTTGGCGCCCAGGTGGGGACCGGCCTCCTGAGCGACGATGAAATTTCCGTCTTCGGGCCGCTCGTGCGCTTTGTATCCGGCGATACCGTGGCGCTGGCCACTGGCTACCACAAGAACGTGGGCAAGTTCATCGTGTTCGCGCTGGTTGCGCTGCACGTCCTTGCCATCGTGTACTACCACCTCGTCCGCAAGCAGCGCCTCGTGCCCCCCATGATCGTCGGGGACAAACACCTGGCTTCGCCCGTGACCGCGTCGCGCGATACCGCGGGCACGCGACTGCTGGCGCTGATGGTCCTGATCGTGTGTGCCGCTGCGGTCGCCTGGCTGGTGAAGCTGGGCAACGCGTTCTGAGAGCGCTCGTCGGGCTGTCGTATAGTGATCGCCACGCCATCGCGCGGACCCCGCCCCATCCCGCCGACATGAACGACACCGGAACCGTCGACGTCTCCCTGAGACCCGCCCAGTTTCCCGACGACCTGGAGACGGTTCGCGATCTGTTCGTGGATTACCAGGCCGGGCTTGGCATTGACCTGTGCTTCCAGGGCTTCGACGCCGAACTGGCCGGGTTGCCGGGCGACTATGCCCCGCCCTTCGGCGCCCTGTTGCTGGCGCTGGTGGACGGACAGCCCGCAGGCTGCTGCGCAATGCGGGCGCTGAACAATTCAGACCATCTCAACGCCTGCGAAATGAAGCGATTGTTCGTGCGGCCTGCGTTCCGGGGCTTCGGTCTGGGCAGGCTGCTGGTGGAGCGGGTGCTGTCCGAAGGGCAACTGGCCGGCTACACCACCATGTTGCTCGACACCCTGAGCGACATGGAAACCGCCCGCGCCCTGTACCAGGAGGCGGGCTTTGTCGAGGTGGCGCCCTACTACCACAACCCCATCCCCGGGGCGCACTACCTCAAGGTCGATCTCTGACCGTTCAGACGCCCGCCTTGGCCTGAGCGAGGAGCGTGTCCGCATCGCTGACCTCGAACTTGCCCGGCGCTTCGACGTTGAGTGTCTTGACCACGCCATCCTTGATGAGCATCGAGTAGCGGTTGCTGCGCAAGCCCATGCCACGACCGGTGAGGTCCAGCGTAAGGCCGGTGGCTTTGGCGAAATCAGCGCTGCCGTCGGCCAGCATGCGAACCTTCTCGCCGGTCTTCTGGTCGCGCGCCCATGCGCCCATCACGAAGGCATCGTTCACGCTGAGGCACCAGATCTCGTCCACGCCGGCCGCCTTGAAGTCCTCCGCGTGCTGCACGAAGCCCGGCACATGTTTGGCCGAGCAGGTCGGGGTGAACGCACCGGGCAGCGCGAACACGGCGATCGTCTTGCCGGCGGCGGTCTTGGCCACGTCCACCGGGTTGGGACCAATGCTGCAGCCGTTGCCTTCGACTTCGCTGTATTCCATCAGCGTTGCCGCTGGAATCTTGTCGCCCACCTTGATCATGTCGTGCTCCTCGTTGTGATGGCCCGCAGGCCGTGGCTGAAGGACCCGGAGGCTCCGGGACCGGAAAAAGAAAAAGCGACCGAATTGTCGGTCGCTTTCTCGTTGTGCGCTGGGACCAGCGTCTTGGGGCTTACACCAGTGCGGCTTTTTGCACCAGGCGGGTGGCCACCCAGTTCTTGGTCTTGGACAGCGGACGGCTCTCGGTGATCTCGATCACGTCGCCCGTCTTGAACTCGCCCTTTTCGTCGTGGGCGTGGTACTTGCTCGACTTCGCCACGATCTTGTCGTAGAGCTCGTGCTTCACACGGCGCTCGACGAGCACCGTCACGGTCTTGGAACGCTTGTCGCTGACCACCTTGCCGACCAAGGTGCGCTTGAGGGATGTTTTAGCTTCCGTCATGGTCACTCCTTATTTGGCCGAGGCCCGCTGCTTCTCGGCCAGGATGGTCTTGGCACGAGCGATCGCACGGCGGGTGTCACCCAGCGTGGCGTTGTTGTTGAGTTGTTGCGTGGCTTTTTGCATGCGCAGACCAAAGTGGGCCTTTTGCAGCGACTTCACTTCGGCTTCCAGGCCGGCCACATCCTTCTGGCGCAGTTCAGCAGTTTTCATCTTGTGTTCTCCTGAATCACTGACCCAGCAAGCGCGTCACGAACGTGGTGCGCAGGGGAAGTTTGGCGGCTGCCAGCTGGAAGGCTTCACGGGCCAGCTGCTCTGGCACACCCACGATTTCGTAGAGCACCTTGCCAGGCTGGATCTCAGCCACGTAGTACTCCACGGAACCCTTGCCGTTGCCCATGCGGACTTCGGCAGGTTTCTGGGAGATCGGCTTGTCCGGAAACACGCGGATCCAGATGCGGCCACCACGCTTGACGTGGCGGGAGATCGCACGGCGTGCGGCCTCGATCTGGCGCGCCGTCAGGCGACCGCGGTCGGTCGACTTCAGGCCGAAGTCGCCGAATGCGACGGTGGCGCCGCTGGTGGCGACGCCGGTATTGCGGCCTTTTTGTTCCTTACGAAACTTGCGGCGAGCAGGTTGCAACATGTTTATTCTCCTTTGCCGTCCGCAGCTGCAGATGCGGGCGCGGCGTCTTTGCGAACGCGCTTAACGGCGGGTTTGGTTTCGGTGCCTTCGGTGGCAACGGCTGGCTTGTCGCTGCCATCGGCCGGGGCGGCATTGGCGCCAGGGCGGCGAACCGCAGCGCGGGCAGGAGGACCTGCCGGACGCTCACGGCGCGGACCGCGCGGACGACGCTCTTCTTCCACGCGCGGCTCGGCAGCCACGGGCGCATCGTTGCGGCCCAGGGTGTCGCCCTTGTAG
>SXGT01321766.1_pt1 | contig 10757 bp, 7 predicted proteins | sample 3176221 | NCBI WGS metagenome assembly SXGT01 (sample SAMN11356862, study PRJNA531348) | freshwater metagenome | isolation source: freshwater sample F1-120 | place: China: Fuxian Lake, Yuxi | collected 2017-12-25
AGGATCTAGACGAATTTAAGCGACGTATTAATCAAGTGCGTTATCGTGATGGCCATGTTTCTTATATCGATCGCAATCATTTTACCTGCCTGGATTGGAATCAGAATAATCAACGCCAAGGTCTTGTTAAAGATATCACCACGACGTTGCGAGATGAGCATCACCAAATGGTTGCAAAATATGCGCGGGGCCTCATTGACAAACCCGCTTGGTACAACCATAAATCCATAGATACTATCCGCCTCAACACCCGTGATTCGGGAGAGCATGCAAAACGGCTTGAATCACTAAAGCGCAAGGGCAGTCAATTACCGAGGAGCACCTCTATCATTCCTTACATCCCATTAACGGCTTTATTTGATAGTACGGGGAAAGCAAATCAATACCTATTTAACCAAATCCCTAATGCCGCCATTATAGAAATCATTCGTCCTAATTGGGACCTCAGCCAAAACATTGGTACACATCTGAATGTCTCCCATTTAGGCTTCGTCATCTTGAAAAAGGGCCGCTTGCAATTTCGTGAGGCGTCATCCACAAAAGGTCGTGTCGTTGATGTGCCGCTCATTGATTATCTACAAAATGCTCGTAAAAGCCCAACGATTAAAGGAATCAACATTCAAGTGGTATTGCCTCCCTCATGATGAGTCCTCTTATTTGTCTATTGCTAATACAACGCTATGCGCGTAACTTACCGTTAAATCATATAATACGTACCGATAGCGATGGTCCTATTAAAAGGAAGCTGGTAAAACTCAATGTTTAAATTCGCAGAGTAATTCCTCACTAAAAAGGCAAACAATTTTTCCTGCCAAAAAAACCACAAGGCCTTCATCTGACGTGAGGCAACCACATTGGGAATTTCAAGCAGGTACATCACTTTATTAATGTCGACAGGGAAAGGTAATAACCCTCGACCATTGGCAGAAAATAACGCTTGTGGTACAGATACTGTATCCATAAATCCATAATGCAATGTTAATTCACAGATATTTTCATTGAGGGGAGTGATCTGAAAACGCTCGGCTAACGACACATAGGGACTATTTTCGACCGAATAATTTACGATTAAAATATGCTCAGGCAAGGTGCGATTCAGTTTTAAAAAATGAAGGAAGCTACCACCGCTTTTATCATAAATATCAGTAATAAAAATCGCCGTAGCATCAGGGATTCGGTTGAGGCTTTTGTAATCAAGTTGTTTTAATAGTTTCGATAGTTCTTCTTTTTTTAGATAATACGTTTTATGTAAATAATAGCGCCCCCTATCCCAGGTGTACATTATAAACGCGCAAATAAAAGCAAAAGAAATGGGTACCCAACCTCCTGTGTGTAATTTCTGAATATTGGATCCTAAAAATGCGAGATCAATAGCTCCAAAAAAAGAAAATAAACAAAGGATACTGATCAAGCTCCAGCGCCATTTTTTAACAGCCAAATACATAATTAATAGGGTAGTAAGCACCATAACTAAATTCACAGCAATGCCATAAGCATGTGTCAAGGCATTTGAATTTTTAAATGTAAAAATTAAAAGCAGCGTACCTATTGCGAGAATAAGATTCATTTGTGGAATATATATTTGGCCCATTTTTGTTCCCGATGTTTGCACTATAGGCAAGTGAGGATATAGACCAAGTAGCACAGCTTGTTTAGTGAGTGAAAACGTCGCCGAAATAACGGCCTGCGATGCGATAATGGTCGCCATTGTTGCAAGAATCATGAGTGGAAAAGAAAACCATCCTGGTGCTAGCAAATAAAATGGGTTAATAATATCCTCTGGATGAGTCAGTAAATTGGCACCTTGGCCAAAATAATTTAATAATAAACTGGGTAAGGCCACAACGAACCAACTTAATCGTATTGGTTTTTTACCAAAATGACCCAAATCAGCATAGAGCGCCTCCCCACCGGTCACAACAAGAAATATGCCTCCCAATAGCACGTAACCCCTCCAGCCATTTTGGTATAAAAATGTCAACGCATGAAGAGGGTTAATCGCTTGAAGCACGATAGGGTTTTTAACAATTTGCACGGCACCTAGAATTGCCAAAATAAAAAACCATAGGAAGATCACAGGACCAAAGATAAAGCCAATTTTTTCCGTACCAAACGATTGAACAGAAAATAGGGCAACTAAGATGATACAGGTCAGCGGGATAACCCAATCGGAGAGATTGGGGTTAATCACGTTAAACCCCTCGATGGCGCTAATCACGGAAATGGCTGGGGTAAGCATCCCATCACCAAGCATTAAGCCCGCCCCAAAGATGCCCATAAAAAAAAATAATTGTGGCCTATCAACACAAGTACGTTTGATGAGTGCTAATAACGCGAGTATACCCCCCTCACCATCGTTATCTGCACGAAGCAAAATGACTAAATATTTAATGGATATAATGAAAATCAGGGACCAAAAAATCAGTGATAAAACGCCCAATACCGCGGTTAAACTAATGGCCTGGCCGTTAAGAGACTCACGTAGGGCATATAAAGGACTTGTACCAATATCACCATAAACAACGCCAAGAGCCGCCAAAGAGAGCGAAAAGGCAGCTTGCCGTTCTGATGTAACATGTTCACTCAAGACTCAAGATCCTTATGAAGCCAATTAAAAAATCATATCAACAGCGTAATGACAAAGCAATCTTGCCACATCCCAACCATGCCGTTGGAAGAGCGCTTCCTCCAGGAATTTTTAACGCAGTAAGCCTAGGTTGATTGCGAAATAGCAAGGGATGCTTAATAATGGAAAAATTGATTGGTGATAGGAGTGAACATGTCGATTAGAACCTCTGCGAGACGCCTAGTGTGTGCTAGTCTACTTGCATTGACATTAAATGGCTGTTTTCATCCACCGTATAATAATTTTCACGACGATCACCGTACCTTAAAGGACATAGCCGTCTTCACAGGCCTTGGTGCGGGGACAGGGGCCGCTATAGGTTCAGTCGCCGGAGGCAATGTAGCGTTAGGTGCCGTCGTTGGGGGAGCGACAGGCGCGGCTATTGGGATTTACAAAAATAATCATCACTCGCTTCTTAAGAGGATACAAAACCAAGATATACAATACATTACCTATGGCGATACCATGACGCTCGTCGTGCCGACTGATCGTTATTTCCTGTTTAACAGCCCGAAATTTAACGACATCTGCTATCCTGGGTTAAATAATATCGTTAAACTGCTTAAATATTACCCCAATACTCCCATTTACGTTGCTGCGTTCACTGATGATGAGGGATCTCAGCACCATAAAAAAATGTTGTCGCAAGCTCAGGCTGAAACCATGCTTACCTTTTTATGGGCAAATGATATCCCCGCTCAACGACTACATGCTGAAGGCTATAGTGATAAGCATGACATTGGCGAAAACCATTGGATCCGTGGCAGCGCTTATAACCGTCGTATTGAAATACAGTGGTTAAATAGCCCGATATCAGCGCCACAAGTAGCACCCTACATGAGTGCTATGAACTAACCATGCGAAACGACTAGCCTGAGTAAACCCCAACAGCTACACCTGGGCTATAAGAGAAAAGGACTCATGTTAAAACGCGATATATCAACAGCAAATATTTTAGTTGTATCTGCAGGTGGAATGATTGGTTCTGGATGGTTGTTTAGCCCCTTCATCAGCGCGCAGATGGCAGGCAGTAATACGTTAATTAGCTGGATTATTGCAGCGATTTTCATGTTATTTATTGCATTACCCTTATGTGAACTAGGCACGATGTTCCCAGTTTCCGGAGGCATGTCCAATTACCCTAGCTATACGCACGGTCGGGAGGTAGGCTTTTTATTTGCCTGGACATCATGGCTCTCTTATGTTGTGATGACCCCTATTGAAATACAAGCCATTCTTCAGTATTCAAGTCATTTTTTCCCCATTTTAATTTTACGCGATACCGACATACTCACTCTTTCAAACGTTGGCTACGTTGCAGCCATTTGCATCATGTTGTTTGTCGTTATCATTAATTCTTATGGGATAAAAATACTGGCTGAATGCAACAAATATGCAAGTATAATCAAATTCATATTACCGAGCATAGCCATTATAACCCTTCTCCATAGCGCACCAACATTAAACAACATCCAAATCCATGTGTCTGATAAAGAGAGTTGGGTACAGATCTTCACCGCACTGTCTGCCGGCGGCATTGCATTTGCGTTTACTGGGTTTCAAAATGGCCTCATGTTAGCTGGTGAGGTAAAAAACCCGCAGCGTAGTATTCCAATCGCTATATTGGGTGCTGTCCTTATTGGTTTTATTTTATACTTCATGTTGCAACTCAGTTTTATTGCTGCAATCCCTCAAAAATTTTTAGCTAACGGTTGGCATGCACTCAGTTATCCAGGTGATAACGGTCCTTTGGTTGGCTTAACCCTCTTGTTGGGACTTGGACTTGTTGCAACGCTATTACTGATTGATGCCGCCTTTTCGCCATTTGGCACGACGTTAGTTTACACGGCGGCAACCTCCCGCATTGTCTATGGCATGGCGTTAAATCATCATTTGCCTAAGGTATTTTTGAAAACCAATCGTCATCAAATACCCCATGTCAGTCTTTATGTTAATTTTTTAGTCGGTGCCCTATCCTTTTTACCTTTTCCTGGCTGGCAAAAATTAGTCGCATTTTTATCATCAGCCAGTATTCTTTCCTATGGAGTCGGGCCTATCTGTCTATTGGCCATGCGTAAACTACAACCCGAAACACATCGACCCTTCAAGCTATCAGGTAGTCTGTTATTCTCCTACGTTGCTTTTTATTTCTGTAATTTAATGCTGTATTGGTGTGGTTTTTCAATTCTATGGAAACTGGATGTAGCTCTGCTGATTGGCCTTGGTATCTGCCTTGCCTATCACAGAAAATCATTTTTTTCATGCGGTTACGCTTTGTATTGGTTTATTTTTTACATGAGCGCTTTGCTTATCATCTCTTACCTAGGAGAATTTGGAGGAAAAGGTATTCTACAATTTCCAATAGACATATTGTCTATCCTACCACTCAGTATCTTGATGCTTTTCCTATCGCAAGCCTTGTTGAATAGCCCCCACCATGAACGCATCGCATGTGACTCTGATGAGCTGCTTGCATGAATAGACCACTTTCGAAATACGCTGCAGAGGATGAGGAGGTCTAAGAAGCCGTTTGGTTAAACATTAGCAATAGCTCCCAGAGTTATCGTTATGTTTTGTTAGGCATGATGCAAACAAGTGGAGAAAATGATAGGTACAATAACAGCTGTGCGTTGTTTTGGTGAAGTTATTAGCTTTTTTAAAAATCACCCTATTTATGCAACAACGCCATTAACATTAAATGACGGTCTTAAAGAGGGCTAAATCGTGCATATTCCATTTACTGAACCGGTGTCACCGAGGTATATCCATATCAACCCGGCGACAAATCGTATTCATCTAATGGTACCCATTGTTGGTGGTCAGGACATCAGCACGGACAATACATGCAAATCAACGGAAGCGTTAAGAGATTTCTTTAATGGTGGCGCACTCCGTGAATTAAACGCTTATAAAGACGCATTGGAATTCGATATCCAGTTGTTGGTGGTAGGCAGTCCCGTGCGCGCACTCAAAAAAGAGCGTTTAACCCAAATTCATGCTTATATAAAGGCCTCGCAGGCCATGCGGCATAGCTATGGCCATGCAATGACAGCCTTCCTGACAAGACCTTCTAATTTATATGGCATCCAATTAAGACCCCGCACGCAAGATAGTCATTCTAGGGTGGTCAATCCTACATTTAATATTGAACGCAGAGATAACGCTGCAGGGACTCCATTGTCGCCATTGTATAATGCCATGCATAGCACGTTTCCTGGTATTGCAATTGCCGTACCTGACCCACGCGCAATGCTCACGACGGCTGTATTAAGTGCTTTGACCCCATCACCTCGTTTTGAAGATATCCAACGTATTTTAGGAGAGCACTGTTTAGCGTTGTATGGATTATCCATTGATTTTACGAAGCGTTCCGATTCTACAACCATCACTAAAGACGCTATTGATGACCTCATGGGGCTTGAGGATGATGCAACTTCACAGGATTATATAGATGGTTTGTTGGGATCTTGTGCATCGGATGTATGGGAAGGCATTCCCACACCGCCTTTTTATAGCATTCCTGCGGGCACCTCTATTGATGAACGAACGGAGCGCTTATCCATACTGACCCAATTTTTTCTAGCAAATCTTAACGTTTATTGCAAAGCTAAAGGCATTAGCGCACAAAATTTTGGGACAATACTAGATGCATCGAGTGCTTTAAGTAATGAATTGGTCGGCGAAGTTTCAACGGCATTAGGTGCGGGTGATGATGTGGAAGGGGTGCTTTGTGCTTTTTGTAATGTCAATGCTGATAAATTCGGATTCTCCCGCTCTTTAAATACAGAGGATTTAACAACCGTAAAACAAAAATTTGAGCGAACCTATCGTACGGTTACGGCGACTAAAGAAAATCCCCACATGGACGACTTTATGATTTTGGATAAAGAGGCAACGGGAGAAACAGCCAAGTTTGTTACCCACCAAGGGTCTATTTGTGTAGATTTCGCAAGCATGGTGGATGCGGTGGCTGCATCCGCTAATGCAAGCTATTTTGCTAGCGTTCGCGCCGATTTTGCGGCACATCCCGCCGAGATACCGCATAGAAACGATTCGGTTGCGGGTGGGCTAGACGTGGACATTAAGGCCCTGCTGACAAGCTTTAACGATGAGCAATTTGAGCGTCTACCAGCAGCGGCTAAAAAGGCTTGTAGAGCGCATCCCAGTTTCCAGGCACGCCACCTCTGGAATGGCGTGGCCAAAGGGCGTCAAGAGGAAGCCGAGGCCTTATTGACGGTCACACCCGCCAATACCCAAATGTTACTTCGAACGCCTGGTGTTTTCACCGACTACTCGGGAAGATCGTTCCATTGCACCGCTTATGAATACGCCTATTGGGCAAAAGACACCCACATGTGCCGTATGTTAGAGTCTCACATGGACGAGGAGACAAAAGAACTCATGTTAGCTCACATTGATGAAATGGAGTCTAGCGGACTAGAGTATCTGCAGCAAGGTGAAGCTCATCGCACGAAACATTTTGACTTAACGCCATTAAAACAAGCACTACAACAGTATATTAATGGTTATGATAATTGGTATGCCACCGGTAATTGGGCTGCAATGGGGGCTGCCTGGATGGTTGTAGGCAAGGCTCAGCGGGATGTGCCTGCCCATGTCGCTCAAGAGTATTGCAGGGAAGACCGGTCTTTTTCTCTCACACCCCAGTTTAATAAAGCAGTATTGCCTCGGGCCTTAACATTCTATAATTTTAATACCCCTGCTAATGAATCTTGGTACCCCCTTTCTTCTTCTAATTCTGGTCTTGGTTTCGATTTTGCGTTAATTTACGGGCGACCCCTGGGGCAGAGTGTGGGGCGAATGGTGCGCAGCGCCGGCCCCCCCGAGCCGCCTGCCGTGGATTTGGCGGCTATTACCCGCCTTGATAAAGTGAGAACCATCGATCTTACGCTTTCGCGAAACCATTTAAACCCGCCGGCTGCGGCTCAAGGCATGTCCATGTAGTCTCACGGATCATCAGGTCAGAGGGGCGCAAGCCCCGACTGCCTACAGAACCGCACGTACCGGTCAGGTATACGGCTCCTCATACTAAACGTACCCATGTCTTGATATCAAACCAGTCCTCGCGCCTTTCATTCGATCTGATGCGAAGACCTTTATCTTCAATGAACCAAGCATTAGGGTAAGCTCGTTCCACCGCAGGCTTATGCGACAACGCCCAACGTTTATCATTGGAGAACGCTGTCTTTGCCGCTTTGAAACGTGTAATCCCGCGTTTCATCAGTTTATTGAATAGGTGACGCCTCGTTTTCTGTTGGTCCACAATGCGCGATCTCAGCCGTCGTCGGATGTGAGCCTCAACCACTTTTAGTTGGCTCGGGTACTGCGTCATGCTGTAGTAGCTAGACCATCCAACATACCACCGATTAATCCGCTCAATGGTGTCCTCCAGCTTTTCATGCGTTCCTTTCGGTGTCAGCTCCTTGAACCTTGTTTCATTCCATGGACAAACAGATTACTATTTAAGCGTTGCGCGAGTCAGTGTTTCTCTTGCTAAAGTGAGTCGGCGCTCTACCTCACCCACTTCGGCCTGTAGATTTAATATAGTTTGAGGATTTTTCTCTTGATGTAACTGACTCAGAGCGGTCGTCAGCGCTAATTGCTGAGCGCTGAGTCTTGCAATTTCCTCTTGCAATGTTATCAACCATTGCTGGCGGGTACTGATTGTTTGTACACCGAATGTTTGTGATACTCCCGTCGTTTTTTTATCGATCTGCTTTTGACATAAACGGACTAATACATTGATTTTTTGACTCACTCGCTTCGCAAGATAATGCACACTCCGCTCATTGTCATGATCATTTAATGTCTGTAAATCTGCATTTATTTCATCAATACATGACTGCGGAGTCATTTCGAATTGTTCGTAAAAAAGGCCTCTAGGTAATAATTTAGGATTCAATACTGAATAGAGCATAGAAAGCCGCCATGCAAGCTCCGGGAGGCGAGCAGATAAACGGTGTACATCATCATCTAGTGCTGTCATTATCAGAAGCCATCCAAGTTCAAAGCCTAAGAGCTTACCACTAGCTCAAGTTCAGAGGAATCTTATTTTCAGAACAAAAACGACATCGTTATTTTCCATCTATCATAACGTATTTATGCATTATCATAGTGAGAAAAAAATGGATAAAAATAAGGTTACTCGCATGAGTAAGCAGGAGCCACCTCTGGTCTTAGCCTGGGCAGCTCATGAAGGGTGAAGTCCAGGGCTCAATTCGCTTTTATTAGCATATTTTATATTTATTGTTATGATAACAATATGAAAAAATGGGAGTAATTAGATGACTATATTTATTGACACCGTTAAACAATTTCTTGCAAGAAAAATCACAGAAGCCTATCACGAGTCAAAACAAGAAGCATCTCCTTTAGTCAGCTTTTCCATTCTTGGTTTTCGTGATAAACGAGAACCTGATCTTGCAGCCAAAAAATATGGTGTACTAATAGAGCAGATCAATTCATTAACCGGTGGAAAAAGCCCTAGTGATGTTAAAGCATTTGAGCTGCTCAAAACATTAATACAAGCGAGCTATCAATGGGCAAGTACGGAAGTATCAGGAACAAGCTATGTTGATAGATCATTTACCAAGGCACTAAAAGAAATAGAACGTGCTCTGCAATATTATTTTGAGAAATTGAAAAAACTTAATTTGCTAGACATTCCTCATGATGACGATCCCCTAAATAATTTTCGCTTTTATCTGGCTTGTTATTTTGCTAAAAAATTAACCGATGCTTATGATAACGGACGTTTTGATGCCGAATTGATGCGCCAACCTCACCACCTCATCAATTCAACACTCACCAATACTAAAGAACTACTGGTTGCAACCAGTCTGCGAAAATGCAGTGAAACATTACGTCATCCGCGCGAAAATCACCCCTATTCTCAAGACAAACGACGGGAACATATTTTAGAGGTTATCCATGAGTTACAACGAAAAAATATAGAACTGTGTAACGCCCATGCGGGGGAATTTCTATTCATAACCTATCACCCAAGTCTGGGGGATCTACACACCTATTTGGAAAAAGCCGCTAGAGAAACTCGCACAAAATACTCCATACAGACCATGCGGATGGATATCGGTGCACATAGTGCGCCAATACTAAGCTAAACCAGCCTCAACAAGCGCTTTCGCAGAAGTTCGACGTGACTGCATCCGACTGCTAATAAATGGTGGCAGGCACATGAGCAATAACCCGGTAACCAGCGTACATTCATAACGACTGACACTACCTATGTCAATACCGTCTGGAGGCATAAAGCTAACGACCAATGTTGTTAATACCCCAATCATACCAATGCCCCCAACGGCAAACATCCCGAACATACCCCCTGGAATACGAAAGGCACGGAAATGATGGGGTAACTTTAGCCGTAGTTTGATTGCGGCGACAAACATCAAGAGATACATCAACATATAAAGCTGTGCTGCTAATGCTGTTAATAGCCAATATGAGCCATTCACACTGGGCATAAATAAGAACAAACTTGAAAGCACCGTCACAATAACGGCTTGCCCTACCAACATCACCACCGGGGCCCCATGAGTATTGGTACGTTGAAATAAAGGGGGCAAATTGCCATCTTCTGCTGCAACCAATAAGCCTTTTGTTGGCGCGATAATCCAATTACTCACACCACCAAAACCACCCATCACCAACATGATGGCGACCACTGGCATCATCCACAACAAATGATATTGGGCAAAAAATGCATCAAAGGCTTGCATAATTCCTGCTACAAGATTGATCTCGTGTTGTGGCAAAACGACGGCGATGGCGAGTGATCCTAAAATCAAGGTACTTAAGATGATACCTACAGAATAGATAAGTGCACGTGGAAAAGCGCGTTGCGGATTATGCACATCATTGGCATGCACTGTAGCAATTTCAATTCCACAAAACGACAACATAATCGCTGTCAACGACACCCACATGGATCGATCCTGCCAATGCGGTAAAATGCTAGGTGCATCAAACTGAACTTGCACAGGATGACCTTCCATTACCCATGCAGCGCCTAAGCCAATAATCAATGACATGGGCAACAACAAACCTGATATAGTACAGAGGTTACTGAACAAGGCGGACGAGCGCATAC
>SXGT01164822.1_pt1 | contig 10756 bp, 6 predicted proteins | sample 3176221 | NCBI WGS metagenome assembly SXGT01 (sample SAMN11356862, study PRJNA531348) | freshwater metagenome | isolation source: freshwater sample F1-120 | place: China: Fuxian Lake, Yuxi | collected 2017-12-25
CTTCTTGCGCGGCCGGTCGTCGTCCTCATCGTCCTCGTCGCGCCGCTTCTTCTTCGCAGGCCGATCGTCCTCGTCGTCGAGGCTCATCGGCTTCTTCTTCTTGGGCCGGTCGTCCTCGTCATCGTCGTCGTCGCGGCGCTTCTTCTTCTTGGGCCGGTCGTCGTCCTCGTCGTCATCGTCATCATCGTAGCCGTACGGCTTCTTCCGGCCCTTCGCCCCGCCGCCGGGCACGAAGAACGCGGTACCGGCCGCTCCCAGGAGCAACAAGAACGTCAGGTAGAGCGGCAACTTCCAGGCGACTCGAAACGGCGATTCTTCCTTCGCATCGGATTTCTTTGTCGTGTCGCCCCCACCCCCACCAAAACCGCCCATTGCGGGTACACCCCCCTTCTCCTTTTCCAACTCCTTGAGCTTCTTCTCGATCGGGAAGCCAATGAGCGCCTGAAGACCGATGACGCCGAAGCCCAACAGACAGCACCCGGCCAGCACCAGCCGGCGGATGTTGCCCGGTATGGGGACGAAGGCGATGACGATCCCGGCGATCAGCGCGACGGGATACAGATACAGCAGCGGGGCGGTGGACCCGTCCTCTTTCTTCCCTTTGGAGTCGCCGTCGAAGTCGAGCTTGCCTTTCGAGCCTTTCCCTTCTGACATCTTCTTAATGTCGGAGCCGGGAGACGCTTCTCCGGACGCGATCTGGAACCCGCTTTGGGTCGCGTACGAGATCGTCTTGGTCGGGTCGACGCCCATCTCCTTCTTCACCCGCTCCAGTTGCTCCTTCGGCATGTCCCGGTACTGCTTCGGCGGGACGCACTGCAGTTCGACCCACGGGAGGAAGAAGAGGATCAGGCAGAAGATCAACTGGATCGGGGAAGCCAGTTGCAGCGGGCTGAACGATGAGGCTTTTGCCATAGCGCTCTCAATGTAGGGGGTGAGTGAATTAGCGCGGTTAGGGGAAGGTTATTTACCGGGGCGTGCGGCAGCAACGGCATTCGCGCGACCCACACTTCCAGAAGCGGTGCTTTCACCGGGACGTTCCAACCGATACCGTAGGGAGTCCCTTCGCCCGCGCCCGGAGGCTGCGCATGAACCGCCGCGCGTTCCTCTCCCTGTCCGCGATCACCCCGCTCGCGCACCTTCTGCCGGCCTACGGGCGCGACGAACCCGCGCCGCGCGAGTTGAAGCCCGATGTGGTCGTCGTCGGGGCCGGCGTCGGCGGGGTAGCGTGCGCGCTGGCCGCGGCGCGCAACGGGCTGAAGGTGATTCTGACCGAGCAATACGACTGGATCGGCGGGCAACTCACGGCGCAAGCGGTGCCGCCCGACGAGCACCCGTGGATTCACGAGCGCGGCAGCACGCGAACCTATCGTGCGTTCCGAACGCGCGTCCGCGACTACTACCGCCGGAATTACGCTCTCACGGAAGCTGCCGCCAAAGACCCGGAGCTGAACCCCGGTCGCGGGAACGTGTCGCGCCTGTGCCACGAGCCGCGGGTCGCGCTCGCAGTGCTGCTGGAGATGCTCGCCCCGCACATCACCGCCGGCCGCGTGCGGTTGCTCCAGCCGTTCGCGCCGGTCGCGGTCGAAACCGACGGTGACACAATCGCCGCGGTGCTCGGTCTGGAGGGGGTTCGTCGCCGGAAGGTCGCGCTGGTCGCCCCGTACTTCGTGGACGCGACCGAGACCGGCGAGTTGCTTCCAATGGCGAAGGTCGAGCACGTTTCAGGAGCCGAAGCGCAGCGCGACACGCGCGAGCCGCACGCCTCGGAGGTGGCGAGGCCCGCGAACCATCAGGCGTTCACCGTCTGCTTCGCGATGGACTACGAGAAGGACAAAGACAACACCATCGAGAAGCCGGATAACTACAAGCAGTGGCGCGACTACGTCCCGAAGATGGAACCGGCGTGGCCCGGCAAGCTGCTGTCGTGGGAGATGTCCGACCCGCAAACGCTCAAGCCGCGCGCGGTCGGCTTCGACCCGACCGGCGCGGCGGTCAAGGGGCTGAACCTGTGGACGTACCGCCGCATCGTCGCCAAATCGAACTTCGCCGACGACAGCGGCCTGTCCGACGTGTGCCTCGTCAACTGGCCGCAGAACGACTACTGGCGCGGCAACCTCTACGGGGACGTGAAGGACGGGTTCGATCCCATCGGCGCGGCGCGCGAACTGAGCCTGTGCCTCTTCTACTGGATGCAAACGGAAGCCCCGCACCCTGGCGGGCGCAAGGAGGGCTGGAAGGGGTTACGGCTGCGCGGCGACGTGTGCGGCACCGAGGACACGCACGGCATGGCGATGGCCCCGTACATCCGCGAGAGCCGGCGCATCAAGGCTCTGTTCACCGTGACCGAGAACCACGTCGGCGTCGAGGCACGGGCGAAGGCGCTGGGCAAGAAGCCGGGCGAGTTCACCGCGGAACAATTCAAGGATGCGGTCGGCACCGGGAGCTACCGCATCGACCTGCACCCCACCAGCGGCGGCGACAACTACATCGACGTGAGTTCGCTGCCGTTCCAGATTCCGCTCGGCGCGCTGATCCCGGAGCGCGTCGAGAACCTGCTGCCGGCGTGCAAGAACATCGGCACGACGCACGTCACCAACGGCTGCTACCGGCTGCACCCGGTCGAGTGGAGCATCGGCGAAGCGGTGGGGGAACTGGTGGCGTTCTGCACCGCGAAGAAGCGCGTCCCGCGCCAGGTCCGCAAGGACGCGAAGTTGCTCGCCGACTATCAGGCACAGTTGGCGAAGGCCGGCAGCGACCTGACATGGCCCAACGAGATCGCCACGAGTGTGAGGTAACGGCGCAATGTGTAGCCGCGACGCGCAGCGGAGCGTGGGCGGTGCTATTTCTTCTCCACCTTCGGCAGTTTCACCTTCGCGTCGGTCAGGAACTTGTCGAGCGCCTTCTGCGGCACGCCGGTGGTCATGAACACCTGCGGCTTGTCGCCCTTGTCGGTGTACAGGTACACCCAACTGCACTCGAAGCAGATCACCAGTTCGTAGGTCGTGCCGGCGTGTGTCACGCTGATGCCGTGCCGCGGGATGAAGCAGCGCGAGCCGCCGTCGCCCTCGGCCACGCCCTTCGTCACCGTGCCGGACAGTGCCTTTTTGTCGGCGGCCTTCGTGAGCTTCGTGCTCCCGAGGCTCTTCCACCCGCGCCAGTTCTTGTCCTGGTCCTTCTCCTTGTCGGCCCGGTCGCCGGTCAGCGCGTACAGTTCAACGGCGTCGGCCTTCTCCAGCGCCTTCGTCACCGCGTCGGGCAACTTGTTCTCGGTCCCCTTGTCTTGTGCGGTCGCGGTGGCAACCAACAGGAGCGCGAGAAGTGCTGCGTACCGGCGAGTAAACCTCATGGCGAACCTCCGTGTGAAATGGGCGCGGGGCGCGTGCTGTTTCCCACACGCGCCCCGCACCTGCAACCGCTTTGCGAGCCTCGATCGAACCTCACGGCTGTGTGGGGCTGGGCGTCCAACTGGGCCGGAACGATTCCTGCTTGTGGCGGGCCTTGTGGAACGCTTCGGCCAGGAACAGGAGGGACGCGCACCGCGCCCGGAACGCGTCACCCGCGTCCGGCTTGGCGGCGGCGGTGTCGGCGACGAGCGAGAGCTGCGCGTGGGCCTCGTACTCGGCCGGCACGCTCTGCGCGCGCATCCCTTCGAGGAGCGTCGATTCGATGAGCGCGAACTTCTCCACCAGCTCCGGGGTGATGGAGCACTCGTGCTTCTTGTACACCTTCAGCTCGCGCGGCGCGGAGTCCGCCGCCAGCTCGACGCTCTGCGGCTCTTCTTTCTGCATCTGAACGATCACCCCGATCAGCCCGCTCAGGATTAGCAGCGCCGCCACCACGAAGAACAGCGTCGCGCCGGGAATGGTGTTCATCTGCATGAGCAGAGAGAGCACCGCAACGGTACACCCGGCCCCGAGGAGGGTGAACGGCCACGGCACCACCTTGCTCCACGCCTTCCACAACTTTGCGAGGGCCCCCGGCCCGGTGTCCTTCTTGCCCGGCGCTTGCGACTTGCCGTCCGGCACCTGCACAATGAGGACCGTGATGTTGTCGGGGCCGCCGCGCAGGTTCGCGAGCTGGACGAGGAACCGCGCGGCCTCGTCCGGCGGCAGCCCCGTGACCGCCGCGCCCACTTCTTGCGGCGTGACGACGCCCGTTAGCCCGTCGCTACAGAGCAGAAAGGCGTCGCCCGGCTCGACCGGGTGCGGGCCTTCGATGTCCACTTCAACGTCGGGGTCCGGCCCGAGCGAGCGGATGATGACGTTTTTCTTGAAGTCGCCCAGGTCGTCCGGGTCCACACCCTGCCGACGGGCGATCTCCCAGACCCAGGAGTGATCGAAGGTGAGTTGTTCGGCCAGACCCTTGCGGACCCGGTAGGCCCGGCTGTCTCCGACGTGCCCGACCCACGCCCCTTCGGGGCGCAAGAACAGCGCGGTGCAGGTGGTGCCCAGGCCGCGGAACTCCGGGTTCTGCTGGCCGATCCCGAAGATACCGGCGTTAGTTTCCTGAAACGCCCGCCGGATGGCGGGGATCACGCCATCGCGGGCGTGTTTGGTGTAGAGGAACGGGACATCGCGCACGGCCTTCGCGCTGGCCTTCTCGCCGACCGCGTGCCCGCCCATGCCGTCGGCGACGACGAACACGTGCCCAGGCCCCGCGAACCCGGCCGCGTCCACCGCGGGCTGCACGGCGCAGGCGTCCTGGTTGTGGCTGCGTTTGACGCCCACATCGGTCAGCGCGGCGAATCGTACCTGTTCAAAAGCCGACACACACCACCCCTGAACTGCGTTTGATCTTCCCACATCCTACGCCATCGTTGGGCGTCGTGTCGCCCCCGGAATCAAATCGTTGCTGGTTCGGGGCGATGTCCTTCGCGCCCGGCGGGTGGCGTTGACCTTTTCGGAACCGCTGGTATGCCGGGCGCTCCGAAAATGCAACACCGGTCGCACGCCGAGGGACTGCGGAATGATGACGGTTCGCACCGTTCGCCTGGCGGGAGTGCTCGCGGTCGTCGCTTGCGCGGGGTGCGTGGACCGCAAGTTCGTGATCGAATCGAACGTCCCGAACGCGCAAGTGTACATCGACAACAAGCCGATCGGGGCGGCTCCTGCCTACTCGCGGTTCGATTATTACGGGAACTACACCATCACCGTCGTTCACCCCGGGTACGAGACCGTGGTGAAGCGCCAGCGCGTCGCCGCCCCGTGGTACGCCTACCCGCCGTTCGACTTCTTCGCCGAGGTGCTCTGGCCGTTCCAGATTCGCGACACCCGGCGGTACTACATCGAACTGTACGAATCGACCCCGACCCGCACCGACGACCTGTTGAACAAGGCCGACGCCCTGCGCCAGCGCGGGCTGCTGCTGCCGCAAGCGGAGCGACCGGCCGAACCGCGTGCCACCCCGACCCGCCCGCCGGTGATCCAACCGCCCGTGGCCGCCGCGCCCGGCCCCGGCCCGGCCCCCGCGCCGGGTCCGAGCGTCGTGCCCAGCGTGACGCCCGGCTACACGCCCGCGCCCGGAACGAGCTACATCAAGTAACCCCTACCGCAACGACGACGCGATCTGCACGAGCTTTTTCTCGAACACCTTTTGCTTGACCGCCGGGCAGGAGGCGATCACGACGACCGTCTTGTTGTCGACCCGGATGCCCGACACCACGAGCAACTGGTTGGCGCTTTTCGACTCCTTGACGTTTGTGAGCAACCGCACAGGCGTGGTCGCGTGCGGTCCCTTCGGCACCTCGTCGCCCTGAAGCGGGTCGTCCGCGGTCAGCTCCTTGATCGTGAACGTGAAGTCGGCCCCGGCCGACTTGATGCGCGCCGTCTCCATGTCCTCCGCGTACTTGCGCGCCGCCTGGGTCGCATCGCCCGCCGCGTCGATCAGGTACACGGTCAGTTCCGCCTCGTCCGGCCGGGCGCGGTTGTCCCACTCCGGCGTCACCGAGATGTATAACCGCCGGTCGAGGTCCGGCTCGAGCGCCTTCAGCGCCATGATGTCGCGATCCGGCAGCTCCTTCCACCCGTCCTTCGGGTCCGGGTCCGAGTCGGTGATCGTGTACACGACCTTGTCGCCCTTGTACTCGGCCACGTTCGGCTGCTTCGGCACCCACTTGGCCCGCTGGTCGAGGGTCTTGAACTTGGCGCGGAATGCGGCGAAGTCCGGTTTCAGCTCGTCGAAGTCGCTCTCCTTACACCAGCTCAGCCAGTAGTACGCGATGCCCTGCCGCTCGACGGCGTACGCCTCGCCCATCCACACCAGCCCGTCGGACGAGGGAGCACGGAACTTGAACCCGTTCGTGAACGGCTCGGTCGCGGCGATCGGCGCGCCGAGCCAGTCGGCGGCGACCGGTGGTTCCTCACGGAACTGGTCCATCACGAACAGCTTGGGGAACGGCCGGTGCATGTGGTTGCGCATCACGCGCGGGCGCGGGATGCGGTCGTTCTTCGGATCGAACGCGCCGAACGCCGCATACGCCTCCGGGGTGTCGCGCTTGAACCCGGCGGCGAAGGGCGATTCCAGCCGCACGCGCAGGTTGTCGTCGGCGAGCCAGCCCGCCGGCAGCCCGTCCATACCGATGTTGATGTCCTTGTACCGCGTCACCGAATCGGTGGGCACGGCCTCGACAGCGTTCCGGTTCCGGATCTTGAAGAAGAGCGCCAGCCCGGCCCCGGCCAGGAGCACGGCCACGATCCCGGCGAGGATGAACGGTTGCGCCTTGTTCGACCCGCGGGCGGGCAGCCGCTCGTCGCGGTCGTACTCTTCGTCGGAAGTGCGACCCACTTCCTCGAAATCGGAATCGGTCGGTGGGGGCGGCGGCGCGTGCCGCGGTCGCTTGCCGGTCGGCATTGTCGGGAAGCTCGGCGCGCTCATTCCCGCCGTCGGGCCAGAGGTCGGCGCATTTGAGGGGCCGCCTTGAGGCGGTCCGAGGGTGAACTGCATCGCGCACCGCGGGCAGCTCAGCACGACCCCGGCCGGCACCTGCGCCGGGTCGAACACATACGGGCAGCTCGGGTTCGGGCACTTCAGCATGTTGCTCATCGCGGCTCCGTTCGCGGCCCTACAACTCTCACCCTTCCAGTGTACCGTCTCGCGGGGGCAAAGGGTGCACGTACTCGCTCGTTGGCTCCGGTTCCGCGGGCGGCGGCTCCTCGATCTCGGTCGGCTCCGCGACGTGGCTCGAATCGTCGGCGTCCGGTAGGTCTTCCTCCTCCGGTTCCAGTTCGACGAGTTCGAGCGGGTCGAGCGCTTTCACGTCGGCCACGCGAATCGCGCTGTCACCCGAAAGCAGCGCGAGCAGCTCCGGCAGTACGTGTCTGGCGCGCCACCCGCGACAGACGGGCACGTCCGGTAGCGGTTCGCCGTACACTCGACTCCGCACCACGGCCTTCAGGTCCGAACCGGACGAGACCAGGTTCGCCGCGAGCTTGTTGCGCGCGGCGAAGTCGTTCAACACGACACCGAGCAGGCTGCCCAGAATCGCGACGTTGGGCGGGTCGTTGTCGCGGGTCTCCGGTTCCGGGCACTGCGATTGTGGCACCACTTTGCCGCGGCGGATCGCTTCGATGATCGCCTCTTCCTGACCCCGCGGCAGCCCGCGGACCGCGTGCAGCTCTTCTGCCTTTGTGGGCGCGCGCTTGGCGATCTCGATGAGCAGGTCGTCGCGCATCAGGAACCGCACCGGCCGGTTCAGCCGCTCCGCGAACTTGTCGCGCCAGCCGTACAGCTCGCGCGCGACGGCCAGCCCGCGCCGGTCCAGCGCCCCGATCCCCTTGATCTTGCGCCACCGCTCGACGGTCGCGTCATCGGCGACCGCCTTGCGCACGGCCGCGGCGAACTCCTCTTCGGCCCATTCGAGCCGCTTGTGCCGCTTGAGCCGGTCCGTGATCTTGCGGTGCGCGGGCAGCAGGTAGCGCACGTCGTCGTAGGCGTACCGCACCTGGGCCGGCGTCAGCGGGCGCTTGCGCCAGTCGGTCAACGTCTCGCCCTTCTGCATCCGCTGGTGCAGCAGGTCGTGGACGAGTCCGCCGTAGCCGATGGGGAACGTCATGCCGATCAGCCCGGCGGCGATCTGCACATCGAACACGTGCGCCGGCGGGCGGCCCGACTGGAAGTAGCACATGCGGATGTCTTCGCGGCCGGCGTGCACGATCGTCGTGCGGTTCGGGTCGAGGAGCAGTTCCCAGAACCCGTCGAGCGGGCCGCACTCGAACGGGTCGATCACGATCAGCTCTTCGGCGGTCGAGACCTGGACGAGGCACAGCTCCGGTCGGTAGGCGTCTTCGCCGACGAACTCGGGATCGACCCCAATGCGGGGGGCCTGCGCGAGGTGGGTGAGGCAGGCGGCGAGTTGGGCCGGGTGCGTGACGAGTTGTTCGGGCAGAGCGGGCCGCTTGGTCGGTCGACGGGGCATGAAGGGGAACCGTGGGGGTGCGCGCGGGTACGAGTACTGGTTCAGCATAGCCCGCGCACGCGATCCGCCCACGTCACGGCCGCGCGCCGAGGCGAACCGTGTTCCCGTCACCCAGCGCGAGGCGCTGTTGCCCGACGAGCGCGTTGAGCGCGGTCGTGATGCGGTCGCGGATGTTCGGCCCGACGCGCTTGAACCCGAGCTTCTTCGAGACCGCCGAAACGAGATCGTCGGCCGGCATCGACCCGAACTCGGTCAGCGCCCCGACAAGTGCCTCGTTAATGGCGGCCTCCGGCACCTTGTCAATCGAATCGTACTCCACCACCTTCGCCTTCGGCTCTTTGACGGGCGCGAGTTCCACAGCCGCTTGCGGCTTCGCGGTCGCGGGCAGCGGCTTCTTCGCAGCCTCAAGCGCGTCGAGCACCTTCGCCACCTGCGCCGCGCGGTTCCGCACCCAGTCGGTCGACCAGACGCGCACCAATCGCCAGCCGAGCGATTCGAGTACCGACTGGCGGAGTCGGTCGCGGTCGCGCGCGGTGGCGGCGCTGTGGTAGCTCGCGCCGTCGCACTCGACGCCGAGCAGGTAGCGCCCGCTCTGGCCGTCCGTGATGGCGAGATCAATTCGGTAGCCGCCGCACCCGACCTGCCGGTGAACGGTCAGCCCGCGCCGCGCCAGTTCGTCGCCCACCTCCTGTTCAAACGGGCTATCGGCCCCGCGCTCGTTCGCTTCGGTCACGGCCGCGGCCAGCGCGCTGGGGCCGCGTTCGGCGTAGTCGAGGAACGCCTTGAGCAGCTTCGCTCCTTCGGCGCTCGTGCGCGACAGGTCGATGTCGCCCGCGGTCATGCTCGAAACGACGGTCATGGCGAATCGGGCGCGCGTGACCGCGACGTTCAACCGCCGCTCGCCCCCGATGCGGTTCAACGGGCCGAACCGCATCATCACCTTGCCGGCGGCGTCGGGGCCGTAGCCGACGCTCAGCATGATGTGGTCGCGCTCGTCGCCCTGCACGTTTTCGAGGTTCTTCACAAAGAACGGGTCGGCGCGCTCCGCGGAGAAGAAGTCTTCGCACTCCTTACTCTGCCGGCGCAGCACTTCGAGTTCGTCCAGGATGCGGTCCTGCTGGCGCTGGCTGAACGCGATCACGCCGAGGCTCTTGTCGGGGGCGGTGCGTGCGTGTTCCATCACCAGCGCCGCCACCTTCCGCGCCTCCACCGCGTTCACCCCGTCCTTGAATGACGCGCCTTCGACGCGCACCAGTTGCACCGCCCGGTCTGCGGCGTCGTCCGCGCTGGGGAACGTGACGAGCGCGCCGTCGTAGAAGTGTCGGTTGCTGAACGCGATCAGCCCCTCGCGCCTGCTCCGGTAGTGCCACCGGAGCCGCTTGCGGCACAGACCCAGCGACAGGCACACGTTCAGTAGGCTCTCGAACCCGGCGGTGCCGCTGTCGTCCGGCGCGTCCTCGTCGGCCTCGTCGCCGGTGCGGGTGAAGAAGTCCGTGGGCGGGAGCTGCTTCGGGTCGCCGCCGACCACGAGCTGCTTCGCGCGGTAGATCGCGCACACCGCGTCGTGCGGGCGCACCTGCGAGGCCTCGTCGAAGATCACCAGATCGAACGCGAACTCCGCGCTGTCGAGGAACGTGCTGACCGCGAGCGGGCTCATCATCAGGCACGGCTTGAGCTGCGGGAGCAGCGTCGGAATCTGTCCGAACAAATGGCGCAGCGGCAGGTGCCGGCGCTTCTTGTTGACCTCGCGCAGCAGCACACCGAGTTCGGAAGCGTCCGGCGCGCCGTCGCGCGTCCGCGGGCGGTCGGGCTTGTTCAGCAGACCGGCGCGCACGCGGTGGGCGGCGCTGCGCACCGCGGCGCGGTCGAGGTCCGCGAACCGCGCCACGAGCCGCTCGTGGCCCTCGGTCGTGAACGTGCCGAGAACGGGCACCTGTGCGTGCAGCGCGTCGATCCAGAGGCGCAAGAACCGCGCGCGGTATGCGTCGGCCGCGGCCTCCGGGGGGAACTCGCCGGCGCGCACTTCGTCGAGCACACCGCGGACGCCGGCCGCGGTCGCGGCGCGCTCGGTGTGAACGAACCGGACCCACTCGAACACGCGGTCGACGTCCGCGGCGCGGTCGGCGCTCCATAGCGCGAGGTCCGCGAGCGGCAGCGTGTTCAGCACCACCCCGACCGAAACGTCGGCGTCCGGTACGAACAGCACCGTCGTAACGTGGTCCCACGCGGTCGCGAACGCTCCGCCGCGCGCGGCCTCCGATTGCTTGATCGCCGGGCCGACGCGGTCGCGCGCGGCCTTGTCCGAAAGGGCCGCGCCGAGGGGCGGCGTGATCGAGCGCGTCC
>SXGT01467752.1_pt1 | contig 10756 bp, 12 predicted proteins | sample 3176221 | NCBI WGS metagenome assembly SXGT01 (sample SAMN11356862, study PRJNA531348) | freshwater metagenome | isolation source: freshwater sample F1-120 | place: China: Fuxian Lake, Yuxi | collected 2017-12-25
CTCGCTGGTGGTGGTCTGTCCGATGACGCGGGCGCCGGCCGCCTTCCCGCGCTCGACCTCCGGCGCGTCGGCATCGGCGCTGTTCTTCGCCATGGTGCGCGAGCCGAATGCGTAGGGCTTGCCGCCGAGCGCGATCAGGTCCTTCACCGAAATCGGGATGCCGTGCAGCGCGCCGAGCGGCCTGCCGTGCACCACGGCGTCCTCGGCGGCGCGCGCCGCAGCCATCGCCTCCTCTGGCATCAGGAAAAAGAAGGCATTGAGCGAAGCCTGCGTGGCTTCAGCCTTTTCCAACGAACGGCGCGTCACCTCGACCGGCGAAATTTCACGCGCCGCGATCCGGCGGCGCAGCTCAACGGCGGTCATCAGGTCGAATTCGGCGGACATGGAAACAACCGGCTGGCTGGGCTGTCTTGGCTTCACGGCCATTGAACGGGGCTGGCGATCGGAGTGTAATTCGCCCGAAGCGAAAGGGCGACCATCATGAAACTTACCATCGCGGCGCTCGCCGCAGCGCTGACGTTGCTGGCCGGCGCGGCGGCGCAAGCGGCCGAAGTCCGCGTGCTGATCAGCGGCGCCTTCAAGGCGCCGATGGCGGACATCAAGCCGCTGTTCGAGCAGGCCACCGGGCACAAGCTCGTGGTGGACGCCGACACGTCGGGGCGTATTGCACAGCGTATCGGCAGGGGCGAGGAAACCGATTTCATCATCTCGACCAGCGCCGGCATCGACGACCTGATCAAGAGCGGCAAGGTGCTGGCGGACAGCAAGGCCGCGGTCGCGCGCGCGGGCGTCGGCGTGGTGGTGCGTAAGGGCGCACCCAAGCCCGACGTCTCGACGCCGGACAAATTCAAGCAGGCGCTGCTCGATGCCAAATCGGTGGCGTACACCAATCCCGCGAGCGGCGGCCAGAGCGGCGTGTATTTCGCAAAGCTCCTCGCTCAGCTCGGGATCGCCGACGAGATCAACAAGAAGGCGAAGTTCGGCGAGGGCGGCCCGGTTGCCGTGATCGTCGGCAAGGGCGACGCCGAGATCGGCATGCAGCCGATCCCCGAACTGCTCGCGCATTCCGACGTCGCCGATTTCGTGGCGCCGCTACCGGCGGCGCTGCAATCCTACAATCACCTCACCGCCGGCAGTCCCTCGAACGGCAAGCAGCCGGACGCGGCGCGCGCGCTGATCAAGTTCCTCGCAACACCGGCCGCGCAAGCCATCATGAAGGCCAAGGGCCTGGAACCGGGATAACGCATGTCGGAAATCACGGCGCTCAGCAGCACGGCCATGAAGACCTCGATGGACGTGCTGATGCCGCAGTTCGAGCAGGCGAGCGGCCACAAGGTTTCGTTTTCCTATGGGCCGTCGCCGCGCATCGCCAAGCGTGTGGCGGACGGCGAGCCGAACGACGTGGCGATCGTCACCAACAAGGCCGCCGACGACCTGATCAAGCAGGGGCGCTTCGTGCCGGGCAGCCGCACCGACATCGCCCGCTCCGCCATGGCGCTCGCGGTCCAGAAGGGCGCACCAAAGCCCGACATTTCGACGCCGGAGAAATTCCGGGAGGCGCTGCTGGCGGCGAAATCGCTCGGCATGAGCAACCCGGTCGGCGGCGGCGTGAGCGGCGGCATTCTCATTAGCATCTTCGAGGAGCTCGGCATCGCCGAGCAGATGAAGCCGAAGCTCACCTTCGGCGCCGGCGGACCCGCGGGCCTGATCGGCTTCCTTCTCCTCCGCAACGAGGTCGAGGTCGGCATCCAGCAGATGCCCGAGCTGATGGCGGTGCCCGGCATCGACATCATAGGGCGGCTGCCGTTCGGCATGCGGACCGTGTCGGTGTTCTCGGCCGGGCTGTCGACGGACGCGACGGACGCCAGCGCCGCGCGTGCGCTGATCGCGTTCCTCACCACGCCGGCCGCCACGGCGACGATCCGCTCCATGGGCATGGAGACCGGCTGAGATGAACATCAAGCTGATCTGCACCACCGCGCTGAAGACATCGCTCGACGAATTGCTGCCGCAGTTCGAGCGCGCCTCCGGTCACAAGGTCGAGCCGAGCTACGGGCCGTCCGCGCAACTCACCAAGCGGCTGGCGAAGGGCGAGGCGGCCGATGCGGTGGTGCTCACCGGGCCAGGGATCGAGGAGATGACCAAAGCGGGCAAGGTCGTTGCGGGAAGCGGGGCGAACATTGCTTCCTCCGAGACCATGGTCGCGGTGAAGAAGGGCACGCCTAGGCCGGACATCTCCACGGTCGAGAAGTTCAAGCAGGCGATGCTGGCCGCGAAATCGATCGCCTACAGCGGTCCCGGGGCCGGTGCGAGCGGCGCGCACATCGCGAAGATCGTCCAGGAGCTCGGCATCGCCGAGGCGATCAAGTCCAAGACCGTGCTCGGGCCGGGCGGTCCGGCCGGATTGATCGGCCACTACCTGGTGCGGGGCGAGGCCGAGATCGGCATGCAGCAGGACGCCGAATTGATGGCGGTGCCCGGTGTCGACATCTTGGGTCCCCTGCCTGCCGGCATCGGGCTGGTCACCGAGTTCGCGTTCGGCGTCCACACCGGCGCCAAGGACGGCGCGGCCGCAAAGGCGCTGGGCGAGTTCATGCGCACGCCTGCGGCGCGCGCGGTGATGAAGGCCAAGGGCTTGACGCCCGCCTGAGCACGATCACAGCCGCCGGTTCTTGATATCGGTGTTCTGCACCGCCACGGTCCACCAGCGACCGTCCTTCCTCTGCACCACGCGGATGCCGACGCCTTCGCGCGCGACCGCGGCGCCGTCTTCCGTAATGTCGCCCGAGACGCGGAAGCGCGAATGCACCATGGCGACATCCGGCGCGAGGAAGCGCACATGCGCCTCGAGCGTTTCGCGCTTGCTGGAGCGGAACGGGCCGCTCGCGCCGTGCAGCCGCTGCATCAGGCCTAAGAACTCGGCGCGGGTCTTCATCCACACGCCGTTGACGGTGACGAACTGACCGTCGTCCGCCAATGCTTCCGCCATGCCGGCCGGATCGTGCCGGTTCCAGGCGTCGTTGAATCGCGCCTCGATCTGGCGGATCGCTTGTTCGTCGGTAGCCGGTGGCAGCCTCATCGGCATGCCGCTTGGTGCTCCGCCAGCAACCACTGCGCCGAAAAATTCTTGCACATCACAGAGCCGGACTTGCCCGCCACAAAAAGTGCCATGGCTGTTACTTCTGACGTTACGACAATGCGTGGCTTATAGTGACTTATTATCCTTTGAAGATGCGGGTGATCGCTGGACATAAATAGGTCTCGAATGCAGCCCGATTGCTTCGTCAACCGATAGTCGGCAGGCGTTGTCGGGGTTGCTGCCGCTGCCACAGCCCATCCGTCGGTGGACTCGCCCTTGTTCGTTCTCGTATCGACAGAAACCAGTTTTTGCTGAGGGACATGCGTGTCGATGACAAAATGTCTACTCGAGTTTCCAAAATACACTTCAATCAATGTAACAAAAACCTCCCCAGAGCCAATGTTTGCAATCAAAGTATTGCCGTTCGACGCAAAATGAACGACTGCGATATCGTCCTTCCAGGACACTTCCTTTCGAAACTCAGCAACACTCGTGACGACGTACGTCGCAGCCGACGCCAACAAGGCCAACAATCCCACTAATCCCGCAAAAAACGTCGCGGTATTTCGCCACGCGGCTTGCTGCGATTTGCAGACCGGACATATCGTAGCGTCGATCTCCAGAGGAGAGCGGCAGGCGATGCACCTTTTTCCCTTTTGAGCGTCTGACAAATTTCGGCCTCAAGATGAACATCAGGCGTTGGGTACAGCCATGCGGTAGGCAATAAGAATAGAAAAAGTTGACGGCCCTGGCGGAAAGACGACCTACCCTACCTCTTCACTTGAACGAGCCCTTCTTGTGGAGGTCCTCCCATTTCGCAATCTCGGTCTTGAGGTGCTCCGCGAGCTTCTCCGGCGGGCCGCCGAGGAAACGGTAGCCGAGCGCAAGCTCCTTCTCCCGCATGTCGGGCGAATCGATCACGGTCTGGAGGTCCTTGTTGACCTTGTCGATAATCGCCTTCGGTGTACCCTTGGGCGCAAAGAAGCCGTACCAGCTCGACTCGTCCTTCATGTTGATGCCGAGCTCGATCATGGTCGGCAGCTCGGGGAGAAGCTTGGAGCGCGCCGGGCCGTTGACCGCGAGCGCGCGCACCTTGCCGGAGCGCACGTGCGGCAGCGAGCCGCCCGCGGTGGTGAACCAGATCTCAGTGCGGCCGGAGAAGATGTCGGAGTACGACTGCGACATCTGGCTGTAGGGGATGTGCTGCATCTGGATGCCGACGACGTTCATGAACAGCACGGTCGCGAGATGCGCGCTGGTGCCGATGCCGACCGAGGCGTAGTTCAGCTTGCCGGGGTTGGCCTTGGCGTAATCGATCACGTCCTTGACCGAATGGAACGGCGTCGTGTTCGCCACCATGAAGATTTCCAGCGCCGTGCCGACCAGCATGATCGGCTCGAAGCTCGTGACCGGATGGAACGCAGTGGTCGGCGATAGCGTGACGTTGGTGCCGAGCGTCTGGGCGCCGAAGTGCAGCGTGTAGCCGTCGGCCGGCGACGCAGCAGCAGCCGCGGCTCCGATGTTGCCGCCGCCGCCCGGGCGGTTCTCCACCACCACCTGCTGGCCCCACATGGTGCTGAGCTTGTCGGCGATCAGGCGTCCGAGGATGTCGATGGCGCCGGCGGGAGAAAACGCGATGACGATCTTCACCGGCCGGTTGGGATAGGCCTGCGCCAAGGCGCTGGCCGTCATGCCGAACAGCGCACCGGCGGCGATCAGCATTGCGGCGAATGATTTCAATCTCATAGAGCCCTCCCCGGCGCCAAGTTCTTTGATGGCTTGATCCGCAGCATGGCGGCTGGGCAGGGTGAAATCAATGTGGCTGCCATGCGTGCGGCCGGTTGCCGCCGGGGGCTGTGTCCGGTATTTTTCAAAGCAATTCTAAAAGGGCGGAGCGTGAGATGGCGGAGTTTTTCGTCGCGAAGAGTTCAGACATGAAGGACGGCGATCGCCGCATCGTCACCGCAGGCCGGCGCGAGATCGGCGTGTTCCACAAGGACGGCGCCTACTACGCCTACAGCAACACCTGCCTGCACCAGGGCGGACCCGCTTGCGAAGGCATGATGATCAACAACGTGGTCGACGTGATCGACAAGGATCGTCTGTATCAGGGTCAGGTCTACGGCGACGAGATGCACTTCGTGTGCCCGTGGCACGGCTACGAATACGATCTGAAGACCGGTGAGTGCATCGGCGACCGCAAGCAGTAGCTGCGCAAGTTCGAGATCGTCAAGCGCGGCGATGACATCTACGTCGTTGCCTGAGATCAGGCATTAGGGAGAACACCCAATGGATATGCCTCGTAACGACGTTCGCCCCGTCGAACTTGAGATTTTCGCGACGCCCAAGCATCTCGAGCACGCCAGCGAGCAGGCGCGGCAGCGCAACTATCAGGATTTCCTGATCGTCGACGTCGACTCGCATCACTACGAGAACGAGCACTATCACGAGGTCTTCCAGTACATCGAAAGCCCGGTGATCCGCAGCGAAGCCATGGAAGGCGCCGGCCGCCGCACCGGCATCCTCAACACCCAGGTCGGCTATCAGAACACCGGCGGCCGCATCCATCGGCAGAAATTCCGTGGCAAGGAGAAGACCAAGGCGGGCAAGCATGCCGACATCATGCTGACGCTCGACTGGATGGATGCGATGGGCGTGGACTACACCTGCCTGTTCCCGACGCCGATGCTGTTCCTCGGATTGCATCCTCAGGTCGAAGTCGAGACCGCGATGTGCCGCGCCTACAATGCCTGGCTTTGCGACAAGGTCCTCGCGCACGAGCCGCGCATCGTGTCGATGCTGTATCTGCCGTTCAACGATCCAGAAGCCGCATACCGCACCGTGAAGGACTTCGGCGACAAGAAAGGCTGCGTCGGCTTCATGGTGACGTCGCCGCGCTACCGGCCGGTGCACGACAACGCCTACATGAAGACCTACCGGCTGCTCGAAGAGATGGGCAAGCCGATCTCCTTCCACGCCGCCTATTCGTGGGAAGATCGCGCGCTGCAGATGACCAACCGCTTCATCTCGGTGCATGCGCTCGGTTTCATGTGGTTCAACATGATCCACATGACCAACTGGGTCATCAACGGCCTGCCGGTTCGCTTCCCAAAGCTGAAGGTGATGTGGATCGAGTCCGGACTCACCTGGGCGTCCGGCCTAATGCAGCGCCTCGATCACTCCTTCATGATGCGGACGTCGGACGCACCGCTGTTGAAGGAAAAGCCCAGCCACTACATGCAGCAGATGTATTACTCGACGCAGCCAATGGAGATTCCGGACGACAAGTCGGTGATGCAGGCGACCTTCAAGATGATCAAGGCCGACACCCAGCTCGTCTGGTCGTCCGACTACCCCCACTGGGACTTCGACCTGCCGTCGACGATCTACGACCTGCCGTTCCTCGACGAGAAGGCGAAGCGCAACATCCTCGGCGCCAACGCGGCGCGGCTGTTCGGCCTCGACCTCAAGCCGGTGAAGAAGATCCCCTGACGCGCCGCTGCGGCGCACATCGGCTCACAACCTCGTCATGGCCGGGACCCGTCCCGGCCATCTCGATTCTAGGCCCTCACACTGCACACGGCCCGATCCCGACCAGCCGGTACCCCCCGGAGAGCCCGAATGCGGCTTGCGGTCTGGGCAGGCGCATGCAGAGATATGGGCAGAAACGCACCGGTCTGGAGGACTGTCATGCAGAAGAAATCGTTGATCGCGGCTGCTTTCGGCTGCGCCCTGATGCTGCCGGTTGCGGCGAGCGCGCAGACCACATTGAACGTCAGTGTCTGGGTGCCGCCGTCCCACCACCTGGTGGCCGATGTCACGCTGGGGTTCTGCAAGGACGTGGAGGCCGCCACCGCAAACCGCGTCAAGTGCAACCTGCTGCCGAAGGCGGTGGTTGCGGCGCCGCAGCATTTCGACGCCGTGCGCGACGGCCTCGCCGACCTGTCGTTCACCGTCCACGGCTACACGCCCGGCCGGTTCGCGCTGACCGACGCCGTCGAATTCCCGTTCCTAGGCGACACCTCGGAAGCGCTGTCGGTCGCCTACCAGCGCGTTCACGACCGGATGCTGGCGAAGCACGACGAGCACAAGGGCGTGCACGTGCTCGGCGTCTGGACCCACGGTCCGGGCCAGATCTTCAACACCAAGCGGGCGGTCAACTCGCTGAAAGACCTCGAAGGAATGAAGATTCGCGTCGGCGGCGGACTGGTCAACGACGTCGCCAAAGCGGTCGGCACCGTGCCGATGCTCAAGCCTGCGCCGGAGAGCTACGAGCTCCTGGCGCAGGGCGTCGCCGACGGCGTGTTCTTCCCCAAGGAGGCGCCGTTCGCCTTCAAGCTCGTGCCGCTGATCAAGCACGCCACCTTCATTCCCGGTGGGCTCTACAACGTCAGCTTCGTGATGATCATGAACGAGGCGAAGTGGAAGCAGATTTCGGCGGCCGACCAGGCCGCGATCAACAAGCTCTCCGGCGAGGCGCTGGCGCGCCGCGCCGGCAAGTCGTGGGATGCGGCCGACGCACGCGGCGAGAAGGCGATGCGGGAAGCCAACATCCCCATCGTGACCGCGAGCCCGCAGTTCATCGCCGAGATCAAGTCGAAGACCGGCGGGCTTGAGCAGGCCTGGGTCAACAAGGTCAAGGCCAAAGGCGTCGACGGCGAGGCAGTCCTGAAAGCGGTTCGCGGCGAACTCGCCGCCGCTGTCAGATAGGATCGCGCAACGGGGGTCTACGGCATCCCGGTCCACCGGGATGCCGCCATCGCCTGACGGGAGCGCGGCCGGGGGACAATGAGCGACGGACGAGAGCCGCTGGACGTGTTCGACCGCGCTATCGTGCCAACTCTCGGCACGCTCGCGGCGATCGTGCTGTTCGCCCTGATGATGCTGACCTGCATCGACGTGATCGGCCGCTATTTCCTGTCGCAGCCGATCTACGGCGCCTTCGAAATCACCGAGATGCTGCTGGCGGCGCTGATCTTCGCCGGCCTTCCGCTGGTGACGCTGCGCCACGAGCACGTCACCGTTGACGTGCTCGATCCGATCACACCGGACTGGATCTTCCGGATTCAGCACGTCGCCGCCTGCGTGGTCGGCTTGGTTTCGACCGGCTACCTCGCATGGCGGCTCTGGACCAGAGCGGTCAACCTGGACACCGCCGGCGAGACCACCGCCCAACTCAAGTTCAAGCTCGCCTATCTCACCTATGCGATGAGCATCCTGATGGCGCTCACCGCGGTTGCGCTGATCGTGCTCATGTTCCGCCGTCCGCAGCGGACCATTCCCGGCGAAGGCGTCGGTCCGTGATCGAAACCCTCGTCGGATTCGCGGCGTTCCTCGTCCTCGCATTCCTGCGCGTGCCGATGGCCTTTGCCATGGGCATCGTCGGTTTCGCGGGCGTAGCCTACAAGCTCAATTTCAACGTCGCGGCCGCGATGATCGCCCAGGTCACCTACGAAACCGGGATGTCGTACACGCTCTCGGTCATCCCGCTGTTCATCCTGATGGGCAACTTCGTGGTGCGCGCCAAGCTTTCCGATGAGCTGTACCACGCCGCCTACTGCTTCCTCGGCCACTTCCGCGGCGGGCTCGCGATGTCGACCGTGGTGGCGTGCGCGGGCTTCGGCGAGATCTGCGGCTCCTCGATCGCGACCGCCGCGACCTTCACCAAGGTGTCCTACCCGTCGATGCGGAAATATCGCTACAGCGACACGTTGGCCGCCGGATCGATCGCGGCCGGCGGCACGCTTGGCATTCTTATTCCGCCGTCGGTCATCATGGTGATCTACGGCATCCTGACCGAGACCAGCATCGGAAAGCTGTTCATTGCTGGAATCGTTCCCGGGGCGATTGCGACAGCGCTGCTGTGTTTCGCCGTGATGTGGATTACGTGGCGCGATCCCGCGGCCGGCCCGCCGGCCGAGCCGCATCCGTGGCCGGAGCGGATCGCGGCGATCAAATACGTCTGGCCGGTGGTGGCGCTGTTCGTGCTGGTGATCGGCGGCATCTACGTCGGCGCGTTCACAGCGACCGAAGGCGCGGGCATCGGCGCGGGCGGCGCGTTCCTGTTCGCGCTGGCGCGGCGTGCGCTGACTTGGCGCGTGCTGTTCGAGGTGCTGGTCGAAAGCGCCCGCACCACGTCGATGCTGTTCATGATCCTGATCGGCGCGCTGCTGTTCGCCAATTTCGTCAACTACACGACCATGCCGGCGGACCTCAAAGCCTTCGTCAACCTGTTCCAGGCGACGCCGTGGCTGGTCGTGGTGGCGATCTGCGTGATCTATGTCGTTCTGGGCACCGCGATGGAGGAGCTTTCGATGATCCTCCTCACCGTGCCGCTGTTCTTTCCGGTGATCACATCGCTCGGCTACGATCCGATCTGGTTCGGGATCGTGGTGGTGATCGTGGTGCAGATCGGCCAGATCAGCCCGCCGGTCGGCATGAACATTTTCGTGGTGAAGAACCTGCTGCGGCATCTGACGATCAGCACGGTGTTTCGTGGGGTGACGCCGTTCACTGTGGCGCTTTGCATCCTGCTTGCGCTGATCGTGGCGTTCCCCGGGCTTGCCACCTGGCTGCCGGGCTACATGAAATAACGCAGCCGCAATCGCGCTACTGGCTGTGCATGATGCCGGCCCTGCTGACCAGCTCGCCCCAGCGCACGATCTCGGAATCGACGAAGCGTTTGAGTTCCTCCGGCGACGGCGAAATCTGCGGGATCGCGCCCTCGTCGCTGAGCAACTTCTGCACGTCGGGCTCGGCCATCACCGCGCGGATTTCGGCCGCGAGCTTGTCGACGATCTCCTTCGGCACGCCGGCCGCGGTCGAGATCGAGTGCCACGACGCCGTGTTGTAGTTCGGGATGCCGGCTTCGGCGAGCGGCGGCACGTCCGGCACCGCCTTCACGCGCTCGGTCGTGGTGACGCCGAGCGCACGAACCCGGCGGCCTTCGATCAGCGGCCGCGCCGGCGGCACGTCGCTGAACATGAACTGCACATGGCCGCCGACCACGTCCTGCAACGCGGGCGCGGAACCCTTGTAGGGCACATGCACGAGATCGAGACCGAAGATGCTCTTGAACAGCTCGGCGTTGAGATGGTGGATGGTGCCGGGACCGACCGACGCGAACGACAACTGGCCGGGCTTGTCCTTGGCGAGCTTGACCAGATCGGCAACCGACTGCACCGGCAGGTCGGGATTGACCACCAGCACATAGGGCATGCGGGCGATCAATGCGATCGGGGTGATGTCCTTGCGCGGATCGTAAGGCAATTGTTTCCGGACATTGACGTTGATCGCAAGCGCGGTGCTCGACGCCATCATGATGGTGTAGCCGTCGGCCGCACCGCGCGCGACCGCGGTGACGCCGATCACGCCGCCGCCACCCGGGCGATGGTCCACCACGAACGGCTTGCCGAGCCGCTGCTCGAGCTTCTGGCCGAGGATGCGCGCGATCAGTCCGGTGGAGCCGCCGGGCGCGAACGGCACCACGAAGGTCACCGGCCGGTTGGGATAATCTTGGCTTTGCGCGCTCGCACCGGCGGACGGCAGCAGGAACGTCAGGCAACCGATCAGGGTCGCAATTCGAGCGGCTCGCATGAAAGTCCTCCGGCGTTCGCAGGGTATGGTAGCGGGGGCCGGACTCGAACCGGCGACCTCCGGATTATGATTCCGCTGCTC
>SXGT01153906.1_pt1 | contig 10755 bp, 7 predicted proteins | sample 3176221 | NCBI WGS metagenome assembly SXGT01 (sample SAMN11356862, study PRJNA531348) | freshwater metagenome | isolation source: freshwater sample F1-120 | place: China: Fuxian Lake, Yuxi | collected 2017-12-25
CCACTTCGGCCGCTCGCCGATCCGGCTGGCCTGGTACGCGATCGTGTTCCCCGGCCTGCTCCTGAACTACTTCGGCCAGGGCGCCCTGCTCCTGGTCATGCCGTCGGAGACGGTGAGCAACCCGTTCTTCCACCTCTTCAAGGAAGGTCCCTTCCTCTACCCGATGGTGGGGCTGTCCATCCTGGCCGCCGTGATCGCCTCGCAGGCGTTGATCTCGGGCGCCTACTCGCTGACCAACCAGGCCGTGCAGCTGGGCTACGCGCCGCGCGTCACCATCATCCACACCTCGGCCAAGGCCGAAGGCCAGATCTACATCCCCGAGGTCAACTACATGCTGATGGCGGCGTGCGTGGCGGTGGTGCTCGGCTTCGGCTCGAGCACCGCGCTGGCCGGCGCCTACGGCGTGGCGGTGACCGGGACCATGGCCATCACCTCCTACCTCTACTTCCTGGTCCGCAAGGATCTGTGGAAGAAGCCGCTGGTCCCCAGCGTGATCATGCTGGTCGCCTTCCTGGCCATCGACCTCACCTTCTTCTCCTCGACGCTGGCCAAGATCCACCACGGTGGCTGGCTGCCGCTGAGCTTCGGCGCGGTGGTCTTCATCGCCATGACCACGTGGTGGCGCGGCCGCATCGAGATGTCGAAGGTGATGGACCAGGGCACGTTGCCCGACGAGCTCTTCCTCGACGATCCCGCGACCCAGTCGCTGCACCGCGTGCGCGGCACCGCCGTGTTCATGACCTCGAACTCGGGCGGCATCCCCAACGTGCTGTTGCACCACGTGAAGCACAACCAGGTGCTGCACAAGCAGACCGTGCTGTTGTCGATCCACACCGAGAGCGTGCCCTGGGTCGGCAGCGAGGCATCGCTGTCGGTGCGCGACCTCGGCCACGGCTTCTACCGCGTGCTCGCCCGTGTCGGCTTCATGCAGACGCCCAACGTGCCGCGCATCCTCGCCCGCTGCGAGCGCGACGGTCTGATCACCGAGCCGGCGACGACCACGTACTACCTCGGCCGCCAGACGCTCATCACCACCGGCAAGTCGGGCATGGCCAAGTGGCGCAAGATGATGTTCTCGTTCCTGGGCAAGAACGCCCGCCCGCCGACTGACTTCTTCGGGCTGCCGCCCAACCGGGTCGTCGAGCTTGGCGTCCAGATCGAGCTGTAGCCGCAACCGCAGCCGCGACCGCGATCGAACTTCTTGATCACACGCACGAGCGGAGCGAGCGCACGGATCGACGATCGGGAGACTGCATACGCGTCGAGCATCGGTGTGTCCTCCGGTCCACGCGTGCGTTCGCACCCGATCTCTGCGGCTGGCCTCCTTCGACTCGGGACGATCGTGATCCGGGCCATCCCGTCCCCCGCCTTCCCGCCTTCCCGCCTCCCCGCCTCCCCGCCCCCGTCTCCCGTCTCCCGTCTCCCAATCCCCCATGGTCTCGCCGCCTTACGATTTCCTTCCCGAAACCACGCAACCGCCAGGACCCGCTTCCGAGAACAGCAGGCACTCAGGCCGGACTCCAACCAACTTCCCCGGCCGGAAGGACCTGTCATGTTCCCCAAGATCGCTGCGGCCCTGGCCGCCATCGTGTGTGTCGTCGGAGTCGCGAGCGAGGCTCGTGCCGACGACGAGCAGCGCAAGAAGGACCTGATCAGCAAGCTGGTCGAGCTCGACGACGCCGTCAGCTACTTCGAGGAGGAGGAAGGCATCAAGGCCGGGGCTCGCTTCGGTCAGGCGCCGGCGGCCTGCACCGAGCTCGTCGAGCAACTCGCCGATCTGGGCGCACCTCCCACCGAGATCGTCCGCGCCCGCGGCGGCAAGCAGTGGCTCCTGCGCAAGGCGCCCGAGCGGTGTGCGCGCTACGCCGGCGTTCACGCGCTCATCCAGGCCTTCCCGGCTGTGCGCGAGGCGGTGGCGGACGCCAATCACCTCGACGGCGCCGCCGGGGGTGAGGGCACCACCCGCTTCGCCGGCTTCGCCGTCGCCTCCGGCGGCACGTGCGTCAAGGCGCTCGACGACGCCGAGCAGAAAGGCGCGGCGATGGACATCCCGATCAAACACGCCGTCGACAAGGACCTGACCGGAGCCCAGCTCCGCACCTGGTGCGCGGACCTGGTCAAGACGGCGAGCGCCCTGGCCGGCGCCAGCGCCGAGGCGGACGAGGCCAAGAAGCACAAGGCGCGCGATCGCTACGCGAAGTTCGGCGCCGCCGGCGACAAGCTGAGCTGGCTGCTCGAGTACGACCCCGACGGCGCCGGCAAGATCTGGTACCTGCCGCCGCGCTGCGCGCAGACCGACGATCCCAGGAAGCTGGCCAAGGCCAAGGTGCTCATCCGCTGGGGCGAGAACCCCGACGGCACCCAGGTCCTGCGCAAGCTCACCTTCAAGGGCAACAAGCTGGTGAAGGACCAGTCGAAGACCTTCGACACCGAGGCCAAGGCCTACGGGTTCTGCAAGTGAGGAGCCGTGCCATGACCATCAAGCCCAACCTCCATGTCGGCATCGCGATCTCGCTCGCCCTCGCCGGCTGCGGCGTGAAGGTGAACGGAACCTCCTACGGCCTCGGCGGAAAGAGCAGCAACAGCAGCGCCGGCAGCGGCCACAGCAACAGCGCCGGCACCGGCAGCGGCACCGGCAGCGGCGATGGCCGTAACACCGGCAACAGCCATCAACCACCGGCGTTGATCGAGGGTGCCTTGTCGGGCCACGCCGACGACATCTGTCCCATGCCCTCCGGCATCGCCGATCCGTGGAGCCACGTCGACGGCACCACGCCGAAGCCGATCCGGTTCATGCGGGAGGAACCCGGCGTCGAGCGCTCGTGCACGGCCGCCGAGGACCACTGCGTCCGATCGTGCCTGTGGATGGCCTGGTCGAGGTCGTCCGAGAAGGGCGTCGGCGGTGGCGTCCTCACGGCCTACACGCCCGACGACGGCCCCGCCGACAACCGCGATCCCGACCTCGTCTACTACCGCACGGTTCCGGCGACCAGGCGCTTGCTGGCGGCAGGGGCGCTCGTGGCCATCACGAAGGAGCAGCGACCGCTGCCCAATCCCGATCTGTCCGGCTGGCTGATCGGCACGCTCGACCACGTCGACTGGAAGTCCCACAAGGTCTACATCAAGGGTCACACCGAGCCGGGCCTGCTCTCGTCGACCCGAGTGGCGGTGCTCTCCTTCCGCCAGGGCGGCGCGATCGAGATCCTCGGCGGACGGTCGCGCGACGGGCTTCGCCCGTCCAAGGACGAGGTCTTCCTGCCGGTGGCCCGAGCCGCGGTGACGATCGACCCGTGGTCACAGGTCGGCCCCGATGGCCAGCCGCTCGCCTCCGACGACACGCGGCCCTACGAGACCAGCTACGTCGACTGCACGGCGGCCGTCGACCATTGCCTGCGTCCCTGGGTGTGGCTGGTCGAGTACGGCGTGGAGGTCCATCCGGCCAAGTTCATCGACGGCGACTTCTCGATGATCTCGTCGCTGGACCATCCGGTGTCCCTGTCGCGGCACCGCGGCGCGTATCGCACGGTGCCGGCCACCAGGAGCAACGTGAAGGTCGGCTCGGTGGTGTACGCGCCGCGCGGCGGCGATGGCTTCGGAACCGAGGCCGAGGCCCACGGCGAGTGGGAGCGCGTGACCATCAAGGAGCTGCGCGCCGACGGCACGTACCTCAGCGACGCCCGCGACGCTCCCCGCGCGCTCACCTACGCTCGGATTCCGGTCGTCTACTGGTCCCCAGGCGACAAGGCCGAGAAGGTCGAGTAGCGCCTACTCGACGTCGATCGGCTCGGAGAAGTGCTGGTGCACGATGCGCCAGCCGGCCGGTTCCTTGGCCAGCACCACCAGCGTCCGGTACGACGTGCACAGCTTGGGCACCGAGGTCGCCACGGTCATCCACAGGAGCGCGCCGTCGGTGGTGGCACCGGCCCGCGATGGCAGCTTGGGCTCGTCGCGGTCCCAGTAGAGGAGGTTGACCTTCCACTTCTTGAACACTCCCTTGACCTTCTTGCCGCCGGCGAAGGTCTCCTTGGGCGCGCTGCCGAAGGCCAGGGCCCGGGGGTCGTCGGAGAGCAGCGCGGACACCGCCGCCGGCTTGCCGGCGTCGAAGGCCTCGAGCACCGCCTTGACCGGCGGCTCGAGCGCCTTGGGCACGCTGGACTCGAACAGCCACTCGAACGTCAGCGCGCCGCACATGTCCGGCACCTCGTTCTTCACCGTCGCCGACCAGTGGGCGGCGCGGACGTTCCAGGCGCCGCCGTCCTTGCTGAGCACGGCGCTCACCCGCAGCGATTCCTTCTTCAGCTTGCCGCCGCGCGGCACGCTGGCGCTGACCTCGGCCGCCGCCCACCCCGAGAGGCCGCCCGGCGAGAGCACGGCGGCGAGGACCTTGATCTTCGGCTTGTCGAGCATGGCCGGGAGCGCGGCCGGGTCCAGCGGTGCCTGGCCGTTGTCGTTGTCGGGCGGGATGAACAGCTCGGTCCTTGCCGCGATCGGCTTGCCGGCGTCGAGGTCAGTGATGAACGCGGTCAGGGCCGCGGTCACCTCGGGATCACCCGCGTGGGCCGGCGCTGCCGCGGCGGCGGTCAGGAAGACGGCGCTCACCACCAGCCAGGCACGCATGATCATCTCCTCGGTCGAGTCGGTCGTTCGTCGGTGCGACCGCGCGCGTCAGCCGACCTTGTCGGCCTCGACCCGCGGGGCGGGCCCGGTGTCCTCGGTGCCGTCGCGCTTGTCGTCCCCGTCGAACGGCGGCGGCTCGGTCGACGCGCGACCGATCGACGTCCTCGCGTCGGGGGCGGACGCCGACGGGACGGTCGACCCCTCGGGGTCGACCTTGGGATCGCCGACGGTGCCGCCGTGCAGCGCGCGCGCCCGAGCCAGCGCGGCCTTGACCAGGCTGGCGTCGAGCGCCGGTTCGGTGGCGTCCTGGCTGACGGCGAGCTTGGTCAGCGCGATCTCCTTGTCGATCGCTGCGATGTTGAGGCCGGGATCGGTGCTGTCGGTGCCGCTCACCGAGGCCGGCGCCGACGCCGCATCCATCGCTTCGGCGGCCTCGGCGACCTGGACCGCGGTCATGGGGGCGGTCGCGCGCGTGGCCTCGTCGACGCGGGCGCCCGGGATCGCCGGCGCGCTGCCCCAGCGATCGATGTCCCTGGGCGAGATGTTCTCGGTGCGCTCGTTTTCGTCCCAGCCCGGTGGGCTGGTGGGAACCTCGACCGGCAGGGTCTGATCAGCCTCGACCATCGCCGGCACGGCCTCACCCATATCGTGGACGGTGATCGCCACGCCGGTGATGTTGTCGTGGCCGCCGCGCTCCTTGGCCAGTTCGACCATCTGGCCGAGTCCGTCGCGGGCGTCGCCGGCGGTGATCATGTCGGCGATCTCCTGCTCGGCCAGGAAGTAGTCGTGGAGTCCGTCGGAGCAGAGCAGGAGGCGGTCGCCCTTGCGGAGCTGCAGGTGCGCCATCTCGACGCCGACGTCGGCGGCCACGCCGATGGCGTTGACCAGGACGGTCCGGTACGGCGAGACCAGGGCCTCCTCGATGGTCAGCTTGCCCTCGATGACCAGCACCTCGGCCACGGTGTGGTCGGTGGTGAGCTGGGCGGCCTTGCCATCGCGGATGAGGTACGTGCGGCTGTCGCCGACGTGGGCCACGAACGCCTCGTGGCCGGCGATGAGCAGGACGTCGAGCGTCGTGCCCATGCCGGTCTTGTCGGCTTCCTTGTTTCCCCGCTGGTAGACCGACTGGTGGGCAGCCAGGACCGCGCTCTGGAGGAGCTGGACCAAGGCCCGGCGGGCGTTGTCGGTGGGCCGGGCCGCGAACCCATCGATGATGCTGGTGGCGCTCTCCAGGGTGGCGCGGACGGTCTCCACCGCCATGGCGCTGGCCACCTCACCCGCCGCGTGGCCGCCCATCCCATCGGCAACGATGAAGAATCGCTGCAACGAGTCCACGTGCGCCGAATCCTCGTTGTGGTCGCGGACGACCCCAACGTCGGTGAGCATCACCGCTTCGAGCTTCACGTTTGCCTCATGGGTTGGAGGCCGTAGGCCTCGAAACGTCTGACGATTTTCATCCGAACCCGGCCCAGCCGCAAGCCTGCTGGCGAATATGCCGCGCGCTGCCACGTCGAACGCCCGTTGACGGATCCGCGCGCCAACGACTAGGTTCCAGGCTCAGGAGACCTCCATGCACCGCTCAGACACCTCTAGCCGCAATCCCCGGCGCCGCTCCCTGCTGGCGCTCGTGGCCTCGGTCGTCGCCTTCGGCCTGGTCGGGTTCGCCAACCTCCAGCCGGCGGCGGCCCAGAAGAAGTACGAGCTCAAGATCGCGACCGTGGCGCCCGACAAGACGCCCTGGGCCGACCTGCTCAAGAAGTACAAGCTGGCGGTCGAGGCGGCGTCGGGAGGGCGGATCAAGGTCCGCATCTTCCTCGGCGGCACCATGGGCGACGAGAACGAGACCGTGCGCATGACCGCCCGCGGCGAGATCTCGGGCGTGGGCGCGTCGACCGGCGCGGTGGCGAGCCTGGTCGAGGAGCTGATGGCGATCGAGATCCCGTTCATGTTCAAGGACGCCAAGGAGGCCGACTACGTCCTCGACAAGTTCTTGCTGGCGCCGATGGAGGAGGCGTTCAAGGCCAAGGGCCTGGTGCTGGTGATGTGGAGCGAGAACGGCTTCCGCCACTTCGGCGCCAACTTCCCCATCGCCAAGCCGAGCGATCTCAAGAACAAGAAGATGCGCTCGCAGGAGTCGTTCCCGCACATCGAGATGTGGAAGGCCCTCAAGGCCTCGGCGTCGGCGATCCCCACCACCGAGGTCACCACCGCGCTCAAGACCGGCTCGGTGCAGGGCTTCGACCAGGCCCTCCTCTACATGGTGGCCGGCGCCTGGCACTCCTCGATCACGCACATGACCGTCTCGGCCCACATCTACCAGCCGGCGGTCATCACCTTCAACAAGGCCTGGTTCGACGACCTGCCGCCCGACCTGCAGAAGATCGTCATCGACGAGGGCCGCAAGATCGTCCGCAGCGGCCGCTCCGCCATCCGCAAGATGAACCCGGCCCTGGTCAAGATCATCAAGTCGGCCGGGGTCCAGATCTCGACGCTGAGCGACGCGCAGCGCGCCGAGTTCGTCAAGATGACCGCGGGTGTCAACGCCAAGGTCAAGGGCCGTTCGACCGCCGTCAAGGCCACGGTCGAGCTGATCGAGGCCGGCCTTATCGAGTACCGCGCCAAGGCAAAGAAGAAGTAGCGCACGGTTTCGGCTACGATGGGTGGGTTGAACGAGCCCGAGCCGCCCGCGCCTGCCTGGACGCCGACCTTTCCGGTCATCCGCCGCCTCGACCATCTCTGGTACCAGGGTGAGCGTTGGTTGTGTGGCCTGGTCTTCCTGGCCATGGCGCTCCTGGTCTTCGGCTCGGTGGTCAGCGAGGCCTTCGGCACCCGCCGCGAGTGGTCCGACGTCGCGATCCTCTTCGCGCTGTGCGTGCTGGGCGTGCGCACGCGCGCGGTCAAGGACGGTGAGACGCGGCCGCCGTGGCTGATGTCGCTGGTCCTGGCGCTGGCCGCGACCGGCGTGGTGATCGGCGGCGTCTTCCTGGCGATCGAGCTGCTCGAGGGCCACTCGATCATGATCCAGAAGCTGGCCCTGGTCATGATGATCTGGGTGGCGCTGCTCGGCGCCTCCATGGCGACCTACGAGCGCTCGCACCTGTCGCTGGAGATGGGCGAGAAGGTCTGGCCCGGCAAGGTGCTGCACCTGGTCAAGGCCCTGGGCCACGGCGTGGCCTCGGCCTTCTGCCTGGCGGCGCTCCTGCTCTCGATCGATCTGGTGGCCAGCCAGCGGCACCTCGGCGTGGGGATCGAGGACACCGACTGGCTCAAGCTGTGGCAGGCGTTCCTGGTGGTGCCCTACGCGTTCGGCGCGATGGCGGTGCGCTTCCTGGCCCAGGCCGCGACGCTGGCGACCCGCACCGCGGAGCCGGTCGAGGAGAGGTTGCCGACGTGATCGTCCTCATCGTCCTCATCGGCCTCGCGTTGATCGGCGCGCCGCTGTTCGTGATCGTGGGCGCCGCCACCGGCGCGGCGTTCATCGAGTTCACCAACGCCATCCACTCGTTCGGTGACCTGGGCGGCAAGCTCATCAACCCGTTCGAGACCCTCATGGGCAAGGACCAGTTCCTCGCCATCCCGCTGTTCATCGCGTCGGGCGCGATCATGACCGAAGGCGGCATGGCCCGCCGCCTGGTCGACGTGGCCCGCGCCGCGCTGGGCTGGCTGCCCGGCGGCCTCGGCATCGCCTCGGTGGCGGCGTGCATGATCTTCGCCGCCATCACCGGCAGCTCGCCGGTCACGCTCATCGCCGTCGGCTCGATCATGTTCCCGGCCATGGTGCGGGCCGGCTACCCCGAGAACTTCTCGCTCGGCCTGGTCATGACCGCGGGCTCGCTGGGCTGCCTGGTGATGCCCTCGCTCATCCTCATGATCTACGCGCTGGCGGTCTCGACCGCCGGCCAGGCCCAGGTCGAGGGCCAGGACATGTTCATCGCCTCGTTCCTGCCCGCGCTCGGCGTCGCGCTGGTCCTGTGCCTGTACTCGTTCATGGTCGGCCTCAAACACGGCACCCGTGAGAAGTGGGATCCGATCGCCTTCGACACGGCGGTCAAGGAAGGCGTGTGGGCGATGGCGCTGCCGGTGATCGTCGTCGCCGGCATCTACACCGGCAAGTTCCCGCCCTTCAAGGCAGGCGCGGTGGCCTTCATCTACGCCCTGTTCGTCACCACCGTCGTGCACCGCGAGCTCACGCCCAAGAAGGTCGTGATCGCGCTGGCCAACGCGGGCCGCCTCATGGGGATGCTGATCCTGATCATCGCGTTCACCTTCGGCATCAACAAGCTCATCCCCGAGGTCGGCCTCGAGCAGAAGCTGACCTCGCTGCTCACCGACAACAACATCGGTCCGATCGCGTTCCTCATCATCGTGAACGTGTTCCTGATCGTCATCGGCGCGCTCATGGACTCGGTGAGCGCGACCCTGGTGTTCGCCCCGATCCTGGCGCCGATCGCGGTCACCACCTACGGCATCGACCCGCTCCACTTCGGCGTGGTGTTCGTGGTCAACATGGAGATCGGGTACCTGGCCCCGCCGGTGGCGACCAACCTGTTCGTGGCGGCGGCGCTGTTCAAGAAGCCGTTCGGTCAGGTGTCGCGCGCGATCCTGCCCGGCCTGGCGCTGACCACGGTGGCGCTGTTCGTGTTCATGTTCGTGCCGACCTGCTCCAAGGGCCTGGTCAACGCCAAGCGCGGCGTCGCCTTCTACGAGTCGTTCCCGTGGGACAGCAAGCGCCAGAGCGCCGGCCCGCACGCCGGCGCCGACCTGGGCGAGATCAGCGACAAGGCCGCGGCCGACGCCGACGCCGAAAAAGCCCTCCTCGACAAGCAGACTGACGACGAGTACTACTTCAACGACGAGGAGGCCGACGCCGGCGTCGACGACGACGGTGGTGGCGGTGACGGCGCCAGCGGTGACGACGGCGACGCCGGGAGCGACGAGACCGTCGATGAACTAGAGGGCGTGCAGCTCTAGGATCTGTGCGAAACTCACCGAGGTCGACATGGCGCGCGAACGACCCACGATCAAGACGAGCGTGGAGGAGCGGGCCCAGCTCGGTGCCCTGGCCGAGCTGTTCCAGGACGACACCTGGGTCTGGGACGCCAGCACCGGCGTCTTGACCGCCGCCCACGCCCACGTGATCTCGGGCATGGGTGGACAGCTCGACGGCGACGTGATGCTGACGATGATCCACGCCGACGACCGCCCCCGTGTGTTGGCGGTGCTGGACGAGGTGCGCGCCGGCAAGCGCGATCGGTTCCAGCTCGAGGTGCGGCTGCCGCGCTGGGACAACCGGTGGTCCACGTCGCTGGTGCGCGGGGCCGTGGTGACACGCGACGCCGCCGGCAAGCCCACCCGGATGGTCGGCTCCACGCTCGACGTCACCGATCGCCTCGATCGGCCGGCGATCACGGTGGTCGACGATCGGCTGGTGGCGGCCCAGAAGCTCGAGGGTCTCGGGCTCCTCGCCGGCGGCATCGCCCACGACTTCACCAACCTGCTCATGGCGGTGGTCGCCGAGGCCACCCTGGCCAAGGACGAGCCCGGGCTCACGCCGTCGGCGCGCGAAGCCCTCGACCAGATCGAGCTAGCGGCGCAGCGGATGGCCGAGTTGACCCGACAGCTCCTGGCCTACGCCGGCCGCGGCCGCTTCGTCATCGAGAAGGTCGATCCCGACGCCACCGTTCAGGAGCTGACCGCGCTCCTCCGCCGCAGCATCCGCAAGGACGGCCGCCTCTCGCTCGAGCTGGGCGGTGGCGGACCCGTGATCAAGGCCGACTCGACCCAGCTGCGCCAGGTGGTGATGAACCTGGTGATCAACGCGTCGGACGCCCTGTCGCCGGCCGGCGGCAACATCACCGTACGCACCCACGTCGATGCCACCAGCGATCCCGCGGCATGGACGCTGGAGGTCATCGACGACGGTCACGGCATGGACGCCGCCACCCGCGAGCGCATCTTCGATCCCTTCTTCACCACCAAGGTCAGCGGGCATGGCCTGGGGCTGTCGGCGGTGCTCGGCATCGTCAAGCAGCTCAGCGGCACCATCATCGTCGACAGCGCCCCCGGTGCCGGCGCGCGCTTCGCCGTGCGCCTGCCGCTCCACGGCGGCGTCGCCACCGGCAGCGTGGCGCGCCGCAC
>SXGT01668800.1_pt1 | contig 10755 bp, 9 predicted proteins | sample 3176221 | NCBI WGS metagenome assembly SXGT01 (sample SAMN11356862, study PRJNA531348) | freshwater metagenome | isolation source: freshwater sample F1-120 | place: China: Fuxian Lake, Yuxi | collected 2017-12-25
CGCGTCGCCCGCCGGTATGAGATGCGCGTGCTCGTCGTTGCCAAGACGTCGATGCGCACCCCTGCGAGTGAGCTGATTGAACTGGTGGAACGCAGCGGTTTCGGCGAGGTCGATGACTGGATTGCCGAGCAAACCGGCGTCGGCGATATCGTCATCACTGCCGACATCCCGCTTGCCGCTCGCTGCCTGGAAAAGAATTCGCTCGTCCTCGACCCTCGCGGCAATCCCTTCACCGAAAACGACATCGGTTCCGTGCTGGCAATGCGAGATCTCATGTCCGACCTGCGCCAGGACGGCAGCGTCACCGGCGGCCCGGCGCCGATGACGCCGAAGGACCGCTCCCGTTTCCTCTCCAAACTCGACGAGGCGATCAACGCAGTCCGCCGAAAACAATGAACCATGGTGCTTCGCGTCTAGCGTTCGCAGGCCGCCGCGCGAACGCTAAACGAAGATCTCAGCGCAGCAGTTGCTCAATAACCTGCCCATCGCACAGCGTGACCGGCCGATCGAGCCGATCGCGAATCTCGCGATGTGGATCGACCCCCAGGCAACGGTAGATCGTCGCCGCAAGGTCGGCCGGGCGCGTCGCGTTCGATGCCGGCTCGGCGGCGTAACGGTCGCTGCTACCGTGGATGGCCCCGCCGCGAATGCCGCCGCCCGCGAGTACGCTCGTGAAGACCTTGCCCCAGTGATCGCGCCCATCGCGCCCGGCCCCCGCGCCGCCGACCACCGACTGTCCGACCCGCGGCGTGCGTCCCATCTCGCCCGTCCATACCACCAGCGTCTCATCCAGCATCCCACGCTGATCCAGATCGTCCAGCAGGGCCGAGAACGCGCGATCGGTCACGGGACAGAGCCGTTCGCGCAGATCGATGAAGTTGCGATTGTGCGTATCCCAGTAGACACTGACGTTGGTGATCCCATCGTTGGGCCAAAAGACCGTGACGATCGGCACTCCCGCTTCCACCAGTCGCCTCGCCTGGAGCACGCACTGGCCATGGATGTTCATGCCATAGCGTTCGCGCACAGCCCGCGGCTCCTGCGTGAGATCAAAGGCTCGCGTCACTTGCGGCGCCGCCAGGAGCGAGAACGCTCGTTCGTAATTCGCCTCCATCGCCTGCACAGACGCCTGCTGTTCCACCCGCCGCACCTGCTGATCGAGCGAACGCAAGAGTTGCTGACGTCCCCCCGCACGCAGCGGCGTCAACTCGGCCGACAGGGCGAAGTCGCCGACGCGATAATCCGGCAGCGATGCATCCGCATCGATCCGCATCGGATTGTACACCGGCCCCAGCCAGCCCGCCCCCTGCCCATGGCTCTGTTCGACAAACCGCGGCGAACCGTTCGGCACCACCGGCATCATCGAGACAAACGGCGGCAGCGGGCCCTCGCCTCGACCCAGCTTCGACAGGATCGCCCCATAGCTCGGCCAATCGTCGTTCATCCCCCCCGCAGGCGGCGGCTTCCCCGTCAGCAAGTAATGCGTGGCCCGAGTGTGATCGACATTGTCATGCGTCATCGAACGGATCAACGCAAGCTGATGCGCCCGCTCCGCCAGTCGGGGCAGATGTTCGCAAATCTGCAATCCCGGTACGGTCGTCGCGATGGGCCGAAACTCGCCGCGATAATCTTCGGGCGCCGTCGGCTTCAAGTCCCACGTATCCTGCTGCGCCGGCCCGCCCCACATGAACAGCAGAATGCACGCCTTCGCCCGCCCTGAGCGCGCAGGGCTGCGCCCCTGAAGCAGTTGGGGCAGCCCCAGACCAAACAGGCTCAGCGCTCCTGCACGCAAGAACTCGCGCCGCGTGCCGGCATCGCCAGACAAAAAGTTCGCACAGGCAGTCGGTTTCATGCTCCCTATTCTACCACATTGCAAGGGGGAAAGGTCGAGAGTCGGCGGGATCAACGTTGCGGAAGTCACCCATTGGTTTCACTTCGGGTCAACAGAATCACGAGCAACCTGAATTGTTGGGTCAAACCATTCTTCAGCGGACTCTCTAGGTTCCGGTGTATCATCCTGCTTGATTATTACGGGAATCGATCTCCTTGGCGTCTTACCCTGTTGGTAGGGGCGACGGCCGTCCGGTAAGAGTTGTTTTGTCCGCCTGGCCAGTGCCTTGCGGCGGTACTACCACCGCAAGCAAGTGGCCTTGACGGATAAATCGTTCGATGTAGGTGGGCCTCCTACGATACAAGCCAAACACCCAAAGCCATGAAACCTACCAGCAGAAGTTTGGCCACCAACCAATTCCGGGACTCCTCGTCACCAAAGCGGTTGGTCAAAGCCAGGACCACGATAGCGAGAACGAACGTGTAAGCAGGTATACTTGCCTCTACCGCCGCTACCAGCGACGGTACTCCGAGGTCGATGGCTCGCTGGCTCATGAACAATGCGATTAAATTGGCAATCTCGATGCCTACAATCATCGGAATCGCGGGCCGGAGCGTCGCCATATTTTTGCTAAATGTTCGCCGGACACTCGGCACTACCAATGGCGCAGATCCGCTCAGGATGATCCCGACGGTAATCAGCAAGAATCCGACGAAAAACGTCGCCTCCTCAAAAACATGCTTCTCGGCCAGCAAGGCGCCCGTTTGGATTACGGAAGCGGCGAGCATCAGCAAAAAGGATCGCCACCTTCCTCGAAGATTTGTGTCCACCAGGCAAAAGCATACGGACGAGAGGACCAGGGCTGCGATGCCCACATAGTGCCAGGTTGCAAGGACCGTACCAAGTATCAAATAGCTGGCCAAAGGCACCAAGGTCGGCGTCATGTTCCAATACGCCGCGACAATCCCAGCCTCAGTGTTTTCAAGAGCATGGAAGTAGAATGCTTGGCTTAGTTGAATGAGCGCGCCCGCCAGCAAAGCTAGGCAAGCGATCTCCCACGCTGGTAGCCGCCAAACTATGAAAGGAAAAGCGAAAGGTATAGCGAGAAACACAACAACCGACAACAGTGAACTGGTAATAACGCCCATCCAAGGCCGGTCGAACACGCGTTCCACGCAATGCCGGTCTAGAACATGAACAATAGCCCAAAACAGCGGACTCAATAGGGCGAAAACAAGCCACACGCTTTTACCACCGATCGCCAAGAATCTAGTTTCGCGTGATTTGCCTGCAATGACACGCTTATGAGCGTTTGCGTCCAAGCGCAACACGGAGAATAAGATCCACCAGGGAGGAAAACGCCGCTCTTCCCGTAGCTTAATCGGCGGCTTACCCACGTGTCAATGATTTTCTGCGTTCCCTCCAGATTCACCGGCCGCTGCCTGGAAACGATTGCCCGGCGCATGAAGTATGCATCGATTTGCGGTGGACTTCCCGATCGCGCCGCTTGTGGCTTCGCGCTCGCAACGAGCCTCGCGAGCGCGAAGCCACAAGCGGCGACGCAAGCGTCCCTGTCCGCTTACTTCCCGCGCGGCTCGCTTATGTCGTAGCTGGGAGGGAACAGCACCATCATGTCGGCCTCGCGGAATTTCTGTGCGAGGTCGTACATGGGGTCCTTTTTCCAGACCGCCATCTTTTCGGGCAGGAAGTAGCGGCACGGATCGGCCCGCACCCCCGCTCCTACGCGCGCTACCAAATTACGCTCCAGCGCCGTGGCCAACCAGCTCCACAGGGCCGAGGACTTCGGCGGCCGCGTCGTCCCAGGCCATTGGGCCAGGATCTCGTCGCGCGTCAGCTCCCGGTTGGCGTTCGACAAGACCAGGTGGATCGCTGCCCAGGTTTGGCCAAACGCGTCATCCTCCGGCGGCGGCGCCAGGGTCGTGAACGCGCTCCCATCAGCGCTCAATTCGATCAGGAGCGAGCGCGGCGTGGCGGGATCGCGCGAGAAGCCGAGCAATCGACGCCGGCGGTCCGCTGCGTTGCCGGCCACGAACGGGTACATTTCCATCGATACATCGACGAACGCAGGCAGGACCCCGGATCCTCGCGCCGCCATCCCTTCGGGCGACGGCGCCTTGCGCGGATGGTGCAGGAGCAGCACCGCCTGTCCCGCATCCGCGAGCCGACGCAACGGCAAGAGCGCGTCCATCAGCAGGGCTCCGTGATTCTCCTCCCCCTTGGGCAGGAAGTGCGCGAGCGGATCGATTACCACGAGATCGATCCCCTCGGTCCGCCCCTGGGCGGCGAGCTGGTCGATGAACGCCGACCACTGTTCGTGGGTTGGCGTTGCGGAGAACGGTCGGCAGTAGAAGAGGTCCCGTGGGCCGAAGCCGAGTTTCGTATTCCGATCGCGCCAGTACGAAACCGACTCCTCCGAGACCACCGCAGTGGCGCCTCCGGCCACCGCCTGCCCGACTAACGTCCCTGCACGATGTCGTTGCGCAAGCAGATGTGCCAAAAGCGTGGTCTTGCCCGATTTCCAGACACTCGTGAATAGCGTGATGTGCCCCTTCGCCAGGTAGCCTTCCCAAATCCACGGCTTCGCCTCCGCGACGTCATCCAGGTGCAGAGTATCCACGCTCGGAATCAGCTCGCACATCGCGGGCCTCCTCTCTGGGAATTCGTTCAGATTCATCCAGACTCGTCCAGATTCATTCAGATTCATTCAGATTCGTCCAGCGCCCCGGGGTGGCTCGATGAACGAATAAATGAATACACTTTATGCAGTGTACCTTCCGGGAAATGAGAATTCGAGGTCCGTTGTCGCACCGGGCGGCTGCCAATTGTTGTCGAAATCCCGATGGATCGCTTGCAATCGTGATGGGGCCCATTTATAGTGTGGGGGATTGCATCGCACGGATCGGAGTCATCGAGGCCGAGATTCCATGGCTCGTCGTCATCTGCCTGAATTCTGCACCGGCCCCCTGGATCGCCGCACCTGGTTGAAGGTCGGCGGTTTGAGCCTCGGCGCGCTGTGTGCGGGCGTTTCGCCCAGTCTGGCGCAGACGCTAGCAACAGGGGCCGATGCGGATTTTTCGGTGATCCTCTTCTGGGCCAACGGCGGGCCCAGTCATCTCGACACATTCGATCTCAAGCCCGACGCACCGGCAGAAATCCGCGGCGAGTTTCGGCCAATCCGGACCAACGTCCCCGGCATCGACATCTGCGAGCACCTGCCCCGCCTGGCACGCATGGCGGACAAGTTCACGCTCCTGCGTAGCCTGCACCACGAACGCGCCGAGCACTCCGGCGGCACGCATCGCTTTCTCACAGGCCACTCGTCGCTTCAGGCCAATCTGCCAAACTCGGAGAATCCCGAGATCGGCTCGATTGTCGCTCGGCATCTGGAACAGGCCCGGCCACTTTCGGCGCCTGGTGTACCGCTCTTCGTCGGGGACACGCAATTCTATGGCGCTGGCCCCGCGTATCTCGGGCGTGCCCACGCGCCGTTCATGGTCAACCCGAACAACCCGATCTCGGCGAGTGGCAACAATATCTACGATCCGATCCCGATCTTTCCGACCGACGACAGCCGAGCGGGCGCGGTACAACTCGCCTCCGACTCCACGCTGCGATTGCAAGATCGCGTCAACCTTCTCGATCACATCGACGGGCTCCGACGTCAGGCCGAGCGCTCCGGTTCGATTGACACCTGGGATCGCCATCATCGCCGGGCGGTCGAGATCTTGTCCAGCAGCCGGACACGCGACGCTTTCGATTTGTCGAAGGAATCATCGCTTGTTCGACAACGTTACGGCGACACGCTTTGGGGGAAAAGCTTGCTGACCTGCCGACGCCTCGTGGAAGCCGGAAGCCGTTTCGTGCAGTGCCAGGCGACCTATCGACTGCCCCAGGCGGTGGGCCGCACCAGCAACTGGGACGATCACTCCGTGAATGCGCATATCTTTGATGCCTACCGCTTGAAGTTGCCGGTACTGGATCACGCGCTGTCGGCGTTGATCGGAGACCTGTACTCCCGCGGCCTGGATCGGCGGGTGCTGGTAATCTTCTGCGGTGAATTTGGTCGTACTCCGCGGCTGAACAACCCCGATCCGACCGGACGCCCTGGCCGCGACCATTGGCCGCGGTCCATGAGCGTGTTCCTGTCAGGCGGCGGCTTGCGTATGGGGCAGGTTATCGGCGCTACGAATGAGCGCGGCGAGCATCCCGTCCATCGGCCGCTGGACAGCAACTCTCTGTTGGCGACGATCTATCGTCGGTTTGGCATCGATATGTCTCGCCATTTGCACGATCAAACCGGGCGGCCGATTCCGATCTTGCCGCGTGGTGAAGTGATTCGCGAGTTGATCAGCTAGGATTCGATCTTGCGATTGGCTTGGCTCGGACCATCGCGAGGCAGATCTTAGCCGCCTTGGACCATAACCTGCTCACCAGGCTACGCTTGACGGACCGGTGAATGCAGTACTTTCGAACATAGGTTGGAACCGTCCACAGCGTTGTCAATCCCTCAGGGAAGTAAGCCACATCCCCAGCGCGGAGTGTTCGGGGACCGGTGCCGTCGTCCACGATGACCTCACCTTCCAGGATATGAACCATTTCGTCGCAGAAGTAAATGAACTTGAACTTGCCGGCCGTGCAATCCCAGAGTCCGCATGAAAACTGCCCGTCCTGCGCTTTGGCGAGCGTGAGGCCGCGTGCCGTTGGATTGCCTTCGAGGACCCATGACGGATCAAGCGGACTTGGCTGAAACTTTTCCTGCCCAGTCGAACCAAACTGAATAGCCAGCCCGGCATTTGCCCCATCCGCCTGGCGGGAACCTGGTAGACCAGAAAAATCGAGCACGCTGTCGCTTGTAAATCCGAGCATGAAAAACCTCTCGTAACTCCGAGAATCGGCTCACACGATTCCATCGCGAGTCAAACCTGTCAGACACGGGAAGAAACATTAGCTGGTGGAGTTTAGGCTGCAAAAGTGAGATTGTCAAAAACGTTGACAAAAACAGGGGAATCGGATTTGTTTTCGCCAAGGAAGTCAATCGGCAGCAGCACTTGGATGGTGTCGTTGCATCCGTTCCGCGAGTAATCGTGCCAGAAACAGTCCGTAATGCGGCTTATTCTTCAAGGCCACGACGAAGTCCTGCTTCGACATACGAATTAGCGTGCCGGCTGTCTTGGCCCGCACGGTGGCAGTGCGGCGATTGCTCAACAGAAACGCCATTTCCCCCAGCAGGATGTCGTCGGCCGATAAGGATGCGATCACTGTCTCCTTCCGAGTGACCTCATATTGCCCCTTGGCGATGTAGTAGAGAAAATCGCCCGGTTCGCCTTCGCGAACAATGATGTCGCCTGGCTTCACGGTCAACGGCGAGATATGTTCGAACAACGCCGGCTGCGCGTTGAGGCAGTCAGGCTGGTGCTCGATCTCGAAGGTCACTTCGTTTCCCTTCTCGTTGTAGGTGAGATTCTTGGTGTATTTGCGGGTCATCTTGATGCCGCGGCCATGCAAGGCGTAAACGTTCTCGGACTTGGCGGGATCCCTGAGGGAACGCCAATCGAAGCCCGGTCCTTCATCAGCGACGAGAAACCTCGATTTCGTTGGCGTAATGGTGTACTCGAAGAGGACTCGCTTTGCACGCACCGCGGGTTCTTCGCATTTCTTGACGAGGAGGTCCCGCATCATCTTGCCGTCTTCCAGCCATGCGCTTTTCTCTGCGTAGGTGACGCCACAGTTGCCGTGCTCGATACCGTTGATGAGCATCTCCGTGATCGCAATGCTGATTTGCATCTTGCCAGAGGCGTCGATCTTGTTGGTGTTGTAAAGGAAATTACACAGCATGTTGGCGTAGCAATTGGCCTCGATGGTGTCGTTGTGAATCTGGTAGGAGCCCGAGAGGGTCTGCACGATGTCGAAGCCGATGCCCCGCTGGAACAATATTCGCTGGTTCTTGACGATGATGCCGAGAATCTTGCCGAGGTATTTCTCGACGTCGTCCTCGGCCAAGCTGACAATAAGATTGGCACCCTGTGTCTTCTCCACTCTCTCGCTCGTGTCGTAATCGGCACAGAATCCGACAATACTGGGGTTGAGGAGCCAGGGGTCCTGAAGCATGTTGCCAAGCAGGGTGAAGCCGTCGATGGAGGGATCGGAAAAATTGATGAATGCGAGATCAGGCGCCTCAAACGTGAGGAACTCAAGGGCCTCGCCGGCACTGCCGACTGGAACGAGTTCGGCGTCGAAGCCGGCGCAGGACTTCACGATCGGCAAAACGCGATCGAAAAGGGTCGAATCGCTCGAAATGAATGGGACCGTTCGCATGGCATCCCTCACCTTCCTTCACAGCGGAAGAACGCACAGAGTCAACATAGTTCGAGCGGAGCCACTTTCCAGCTTTACTTCACGCTGCGTCCTTACCAGCCTGCGTGACCCGCGTCAGGAATGAAATCGCGAACTTTGCCCCTTCCCCGTTGCGTTTGGCGACCAGTTCTGCAAAATACATTCACCTAATCCCCAAGACTGAGGACAAGGCCATGAATCCCGTTCGCGTCGGCAGTGGAGATTTCAAGTATCAAGTTGACGAACGCTGGGCGAAATATCCTGCGGACGGCAGCGCCGGTGAGGCCGTTGGCGTCGCTTGCGATTCGAAGGATCGTGTCTACGTCTACCTGCGAGGGCCGCAACCGATTCAGGTCTTCGAACGGGACGGCACCCCGATAAACGGCTGGGGCGATAAAGACTTTACCCGCCCGCACGGACTCTTTATCGGCAAGGACGACACACTTTACTGCAGCGATGACTTCGGCCACTGTGTACGTGTCTTCTCCGTCGATGGCAAGCCACGGATGACGCTTGGCACGCCTGGCGACCCATCCGACACCGGCGCGACCAGCATCGATTATCGCACCATCAAGCACCCGGGACCGCCGTTCAATTTTCCATGCAACCTTGCCATCGGACCCAACGGCGACCTGTTCGTCGCCGACGGCTACGGAAACGCACGTGTGCATCGCTTTGCTCCGGACGGGCGCCTCCTGCAATCCTGGGGCGAACCTGGCAGCGGACCGGGGCAATTCCACGTCGTGCATGGCATCGCGGTCGATCAAGCTGGAATCGTCTATGTTGCCGACCGTGAGAACCTTCGACTTCAGCTATTCAGCAGCGACGGCAAGTATCTCGGTGAATGGACCGATATCGCCAGGCCGTGCCAGGTATTCATCGATCCGGCCGGCTGGGTCTATGTTGCTGAATTGGGCTTTCGCGCAGGGCGCTGGCCGGGGACGGGATCGCCTCAGCCCGGTCAAACAGGCGGCAGGGTGAGTATTTATGATCGGCAGGGAAAGCTTCAAGTGCGCTGGGGCGGCGGCGAAAATCCCACTGCTCCGGGCGACTTTTTCGCACCCCACGACCTCTGGGTCGATTCCCACGGCGACCTCTACGTTGCGGAAGTTGCCCTCGCCGGCGGAGCTCGCGCGGGACTCGTGCCTGGCTCGTGCCATACCCTGCAGAAATTTGTGCGGGCCCAATGACTGGATTTCGTTTTGCGTTCACCCGATGCGCCCAGCGCGTTGACGCTGCCTGGCCTGCGCTAAACGAAGAATGGAGAACAAATGAAACTCACCCATGACCGCTTGCGGCCGTTCATCACCGCCATCTTTCAATCCGCGGGTTGCCAGGCCGTCGAGGCGGAGCGTATCGCCATACGTCTTGTCGAGGCGAACCTGGTCGGCCATGATTCGCATGGCGTCATCCGCGTATCGACTTATGTCCAGTGGCTGAAGGCTGGCAAAGTACTCGCGGGACAGTCGATCAAGGTCGTCATAGAGAACGACACCGTCGCCGTCGTCGATGGCCAATTCGGCTTCGGACAAACCATCGGTGAGCAAGCGATGAACCTGGGCATCGAAAAATGCGCCAAGCATGGTGTCGCGGTGATCGCCTTGCGGAACTCGGGACACTTGGGGCGTATTGGTGATTGGCCGCTGTTGGCGGCCGAGGCGGGCAAGCTCTCGCTGCATTTCGTCAATACGACGGGAGCAGGGATCCTGGTAGCGCCCTTCGGCGGTACGCAGCGTCGGCTGTCGGCTAACCCAATCGCCGCCGGCATCCCTGTCCAGGGCCGCCCGCCAATCTTGCTCGATATTTCGGCCTGTACACTTGCCGAGGGGAAGATTCGAGTAGCCCTGAACAAAGGGGTCCCCGTTCCCGACAACTGCATCATCGACTCCAAGGGACAACCAACCACGGACCCCAAAGTCTTCTACGCCACCCCGCCCGGCGCCATCCTTCCGATCGCGGCACACAAGGGCTACGGCCTGGCTTTTCTCTGCGAAGTGCTGGCCGGCGCGCTCACCGGCGGAGGTTGCAGCAATCCTCTCCATGCCGACCGCGTCGTCAATGGGATGCTTTCGATCCTGATCGATTCGAGCTTCTTTCAGTCGGACCCTGCATTTACCGCCGAGATTGAGCGCTTTATTGCCTGGGTCAAGAGTTCCGAGAAGGTCACGGCCGGCGGCGATATCCTCCTTCCCGGCGAGCTAGAGGATCGCACCAAGGCCCAGCGCTCGCGCGACGGCATCGATATCGATGCGACGACGTGGTCACAACTCGTGGATATCGCAAAGACGGTTGGCCTCGGGACTTCGCAAATCCCCACCTAGCGGATCACATGATTCAGAACCGATCCTGCGAGGGGGGTCTGGTGGCCACGGGGCGTGGCCGCCAGACCTGTTGACGTAACGCTTTTCTTGGTATTGGCTTCAGCTCCTCTAGCCCGCAATTCTCACCAGTAGTGGGCAACGCCACACTATGGGAGTTTTTTGCCGATGGAGACTCGATTGGCTTGAGGAAGTTGCGTTCGGCGGACCGGTCCGATGGTTTTGTGTTTGGTCGGTGAGCGTTCTTGGCTC